>Ga0209472_1000055_pt1 | contig 62676 bp, 50 predicted proteins | sample GraSoiAngelo_130_FD_185887 | JGI IMG/M metagenome (GOLD analysis project Ga0209472, IMG submission 185887) | Grasslands soil microbial communities from the Angelo Coastal Reserve, California, USA - 14_0929_02_20cm (SPAdes) (version 2) | ecosystem: Environmental > Terrestrial > Soil > Grasslands ... | reverse complement strand
TCGGTACCAAGCAGACGAACAAACGGCTCATTGCCATACGCTTTTTGGTAAATCGAAGCGAGCGACTCAGCGTCGATCTTTTCGCTTAGATCAACATAAATCGTGGTAATGATCCCGCGATTCACCGGAACCAGATGGGGCGTAAATTGAATTGTGATTTTTTCCCTGTTAACCCGATAACTGCTCTTCGATCTCGGAAAGATGTCGGTGTTTCGGGACTCCATAGGGACGCATGCTTTCGTTACATTCGGCAAAGAGGTAATCTGCTTCGACTTTGCGGCCGGCCCCGGTGACACCACTCAGGCTTGTCACCAGAATGCTTGCGAGATTGAGCACTCTTTCGCGAACCAGGGGCAGGAGTGGAAGAAGAATACTGGTGGGATAGCAACCTGGACAGGCTACCAGCGTCGCATCTGAAATTTCCGCGCGATAAATTTCAGGTAATCCATAGACGGATTCGCCTAACAAATCAGAAGCGGGATGATCATCACCGTAAAATTCCTTGTATATCTTTGCGTCCTTGATTCGGAAATCTGCGCTAAGATCGACAATGCGCGCGCCGGTTTGAACCAGCGGTTTGGCAAATTCCGCAGCGAGTCCATGCGGAAGCGCGAGAAAAATAATTTGTGCCATCTGCGCTAGCTGCACCGGATCCGACGCGCCGAAGCTCCGCAGCGAGTCCATGCGGAAGCGCGAGAAAAATAATTTGTGCCATCTGCGCTAGCTGCACCGGATCCGACGCGCCGAAGCAGAGGTCCCCAGCTTTCTGGTGGTGCGAAACACGCGGAAAAATGTCGGCCAACCTCTTCCCCGCAAATTGTCGCGACGTAACGGCGGCAAGCTCCGCATACGGATGTTGCAAAAGCAGCCTATAAGCTCTTCGCCAACGTAACCGGATGCGCCGATTAGAGCGACCTTGGTCTTGCTAGGGTTGCCGACAGCCGCCTTTGGAGTTTTTTTCACAGCGCAGTGCGTATTTGGTTTCGATCAAATTGCAACCGACATTTGTGAGACACTGGCCAGTCGAACCGGGAAAGTGTCGTTTCGTTTGTCGTGGCCGCGTTGCTGAACCGAGATGCTCACGTCCTATTGCCACCTCCTCGGCTGGACGGCGACACTCGTTGCAGTGGGCCGAGCCTGCCGTAGTTACGGCGCTCCTATTTACGAGATAGCTTCGAGTGATTCGTCGAAATCAACGTTCAGCTCTTGCGTTTGCGTCCGATTTCTTCCAACAGCTCAATTTGGATCTGCTGGATCTCGAAGAGCCGATTGTATTGGCGGCGCAGCAGGTGATCGATTTTTTCGTGCAAATGCCGGATCTCGAGCTCGGCTTTCAGATTGACCTTGTAATCGTTCTCTGCGCGTAAACGGTCGCGCGCCTCGGCTCGATTTTGGCTCATCATGATGACCGGCGCCTGGACAGCGGCCAGACAGGAAAGAATCAGATTGAGAAGGATGAACGGATAAGGATCGAACGCTCTGGTAGCGAGCAACGCGATGTTCGCACCGATCCACACGAAGATAACAGCGCCAAATGTAATGAGGAATTTCCAACTGCCGCCGAACTCGGCGATGCGGTCCGAAAGACGTTCACCAAAGGTAAGTTTCTTTTCGAATTGCTTCTCGATGTCGCTGGAGAGAATCTCGTGCTGTTCCAGGCTTTCGATGACTTCCTGGTCGAGCGCAGAAAGTTCGCCGATCTCGTCCTGCAAAACTTCTTTTACATAATCCTTTCGGAATTCACCGAGGTCGTCGAAGCAAATGAACCCTTTGCTGTCCAAGTCGGGTTTTTCCTTTTTGATGAATTCGAGAAGCGACGGTCGAATCAGCTCCGCCACCATTCCGCCGTGCGGTGATTTATGTTTCTTGCAGATCTGACAGATCTGCAGTGTGGTTGCACTCTGGCTCATCGGAAATTTCGCTGCTGAATTAAGCTGTTGTTCTGCCACTTGTCGATGCCGCCTTGCACCGACTATCTCGCGAGGCGGCGCAGAGCTCCGCCCTCCACTTCGCTAAATCAGCCCATCTTGTTGACGTTGCCGCTCGGAACCTTGCGAAAATGGAGGGGCGAGCTTCCGCGAGGCTCTGTTCTCGCGCGGTTTTGTCGATTCGATCTTGAATCCACGAATGTGGATCCTAAGCTCCTCGGCGATGGAAGAAGCGGAAGTTCCTCTCGAACATTTGCACGAGCAGGTTCATCACAAAGCCGAACACAGCGGCGAAACATGGATTTCGTGGGTGGCCTTGAGCACCGCGATTCTTGCGGTATTGGCGGCGATCGCGGCGTTGCTTTCAGGAGAGCACGCTAACGAGGCGATGATGAACCAGATCGAAGCGTCCGATCAATGGAATTACTATCAGGCGAAAAGTATCAAGGCTTCAGTGCTTGACGCCAAGATGTCGCTCGCCGGCGCGCCTAACGAATCGGACCAATCAAAGCGCGACCGTTACGAGAAAGAACAGGAAGAAATCAAATCGGACGCCGAGCACAAGGAAGCCGCCGCGAAATCAAACTTTCACAAGCACGAAGTGTTCGCACGTGGCGTCACAATGTTCCAAATCGCCATTGCCATCGCGGCAATCTCCGCGCTTACAAAGAGACGGCACTTTTGGTTGGTGAGTTTGCTTTTTGGGGTTGTCGGCTGCGTTTTTCTCGTGCTCGCCGTGATCGCAAGGTAGGGGCGATTGACTCGGAACGTTTCGCAAGTTGACGTCAAAACGTCCGATGACCGCTCTTTTCTGCGAACTTCGCTCCGCGATTCCCGTAGAAAAGAAGAGGCGACCAGTTCTTGCTAGCCAATGGCGTACAACTATTTTCGTAAAACACGCACATTTACGATTGCGGCAGACATCACTTTGTTAAAAGTCAGATACGCGTGAAAAAAAGCGGGACAACTCGCGCGGGCACAGCGCCACGTTGGGTTGTTGTGGAAGGGGACGGTTGTATCAGCGAACCGGCGCTGGCCATGATCCATGGTCGCAGCAATCGATGCCCTGTTCGGACTGGCGCGCCTTGTTTCACCCTCGCCTCACAGGTATTCGATAAGTTATCGCAGCCAGACGAGGGCATCCCATGAGTTGGATTACCATCGTCTGGTCAATGAATGCGGCCGCTTGTTTGACGCTGGCAGGGATATATCTGCTGGTCTGGTGCAAGCAACGTCAAAACTGGGCACATCTCTTATTTTCGTTCACCGCTGTGGCGACGGCGGCCATCGCCGCGTTCGAGTTAGCGATGATGCATGCCGAAACGATAGGCCAATACGAAGCACTCCTGCGCTGGATACATGTGCCCGTGTGGGTGCTCGTTATCTCGTTCGTGAGTTTCGTGCGGCTCTATCTCCATGCCGGACGACGCTGGCTCGCGTGGAGTATCTGCTGTCTGCGGACACTGGTTCTGATTCTCAATTTCGTTTTTACGCCGAATCTTAACTTCCGGCACATTACAAGCCTCCGCCAGTTTTCATGGGGTGGCGGTGAGATCATCTCGGTGCCGGTAGGCGTGGCGAATCCGTGGGGCCTGCTTAGTTCGGTCAGCTTACTGTTGCTGCTTATCTTTTTCGTCGATGCGACGATTACCGTGTGGCGTCGGGGCGACCGGCGACGCGCTTTAGTTGTTGGCGGCAGTATGATTTTCGGCGCGATTCTGGCATGGCACGTCCCACTCGTGATCTGGGGAATCATCGACATTCCGTTTTTCCTCTGTTTCACATACTCGGGAATTGTCGCGGCGATGGCCTATGAATTGAGCTACGATGTGCTCCACGCTGCACAACTCGCGCGGCAGTTGCAGGCGAGTGAAGCTGAGTTGCGCGAGACGGAGCAGCGCATGCAGCTGGCAGCCAGCGCTGCCGAACTTGGCATGTGGATGTGGGATATTGCGCGTAATGAAATTTGGATTACGGACAAAGGCCGCGCCCTCTTTGGCTTTGCACCGTCAGAGAAGCTCGACTTCGATCGCTTCCGAAGTGCGCTGCATCCTGAGGATCGTGAGTCGGTGCACCAGGCTGTAGAGAACTCTTTGCGCACTGGCGCAGAATATGAATCTGAGTACCGGGCGGTGTTACCGGACGGAGAGGTGCGCTGGATCGCTGGACGCGGTCACGTTGAGTTTAACGGCGACGGTCAACCGGTTCGAATGCGCGGCGCTTCAGTCGACATCACTAAGCGCAAGCAGGCCGAAGAGCTCGCGGCGCGTCAGCGCAATGAGATGGCGCATCTCTCGCGCGTAACGATGCTGGGCGAACTGTCTGGCTCGATTGCGCACGAGCTTAACCTGCCGCTCACTGCCATCCTCTGCAACGCGCAAGCTGCGCAGCGGATCCTCGCGAACGGCCAGGTCGATCGTACCGAATTGCGCGAAATTCTTAATGAAGTCATAAGCGAGAACAAACGTGCTTGCGAAGTCATTCGCCGCTTGCGCTTGTGGTTGAAAAAAGGCGAGGCGCGACAGGATTCTGTGCGTATCAACAAAGTTGTACAGGATGTTTTGAAACTGATCCATAGCGATCTTGTGAATCAAAAGGTCATCGTGAATTGTGAGCTCGCTCGGAATTTGCCTGCCGTCACCGGCGACCCAGTGCAACTCCAGCAGGTGTTAGTCAACCTCGTGGTCAATGCTTGTGACGCGATGGCTGATTGCAACACTCCGGAGCGCCGATTGCTCATTCGCACTGGAACCGGGAACGGAAACGGGAACGGCGCAGTACTGGTATCCGTTACAGACCGGGGCGGTAGTATTCCAGAGGAAAAAATGGAACAAATCTTCGAGCCTTTCTTTACTACGAAAGCCAAGGGAATGGGCCTCGGCCTTTCAGTCTGCCATAGCATCATTGCCGTGCATCGAGGGAAACTCTGGGCCACAAATAATGCTGATTGCGGCGCGACGTTCCACTTCAGCCTTCCTATAGGTATTCGAGGCACCGCGGTACCGATAAGTAGCAACGGACAACTTGATGACCACGCCTAGCCCCACCGTCTTTGTTGTGGACGATTACGCGCCGGTACGAAGATCCATCTCGCGCGTCTTACATGCGGCTGGTTTTGCTGTGGCCGCTTTTGCGTCCGCAGAGGAATTCCTGGCGCAATATGATCCGCGTATACTGGGCTGTCTCGTGCTCGATCTGGCTATGCCGACCCTCGACGGCCTCGAACTCCAAGACATTCTCGCCAAAGCAGGCAGTGTCCTGCCCATCATTTTTCTGACCGGTACCGCTGATATTCCAAAGAGCGTCCAGGCGATGAAACACGGCGCGAGCGATTTCCTCACCAAGCCTGTGAACGATGAAGACCTGCTTTCAGCCGTTCGTGTGGCCTTTGAGAAAAACCGCAGCGTGCGACAGCAGCAGACCGAACTGTCCGAAATCCTTGCGCGCCTGGCCACGCTCACACCGCGTGAGCGAGAAGTGCTCGAATATGTCGTAACTGGCAAATTGAACAAACAAATTGCCGGCGACCTCGGTACCGTCGAGCAGACGGTAAAAGTCCATCGCGCCCGGGTGATGCAGAAGATGAGGGTGCGATCCGTGGCTGAATTGGTTCGATTGACCCAGCGTTGCGGCATCAGCGCGAGGTAAGGGCTTGGGGACATGACCAGGTAGGGCCACTCACCTGAATGAACCGAGCGGGTGAACTGAGAAAAGGCCCGGTAATCAGACAACAGACTCAGCATGCCGCCCTCCTTACTGGCCTTTCCGCATTATACTAAGGTATAATAGACAGGCCGGCGCGCGCATCGCTACTCTCAGAGTTCTAATGCCGGACCAGAGTCAGGATTTGTCGCATTTCGGACCATCTCCCAAAGCTTGGCTCGGCAAATCTGGGCCACGAGTGATGAAAGGAAACAGACGAAGGCCGAAACAAAAACGGTCACATCCAACGACCACACCGTGGACTGGAGCGCGCTTCCGGTCACACGCCTACGCGCACATGACAATCACGCAGCGCTACCAAGCGTTGTTTAACTGGATTGCGTCATGACAGCAGAACGATGGCACACGATCATGCATGATGACGCGCGATTGACCGGGGCGGAGTGCAAGGCGGGCTGGCACTTCTGCCTCGAATACGACCTGTTCTTATGCAAGGTCGGCGAGATGCCGGCTGCGATTGCGCCAGCCTACACGTGCTCTAACGTCCACCGGCCTTCTCGTATTAAACTAAGGTTTATTAAACTATGGTCCTATATCACGGCCTGCCTTAAAGAGGCTATTCTCGGCACGATTCGAAATACAATCTGAGGAAAAAACAAATGAAAACTTTGGCAGCAAACTGCGAGCACTCACCGGTGCGGAGAGGCGGTTATTGAAACGCCGTGCTGATTCATGTTCCACCGCGCTAGGGTCAGTCCCCGTAAACCCTAGTCCCTCGCAGTTTGTTGCCCTGTTTCTTCGCGGCAACCACGGATAAGCCAACAGCCTCAACTGCAATCGGCTTTGCTGAGATTGTCAGCACCAGTACTTCGTGTGAGGTGGATTCTGCCTTCTTTGTTTTCTACATAGCAATCACCAATGATGTGAACAAGGGCCCAAATGACCCACGGGCTACAACGTTCATCGGCCTTGCCGTATTATACTAAAGTTTAATAGACCAAGGTCCCATAGACAGACTGGGCCCCCGTATTGCTATTCTTATCGGTTCCCAATGCCGCATCACATTCAGGATTTCTCCAATCCGTCGGGAGATTTCCGCAATCTTGACTCGGCAAACCCAAGAGGAAAACGAGCTTCTCGCGTTCCAGCTCCTGCCAACTCCACTGCCACGTCTAACAGTTCGCCCAAGGCCAATCGTGCAGCCTTAGGGAGATTGACCGGAGCCATCCCCCAAACGGTCGCCAATGAAAAGTTCGAATCCTCGGCGCTGCCTAACAGCAATGATCTGGCCGCACCAACTCAAATCGGTCCCGGTTCCTGAGCCATCCCTGTACTGGCGAAGCCGCCGGTTGATCGCGCGTCTCGCACCGCAACGCACTTCTGTCCGGGAAGCACAGCTTACTTAGAGAACAATGATGAAAGGAAATAACAGATGAAAACAAATATGAAGAAGATGACGAATCAAGCAGTAACAATAATCGGGCTGACAACAGTCTTAAGCGCACTTGCGCTAGGATCAGCGTTTGGACAATCAGCCAGCAAGGCCGGAACCAGTGCTGTTGTACGATCTGCTCCGAACAATGTCACAGTGTTTGCCACCGGATTAAACAATCCCCGCGGTCTGAAGTTTGGGCCAGATGGCAACCTTTATGTTGCGGAAGGGGGAATTGGCGGGGCGGACTCGACTGAAGGCTGTTGCGAACAGGTCATTCCTCCGGTTGGGCCGTACACAGGTAGCGTCCCTGGCTCGCGCATCTCCAAGATCGATGCCAACGGCGTCCGCACGACGGCGGTGGACAATCTTCCCTCCAGCCAGACAAGTGCGACTACAGGCAACCTGACTAGCGGCGCAGCCGACATCGCCTTTATCGGAGAGACGCTTTACATCTTGCTCGCCGGCGCTAGCTGCTCACATGGTGTGTCGCAGGTGCCGGAGATGCCCAACGGCCTACTCCGGGTTAATGCAGACGGCACCACGGAACTGATTGCTAACCTAAGCGCCTTTGTGAAGGCTAATCCTGTCGCTCACCCCAACCCTGGCGATTTTGAACCCGATGGAACTTGGTATAGCATGATCGCGCTTGGTGACACTCTGTACGCCGTCGAACCAAACCACGGCGAGCTCGACAAAATTACGGCCTCGGGTCAGATCTCTCGAATCGCAGATATTTCTGCGAGCCAGGGCCACATCGTGCCGACTGCGCTCGCCTATCACGGCAACTTCTACGTAGGAAATCTTAATACTTTCCCCGTTGTTCCGGGTTCTTCCAAAATTTTGAAGATCACCCCCTCCGGTAATGTAACGGTCGCCATCGAGGGACTCACCACCGTCCTCGGTCTTCTTTTCGATGGAAGAGATCGCATGTACGTGTTGGAGACCAGCACGGCCCCCGGTGACCCCACGCCCTTTACTGGCAAAGTGATACGAGTGGATCGATCAGGCCATCAAACGGAGATCGCCTCGGGACTCTTCTTCCCCACCGGCATGACCTTGGGTCCAGATGGCGCGCTTTATGTCTCAAACGTTGGCTTTGGTCCGCCACCGGTGCGTCTGGGGGAGATTCTGAGAATCACAGTGCCGTAGCATACCAAAACAAGAAAAGGAAATTAACAAAGAACAAAAACAAGATCTATGAAGACACAATTAATAAAGACGACTGTTAGACGAGCCCCAGTGGCTCTGTTGGTTTCAGCGGGCTTGCTCCTGCTTATCGCAGGGACTCAGGGCGACCCGGGACGCCGCCTCGAGCGAGACACCCTGGTCGGGGGAAAACTAGAAGGAGCATGGAATGTGACGGTGAACGTTTGCAATAACGGTCCCACCCTGACGAGGCTTAACACCTTCATGTTCGGAGGCACGATGCAGGAATTCGCTGCTTTTGTCTCGCCTCCGCTGGCCGCGCCACGCGGTCCCGGCCACGGAGTTTGGGAGCATTCAACCGACGGACATTACTCTTACACTGTAAAGTTTTTCGTCTTTAATGCAGGCGGCACGCTTGCGGGATGGCGTATAGAGATGCGGGATGTGGTTGTGGACGTTTCAGGAAGCAGTTATACCGCCACCGGGACGTCTCAACTCTACGATGTCAATGGCAACCCGGTAGGGCCTCCCATCTGCGCCACTGAAACAGCGACGCGTTTTTGATAGAACCGGCGTGTTTCCCGCCTGCAAAACAGGTTTGGTCCGCCATCCCTTCAAACATTCCGCTCTTTTAAGCCCATCAACTCTCAACTATCAACCCTCAACTCGCACCCTCCATATTATACTAAAGTTTAATAGACCAAGGTCCCATAGCGCGACCTGCCTCAAGCAGACTATTCTCGCGGTTCTAATGCCGGACCAGAGTTCAGAATTTTTCCGATTCTGGAAAGATTTTTTCCAAACTTGGGCCGGCAAATTCTGGAGAAGGACGATGAAAGGAAGAAACACATGAAAACAATAACGAAATTTAATTATCCTCGGTTTCGTCACAGGCGGCATCCTTCAAATGAGACAAGGCTCACCTGCACCTGCCGGATTCAGTAAAATAGGAACCACTCAGTTTCAATACAGAGACCTGAATGGAAGGAATCAGGCTATTACCTTGGACGTTTATGAGAAGACCTAGCTGGATGCCTGGGTAAATTCGACCGCAAAAATCAAATGAAATGAGAACCCCGGCGCCTAGCCGCGTGTACGACTAAAGTCCCACGTCCTCCAAGCTTCAATCCAACCTACCTTCAGAACCAAAATAACTATGAAGTCACTAACAAGTATCATCGCCATCACATTAATTAGCCTATTGCCGCTTACAGTTGTTCACGCGCAGGGAACAACGAAGCCCTCTGAAAAGAGTGCCGCACCCGCCGGCGCCGGCAAACGCACCGACGTTTATCATGTTCATTTCACCAAGGCCGCTCTCGGCAAAGCGGCTCAATTGGGCGATTGGCTAAAGAGGCCTGATTCCAACAATCCGATGCCTAATCACTTTATTGTTTTGCGTCATCAGGATGGCGACGCCTGGGATTATGTGGTCATCACGCATCTGGGCCCAAAAGCGACCGTAGAGGCTGCTGGTACCGCTGTGCCTCCAGACAAACGTGACCTCAGCGCGTGGCATAACGATACGTTTGTGAACGGTCCCTCCTGGGAAGAGTTCACTAAGGCCATGGGTATTGATGGTGACTCAGCGTCGAAGAGCTCGGGCTCGGTTTATTCTGTCTCTTACTATCGCCCTGCCCCCGGGCATCGTGAGCAATTGGAAAAAGCGCTCAGCGAAGCCCCCGGAGCAAATGACACCAGTGCGGGCAACGTGTTGATGCAGCACTTGGAAGGCGGCCCCTGGACGTTCCTAACCATTGCTCGCTACAATTCATGGGACGACTTTGCCACTGGGGAAAAAAATAGCGTGGCGCAGACCACCAAAAAGGACAGTCCCTGGTCGCGCATGCGTGAGCACACCGATTATCATACGGACACGCTCACGGACCGTATTTCGCCCTAATTGCTGCTGGTTGGAAATCGGTAAAGCTGTCGGGCCGGTAGGCTGGTCAATCGACTCTCATTTTCGTCACGGGATTGAGTTTGCCAGGTCGCCACACAGCAGGCGCGTGCAAACGGTCATTTCCGGACGGTGGCCGGCTTGTTGGCGCGTCGGCGAATTGCCGCGCGTTTTCTTTGCCCTGCTCTGATCCGCGGGTGGGCAGCGCGCCATTCCCGCTGTTTCCGCGTGTAATACTCACGCCAGTATTCAGCGGTGCGTATTCGGGGTCGGCCACGCTTCTTAATCCTGTTCATTAGATCAAATAATCGACCGGGTGAAACCACAGATGGCCGAGGCCAATTGGGGGCGCCTCTAATTTCTAACCCGCTTAATCAAGTGCGTTGCAGATTGCGTCCGCCTCGCCATGACCAAATGGTCCAGGACCACTGCGATCGTAAACCGGCGTTTTTCGCAAAAGTATTTGTCCTATCATGTTTCTACGGAAGTGGCGGAGCGAAGTTCTGGGAAACGTTGCAAAGAACAGAAGTATTAAGGTTCTAGCACGTGGCAAAACTGCTGACGAGAATTCTATGGGATTGACTCCGAAAGCTTTCGCGAGTTGAGAGCCTGCCTGAGCGAAGTCGACGGGTCAATCGCCCTACCTGCGTTGTCACCCCTCGCCCAACAACGGAATGGGGCGTCGTCGGTGCATCACCCGTTTGAGACCGAATGGTTCGATCGCTTTGTTACGGATGTGCGCGATCGCTTCATCGACCGAATCGGTCGCGTAGATCAGTTTGAGATCGGAGGCAGCAATCATTCCTCGCTGCGCCATGGTTTCGATGAAATGTAGCAGCTCCTTCCAATAATCGGTTCCCATAATCACGATAGGAAAATTTTTGATCTTTCCGGTTTGAATCAAAGTGAGCGCTTCGAACAACTCATCGAGAGTGCCTGCGCCGCCGGGCATGACAACAAAGGCGTAGGAATATTTAACCAGGAGCGTTTTGCGGGCGAAAAAGTAATGCATCCGCACACAGCGGTCGAGATAAGCGTTTGTCGGCTGCTCAGACGGCAATTCGATAGTGCAGCCAACAGAACGGCCGCCAGCGTCCCTGGCGCCCCGGTTTGCAGCTTCCATTATGCCGGGGCCGCCGCCGGTTATGACTGTGAAGCCGAGCCGCGCAATGGCAGCACCCATTTTTCTGGTCAGCTCGTAATGCGGATCGTCGCGGTTGATCCGGGCCGAGCCAAAAACAGTCACGCATGGACCAACGAAATGAAGCGTGCGAAATCCGCGCAAGAAATCGCGCATCACTCGCAAGAGAGTGAAGAATTCAGCGAAACGCGAACGCGGTCCTTCCAAGAAAATTTCATCCTCAGGTTCCGAAGGATCCGTGGTTAGCGTCGAGTGAGAGACCTCCGGCATTGCCATGGCCGAGTCGTCGTTAGTTTGTACGAAGAATTTGATTAATCTTACAGGCGAAAGACGTAAAGCTAAACGGCAGAATCGCGCGGCGCAGTGCGGCCGCGGCTGCCAACAACGTCGCTCGCCATTCGACGAACTTTTTTTAGCCAACGCCGCGCCCACGCGTACTCAGTGGCAAGAATAGCCAGTCCGACAGGAATGACGATGAACGCTGGTCCTGGTAAAACCAAGAGCGCAATGCCGATTAGGAGAACGGTCACTCCGACTACCGAGACGATCACGCGTCGGACAATCTTGATATTCTCGGTGCTCCAAATACTGGATAAACGTTTCATCCACGATGGCGAGCCGATTGACTGTTTATTGCGAGCGAGAGGCGTCATGTAGTAAAATCGTTCCTCACACCGGATTCGACCGGTGTTTGGGAAGGCAAGGTCTGCTTCAAACGCCAAATCAATTTTTCTACTGATTAGCCTTTGATAGCGGCGCGCAACCGGTCAAGAAGAGGTACCTGCGCCTGCTTAAGTTTTCGTCTGGCGACTTCTTCCGAAAAGAAGCACGCCTGATCGACTTCTGGAAATTTTTGGTATTTGCCCGAGTGTGCTGGCCATTCCAGTTCGAACAGATTTGACCTGCACTCGAACGATTCTGGTAAATCGCCTTCGAACGCCCAGGCATGCACAGTTTTGCCGCCCTTTTGTATAATTGAGCCGAGCTCAATCCAACCGTGAGAGCTTTCGGGACGAAATCCGACCTCTTCTTCAAATTCGATCTGGGCACGCGTCAGGAGATCTTCTTCCGGAGCCGCTTCACCCTTTGGGATCGTCCACGCACCGTCGTCTTTGTGGACGTGGAAGGGTCCACCGGGATGCGCCAGCAGAACTTCCAGTTTGTTTTTCCTGTGCCGGAACATGAGCAGGCCTGCGCTGATGCGGCTTCGGCGAGATTTTGAGCTTCCCATGACATCATTTTACGTCACCAACGCGCTCGCCGCCTTTTGTAAGAACGGCGTGGTTTTCTTTTTTATCGCCCCAAAGATGGAAAGTGTAGGTGAAAACTATGTAGCCGAACAGATCGTGCTTTGAGCCATTGTTGACGTAGAGCGCGGGATTGAACTGAAAGTCTGGTGTGACGTTGCAGGTGAAACCGATCGTCGATGAGTTTTCAGAGCCGCTTTGGAAATCGACCTGCAAGCGCCATCTCTCATTAAAGTCATAGGCATAGCCAAGAATTGCTTCGTTTTTGTATCCAGCATGAATGGCTCCGGCGATGATCTTGTGATGCTCGGTGTAGTAGCCGGCTTCGATGAAGGGCTGGGGATCTACATTCAAGTGAGGCGACCAATTCACAAATCCAACGGAAAGAAGAAAAGGCTCCTTCCTTAACAATCCGATCTCCGTTCCGAAGATCCACTCGTCCGGTTGAAATCCGCGAAAGACCGCTACCTCCGCCCGTTTCGTCAGGCCCAGCTCGGCTTGCAATTGATACGGATTCGCAATCCGCTTGTCTTGAATTTGCAGACTTAGAGAGAGATCCCCTTCTCCTTGCAAATCCGGCGTTACGATTTGACTCAAACCTTTTGTCGTGGCGAATGACGAAGGCGCGGTGGAAAGAGCAACGATGATGATCACGATGATCGTAAGGGGCCTGATTAACTCTTTGTTCGCCGTTCGTGTATGCAATGCGTTCCACATTTTGCCGGCAGTAAAACGGTTGCCGAGGAACTTGTCGATTCCATGTTGAACCCGGACCGGGTGATTTTAAGATTAACGGTAATGCGCGTGCTCGCCATTGACGCTTCTCTGCGCAACACCGGTGTTGCGATTGTCGATGCAAATAATGGCAAACCGCGCTCCATCTATTTCGGAACGATTCACAATGCCAGCTCGATGCGGTCTTCATCCTGTCTGGTTGCGATTCGAGATCGGTTGGTTGAACTGATTCGGGAACACCAACCGGACTGTTGCGCGCTCGAATCGGTCATTTATGTACAAAGCCATAAGACCGCGATTCTTCTTGGAGCCGCGCGAGGCGCCGCCATCCTGGCGGCCGCAGAAAACGGATTGCCAGTTTTTGAATATTCTCCGAAACGAATCAAACAATCCGCCGTTGGGCGCGGCGCTGCCGGAAAAGATCAGGTATCGTTCATGGTGCGCGCTCTTCTCGGTTTAACGGAAACGCCAGGCGCTGACGCTGCCGATGCGCTTGCGATTGGGTTGACGCATCTGCGCTCGCAGGAAGCAGTCGCCGTTGGCCTTCCAGGGGGGATGCAAATATGAATGGAGGGGCGAGCTCCTGCGAGGCTGGCACCCGAGCGGAGTTGTACTCAGCAAAGACAGCGTCGCAGGAGCTCCGCCCTCCAGATCTTCACGTGCGCTGGCTTGGTCGGATGGAGTTCATACGCGCACTCGCGTTCCAGGAAGAAATTGTGTTGAAGAAGCGTGACGATTCGTCAGTAGAAGATCAATTGCTTTTACTCGAGCATGAACCGGTTTACACCATTGGACGGACTCCAGATCACTCGAGTTTGTCCGCCCCGGGACGGATTCGCCGTGGCGAACTGGGCGCTGCGCATTTGCCGCATCCCGTTTTCGCCATCAATCGCGGCGGCCAGGCCACTTATCACGGGCCGGGACAGCTCATGGGATATCCGATTATCGATTTGCGCGGATGCGGTCAGGATTTGCATAAATATTTGCGCTGGCTCGAGCAACTGCTCATTGATCTTCTCGCGGCCTATGGGATTGCTTCTTCCCGGCGTGAATCGCTTACCGGAGTTTGGGTCGGCGACCGCAAGATCGCTTCCATCGGCGTAGGCATTCGTCATTGGATCACCATGCACGGCTTTGCATTGAATGTTTCAGGCGATCTTTCGCCTTTTGATCACATCGTTCCGTGCGGCATCAATAACGTTGCAATGACTTCCATGGAAAAAGAAACGGGCGCGGCATTTTCCGTTATCCGCGTTGCCGCTTCGATTGAGAAATTAGCACTTAATCAGATTGGTGATTTGCGCGTTATTCGAGAGGCACAATCGATTAACGTTTAAGCAATAGAATCCACAGAATATGATCTCTCTCGAAGACAACGTTGGTGATATCATCGGAAAAGCGCAACGCGGTTTGGGCATTTCTGACTCCGAACTGGAAAAAAAAGCGGGCGTCGACTTGCAAACAATCCGCAAACTGCGCGAAGGCAATGTCAATGAGCAAGCCCTGCAGCGCATCGCGCCGGTCCTGGGTCTTTCCGCGGGGCCGCTTTGCGAGCTAGCGAAGGGAGAATGGCGTCCCGAAAGAATCGATGAGCGCGACGGTTTCGCGCAATTCAACACGCGTTATCACGATATGACCGTGAACGCCTATTTCGTTTGGGATCCGACAAGCAGCGTTGCTGCGGCCTTCGATACAGGCGCCGATTGCAGCGAAATGCTGCGATTTGCCAACCGCCACAAATTGAACGTGCAATTGATTCTTCTTACCCATGCGCATCCGGATCATGTCGCGGACCTGCCGCGTTTGCGCGAGGAAACCGGCGCGGATGTTTTTGCGCCTGCCCGCGAACCTGTTGCCGGCGCGCAGGCCATCGACGAAGGAAAGCACTTCCATCTCGGAAATCTGGAAATTGATACACGGCTGACCTGGGGTCATTCCCAAGGCGGTATGACATATGTGGTGACTGGGCTCGCACGCCCCATCGCGATAGTGGGCGATTCGCTTTTTGCGGGATCGATGGGCGGCGGAAACGTTTCCTATCGGGACGCACTACGCACTAACCTCGAGAAAATCCTCACATTGCCGGATCAAACGATCATTTGTCCGGGACACGGCCCCATGACAACAGTGGGCGAAGAGAAAGAGCACAATCCATTTTTCGCGGAACGGATTTAATAATAATTCGGTGCCGCCTGTTCGGGGCACAGGTGGCTGACCAGAGGATCAGGTGTGTGCAAGAATGCTCAACAGTGGGTAGCATCCTGCGATCCTCTCGAATGGGCGGGTGACGTTAATCTTACTGCCATCAGCGCAGTTGTTTTGCCCTGATTAGCTTTGGCATTCCAAGCTTCGACCGGAGCTTTCTCACTCCACTCGGGGTGACAAGGCCTCAAGATTGGGGTTACGTTTCGTCATGAACATCGGTTTTGTTGGAGTGGGCCGGATGGGCGCAAACATGGCGCGCAGATTGAAGGATCGACAGTTTCACATCACGGCTGTTTACGACACCAATCGCGCGACTGCTACGTCGCTTGCCGCGGAGCTTGGCTGTGCCGCCGCTCAAGACTTGTCGGATGTAACGGCCGAATCTGACGTGATCTTCACTGTCGTGACCGATGACAACGCGATGCGAAACATCTTCGCGGGAAGCGGCGACAATCTGCTAGTGAACGCCCGCGGCAAGCTGTTCATTAATTGCGCGACGATTTCACCTCAGGTGCATGTCGAGATTGAAAAGCTGGCGCATCAAGCAGGGGCACAAACGCTCGAAACCTGCATGGCGTCGAGTATTCCCCAGGCGCGTGAAGGGAGGCTTTATTTGATGTGTGGAGGAACGGAAGATGCCTTCCGCAAAGCCGAACCGATTTTGAAGGAGCTTGGTTCCGATGTGCGTTTTATCGGTAAGGCTGGCGAAGCCGCAAAGGTGAAGGCGCTCGTCAACATGGTAATGAACATCAACACCGCGGGGCTGGCGGAGGGACTTGCTCTCGGCGCGGCGCTCGACCTCGATTTGGAAATGTTGAGGAAGGTTTTTTCCCAGACAGGCGCAGCCTCCCGCGTACTGGAAACCGATGGCGAAGATATGCAAAATCGCGAGCACAGCTGCTTTTTCTCTGCTGCGCATGCGGCCAAAGATAGCGGGATAGCTCTTGAGCTCGGGCGGAGTCTCGGCCTCGATTTACCGCTCGCGCGCGAGACCAAGGAACAATACGACCGGATGGTGGCGGAAGGCTTGGGCGAACTCGATAAATCAGGGATCGCGGAGCTTACCTTCAAAGATCGACACAAACACTCCGGCAATCACGTTTAAGCCAAGGTCCTCGAGCGTCATCTCGCGCCTACCGGTTTGGTTCAGCATCGCTATCCAAAGTTTCGGGGCCGATCCAACAGGCCCGCGAGGGTGAAAAGATTCTCCCTCGGCATACGATAGCGATAAGAGAGGCCGCCGAACGCGTTTCTCGCACAAGGTTCTGCCGTCCGTGAAACGGCGGTTTCTGGAAAACTTTACACTTTCCAGGAACTCTACCTCGCCTTTTCCGGAGAAGGAGGTGACAAGATACTAACGAGGCAGGGACAAATCCTTGGTTCCTGCCTAACAAATCAAGCGCGCCGGCTAAGTCCCGGTGAAAAAAGTTCCCCCGCCTGAGGTGGGAGGAACAGCCTTGAGCAACCTCGGGAAAAAAATGAAAACTAACAGCATAATGATATTAACGATACTAACGCTTGGCGGCTTGGTGATGAACCCAGCTGCTTTTTCGGCACAACTGCCTCATCGGCCTCTTCCGGTGCCTGCAGTCAGGTCAACGCCAGTGCCGCGTCCGGTCGTGACGCCTACGCCCGCGCCAGTGCCACCGGCTGTTGCTTCGCTGGTCATTTCCTATGAAACATCAGCATCATCGAATATCGCCATCACCGTCAGCGCAGGACAAGCCGGGGCCCCAGCCGGATTCTCAATCCAGTGGATGACCCTCGCCGATTACATCGCCTTGGGAAACCGGTGGCCTCTAACTTCAGAGGTTCCCAACCCCCAAGCTTCGAGCTTCTGCAAAGCCACCTTCGGCGTCCCCGTGACACCGAACTGCGCAGGCTACAACCTGCGCCCATGGCAAAGCGTCGCTCTCAGCATCGGCGACGATAGCTTGTATGACAACTGCGCCGCATCCAGCCCTTGTTCCGGGGCTCCGCTACTGTGCAACACGGCATACGTATTTCGTGCCTCCGCACTTGATGCCACGGGCCACCTCAGGATTAGTGACACCATTACGTGTGCGACCTTGCCGTGTGTTGGACCAGGCTCATGCACCTATTCGCAAGGTTACTGGCGTAACCATCCAGACGCGTGGCCGGTAACCAGCCTCACTCTGGGAACAGTGACCTATCAGGCTGCGGAACTCATGGCGATCCTGGATGACCCCGCGCGGGGCAACGGCCTTGTGATTTTAGTTCACCAATTGATCGCCGCGAAGCTAAACATCGCCAACGGAGCGGATCCGTCAGCTGTTCAGCAAGCCATCACTGATGCCGACAACATGATCGGAGCCCTGGTAGTCCCGCCGATTGGCAACGGCTACCTGGCACCGGGACAGACAGGCGATCTGGTTGAAACCCTTACTCAATATAACGAGGGAACCATTGGTCCTGGTCACTGTAATGATTAAGATAGCCTGATAATACAAGGCACAGTCTAATAAGAAGGCGACTGGTGGAATACCAGTCGCCTTTTTTATCTACTGGATCAGGCGGATCCCATCAACACCTGGCAGGTCAGGTGCCTCACGCAACACGACCATCCCTCCTAAACGAGGCCGAAACATCTCGCTGCATCCTCGAAAGTAAATCTTTCTCGGGAACTTCTTCCTGCTGTTTCCGGATAAAGACCTAGGACGTGGTCCAACTGCGGCATCGGACTTTCTAAGTCTGCGCAGTAGGCCTATGCCTATAAGCATAGCCTGGACGCGTATAACATTTGAGTGACTGCCTAGTGTCACCGCGGCGAGTAGTGGTGAAATGCCAAGCTCGTAGCACCGCGTAAACAAGAACTGGGAATGGAAGCCGACTGCGTGGAAGGCACGCAGTGTGGCCTCTCGTAGAAATGGCTTAGCTAGTAACGCGACACATGAGCTAGATAACAAGGCGCCACCTGTAAATCTTTTTCGGGAACCCGGTTGCGCCGTTTCCGGATAAAGACCTAAGCGAGGATAAACATCACATGCCTTTGTGTGACGCAGTAAGGCTTTTCCAAGACAAGAATATGAAGACCAATTTCCTAAAGCAGGTGTCAGCCGTATTAGCCATGCTGATGGCTTTGGCGCCACTCGCACCGCTCGAAGCAGCAAAACATGATAAGAGAAAGAAACACCGCAGCCATCGTTCGAAGGAGCTTCTGGGGGCCAGAAATATACAAAAAAAGGCGGCACAATATGCTCACGACGTCCTTTCGGAGTTGCCACCGGGGACGCTTGGCAGTGTGTCCATCACAGAAGGAACGGACTTTGACGCTGCAATTCAAAAGAATGTCCGCGACCTGAAAGGCGCAATAGCTAACTCATCATGGCCGCAAGCTGCTAAAAGGGCCGCATTCTGGCATTTTCCTGCTGGATTGACTGGCGGCGGAGGAGGAAGTGGAAATTGGTCAGGAGAAACCTCCGTTGGCGGCTACTGCTTTTGCTGGACACGTACCACGATCTTTTTCAAAGACCCGTGGTACGTGATTCGATTCACAGTGAAAATATGTTGTACGCCAACACCTACCCCGACGCCGAGTCCGACTCCACCTCTGTCAACGCCGACGCCGCCTCCGCCAACGCCGACTCCACCTCTGCCAACGCCGACCCCAATTCCGCACCCACGGAAACCGACTCCTTCGCCAAGACCAGATCCAACTCCCGTTCCAACAGCCACAGCGACTCCAACAGCTACCGTTACACCTACGCCGACGACGACACCCACAGCTTCTCCTACCGCAACACCGACGGCGACTCCTACGGTGACTCCTACACCTATACCAACTCCGGATCCAACCCCGACACCTACTCCGACCCCGACGGTTACACCAACTGCAACGCCCACTCCGACGGCGACAGCGACGCCAACAGCTACTGCTACGCCGACAGCGACCGTGACTCCAACGGCTACGGCAACACCGACAGCGACTCCGACAGCAACGCCAACAGGTACTGCTACGCCGACAGCAACCGTGACTCCAACGGCTACGGCAACATCGACAGTGACTCCGACGGCGACAGCGACGCCAACAGCTACTGCTACACCAACAGCGACCCCATCTGCGACTCCGACGCCGACGGCAACACCTACTCCTACGCCATGTCAGTTAGACCAGCCATCAATCGCGTGTAGCACGTCTGCATCTTCAAACATATCCATCGATGTCACCGCTGGCTTGTCCGGCGCCCCAAATGGATTCGTCATCGAATGGATGACGGTGGCGGACTTTATCGCTAATGGGAATCAATGGCCTGATAATCCAGACGAAGTTTGCCAGGCCAGTTTTCCCAACAGTCTGGCGCCAAACCAAACCTTCGAGGTGATCATCGGCGATGATCGATTGTTCGACTCATTTGGTGTGCAAAGCGATTGCTCCGGCGAGCCACTCTTGTGCGATACCGCGTACGTGTTCCGTTGCCGCGCGAACGAAACACCGTCTTGCGACACAAGTCAGTGGAGCAACACCATTGCCTGCGCAACGCTGCCCTGCAATCCGGGACAAAATTGCACGTATACGCAAGGTTATTGGAAGAATAATCCTGACGTTTGGCCGTTGCAAAGTCTGACGCTGGGCGCGGTCAGCTACGATGCATCAGAATTACTTCAAATCTTGAATCGACCCGCGCAGGGCAACGGGCTCGTAATACTGGCGCATCAACTCATTGCCGCAAAATTGAATATAGCCAATGGAGCGGACCCAACAGCGGTTCAGCAAAGCGTAATTGACGCCGACAACGTGATAGGAGGGTTGATCGTACCTCCGATCGGCAACGGTTATTTGGCACCAGGGCAGACCAGCACCCTCACTGAAACCCTCACAGAGTACAACGAGGGAACGATTGGCCCTGGACACTGCGACGACTGACGAGATGGCGCGGTGTCTACTATAAAATCGAAATACTGGCTGTAGAACTGCGCGGGGAAGCTGAAAGCTTTCCTGCAGTGTCAGCAACTTGATGCCGCAGGGAATTCTGCGCGGGAATCTCTGTGCCAATTTCCAGAGCCGCGTTTTTTGTTACGATATCCGACGTCAGACCTGCACCGTCGTTTCTGTCGGAACCCCCTCCAGCGCAGATCGATCCACTAGAACGCGCAATATTCCAGTAACGGGCGGAAAATTCGGAGCTTGCCTAACAATCGTACAAATGAGATGATCCGCGGCTGTGAAACCCGAAGCATCTCAGGCCGGCGCACGCCGCCCCGACCGCTTCATGACGACTCGTTGGAGCATCGTCTTGTCGTGCACCGATTCTGACGGTGACGAACAGAAGGCGCACGCCGCCCTGGCCGAACTTTGCAAAATCTATTGGCGGCCAGTCTTCGCGTTCATCTGCCGGCAGGGTCACTCCGTCCCAGACGCTCAGGACCTGACACAGGATTTTTTCGCGATGGTGCTGAAGGGTCGGCTTTTGCAACGGGCAGATCGGAGCCGGGGAAGGTTCCGTTCGCTGGTGCTGAAGGCATTGCAGAATTTCTTACACGACGCTGTGGACAAACGTCACGCCCGGAAGCGCGGCGGAGACGTGCAATTCGTTTCCTGGGACGATTGGATGGCTGAGGCGCCATCGCACTTGTCGATCCCGGAGCAGGACTCGGACAAATGGTCGCCAGAAAGAATCTTCGATGTGCGCTGGGCGGCGACGGTGGTCGAGCGCGCGTTGCGGCGATTGGGCGATGAATGCGAAAAGCGTGGTCGTCGACGTGTTTTTGATGTGTTGAACAATTGCCTCGCGGCTGAGCGGGAAGATGTTTCCTATGCGAAGTACGCAAAAACGCTGGGTTTGCAGGAGGCGGCAGTGAAACGCCTTGTGCACAGGTTACGCGAACGCTATCGCGCGCTGCTCCGCGAAGAAGTTGCTCAAACCGTCGAAGGACCGAACGAGATCGATGACGAACTCCGTTATCTCTGTGCGGCGTTAAGCGCGGCAGAATAGTCAGAAAAATTCGAGATCAGAGCTCGGAAGATCGAGCACCGTGTAGACGCGGCGAATTTCTGACGCATTTTCGCAAAGATCCTCGAGCACTAAATCTGTTTCGTTCTACGACAATTCGGTGGGACGTTTGATTTAGATTTTGGATATTGTCGATCCTGATCGACGAGTCACTTCGCGATTACATTTTTTTTCGAGAACTCCGCTCGGCCAATTCCGGAGAATGCATAGAGGAGGCGTCGGAGCCGACAGCCGATACTCGACTCTCGCCCTGGCTCCCTCCCGTTTGCAGCCTTTTAAATTTTCAGAATCCGATGAGCGGCATTCCTGTTTCAATTCGTCTGCAAAAGGAACCGCTCACCTGCCCGCAGTGTGGATCGGCATCGCGCATAGGACGCAGTCTTTGCCTGAGCTGTTTGCTTGCTCAGGGCCTGCGCACTCAAGTCTCGCCGCCGCAGTCAGAAGAAACGCTTGAGGATGTGCTTGGGGAACTCGATATGCGGGACGCCGAGTGGCGAGTAGGCGATTACCAAATTCTCGAAGAACTCGGATGCGGCGGCATAGGCGTGGTTTATCGGGCGCGACACAGGCGCCACATCGTGGCGCTTAAAAGAATTTTGCCTTATCATGCCGAATCACGAGAGACGATGCTGCGTTTTCGGCGCGAGGCGGAGACTGCAGCGGGCCTCGTTCATCCGAACATTCTGCCAATCTCTGAGGTGAGCGAGGGTGACGATGGGCTGCCGTTTTTCAGCATGAAGTTTGCCGGCGGGGGCAGTTTGCTGGACGCGGCCCCGGCATTGCGAAGCGAACCGCGACGAGCGGTGGCGTTGATGGCGAAGGTGGCGCAGGCGGTGCAATACGCGCACGGGCAAGGGATCCTGCATCGGGATTTAAAACCGGGGAACATTTTGCTGGATGCGCGGGGCGAACCGTTGGTCAGCGACTTCGGTCTCGCCAAATGCCTGGAACCCACGAGCAATCTCACGCGCACGCTCACCGTCTTTGGCGCGCCTGAGTATGTTGCACCGGAACAAGTTGATCCAGCGGGCGCCGGGTCGGGCAAACTTGGTCCTGCGGCCGATGTTTATAGTTTAGGTGCGATTTTGTTCGATGTGCTGACGGGTCGTCCGCCATTTTTGGGTGAGCATGCGCTTAAGGTGATCCAGCAAGCGAGCGAGAAGCCGGCGCCGAAACTGCGCACATTGGTGCCGGGGCTGGATCGGGATCTGGAAACAATTTGCGCGAAGTGTTTGGAGCGGGAACCCGGTGCGCGTTATCGCTCTGCGGGTGCTCTTGCCGAAGACCTCGAACGCTGGCTGGAAGGACAGCCTATTGCCGCACGGCCCCTTTCGGCGCCCGCACTGATCTGGCGCTGGACCGGGCGCAAATCGGTTGTTGCGGGAATCGCAGCGCTGCTAATGGCATTGGGATTGGTTGCAGGGGCGATGATGTTGAAAGGTGGCGCGACAACCCCCCCGGCAACAACCGGCGTTGCTGTTCTGCCCTTCGAAAGTTTGAGCGACGATAAAGAGGACGCCGTTTTTGCCGATGGTGTTCAGGATGACATTTTGACCAAACTCGCCAGCATCCGCGATCTTAGGGTGATCAGTCACACCAGTGTGATGAAGTATCGCGGAAAGCGAAGTATTCGTGAAATTGGCAAAGCCCTGGGAGTTTCTCACATCCTGGAGGGTGCTGTGTCCCGCAGTCGCGGCAGCGCACGTTTCCATCTCAAGGCGCGATTGATGGACGCTCGTACGGGGGCGCTCGTCTGGGAGGAGGAATACGATCGCGATTTGAATGATGTGTTTGCCGTCCAAAGCGAGCTTGCGCGAAAAGTGGTTCAGCGGCTTCGCGCAAAGATTTCGAGTGCCGAGAAACTGGCCGTTGAACAGCCGCCAACAACCGATTTCATCGCTTTCGACCTCTACAATAGGGCCAAGAATCTCCTCGCGCTGCGTCTTAGCAGCGGTCTGAAAGCAAATTTGCTTCAGGCGGTCGAGTTGCTGAACCAAGCTGTCGCACGCGATTCCTCTTTTCTTCAGGCCTACTGTCAGCTCGCCTATGCTCACGACCAGCTTTATTTCCTTGGCTTCGACCATACCCCTGCGCGCCTCGCATTGGCGGAGGCGGCCATCGAGCGGGCGTTTCGCCTTCGTCCAGATGCGGGTGAAACGCATTTGGCGCATGCGCGAAATCTTTATCATGGCCAGCTCGATTATGGTGGCGCTCTGGCTGAGCTGGAGGTTGCTCAACAGACCTTGCCTAATGACGCGCGGATATTCCGGATGATGGGATATATCCAGAGGCGGCAGGGACGCTGGCAGGAGTCTACCCAAAACCTGGAACGCGCCAGTGATCTCGACCCGCGAAACACTGAGACGCTTCAGCAGATTGCGCTCAGTTACGGAGTTCTCTATCGCTATGCTGACGAAAAGTCCGTGTTGGAACGCGCGTTGGCGATCGAGCCAAATGACCTCGATACGAAAATCGCGCTTGCCGCTCTTCAATTTCACTGGAACGCCGATACCCGGTCAATGCATCAAACAATTGACTTAATTCGAACCGCAAATTCCGGCGCCATTGGCGGATGCGCAGATGAATGGCTCAATTGCGCGCTCGCCGAACGCGATGTTGCCGCGGCAAAGGACGTGCTGAACACGATCGACGACACACCGTTAACGGACTATTCAGTTCATCCGACTCGTCTGGTAATTGAAGGCGTTCTTGCTCGCATGACAAAAAATGATGGCGACGCCCGCGCTTTGTTCATGGCGGCCCGCACGCAGCAGGAGAAAACGGTACAAGCGGAACCAAATTACGGGCCGGCACTGTGCGTACTTGGTCTAATCGATGCAGGCCTCGGCCGGAGAGAAGAAGCGCTGCGTGAAGGCCGGCGTGCGGTCGAGCTCGTTCCAGTGGAAAAAGATGCACTGGTTGGTCCGACCATGATCAAGTATCTGGCGATGATTGCTGCGTGGACCGGAGATAAAGATTTGGCTTGCGAACAGCTGGCCATCGCCGTTCGTCCGCCAAGCACGGTCAGTTATGGGCAATTAAAACTCCTGCCGTTTTGGGATCCACTCCGGGGCGATCCGCGCTTTGAAAAAATCGTGGCTTCAGTCGCGCCGAAAGAGGAAGCAAACAAATGAAAAGAGATGCACGCGTTCGCATGGAAAGAAACCTTCAAATCGTGTGAGTCACCTGGCCAAAAATTTTCCAATTTTTAGTTGGCAACGCACTAAAGTTCATTTACCATCCTGACTTTCGATGCGCGTGCCCCCCAGTTCTGACCCGGTGGACCTCCAAAAGGAGCCGGGAGTCTGCCCCCAGTGCGGATCGGCATCGCGCGTCGGACGGAGTCTTTGTCTTAGCTGTATGCTCTCCGCAGGCATGGGCGCCAATGGGCGTAATGGCGACTCGGCCGATGAGACCTCGGCGAAGGCGGAAACGCTTGATGACCTGCTTGGTGAACTAGATGTTTGTGACGCCGATTGGCGCATAGGCAACTATCAAATCCTTGAAGAAATCGGGCGCGGTGGGATGGGCGTGATTTATCGGGCGCGGCAGCGGCATTCGCGCCGCATCGTGGCACTGAAACGAATTTTGTCTTATCACGCCGATTCGCAGGAGACGCTGGCGCGTTTCCGACGTGAAGCCCAGGCTGCGGCGAGCCTCGATCATCCGAACATTCTGCCAATCTATGAAGTGAGCGAATGCGACGATGGGCTGCCGTTTTTCAGCATGAAATTTGCCGGCGGGGGCAGTTTGCTGGAGGCGGCTCCGGCATTGCGTGGCGAGCCGCGAAGAGCGGTCGCGTTGATGGCGAAGGTGGTGCGGGCGGTGCAACATGCGCATGCGCAAGGAATCCTGCATCGAGATTTAAAACCTGGGAACGTTTTGCTGGATGGGCGGGGCGAACCGCTGGTAAGCGATTTCGGCCTCGCCAAATGGCTGGACACTAGTAGTCACTTGACGCGCACACTTACTATTTTTGGCACGCCCGGATATATTGCACCCGAGCAGGTGAACGGATCGGCGGGCAAACTTGCTCCGACGTCGGATGTTTATAGTTTAGGTGCGATTTTGTTCGATTTGCTGACGGGTCGTCCGCCATTTTTGGGTGAGCATGCGCTTAAGGTGATCCAGCAAGCGAGCGAGAAGCCGGCGCCGAAGCTGCGCACATTGGTGCCGGGGCTGGATCGGGATCTGGAAACAATTTGCGCGAAGTGTTTGGAGCGGGAACCCGGTGCGCGTTATCGCTCTGCAGGTGCTCTTGCCGAAGACCTCGAACGCTGGCTGGAAGGACAGCCTATTGCCGCACGGCCCCTTTCGGCGCCCGCACTGATCTGGCGCTGGACCGGGCTCAAATCGGTTGTTGCGGGAATCGCAGCGCTGCTAATGGCATTGGGATTGGTTGCAGGGGCGATGATGTTGAAAGGTGGCGCGACAACCCCCCCGGCAACAACCGGCGTTGCTGTTCTGCCCTTCGAAAGTTTGAGCGACGATAAAGAGGACGCCGTTTTTGCCGATGGTGTTCAGGATGACATTTTGACCAAACTCGCCAGCATCCGCGATCTTAGGGTGATCAGTCACACCAGTGTGATGAAGTATCGCGGAAAGCGAAGTATTCGTGAAATTGGCAAAGCCCTGGGAGTTTCTCACATCCTGGAGGGTGCTGTGTCCCGCAGTCGCGGCAGCGCACGTTTCCATCTCAAGGCGCGATTGATGGACGCTCGTACGGGGGCGCTCGTCTGGGAGGAGGAATACGATCGCGATTTGAATGATGTGTTTGCCGTCCAAAGCGAGCTTGCGCGAAAAGTGGTTCAGCGGCTTCGCGCAAAGATTTCGAGTGCCGAGAAACTGGCCGTTGAACAGCCGCCAACAACCGATTTCATCGCTTTCGACCTCTACAATAGGGCCAAGAATCTCCTCGCGCTGCGTCTTAGCAGCGGTCTGAAAGCAAATTTGCTTCAGGCGGTCGAGTTGCTGAACCAAGCTGTCGCACGCGATTCCTCTTTTCTTCAGGCCTACTGTCAGCTCGCCTATGCTCACGACCAGCTTTATTTCCTTGGCTTCGACCATACCCCTGCGCGCCTCGCATTGGCGGAGGCGGCCATCGAGCGGGCGTTTCGCCTTCGTCCAGATGCGGGTGAAACGCATTTGGCGCATGCGCGAAATCTTTATCATGGCCAGCTCGATTATGGTGGCGCTCTGGCTGAGCTGGAGGTTGCTCAACAGACCTTGCCTAATGACGCGCGGATATTCCGGATGATGGGATATATCCAGAGGCGGCAGGGACGCTGGCAGGAGTCTACCCAAAACCTGGAACGCGCCAGTGATCTCGACCCGCGAAACACTGAGACGCTTCAGCAGATTGCGCTCAGTTACGGAGTTCTCTATCGCTATGCTGACGAAAAGTCCGTGTTGGAACGCGCGTTGGCGATCGAGCCAAATGACCTCGATACGAAAATCGCGCTTGCCGCTCTTCAATTTCACTGGAACGCCGATACCCGGTCAATGCATCAAACAATTGACTTAATTCGAACCGCAAATTCCGGCGCCATTGGCGGATGCGCAGATGAATGGCTCAATTGCGCGCTCGCCGAACGCGATGTTGCCGCGGCAAAGGACGTGCTGAACACGATCGACGACACACCGTTAACGGACTATTCAGTTCATCCGACTCGTCTGGTAATTGAAGGCGTTCTTGCTCGCATGACAAAAAATGATGGCGACGCCCGCGCTTTGTTCATGGCGGCCCGCACGCAGCAGGAGAAAACGGTACAAGCGGAACCAAATTACGGGCCGGCACTGTGCGTACTTGGTCTAATCGATGCAGGCCTCGGCCGGAGAGAAGAAGCGCTGCGTGAAGGCCGGCGTGCGGTCGAGCTCGTTCCAGTGGAAAAAGATGCACTGGTTGGTCCGACCATGATCAAGTATCTGGCGATGATTGCTGCGTGGACCGGAGATAAAGATTTGGCTTGCGAACAGCTGGCCATCGCCGTTCGTCCGCCAAGCACGGTCAGTTATGGGCAATTAAAACTCCTGCCGTTTTGGGATCCACTCCGGGGCGATCCGCGCTTTGAAAAAATCGTGGCTTCAGTCGCGCCGAAAGAGGAAGCAAACAAATGAAAAGAGATGCACGCGTTCGCATGGAAAGAAACCTTCAAATCGTGTGAGTCACCTGGCCAAAAATTTTCCAATTTTTAGTTGGCAACGCACTAAAGTTCATTTACCATCCTGACTTTCGATGCGCGTGCCCCCCAGTTCTGACCCGGTGGACCTCCAAAAGGAGCCGGGAGTCTGCCCCCAGTGCGGATCGGCATCGCGCGTCGGACGGAGTCTTTGTCTTAGCTGTATGCTCTCCGCAGGCATGGGCGCCAATGGGCGTAATGGCGACTCGGCCGATGAGACCTCGGCGAAGGCGGAAACGCTTGATGACCTGCTTGGTGAACTAGATGTTTGTGACGCCGATTGGCGCATAGGCAACTATCAAATCCTTGAAGAAATCGGGCGCGGTGGGATGGGCGTGATTTATCGGGCGCGGCAGCGGCATTCGCGCCGCATCGTGGCACTGAAACGAATTTTGTCTTATCACGCCGATTCGCAGGAGACGCTGGCGCGTTTCCGACGTGAAGCCCAGGCTGCGGCGAGCCTCGATCATCCGAACATTCTGCCAATCTATGAAGTGAGCGAATGCGACGATGGGCTGCCGTTTTTCAGCATGAAATTTGCCGGCGGGGGCAGTTTGCTGGAGGCGGCTCCGGCATTGCGTGGCGAGCCGCGAAGAGCGGTCGCGTTGATGGCGAAGGTGGTGCGGGCGGTGCAACATGCGCATGCGCAAGGAATCCTGCATCGAGATTTAAAACCTGGGAACGTTTTGCTGGATGGGCGGGGCGAACCGCTGGTAAGCGATTTCGGCCTCGCCAAATGGCTGGACACTAGTAGTCACTTGACGCGCACACTTACTATTTTTGGCACGCCCGGATATATTGCACCCGAGCAGGTGAACGGATCGGCGGGCAAACTTGCTCCGACGTCGGATGTTTATAGTTTAGGTGCGATTTTGTTCGATTTGCTGACGGGTCGTCCGCCATTTTTGGGTGAGCATGCGCTTAAGGTGATCCAGCAAGCGAGCGAGAAGCCGGCGCCGAAGCTGCGCACATTGGTGCCGGGGCTGGATCGGGATCTGGAAACAATTTGCGCGAAATGTTTGGAGCGGGAACCCGGTGCGCGTTATCGCTCTGCAGGTGCTCTTGCCGAAGATCTCGAACGCTGGCTGGAAGGCCGCCACATTGTCGCGCGTCCTGTTTCACCGGCTGCGCGCGCGTGTCGTTGGACGCGGCGGAATCCAGTTGTCGCGGGAATGGCAGCGCTTCTGATGGTTTTGGGATCGACAGTTGGTGTGATGATTTGGAACGGTGAGATGGCGACCCCACCAGCGGCAAGTGGCATTGCGGTTCTGCCTTTCGAAAGTTTGAGTGCAGATAAAGAAAATGCATTTTTCGCCGACGGCGTTTACGACGGTGTTTCCACCAAGTTGGCGAAGGTGGCCAACCTAAAGGTGATCAGCCACAACAGCGTGGCAAAATATCGTGGCGCGCGGAACACACAGGATATTGGTCGTGCGTTGAATGTCGCGTACGTGCTCGAGGGAAGCGTGCGCAGGGAAGCAGGCAGAATCCATCTAAATGCTCAGTTGATTGATACGCGCACGGACGCTCACGTCTGGGCGCAAGAATACGATCGGGATTTGAGTGACGTGTTCACACTCCAAAGCGAGATCGCGCAAAGAATCGCGGACCAGCTCGGGACCGAAGTCTCAGCTGCCGAGAAGGCCGCAATTCAGGAGCCACCAACAACTGATCTTGTTGCCTATGATTCCTATCTGCGAGCCAAGGACCTGATCAATGGGATTTCATGGAGTACACGGGCGAAAGAAGATCTGACGCAGGCGGTGAAACTGCTTGATCAGGCCGTCACGCGGGATCCGTTGTTCTTTTTAGCCCATGGTGAACTCGCGGGCGCACATGACCGAATTTATTTCCTCGGTTTCGATCACACGGATGCGCGCCTAAAATTATCCGAAACGGCCATTCAATCGGTTCGACGTCTGCGCCCGGAATCTGGAGAAACACATTTGGCCCTCGCTCAGCATTTTTACTGGGCCTATGCGGATTACGATCGGGCACAGAGTGAGTTGGTTATCGCCGGACGTACGCTGCCTAACGAATCGCGAATTCCTCTTCTGTCTGGCTACATCGACCGGCGGCAGAGTCGTTGGGAAAAATCGCTTGAGGAAATGAAGCGGGCATTGGAATTGGATCCGCGCAATTTTTCCATACTGCAACAGATCTCTCTTACTTACGAAGCGTTGCGTCGCTACAAAGAAATGGCTGCGACTTTGGATGGCGCCTTGGCCATATCTCCTAAAGATGTTCCCAGCCGGGTGCGGCGCGCTTGGGTTGATCTGGAGTGGCGCGCAGACCCTAAACCGATGCATGCGACAATTGACACGATCCTGGCCGAAGATCCGAACGCCGCGCCTGTTCTCGTTAACCAATGGCTCGATCTTGCTCTTTGGGAGCGCGATCCCGCCGCAGCCGAGCGCGCCCTCGCCGGGATGCCGGCTGATGGTGGCGGATGCTACGCCGAAAACATTCCATTCCCTAACAGTTGGTGTGAGGGTCTCGCCGCCCGATTCCGCGGCGATGAGTCGGCCGCCCGGGCCAAATTTAGCAACGCGCGGAAGGAATTAGAACAAACGGTGCGCGACCAACCCGATTATGCACCGGCTCTCTGCGCGCTTGGGGTAATCGATGCCGCGTTGGGGAATAGGGAGGACGCCATTCGCCAAGGTTTGCGCGCTGTCGAACTGGTGCCTGTCAGCAAAAGCGCCGTTGAGGGGGCGATGTTAGTCCAATACCTTGCGGTGATTTATGCCTGGACGGGCGACAAGGATCGCGCAATCGATGGATTGACGGAAGCAGCGAAGCTGCCCGGCGGAGTTATCAGCTACGGCGATCTGCGGCTAAATCCGTTTTGGGACCCCCTGCGGGGCGACCCGCGTTTTGAAGCGATCGTCGCTTCGCTCGCGCCAAAGTAGTTCTCTTTCTTTTAAACAGAAAGAGACGAAGGCAGGGAAGTGTTTCCAAAAAGGAAACTATTACCTTCTCTAAAGATTTACTGGGATCACCGTTCCTTTCTTTTTTTGGATCTCTCTCTGTGCGGCGAAGATGTTGGGTGAAGTAATCATCGTTTCGCAGGCTCCCCAACATGCCGGCTAATTGAAACGAGTAAATGGAGGGCCGAGTTTCGGCGAGCCCCGCGCCAAGGCGCGCTCTCAGAGGACGCCTGCTCGCGAACGCTTTTGAAGTTCGTTTAGGCGATCGCCGGGCTCAGCTCCCGATATCTTAGCTTTTTTGCCTGTGCCTTGATTCCGTGCTGCCCACGGAACCTGGCACGCCGTGGCCCGTCAGAACCGGACTCGCGGTTCCTCTTGGATTTTCGGAACTTCGCTTCGCTTTTCCCGGAGATTTGCCTGTGCCTTGATTCCGTGCTGGCCACGGAACCTGGCACGCCGTGGCCCGTCAGAACCGGACTCGCGGTTCCTCTTGGATTTTCGGAACTTCGCTTCGCTTTTCCCGGAGAACTACCAAATCACTAACGCACGAATCCACGAATCCACAGGTTCGTATATCAAAAGTCAGAGACAGGAATTTCGCACGGAAACGTAGAGAAGACCTCAGAGATCTTTAAGACGCACGAACAACTTGACCCACCCTGTCTTAAATGCCACTATAAACTTTTTTTGATTTTCTAGTTGACACTTATAAACATCCCCTGTAAATGCCCGGCCTATGAAAAAGCTCCAAGCTCAAATAACTACGCGCTTGGTCGCGGCAATGCTGGTTGCTATGGCTGTTATCGGCCTTAGTGGCATCGCAATGCATGCGCCCACCCAGAACCAAAACCCGCTGGCGCGGTCCCTGAAGAGTATTCAAACTGATAAAGCGACACGCGGTCCCTGAAGAGTATTCAAACTGATAAAGCGACACTGTTTTATGCAGACAACAGGCAGGATCGATGTCATTTCGTGGAGATGGTCCTGCCGGGAACTGGCGAGAGTAAAGCCGCGGCTGAGAATCTGAAACTGGCAGCAGCGACACTTTAAGTCGCTCGCCGGTTTAGCTAACGAATCAATGGGCCAGTCCCGAAGGCTTCGGGGCTGGCCGTGCTGTATACCGGCCCAAGTCGCAAAGAGGTTCTAGGCGCCCGACTCGCCTGTAGCGCACTTGCATCTCAGGGACGTGAGAAACTCCACCGCTTTGGTCTTAGTTGTTCGTGCAAGTGAAAACCAATCGCCGAAGGTGTAAAACACCTTTAGGATTAGTGCGATGCTTTCCAAGCGCGTCTACGTGGCCTGGTTCGTCGTGCATTTCTGCCTCATAACGGCAGTTTGTTTTGCCGGCATATTCTCATTGGTCGCGGAGGGCACAACCATGCTGCCATCAGCGCTTCAAAAGCGCGCGCGCAAGGCCGAACTGATTGCGGCTCTTGTCCTGGGAAAAGAAGCCGCTGCATCCAGTCCCGTGCGGCAAGGGATCGCCACCTACTTGCATGCTGCTGGCATCCAGGCTGGCTATACTTTTTTTGCCCCGAACATCCCGGGCTATCACAGGTTAACCTTTGAACTGTACTACGAGGATGGACGTGTTGAATACGCGTCCGCGCACGTGATGGGCAGGGGGGCTGCTCTTCGTTTGGACAGCTTGTTAGACCGCCTAGCCGACCAACGTTACGAGCCGATACGGGAAGTAGTTGTCAAGATGCTCGCCTTCTCTGTCTGGCGAGAGCGCCCTGACGTGAAGAAAATTCGAGCCACGTTCGGGGCGGTTAGCCAGCCTGACATTAGTGACTTTGAGAATGGAAAAGATGAATCGTTCCAGCTCATGTTCAGTTACGATTTCAGCCTGCATGAAGAGGAGCAATAGAGGAACCACAGATTGCATCGGATAGCACAAATAAGGAGGCCTTTTATTTCGAAGAGTCGCAAGATACGATCCTACTTCGTCATTGCGTTTTGGGTTTCCTAATTCGCTGCCGTGCTGCGTTTTGATCCGTTTCTGAGTTACACATCATGAAAGAACATGATGCAACAAACCTACCGCGGCGGTGGTCGGAAAATCTCATGGGATTTCTGTTCCCCTCAGAAACGGACAAGTGGCTTGGCATTTTGCGAATTGGTCTGGGACTGCAAGTAGCCGTTTATGCGCTGTTCTTAAGAAGTGATTGGCACTACTTGTTTGCCAGTACCGGCAAAGGTCTTGTCAGCCGCAAACTGGGAGAGGCCATTACGTCCTTCGACAGCCCACTCATTCCAAAGCTTGGCTGGCTTATTACTCTTGGCGGTTACGCTCACATCGGCGAGGACTCTGTGCTTTCCATTGCCTGGGCCTGTTTGCTTTGTATGGGACTGTTGTTATTACTCGGCCTTTTCTCTCGCCCGGCTGCGATCACCGCCTGGTTTCTTCACCTCTGCGCAGCGGAAAGCGGTGGGCTATTCGCATACGGCGCCGATAACTTCATGACCACCGGCCTCTTCTATTTGATGTTATCGCCGTTGCCAGATCGATACTCACTCGATCACTGGCTGCTGAAAGTAGAACTAAGAGATCCACAACTTTTAGGTTTCTGGCGGCGCGTTTTACAGGTGCACATGTGCTTCGTTTACTTGATCGGCGGCTTGGCGAAATGTCTGGGCAACGGTTGGTGGGATGGCTCCAATCTTTGGCGATCGCTGACCCGGCCGCCTTTCAACCTTATTTCCCCGGACATTCTTGTTCGGTTCAAATACGCGCTACCGATCCTCGGTATTTCCATCTGTCTAATCGAACTTGGTTACCCATTTTTCATTTGGATAAAGAAGACCCGCTTGTTTTGGTTGGTGTGCATCCTGGCAATACATGGCGTGATTGGACTGGCAATGGGAATGTATCTTTTTGCGTTGGTCATGATCGTGCTCAACGTCGCCGCATTCGGGGTTGGTTCCGCTGGTCCGTTCCTTAGGTATCGTTCAGAAAATGACGAAATCCGAATGTCGAATGTCGAAGGAATGATCAAATGACAAGGGCCAACAGATGTTCGTCATTATGCTTCAAAGTTAGTTCAACTTACCCATTCGTTTCGATTGGTGTCCATTCGTGGTTGAATTAACCGACGCGAAAGCGGACATCGCGAATCGTCCTGCCGCCGAAACGCTGTTTAAGTTTTCGCAAAATTTCGGACTTGGAAATCTGTTCCAGTTCGTAATGCAAGGCGGGCTGGAGCACGCGAACGTAGAGAACGCCTTCGCGCAATGCTACCGGCGCCGAGTGCGTAGCGATAAATTCACCGACGATTTTTCCCCACGCGTCCATCACCTCCGTCTCATGCAAACGCTCGCGTAACCCGAGGCGCTGCATCAATTTTGGAACCAACTCCGCCGGCGACTGCCAGCGGTCGCCTCGCATTTTTCTCTCAGGAAGACCTCGCCATTCGGCGATCACAGCGGCGCGAAGAGAAGGGTTCATGACGGACGTTGAAGAGTTGAACCGTTGAAGCGTTAAAGCCTTGGAGCGATAAAATCCGTAATCCGCATCTCAGTTCAACCCTTCAACGCTTTAACGCGACGCGAAAGCATCAATATTTCCGCCGCATGTGACTTGGCAGAATATTCAGCTCGCTGCGGTATTTGGCGACGGTGCGTCGCGCGATCGGGATACCGCGCTCGCTCAGAATCTCGACGATCTCGTTGTCGCTCAACGGTTGATTGCCATCCTCACGCTTCACCAGGTCTAGAATAGCTTCTTTCACGCTGGTGTTGCTCAGCGATTCACCACTGGCAGTCTGATAGCCGGGCGTAAAAAAATATTTCATCTCGAAAATGCCCTGTGGCGTGGCCATATACTTGCCGGAGACGGCGCGACTGACCGTAGTCTCATGCACGCCGACCGCGTCGGCGACTTCTGCCATGGTCATCGGTTTCAGATGCGATCGCCCATGCTCGAGAAAATCGCCCTGCCTCGAAACGATTTGCTTCGCGATGTTGGAAATCGTTTGCTGGCGCTGATGGATCGAGCGGATCAGGAATTTCCCGCTCCGGATTTTATCGCGGATATAATCTTTGACTTCGCCGCTCTGGGTGTTGCCCGACGCAATGATATCTTTGTATAGATTGCTAATCCGCAGATGCGGAATCTGTTCGTCGTTCAAAGTGATTTGGTACTCGCCATCCACTTTTTCCACCGTCACATCCGGCAACACATAGTTTTGCGGCGCAGCCGCAAAGACCTGGCCGGGACGCGGATTCAGCCGCCCAATGTTGTCGGCCGCCTTTTGCACGTCCTCTACGCTGATCCCCATCCGACGGGCGATTTCGGGAAAGCGCCGCCTGCCTAAATCCTCCATGTGTTCGGACACGATTTTGTACTCCAGGCTGTTTTCTTTTCCTTCTCGCCTTAGTTGAATCAGCAAACACTCGCGCAAATCGCGCGCGCCAACTCCTGGCGGATGAAAACCCTGTATCAACGCCAGCATTTTCTCGAAATCTTCCTCGGGGATTCCCGAGTTCAGCGCCATTTCTTCCGGTGCGCTTTGGAGAGATCCGTTGTCATCGATGTTGCCAATAATCAGTTCCGCGGCTTTGCGGTCGCTGGCGTTGAGAGCGGTCTGATTCAGTTGTCCCAGTAGATTTTGCTGAAGCGTTTCCTGCACGGGAATAGAATCGAAAAAGAACTCGCGCTTATCTTTCGCTTCCCGTGAACTACGGAAGCCGTCCGCGCCGGAACTGGCCGACTGTGCCATGTAATCGCGCCATTCTTCATCCAGGCTCGCGAGCTTCTCGAATTCGTCCTTGAAATTATCGTCATCGGAAGATTCGCTTTCGGAGCCGGGCTCATCCGGCAATTCCTCGAGAACGGGATTTGTTTCCATCTCCTGCTGAACCAGGTTGCGCAGCTCAAGCAGCGGCGTCTGGAGGACGAGCAGGCTCTGCTGGAGTTGGGGCGAGAGAACCTGCTGCAAGGCAAGGCTCTGCCCGGGAAGCAGTCGGGTCTGCATTCCTTGTCCGGGCATACGCCGAGTTTACCGGCGTCGCAGACCACGAGCAAGCAGATCAGGGGAGAACCATTTCGGATTCAAACAGAACCAGCCGCAGGTGACTGGATACTCTGCGTCCGTCCGTTTGCCATGATCCAATCAACTTCCCCATCAAACGCCACGATTTCTCCGAATAGGTCTCGGCCTTCACGGCAGGGAATGGCTATGAGATCGGCTCGAAATCCGGGCCGAATCCGGCCAAGCGTGTTCTGCTGGCGTAGCGCCGACGCCGGATTCACTGTCACCATCTCAAAAATCTTCTCGGGTGAGCTCTCAGGTTCACTGCGCTGAAAGGCACGCATCTCTGCAAACAAACTCAGACTCTCATTGCTGGCGAGGCTATCAGTCCCCAGGCAAATGTTGAACCCAAGGCGACGCAATCGTTCGGATTGAAATGGGCTGTGACCAAAATAGTCATGGCTGCGCGGTGAATGCGCGACATGAAATTTTGTCCTTATTTTTTCCAGCAATTCGAAGTCGCTTTCGGTCAATTCGTTTAAGTGCGCAACGACCCAGCGTTTCGGTAGGACGTGACCGCCGTGCGCGCCAAGGAACAACGCCAGTGGGGTTTCATGCCCACAGTCGCGCATGTCACGTCCAATATTTTTCATGAATTCGTAAAGCGGACCTGACGCATCTCGAAACATCTCCATTTCCTCTCGCGATTCCGCCAGATGCGTTGTGAGCAGGACGTCTTTGCCGGCTTCTTGACATCGTTGATACAGATTTTTGGATGCCGTAAACAGCGCATGTGGTGCTAATCCGTAGTTTTGCGCAGACTTCAGTGACTCGATTGCGAACGCGACAAATTCCTTTGCGCGATCGGGTGAGCGCACATCGATCAACTCTGCGAACCACCACGTGCGAATTGGTGCATCTGGGAACTGACGGATCAGATCGGGGAACGCGGTTAGATTTGCGATCGTTGTCGTGCCGAATTGTTTTGCCTCCACGAATCCTTCATTGATCGAGACGATGTAATCCTCCGGCGAAAGTTTCGATTTCTCCGCGTTAATGGCCCGGATCCAATCAGTGAACGATTTTTCTCGGGGAATCTTCCGGCGCAAGCAGGTGTAGTCGAGATGACAATGCGCGTTAATCAAACCCGGCAAGAGAGCCTGCTCGCCAAGATCGATAATCTTCTCGCCCGAATGTCGCGCGGACCCGGCAAGAGAGCCTGCTCGCCAAGATCGATAATCTTCTCGCCCGAATGTCGCGCGGAAACTTCGGAAAATTTTCCAACATCGACAATCGAGCCGGCGGAAGCCGAGCGAGATAGACGGGCAGCCCGGGAGGGTGATGAGCCGGGAGGCGAATCATCAATTCGATCTCCGGAAATTGCGATGGCGCCATTCTTAATAGGCGCTCCATCCATTGTCGCTACAACGCGAGCGCGAACGATCATTCGCTTTTCACCACTTTCCGACATGCGGCGACCAAAAGATTGCACGGCTCCTGGCAGAGCAGCGGAATCGTAGCAAGAATCGCTCGGTCCGTCGTAGCGTTAGCGAATGTGGATGCGCCTGGCTCTGCCGGCGCTTGAACCTGATCCCAAGTCGGATCAAACTTTTCCTTTGGCAACCTTGTTGATGCAATCGCCCCGCGCTGGTCGCGGTCCCACAAAATCGTTCGCAAACAACCGTCTTTAGATCGGCAAAAATCTGCGACCAGATTGTCGATCTGTGAATCCGAAATCCTGGCGGCTATCCGATACATCCCCGATTGCCGACCCAACGTTTCGCGAAGCGGCGTAGTGCGCAGCCGACCAGTCTTCCACGCAATGAAGATGGCCAGTCTACCTGGATAAAAATGATCAAGCGCGCGTTTCAATCCATCCGATGTCCGAAGCTCGATGCGCCAGCCGTGCCGCAGATTGGGCGCCGTCTTTAGTGCACGGAAATTCCCCGCGTCGTCATACCTTGCGATCTCGATCGCGTCTTCCGGGCCTTGAAAGATTTCCAAATCATCGTGTGCTTCGTCGTTGCGATGGCAAAGAACAAAATCGTCACCGGTTTTTCGCACCAAGATTTGCCCGAAACAAAAAGGAACAGTTTCGATGACCTGCTCGACGGAATGTTCCATCGGTTGGGCGCGACCACCGGCGCGCCGTGCTAGTGCAAACAATGCGCAATTAAGCCGCCGGCACGCTCCAGAAATTCCCGATCCTCTTCGCCGAACGCATTCAACTTGTCGCTTTCTACATCCATCATTCCGAGAATGCGCCGGTGCTCGTTGTTCCTCATCGGGACAACGATCTCCGAACGAGTGGTATGAAACGCGGGCAGATGCCGCGGATCCTTGTGCACGTCGCCGACGATGATCGGCTTTCCCGACTCTAGCGCAGCGCCGCACAGCCCCTGCGTAGTAGGAAACTGGGGGTAGGCGGGCGGCTCGTTGCCTGTGCCGGCGAGAATCACGAATTCATCTTTGACGATTTTGTAAACCGCCAGCCATCGATAGTCACGCGCCGAACGAATCATTTCCACCAATTGCTTCATTCGTTTTTTCGTGCAGCCGCCAGCCAGCGCAAACGCCCCGATCTCCTGCAGCTTCTTGCAAGTGGTTTCCTTCATTCGCGGGACAGCAATCTTGCGCAAAAAGAAACGACGCGCGAGCGCGATTTTAACTTTTTATGATACCTGCTTGCTCGATGATGATATCGGCAAAACCGGGATCTGTGCCAATGGAGGGCGCGTAGAACACGGAGCGACCGTTGATGCGGTACGGATTGGCCCGGAAAATCTTACCACGCACTGTAGCCGGGGCCGCCGACCACGGCCGGCCGCGATCAACGCCTGCGGCTACAATGATCCCGATCAATCGCGGTATGTCCTCGTAACTATGGAGTCCATCGGAAATAAAGAAGGGAACCACGATTACGTTCGGAGTTTTCGTCAATTTCCGCCACTCGGATACCAACGGCGGCTCTTCCATATACACGTTTAGCACCGTCCTATATTTCCCGAGGCAACGAATCTTTTCAGCCTCTCGCTTCGCAGCGACAGCGCTGTTTTCATTCAAATCCGTTCCATGCGCGACGATCAGCAAGCTTGTCTCAGTAGGATCGACATTGGGAGCGACCTCGCCTGCGCGCTTGAGCAGCAGCTCCGTCATCAGCGGGTGATTTCCAACTGGGTCGCAATATTTCCATACCTGGCCGTTCGATCGTCTTGTGATGCGGCCGCTCAATTCAAGCTCGCGCGGCACTACGGTCTGCGTGAAATAGCCTTCACTGATGAAATTCGGGACGACACAAACTTCTCGAATCGATTCCGGATCGAACAAAAAAGTCGCATCGCGCAAACTCGGTTCCTCCTTCCAAAAGGCGCATTCCACATCAACAAAAATTTTCCGACGCCGAATCTCGACCGCATGCGCGAAGGTCGGCGCACTCGAATCCGGGTTCACTGTCGAGCCGTGTGCGACAATGAGGAGGGCTACCTTTGTTTTTCCGGTCACAGCTAAACGCTCAACGCCCAACGCCCAACGTTCAACGTCCAATTTTATTGAGCGTTGAGCCCATTCGACTTGCGCTCAGGGCAAGCTGTCGGACGTTTAGAATATCCACCATGGTCGCCGCACAAACACGCCCATTCACCGCTGAGGATTACCGGCAGTTGCCACCGGACGACTGGCGGTATCAACTCATCGAAGGAGAACTGGTCAACATGGCTCCAGCGCCAAATTTGGTTCATCAAACAATTGTCTCGAATCTCATTGAGATTATCGCAGCGTATCTCTCAAGCCATCCGATCGGCCGAATGTATGTTGCGCCGACGGATGTTTACCTGACCGACACAAATGTTTTTCAGCCAGACGTGCTTTTCGTTGGCAGTGCGCGTAAGTCGATCCTGAAGGAAGACGGTCTGCATGGGGCGCCGGATTTTTTGGTCGAAATTCTCTCACCGCACACCGCCCGTTACGACATCAACGCCAAACGCGAAGTGTACGCCCGCTGCGGCACGGAGGAATTGTGGTTCGTTTACCCAATAGCCAATCGGATTGATGTTTACCTGCTGCAACGCGACCCCGGAAGGCCGGCGCATTCGCATCAAGCCGGGGCGAAGTTTACATCTGAGATCTTTCCTGGACTGGAATTTAGTGTGGACGAAATTTTCCGCGCCCCGTGAAATTTCGTACATCCAGGAATATTGACCTGGCTGTCAGCGAAGTGGGCCGCTCGCGCGTTTCTTGACGCGCCCATTTAGTTCTAGCTCACGGGGGATCACCGTCTGAGTAAAATAGCCTTCACTGATAAAATTCGGCACCACGCAGACGTTTGCGACTGGGAATTCAGCGTCACGACGGACTATCTGCTGGCAGCCTTGGCTGCGGCGACGATTTTGTGGAAGCGCGAATCCCCGCGCAAATCATCCCAGCACGGATTCAAGAGGAGATCGCCATATGTCGGCGATCCGGGAGACCCTGGGATCGTCGCAATTTTTTCGAGTTGCTCGAGCGCGCGATCGCGCTCGCCGGTCCACGCGTAAACGAGCGCCAGATTGGCAACCATATCTGGACCGTTGAGCGAGTCCTTGGTAATCGGCAGGAGCTCGACCGCGCGCTGTGCTTCGCGAATCGCCTCTTCTTTCCGGTCAAGCCCGGCATCAAGCTGCGCGACTTCTCTGTAGTAGGCCTCGTCTCTGGGCTTATCCCCCAATCTTGCATCCAATTTCTTGCGCGCGGCTGCAAACACCGCCAGCGTTTTGTCCTTATTCCCGTGCGCACGCGCAACCTCTCCATCAGCCCGACTTTCCGGTCGTCCCTCGAAAAAGTCATCGGTGATGTTTGCGGGAATGCTAGCAATCACCCGGCTGGCCGCGTCATAATTCCGTAGGTAAAGAGCTGCAGCGAATCGAGTCTCCCAGATCTGTTCAGTCGGACTGAAGTCCAGCGGCACTTGGTCCAGAAGAGATTGAGCCGCGTCTGGATTACCCTGCGCCAGCTTGATATCGGCGACCAGCGTCTGAAACCAGGTGTCCTCCATTGTGCCGCTCGCAACGCGCTTTTTTAGAACTTGTTCGTAATCGTAATAGCGGCGCATATAGCGATAAGTATCCCCAAGCCAGAATGCGACCTGGCGGTTCTGTGGGTCGAGGTCGTTTGCCTTTCGAAGATTGGCTACCGCAGAGTCCCAGCGATTCTGGCGTCTATCAATCCTTGCTTCGATAAAAAAGCGCTTCAGAATTGTTCGGCAACTTGCGTTGAGCGATGGCTAATTCCTCACGTGCCTGGTCGAAACTATCAGTGTTCACTCCTCCTTGTACGCCGCGACCTGCCGACAAAAAACCAGCGCGAAAGTAATAGTAAGCCAGCGCCAGATGAGCCTCGCCCAAGTCGGGTCGCAGTCGCAATGCAGTATCCGCAGCCTCCTTTGCTAACTCGAGGTGCTTGGAATCCAAGCTCAGCTCATAGAGATCGGCCTGCGTCCCCGCGAGCGCGCAATAGGCAAGGGCAAACTTCGGATCGCGCTGCGTGGCCTTTTCAAGGAGTTCAATCGCTCGATTGCCGCTTTTTTCCCAGCCCTCCCAATCGAGTCTGTCGCCGATCGCCTTTGCCTCTGTATAATAGGCATAGGCCACGGGATCGGCGGTCGGCCGATCTTCGATCGCAGCTTTTTCCGCCACTGAAAGCGTGGCGCGAAGTTGATTGGCGATTCGCTCAGCGATTTCGCTCTGGACGGCAAAGACATCGGCGAAGTCGCGATCGTAATGCTCAGCCCAAAGATGCGCATCGTTGCGCGCGTCGATCAGCTGCACGTTCAGCCGGACTCGTCTACCCGCGCGTTGGACACTGCCTTCGACCACATGCGAAACACCCAAAGTTTTTGCGATTTCGCGAAGGTTGCGTTCCAAACCGCTTTTGTATTTCATCACACTGGTTCGGCTGATGACTTTCAGGTCGGCAACCTTGGCGAGATCATTGAGGATTTCGTCCTGCACACCTCCTGCGAAAAATGCGTTTTCTTCGTCTTTGCTGAGATTTTCAAACGGGAGCACAGCGATGCTTTTCTGCGGTGGTAAGGTCGTCGTCAGCGTGACCGGGTTCTTCGACTCCTCCAAGATTTTCTCAAAACGCGGGTCGCCGCGCAGCGGATCCCAGAATGGCATCAGTTTCAGATCGCCATAGCTTAGACTGTCTGGGAGGCGGATGATGCTATTCAACTGTTCGAATGCGAGATCTTTTTCGCCCACCGAGGCAGCGATCATCGCCAAATACTTGCGCATGCCGATGCCATCCAGTGCATCCTTTTCCACGGGAAGAAGCTCGACCGCACGCCGCCCTTCGTGGAGTGCTTCCTGCTTCTGGCCGAGACTAGCATCGATTACGCCAAGCACGCTCAGCGCCTTGGCGTAATTTGGTTGAGCCTGGATGATTTTCTCCTGCTCCGCGCGTGCGGCGAGGAAAGCCTCGCGCGCTTTTTCATCGTCTTTTGTCATCCGAGCGATAACGCCTTCTGCAAATGGACGAGTGAAGTAAACATCGTAACCGAAGTCGATTGGATTTTCGCCTAGTGCGGTTAAGGCATTTTTTGCGGCTGCGGCGTCGCGCTCGGCCAGTGCGCAAAAGAGCCAATCATTGGCGATGGTCGGCATCGCAGCGGGATTTGTGGTCCGAATAGAATCGATGGTTTGATGCAACGGCCGGGTATCCGCTTTCCAGTCGAATTCCACGAACGCGCGCGCAACCTTCGCAGCGGCATCGTTCGGTTCGATGGCTAATAAGCGATCCCCCACCGATTTTGCTTCGGCGTAACGTCGGACACGTGCATAATTTCCAGCGATCGACGCCAGCGCTCGAACACTGCGCGGGTCGAGTTCAATGGCGTGCGCGAGGTTTCGAGTGGATTCTTCCCAGCGCGCCTGACGCCTCTGGATGTAAGCCGTCAACTCGAATACCTCCGAGTTATTGGGCAAACTCTGGCGGGCAATTTCCAACTCAGCCAGAGCACTATCGTAATCGAGGTAGCCATGATAAAGATTCCATGCTCGCGCGAGATGCGCTTCGCCAGCATCTGGACGAAGGCGAAATGCAGCCTGAATGGCTGCTTCTGCTGAGGCCAGCCGCGCAGGAGTATGGTCAAAGCCAAAGAAGTAAAGGTCGTCGTGAAACCAGGCGAGTAGGCAATACGCATCGAAAAACGATGGATCACGCGCCACAGCCTGGTTCAGCAGCTCGATCGCCTGCAGCCGATCTGCTTTCCTCCCGACGCTGCTCGTCGCGAGCGTCGCGATAAGATTTTTGGCGCGCGTGTAGAGATCGAACCCGCTGATGTCGCTTGTGGGCGGTCGTTCGATCGCGGCCTCTTCGCTTGGTGAAAGTTTAGCCTGCAACTGATCGGCGATCGCTTTGGCGATCTCGCTTTGAATAGCGAACACGTCCGCGAGATCGCGATCGTACGTCTGGCCCCATAGACGCCGATCGGTGCGCGCATCGACCAATTGCGCATTGACCCGCACGCGATTGGCAGAGCGCTGAACACTTCCTTCTAGCATATGCGCTACTCCGAGTTCCCGGCCGATCTTGCGTAGATTGCGCGCGACCCCGGCCTTGTATTGCATCACAGATGTGCGGCCGATCACTTTCAGATCGGCGATCCTAGCCAAGTCGGTTAGAAGTTCATCCTGCACGCCCCCGGCGAAAAATGCGTTTTCTTCGTCGTTGCTCAAATTTTCAAATGGCAACACAGCAATCGACTTTTCTGAAACCGGCACCTCTTCTAGCGTCAGTTCTTGAAAACGCGGATCGTTGCGAATTTTGTCCCAGAGCGGATCGAATCGGAGCGTTGCCGGAGTAAGAAACGTCGCACTGCCAAATCGTGTATGCAGCAGCCGCTTCAGCATGGGAATCGCGTGATCGGCATCACCGAGCTGCGCGTAAATGCGTGCCATGTCGTCCTCTGAATTCGTTCCGAATCCCGGATGTTTGGAACTTCGGAGCAGGGCCATGGCTTTTTCTCCTTCGGCGATAGCGGAAGCTGCGTCGCCCAAACCTGCGTAGGCCTCGGCCAACCGAATGTGAGTGTCTGCCTCCACACCTGAACCCGTTGCGAGCTCGCGGCGAAAACTTTCTATCGCTTTTTTGTACGTTGCGCTCGCCGCGGCTATGTCGCCAGCGAGTTGCTGGCTGAAAGCGAGCGAAAGAATATCCAGCGGGTCGCGTTGCCGGCGATCAACGGCTAAATCCTTTGAGAGTATCTCGACGGCCGCAGCATAATTGCGCTGAAACAGCGCATACATAGCGCGCCGGTTCGCCGGGAGCTCCGGATTTGCAAGCAGTGGTTCGGCCGCTTGCAGATCGCCAATCGCTATAAGCGCATCGGCTTTTGTCAGAAGGGCACGGGCATTGGTCGGATCCCACGCGAGTATGCGGTCCAGTGTGGCCAGAGCTTCGGGGAAACGGCGCATCGCGCAGTAGGTCAGCGCCAGGTTGTTAGAGGCAGTGATGTTACGAGGATCGAGCTCGATGGCGCGTCGTAGTTCCGCAACAGCCTCGTCCCAATGCCCGCGTAATCGTTGCTTCAGGGCGATCGCCTCTATAACATCAGCGCTATTCGGAAGACCCTGTTCGGCTTGCCTGAATTCCCCGAGCGCGCGCGTGTCGTCCTGCTCGTTATATCCGCGAGCGAGATGGACTTCCGGCAGGTTCGGATCGAGCGCGAGTGCGTGATTGAGGGAGTCCTTGGCCGCCGCCCGCCGCGCCCAGCTTGGCTCGAATCCTTTCCAGATACTCCGCATCTGTGCGATCGAGAGATATGCCCAGGCCAACGTGAAATTGGGATCCAACTTTACTGCTTCCTGGTACAAGCGAATTGCACCCTCAACATCACCTTCCGCGTGAAAACCCCAGCCGACCGGAATCGCTCGCGCACGCAAATATGCATCGTAAGCAGCAGGATTGTTCGTGGGCTTGGCCACAACTCGCGCTTTCTCCTGCGGACTGAGCGTGGCACCCACCGCGTTGGCAATGTCTCTCGCCAGTTCGCCCTGCAAAGAAAGCGAGTCCGCCAGAGTGCGATCATAGTTCTCACCCCAAAGATGACGGTCCGTTTGCGCATCAATCAATTGGACAGAAACGCGCACACGATCTCCTGATCGACGGACGCTGCCTTCCACCACGTTGTTAACACCCAGTTGCTGCGCGATCTCTTTAAGATTGCGTTTGGTGCCGCTCTTGTACTGCATCACGGAAGTGCGGCTGATCACTTTCAGCTCCTTGATCTTGGAAAGGTTCGAGAGCAACTCGTCTTGTACGCCATCGGCGAAAAACGCGTTCTGCTTGTCTTCGCTCAGGTTTTGCAGAGGCAGCACGGCGATGCTTTTGTCCGGCGGTAAGCTCGTTGTCAGGTTGCGTTGGCGAAAGAATGGAAACGTCAGCGCTAGCGCAGCTGCTAACAGCATCACCACGAGAGCAACCGGCGATCGTGCCCAGCGCAGCCATAAAGGAGCAGCGGCGCGTTGCAATTTGAATTCCAGTCTCCGCCGCAGCTCTTTGAGCGCGTGAAGTATCTCGTGCGCGCTGTGATACCGTTCTTCGCGATCTTTGCGCAGCGTTTTGCTGATGATCTGCTGAAGCTCGGCAGACGGGTGCGCGAGATAACGCGTGAGCGACGGCGGCTCTTTATCAAGAATCGCAGACATCACCTTTTGTGGCCCCGCCTGCAACGCCCCGCCTGCATCGCTTGCATTGCGGGCAGGTGTAGCACTGCGGGCAGGTGTGTCACCGGTGAATGGCGTATGCCCGGTTACCATTTCATAAAGCACCACCCCGAGACTCCAGATGTCGGTCCTTTTATCAATCTGCTCGCCGCACGCCTGCTCAGGTGACATGTAGCGAACAGTTCCCAAGATCGACCCCAGATTGGTTTCAACCAGCAACAGCGCTTCGTTTTTCGGCATCGATGTTGGCAGCTCCTGCTCGGCAAGCTTTGCGATCCCAAAATCGAGCACTTTCGCGTAGCCATCCGGCCGAAGCATGATGTTCTCCGGCTTAATGTCGCGATGGACAATTCCTGCTTGATGCGCCGCCGCGAGCGCACTCGCCACCTGGATCGCGACATCAAGCGCTTCACTCAAATGCATTGGCCCGCGCTGTAAACGTTCGCGCAGCGTCTCGCCTTCGATCAGTTCGCTGGCGATGTAATGAATTGAGTGATCCTCCCCGATCTCGTAAACGGTCAAGATATTTGGATGATTGAGCGCAACTACGGCGCGCGCTTCTTGTTGAAATCGCTTCAGGCGCTCCGGCTCGCCGGTAAAACGCATCGGCAGAAGTTTGAGCGCGGCCTTGCGGCCCGCTGTAATATCGATGGCCAGATAGACTTCACCCATCCCGCCGGTGCCGATCGATTCAGAAATTTTGTAGTGGCCGATCGTTTGGCCGACGAGCGAATCAGCTTGGCCGTTTTGAATAATCTTGGTCGCGAGACCAACAGCTGACGTTTCGATGAAGCTGGCTGCTCGTTGACGTGAAGCCAGAAGGGCTTCAACTCTGCGCCGCAAAACCTCATCGCCTCCACACGCCGTGTCCAGGAATGTGCTAATCTGGTCCGGCTGGTGATCTAGCGCTGCGCGAAAAATTTCCTCAATCGCTTGGAACCGCGCCGGCGTCATAAACGGGAAAATGACGAAATCCGAATGTCGAATGACGAAAGAATGACGAAGCTCGAATGACGAAAGCATTCGGCTTCGCAGGGTTTGGATGTTCGCATCGCGTTAGTCTTTTGCCTTGTTTCTCCAAATTCTGGAGAAGATTAGATGTAGCTCCTTTGCTTCAAGCCAGAGCACTCGAGCTTGTGGTTTCAATTCCGGCACGGCCCGAACGGCCATTCGAAGGAAATGCTTGCTTTCGCGCGCTTCCTTCCGGCAAATGCCAATGCTTTTCAAAAAATCCTTTTTGGAGACTGCGTCGTCGGCTTCGACGTAGTTAGCACCCACGCTCGTGCCGGCCCCAACAAGTTGACCGATAATTCGATTGGTTACCGGATTTTGTGGAATCGTCTTCGCAAAATCGATGATCGCTTCGCCAAATCGGGCCGTTCGTTCTTCCAAATCGTAATCGCGTTTTGTCTCTGGTTCTTCACGAACGAGGCCTGCCCCATCGTCCCAAAACGCATCGTCAGCGCCCGCCTCCAGGCCTTTTGATTTCGTCATTCCTTCGTCATTCGTCATTCGAACTTCGTCATTTCTATCAGGTCGCGTTATGCAATTCCGTGTACAGCCACACCTTGGCAAATTCCCAGTCACGCCTAGCGGTGATCCGTGAAATCTTGAGCACTTCGGCTATCTCGTCGTAGTTCAGCCCGCCAAAATATTTCAGCTCGACTACCTGAGCTTTTCTCGAGTCGAGTGTGGCCAGCGTTTCCAATGCCTCGTGCAGATCGACAATCTCCTTTGATTCCTCCGGAGAGACGAGCGCCGCTTCGTCGAGATCGATTTTGAGCGCGCCGCCGCCGCGCTTTTGGGCCTGCTGACTTCTTGCGTAGCTAACCAGGATTTGGCGCATCGCGCGTGCGGCAACAGCAAAGAAGTGCGCGCGGTTCTGCCAGCGCGGATTGGTTTGATCGGCCAGGCGCAGATAAGCCTCATTAACCAGGGCCGTCGTTTGCAGTGTGTAATCGCGGCGTTGTCCACTCAAATGATGATGGGCAACCCGTCGGAGTTCTTCATAAACTAGCGGGGTCAATTCCGCGAGAGCAGCATCATCCCCGTGACTCCATTGTACTAGGAGCTCGGTCACTCTCTGCTGAGAGACCGACGGCGCATCCATAACCGGTTTTCACAGACTATCAGCCCAAGAAATCTCTGCACGCCGAAATCGTGGTCAAAAAAATCTCAATTCAGATGATCACTTTGATCGCTCTTTTGCGTTTTCTCGCAATGAAAGGCAAACCTCAAAACCAAAAGAAAGGAACAAACAATGAATCCACTGACTCAGTTCAAAAAGATCCGAATCCTCCCACTCCTCATCGCACCTGCGCTCGTCACGTTGACGGCCGCGCCAGCCCTGGCAACGCCCAACTGCGGAGTTGTCACCGACAACCTTTTATACCCTGGACAACCTGTAGACACCGCGCACGCCGCTCACTTCCCGTCCGGCTCGCTGAACTTGATGTGTAGAAGCAACCTGCCGGATTGGCTTCTCCACACAAGAGTAAGAGGCGATTCGGACCTCTATGTCACCAAGCACACGTTCCCAGTGGGGGCTCACACTGGGTGGCACACGCATCCTGGTCCGAGCCTTATCACAGTCGTAGCTGGAGAGCTTACAGTGTACGAGTCTGACAGTCCGAACTGCACGCCAACCGTCTACCACACAGGCGAGAGCTTCACTGATGTAGGCTGCGGCGACGTACATCTGGTGCGCAACGAGGGTACCGTCCAGGCGATGGACGTCGCGGTCCAGATTGTTCCGGCGGGCGCACCGAGAAGGATCGATGCTGATCAGCCAGCTAGTTGTCCAGTCATTAGCTGCCCGTAATTGGCCATACTGAGATCGAGAAAGATTCGCAACTAGTCGCCACGCTCCCTCAGCGTGGCGACTTTGTTTTGGGGAACGGTGCGAAGATCGGCCGCGGCTTAAATCGGAAGGGATGCGGCGTTGAAGGTTGGACGTTTGGCTCTCGATTAGTAAATTGACGAGCCATGCGATTCCGGAGTTACAAAAACACCGACCTGACGGTTAGCGAAGTCGGCTTTGGTCTGTGGACAATTTCCACCGGGTGGTGGGGGAATTTTACCGAGGGTGAAGCGATCTCTCTCATGCATAGGGCATTCGACCTCGGTGTCACGTTATTCGACGCGGCCGATACCTACGGGAATGGTTTGAGCGAGGAGCTGATTGCCAAGGCGTTCCCAAATCAACGGGACGAAATCGTGATCGCCACCAAAGTCGGTTACGACTTTGTGCATTACGGTGAGGGGCGCGGACGGGGGCAGCGGGAAATTCCGCAGGACTTTTCACTGGAAGCAGTAATGCGCGCAACAGATGCAGCCCTGAAGCGGCTAAAAACAGACCGGATCGATCTCCTGCAACTGCACAATATTCGAATGGAGCAGGTTTATGACAATGCGCTCTGGACCACTCTCGAGGAACTAAAATCGGCTGGGAAAGTTCGCTATTATGGCATCGCGCTGGGACCGGCGATTGGCTGGCTTTACGAAGGCCTGAATTGTATTCGCGAACGGGACATCACCAGCGTGCAGCACATTTACAACATGCTCGAGCAACATCCCGGGCGCAGTATTCACGACGCGGCCACCGACGCTGACAAAGACACAATGTTCCTAATTCGCGTGACGCATTCATCCGGAATGCTCGAAGGGAACTACACTGCGGAAACAACCTTCCCGCCCACCGATCATCGCAGTCATCGACCGCGCAGTTGGTTGCTCAACGGCGTCAAGAAGGTTGAGAAATTGCGTTTCCTTGAAAATTCCGAGCGCACGCTCGGACAAGCGGCATTGCAATGGTTGCTCGCCGACAATCGTGTGGCTTCGACGCTGCCGAATATTTACAACGAAGAACAGCTCGTTGAATTCGCCAAAGCACCGGAATGCCCGTCGCTTACTGCCGACGACATGACGAAGATCGAGCAACTTTATTCTGAGAATTTCGGAATCGAGGAGGCACCACCGAAGTTCAAGGGCACGATGGAGCTGCCGAAGGAAACTGCGGCCGCGTAGCACGTCATCCTGAGCGCAAGCGAAGGATCTCGCACACATAGCTTAATCACCCAAGGTCTGAGAGACCGTGCACTGTGATTGTGAGGTCCCTCACTTTGTTCGGGATCACAGGCGTTCTGTAAGACGATTAGTCTGATTCGTCTTCTTCCTCTACTGGCTCGGCGCGGCGGACTTCCGGCTGCTCGCGCTCGCGACGCTGTCGCTGGCCGACTACCTTTTCGCTCTTGTAAATTTCTTTGAAAACATCGGCAATCATTGGGGCAGCTGCAGAGCCGCCGTGGACTTTGCTGCCGACGTCGCCTTCGTAGAGTGCTGCGAATGCATATCGCGGTTGATCAGCTGGCATAAACCCCGCGAACCATGCCGCAGTGCGCTCTTTGTTTTTGGGTCCCCATTGTGCCGTGCCAGTTTTTCCGGCGACCTCAGCATTATCGAGGCTGGCCTGATGCGCGGTGCCGCCCGCGCTATTCACAACGTCGATCATTCCCGTGTGCAATTCGTCCAGCGTCTCGGACGACAGGTTTAACGTTCTCTTCGCTCGCACCGAATAGGCAGTAACTATTTGGTTATCGAATGTCTGCACCTGTTGAACCAGCCGTGTTTGATAGAATGTCCCGCCGTTTGCTACGACACCCATGGCCTGGGCCATTTGTAACGGAGTGACTTGTATGTCCCCCTGGCCAATCGACATATTTGCGATGTCCCCATTGAGCAGCCTGCGACCGTGCGTTGCCTTCATGTATTCATCGTTGGGAACACGGCCTTCCGCCTCGCCGCGCAAGGGGATCCCACACTTTGCGCCGAAGCCCAATGCTAATGCCCAATCGATGATGGGTTGCGCGCCGGTCCTGATCCCAACCTGGTAAAACCATGTGTCGCACGATTCGGTGAGCGCTTGCACGAAATTTAATGCGCCGCGATTGCCCTTTTTCCAATTATGGAAAGTGACATTGCCAATCTGAATTGACGGAACGCATTGATATTCGTCGTCCGGCTGAATGGCACGGCTTTCGAGCGCGGCGATTCCGACGGCAATTTTGAAGGTCGACCCAGGCGGATAAGACGAACGATACGCTCGCGGCAAAAGCGGAATATCCTTGTCATCTTGCAACAACTTGAGTTGTTCGACTGATATCGAAGGAACAAACAAATTTGGATCATAGGTAGGCCAGGAGGCCAACGCCAGAATGTCGCCGTTGTTTGGATCGATAATCACAATTGCGCCGCGTTTTGCTTTCGCTTCCAGCGCCTTTTCAGCAAGCTGCTGGAGACGCAGGTCAATCGTGGTGACCACATTGTACCCGGGGTCGGGCGGAGTAATCAGTTTCTCGGAGGTCTTCCGACCGTCCTTGTCAAAGGTGAGTTTGTATTCGCCGTGCTTGCCGGTGAGCATTTCGTTAAACGTTTGCTCCAGTCCTTCGCGTCCTTCGGTTTCAGGCCATAAGGTCTCGTGATTATCAACAATCCCATCCGGATTTCGCCCGGTCTTGCCGGTGTAACCGATAATTTGGCCGGCGACTTTTCCATTCGGATAAACGCGCACGTAGATCGGCCGCACAATCACGCCAGGCGGCGGATTATTTTTAATCTGTTCGTACTCCAACTGGCTAAGATTCTGCGCGATCTCCATCGGCATGACACCCCTGTTGCGGTAATGGCGAAGAATCGCTTCGTCAGAAATCTTAAGTCTGCGACCAATGAGCCTGGCGGTTCTGTCGATCTTTTCTCTCGCAAAGCTAAGTGCTTGCGCATCGGAAAAATCAAGGGGCGTAGGGAAATTGATAGCGAGATTGTAGCTGAGCCGATTTTGCGCGAGCGATTCGCCATTGCGGTCTGTGATCTGGCCGCGCGGCGCTGGAACATCAAGGATGTAAGTGCGCGCGAGTTTTTGTGTTTCAAACGTCGGCACAATTGTTTCCTCTTCGGTTTGTGGAGGTGTGGTTGTGCTCGGCACAGCAGACGGAGCCAGCGCCTGGGCACATAATGCGGTCGACATTGCCAGGATCGAGAACGCGATCCACAAACCGCCCAAAGTTCCCCAGAGTGACCTCATTCGAAAAGAGTCTGCGTTAATCTGCGAATGGAGCTGATGGGATCAAGCGACATAGAAGGCAAAGCCGCGATGGGTAGCGGCGAGCGAGCTGGGAAGCGAGCGAGTTTCAATGGAGCTGATGGGATCAAGCGACATAGAAGGCAAAGCCGCGATGGGTAGCGGCGAGCGAGCTGGGAAGCGAGCGAGTTTCAAATCTACGGATAAATCAATGTCTTTGCAGGAATTGATGCACTTCTTCGGCCAACTTTCGGCCAATCCCTTCCGTGGAAGCGATTTCGTCCACCGTCGCTCTGCGCAGGCGATTCACCGAGCCGAACTTCCGCAACAGCAAATTCTTGCGGTTCTGACTCACACCGGGGCAATCATCAAGAATGCTTTCGCCGACTCGCTTTTTCATGAGCAATTGATGATACGCGTTGGCGAAGCGATGCGCCTCGTCGCGAATACGTTGAAGCAACCGCAAGGCGCCGGAGTCCATCGGAAGTTGCAGCGGCAACGCCCGGCCCGGCCGATAAATTTCCTCCCGTTCCTTGGCCAGGCCGATGATGGGAAGATCGTGAAGGCCTAATCGCTGCAATTCGCGGCACGCGGCGGAAAGCTGGCCCTTTCCACCATCGACAATGATCAGGTCTGGCAAGCGGACGGCAACAAAACCTCCGTCATTCTGAGCCGCGAGAGCTTTCGGGGTCGAGGAGTCCGGCGAAGTTACCTCTGGGTTTTGCAGTGGGATCCCTTCACCCATTCGACTATCGCTCAGGGCAGGCTTTTGGTCGGGATGACGGGAAATTCGCGCCAGCGCGTCGGCTGCATTCTCCTGCGAAAACTCCGCGATATCGGAGTTCGCCTTACGCGCCTCCAGCAGGACACGCGAATACCTGCGCCGGACAACCTCAGCCATGCTGGCGAAATCGTCCTGTCCTTCCACTGTTCGCACTCGATATCGGCGGTAATTGTCCTTATCCGGTACGCCATCCCGGAAACAAACCATCGAAGCGACGACATGCGTCGTGGAAATGTTTGAGATATCGAAGCATTCCATCACGCCCGGCACCTGCGGCAGTTGCAACGCATCAGCCAACGCGTGCACGTCAGCCATCGGATCGATCGAGCCCGGCAGACTGCCACGTGTAAAGCGACGCATTGGCCTCGTCGTGCTGCGCAAGTCATCAATCATATTGCGCAACTCGGCAGCTTTCTCGAAATCCATTTTCTTGGCCGCCTTGCGCATTTCGTCTTCCAATATCGCGACCATTTCTCTCGATTTTCCTTCCAGGAACTCACAGGCTTGTAGGACGCGCTCGCGGTATTGCTCTGCCCTAATTTCGCTCAAACGCACTGGCACCTGATACGTCGCTGATTTTAATTCGCGCTCCGTAGGCGAGCCTCGTCCAAATGTGAGCACGCCAAATTTCTTGCGCATGAAATTCAATGTCTGCCGCAGCGCCCCGGCATGCGCATACGGACCGAAGTATCGGCTGCCGTCGTCCTTTTTGAACCGGGCCAGGCGAAAACGAGGCCACTCTTCCGAAAGATCGACCCGGACCAGCAGGAACCGCTTATCGTCCCGGAAGGAAACGTTGTAACGAGGCCGGTATTCCTTGATTAATTTGCCTTCCAGCAAAACTGATTCTGCTTCGCTGCGAACCGTATGCGTCTCGAAATTCCAGGTCGCCTCCAGCATGGCGCGCGTCTTCAAATCGGCTTGCGCCAGCTTGGACGGCAAAAAATATGAACCCACTCGTTTCCGGAGGTCCCGCGCTTTGCCCACGTAAATCACGCGGTTAAACCGGTCCCGCATCAGGTATACACCGGGCTTGTGCGGCACTTCGTGCACCTTTTTTTGCAGATCCGGCTTTTCTTTTTTTGACGAAGCCATCCGGCTGCGAATTTACGCACGAAGCAGCGGCTGGAAACCTTCGTTCCGCTTCGCTGGCCGCAAGGTCGCAATCGCGATGCAAAACTGAAGAGCGCTCCTTAGCCGAGCTCGCGGACCCCGGCCCCGTGCTGCAGGTGCAAAAAAAGGCGCGCGATCGATGTGACCGCGCGCCAATGTTACTTCGTTTTGGCTAAGGTCTTGTCGTCGTCGTAGTAGTTGTTTCCTCGTGCTTAATTACCGCGGGTGGCTGGCTCAACACGACTTTGCGCACGAGCACCCGGTCACCAACTGTCGTATAATAGATTGTTGCAGGCATATCTGGCCGAATGGCCGACCAAGTGACGGTGCGACCTTCGGGATCTAGAATGGCCGTGTCTCTCGTGTAGTAATAACGCGCCGGCGCCGCACTCGGCGCGGTTCGGAACATAAAGTAATCCGAATCCGGAGTGTATGTTACGATCGTGCCAGCCGTGCTGGTCGTTGTCGCCTGAGTTGTCGTCGTACCGGTTACGGGGTCAGTCGTCGTAGTAGTTGTGGTCTCCTGGCCGAGCGCTATCCCCAGGGCTGCTGCGCAAGCCACTCCGGCCGCTAATATTTTCACTAATCTCGTTTGTTTCATATTTAAGGGATCACCTCCATAGAATTGGGCGTTGAGTTAGGGCTTTGGTTTGGTCGCTGTTTTCGCCCCTTTTTTCTCGGAACCAACTGATTCGTTCACGACAATTTTCTGAACAATCATCCGATCACCTGACGTGGTGTAATAGATTGTTGCCCCAACACCTGGCCGAACTGCCGACTGATCTACGGCGTGACCTTCTGCATCAACGATAGCCGTATTCTTGGTTTGATAATAGCGAACAGCCGTCGCGTTTGGCGACGGGCGGAACGTAAAATCGGTCGCACCCGGCGCGTAAGTCGCAAACGTCCCTGTGGCCGCTGCCATTGTCGCTGTGCTTGTTGCGGGGTTGGCCGATGTGCCCGTTGTCTGCTGCTGCCGCAATCTTTCCTGGGCCGGGGGTTGCTGCGCGATGGCAGTTCCAAGTGCTGTTGCGCAAACAGCTCCCGCTGTCAATATTTTCACTAATCTCGTTTGTTTCATATTTGTCCCTCTGCTTTGATTGAAGGGATGCGCTCCCTCGTGCATGTATTCGATTGTTCCATGCTGGAACTCACCCCTTGCATCCTTGTTTCGCATGCCCTGTCGCACGCGGTCGCCCCGAAACACCCAATTCCCAATCTTGCGTTGTAGCTATGTGATGTTTATGCAGCCCTTACCTGGTTTTCGTGATTTCCTTCCCGACGATTGTGCGGTGCGCAATTTAATCTTTGCGCGTTGGCGCGAAGTCGCGCGGCGCTACGCTTTTGTCGAATGGGACGGTCCCCCGCTCGAGGCGACCGAGTTATACAGAAAGAAGAGCGGGACGGAAATTGTCGATCAACTCTTCAATTTCACTGACAAGGGCGAACGCGAAGTCGCGATGCGCCCGGAGCTAACGCCCACGCTTGCACGCGTAGTCGCCGCGCATGAGCGCGAATTTAAGAAACCGCTCAAATGGTTTTCTATCGGCCAATTTTTCCGTTACGAAAAACAACAGCGCGGAAGATTACGCGAACATTTTCAGCTCAACTGCGACGTTATCGGAGAAGCAAACCTTGCCGCTGATATCGAGCTGGTGGCGCTTTGCATCGATATCCTGCGCGCCTTCGGGTTCACCGACAAAGATTTTGTGGTACGAGTAAGCGACCGCGATTTCTGGACCAATTTTCTCCGCGAAAAAGATATCTCAGGGGACCGATGGGACGAATTACTACAGGCAATCGATAAATTCGGACGCGAGCCGCGTGAGAAAACAGTCGAGAAACTTGGCAAGCTCGCCGATCCGGTCTTTGCGATTCTAAAGAGCGGCGGAAAAAGTGAGAGGCTCGATAGACTTGTCGATGGCCTTCGTGCGCGAGGATTGGCGGACTTCGTCTCCATTGATGTGGGTATCGTGCGCGGTCTGGCCTATTACACGGGCATGGTGTTCGAAGTGTTCGATCGTGCCGCGAAATTTCGTGCCATTGCTGGCGGGGGCCGTTACGACAATCTGATTGGAGTGCTGAGTGACGGCGCCGTTTCGACGCCAGCACTCGGCTTCGCCATGGGCGACGTAGTCCTAGGCGAGTTAATCAATGAAACAGCTCATGTGCGTGAGAAATTGGAGAATTCAATCGCGAACAGTCGAAAGATCGACATTTACGTTGTTATCGCAAAGGAACAGTGCCGCGCTGATGCGCTTGGGCAAATTCAACAACTTCGCGACCGCGGCTATCTCGTGGATTATCCGCTCACCAGCGAAAAGGTCGGCAAACAATTCCAACTCGCTGAGCAACTCGGAGCGCGCGTTGCGGTCTTGTTCGGAGATGAATGGCCGCAACTCAAACTAAAAGACATGAGCTCCGGCGAACAGCAGCTCGTCTCAAAAGACGATTTTATGTCGCATGTGGAAACTATCCTGCGCTAGATCGCGCAGTTCTGGGGCCACAGGCTGCCAGCCTGCGCTTCCCAAATCCAATTGTCGCTAATCGCTTGCGAGATTCTTCGCTTCGCTCAGAATGACGCGTACTTTTGGCATCGCATGTATCGCACGCACGATTGCAATTCTCTTCGCAAGAGCGACATCGGCAGGCAAGTCGCGCTGGCCGGTTGGGTAAATGTCACCCGCGATCATGGCGGAGTCATTTTCATTGATCTCCGCGATCGCGAAGGCCTGACGCAAATCGTGTTTCGGCCGGAGGAAAACGCGGAGCTTGCGAAGCAGGCGCATACATTGCGCAATGAAGACGTCCTTCAGGTTTCCGGTCACGTCGCTGCGCGCCTGCCAGGCACAGAAAATCCAAACCTTGCTACGGGCGACATCGAAATCATTCCGAGCGGACTGAAGATTCTGAATCGGGCTGACGATCTGCCGTTCCCAATCGACGCCAACCCGCACAACGAAGATTTGCGGATGACCCATCGGTATTATGACCTGCGCCGTCCCCGCTTTGCGCGCAACCTGCGGCTGCGACACCTCGCGGCGAAGGCGACGCGTGATTATCTCGACAGCCAGGGTTATCTCGAGGTTGAGACTCCAATCCTTTCCAAAAGCACACCGGAAGGGGCGCGCGATTTTTTAGTGCCAAGTCGAATGACGCCTGGAAAATTTTATGCGCTGCCGCAGGCGCCTCAGCAATACAAACAACTCCTGATGGTCGCCGGCGTGGAAAAATATTTTCAGATCGCCAGATGTTTTCGCGACGAAGATTTGCGCGCCGACCGGCAACCTGAATTTACCCAGATTGATATCGAGGCATCGTTCGTTACGCCAGAGGACATTTTCGCGGTTACCGAGGGAATGCTCGCTGCAATCTTCAAGGCTGCGCGCAACGTCGAGATCAAGATCCCGTTTGACCGACTTACTTACCGCGAAGCCGTTGATCGCTATGGGAGCGACAAACCCGATCGCCGTTTTGGGATGGAACTCGTCGACCTTGGAGAAAGTTTTCGCGAGAGTAGTTTCAAAGTCTTTCGCAGTGCGCTGGAATCTGGCGGCGTCGTGAAAGCAATTAACGCGAAGGGTTTTGCCGGAATCACCATTGGGCAGGCAGACGAATTAACGGAAATTGCGAAGTTGTACCGCGCCAAAGGGCTCGCATTTATCAAGATTGAGAACGGCGAATGGAAATCGCCGATTGTGAAGTTTTTTTCTGAGACTGAAAAGGCAGCGCTACGATCGAAACTAAAAATCGAGGAGGGGGACTGCGTCTTTTTCGGCGCAGACAAATGGGAAATCGCTTGTGAAGTTCTTGGGCGGTTGCGGTTGCGCATCGCAGAGATTCAGGATTTGCATGGTAGGGCGCGACCGCCGGGCGCGCCGGAATGGGATTTCCTCTGGGTCACAGATTTTCCGCTGTTTGAATGGAGCCCGGAAGAAAATAAATGGAACGCCATGCATCATCCTTTTACACGGCCGAAAGCGGAGGATATGTCGCTGTTTAATGAAAAGAAATTTCCCGATGTTCGAGCCGAAGCGTACGACGTCGTTTTGAATGGTGTCGAAATCGGTGGCGGCAGTATCCGAATTTACGAGTCGGAGTTGCAGGACAAAATGTTCGAAACTCTCGGCATTAGCCCTGAAAACCGGCAAGCGCAGTTCGGTCATTTGCTGCGTGCGCTGCGTCTTGGCGCGCCGCCACACGGTGGAATCGCGTTCGGGCTCGATCGGCTAGTGATGCTCATCGCCGGCGAACAAAATATTCGCGACGTAATAGCATTCCCAAAAAACAATCGGGGCATGGACCTGATGTCGAATTCACCCGCAGGAGTGGATGCCCGGCAGTTGCGGGATTTGTCGCTCAAACTAGCAAAAGATAAAGAACTGTAGTGGCGGCTGTGTCAGCCGCATTGCGTAACGAAATGCGGATTCAATAACCCAGTGCCTTCTTTCGCTCGTTCGCGCCGGGCAACGCGTCCTTTTTCACTGTGATTGCCTCCGTGCCTGAGTCCTTCAGCTGATGAGCCTGAGTCGCGTTGAACTCAATATCCTTCGTGAATTCAGCGGGAAGGTCCGCCTCAGCATAGATCGCATGCACTGGGCATACATCCACACAGGCCATGCAATCAATGCAGTCCTCCGGGTGAATGACCACCTGGTTTTCCATTTCGTAGAAGCAGGCGACAGGGCACACTTCTACACAGTCGGTGAACTTGCATCCGTTACATTTGTCGGTGACGACGTGAGGCATGGGATTTCAGCGGTTGATGTTGCGTGGAAAGGGCTGTCGTTAACGCTTGAAGTATTCCAGTGATGCCCGTCCGGTCAATCCCTGTTTCAATACCGCGCTAAGCCTCGGGCGGGTGATGTTCGCGGCCGGTCCGGAAAAGAATCGCCACAAAAAACGTGACGATGGTGCCGAAACAGATCCACCATGGAAATGCCAATACCGGAAGCCAACCCGGCTGCTTGTAGAGCTGCGTGCTGAAAATACTGGCGACGCCATTGGGCAATCCGCTCAAGATGGCGACGACGGCAAAGCCAACGATCATGGCAATGATGTTGCCGCGATCGTTCCCGCGCGTCCTGGTTAGCATTCCCGCAAAAAACACACCGAGCAGTGAGCCATAAGTATAGCCGAAAACGCTGAGGACAATTGGAATGATTCGGACATTAGGATGCACGATGACAAGATAGGAAGTAGTCGATGCCACGACGATCATCAGAACCGAGAACCAAACTGTGGCCCAGCGCACAGCGCGAAGACTTTGTTCACTTGTTGATGCAGGATTGATGTAAGGTTCATACCAATCACGTGTGAAACTGGTGGCGAGCGCGTTCAACGCGGTGCTGAGCGATCCCATGGCGGTGGCGAAGATCCCGGCGAGCAGCAATCCGCGAAGACCCACTGGCATTTGATAAAGAATGAAGTGGCAGAATGTTTCGTTCGGAGTCTTCGACAGCGTCGGATCGGGATGGGCCTGATAATAAACCCACAGCAATAAGCCGATGCTGAGAAACGTGAACGCGAGCGGGATGTCGGCGAGCCCGGAGCAAATAAGAGAGAGACGGCTCCGGCGTATGTCGGGCGCAGTCAACATTCGCTGCACCATGTCCTGATCCGTGCCGTGCGTGCCCATCGTGATGAATACTGCCCCGATCACGGCAAAAATTGTGTACTCGGTCTCGAACATGCTCTTCACTTTGTCCCAGCCATGTTTGGCCGGGTCGAGACCGGTTGTGATGAGATCCGAGACCTGAAACGCGCCGTGGCGTTGCACGATCTCGTGCCAGCCTCCTGGAATTGCGAAGTAAAGCAACCCAAGGGCAATTAACGCGCTCCCAATCATGATAGTGGCTTGAATTAAATCGGTCCAGATGACGGCCTTGATACCGCCGAACGTGGTATAAATGGCCGTGAGAATGACGATGGCAATCGTGGCACCGAGGTAAATCCAGAGAGTTTGAGTTTGATTTGGTCGAGTGCCGCTGATCATTTCGTAGGCAAGCGCGAGTGCAATGGCTGCCACATATAACCGCGCTCCGGAAGCAAGCAGACGGGTGATCATGAAAACAGCGGAAGCCGCGTTCTTGCTCGCAACCCCGAAGCGCGTGGTCAGGTACTCGTAGATCGAAAAAACTTTGTAGTCGTAATACGGCTTGATGAAAATATAGCTGACGAGAATGCGTCCGACGATCGTGCCGAAGGCGAGCTGTAAATAGGTATAATCGCGGTGGCTGAAGCCTTCCCCGGGCGTCCCGAAAAAAGTACCGGCACTTGTTTCAGCCGCCACGAGCGAGGCGAGCACGGCCCACCACGGAATTCTGCGACCGCCGAGCGCGAAGTCCTTGAGATTTTCCTCCTTCCGGCCCATGTAAAGGCCGATGGAAATGATTAGGATGAAATAGAGGAGTAGAACGCCACAATCAATAATCAGCCGAGCGTTCATATCGGCCTTATTTATCAATGACGAATGACGAATGTCGAATGACGAAAGGAATCCGAATGAAGAATGACGAAACAGATCCGAATGTTTAAATGACGAAGCATTTGATCTTCATTGAAAAGGTGGATCGGCTTTTCCTCAAGACGATACTAAAATAACTGCACCTTCGGCGCCTGGATTGACATCGCGTTGAGGACAACGCGATCCACCTTATGAAGTTCATCGAAATTCCCGCATCCGACTTCGATCTCGCAATGACACTGGACTCCGGCCAGGTGTTTCATTGGGAAAAGGCCGACAATGGATTCGTGGGAACGATCGGCGATTGCGCCGTTTACATCGAGGAGTGTGGGGAGCTCTTGCGCGCAAGCGTGGCATCGGCTTCCAGCCGATTGATTTCAGATGATGGGCAGGATGCCCATGCCGCGATTTGCCGTTACTTCGCGCTTGATCACCCACTGGCAGAAATCTGCGCGTCATTCCCGGACGATCCGGCAATGAACGCGGCGCGGCACTTTTGTCGCGGTTTACGAATCATTCGCCAGCCGAAATGGGAATGTCTGGCCACGTTCATCTGTTCGTCGATGAAACAGGTGGCACATATTCGTCAGATTTCGCTCGCGCTCCGTCGACGCCTTGGTGAGAGACGAAAAGTCGGTGATCATGCGGTTTACACGTTTCCGCCAGCGCAACGAATTGCCCGCGCTACTGAGAATGATTTGCGCGAATGCGCGCTAGGTTATCGCGCCAAAAATCTACTCGCGACTGCCCGGCTTATCAGTTCAGGTGAATGTGATCTGGAATCATGGTCGGCTCTTTCTGATCCCGATCTTAGAGAGAAGTTGTGCTCCTTGCCCGGCGTGGGAGCGAAGATAGCCAACTGCGTACTGCTGTTTGCCTATGAGCGCCTGCGCGCATTTCCGATCGACGTCTGGATCGAGAGAGTTTTGAAACAAAAATATTTCCCGCGGAAGAAAAAAGTCACGGAACCCCGGCTGCGCGAATTTTCGGAAACATATTTTGGCGAACATGGCGGTTACGCGCAGCAATACTTATTTCACCATGCGCGAATGATCTCGCGGAAGTCAGGAACACCAAGGGATTCCTCGACTACGCTTCGCTCCGCTCGGAATGACAAAAGGGAGGACGCGCGAATCGCTTCTCGGAAGCCATCACCTCAGGCGAGCCGGGAAGCGCACCTGGCCAAGTTGTCAGCACCCTTGGGCTGAGATAATGTTCAGCCTTAAGCTGAGAAAGCCCTAAGCCTAATTTTTCCTGACCACTGAGAAACTGCTCTCATGACGACGGCTGACATCATGTTCGCCCAGCCGGGCAACTCCGAAACTTTTCGGGAGCACGAACATGAGACACGAACGGTTTTGTTCGCGCTGCTCGCGGCAATTCTTATTCATCTGCTGGTGGCGCTCCTCCTCGCTGCCTATGGCGGCGTTTTCTCGCCGCCGATTCCAGTGGAGGAAAAGCCCGTTGAATTGACACTCGTCGACCTTTCGCCGGCCTCGAAGAATTCCGCGTTCGTAGAAACGGACGAATCGAAAAAAGCGCCCGAACCGAAAGAGAAAACATTTGAATCTAACGCCAATTCGATTGGAGCAAGCGAGTTAGCTGCCACTGGGGAATTGCCGTTGCCATCGCAGACCGGCAAAGATCGACCGTTTATGGATTTGGAAACGCATCAACACTCTCTGGAAACAAAAGCAGCGCAGCCGCAACCGAGCGCAGCGCCACAGGAACATCCGAAGCCGTCAACGGCGCCCCAGGCGCAACCGGCTCCTGTTACTGCTGCAGAGCAATTTGCGATGCTAACTCAAAGACCCACTCCGGCAGCCGAACCATCAGCCGCGTCACAGCAAGCCCGATCCGCGTACCGGGCTCAGAAAGAGAGGACGCGGATCTCCGGTCGGATTACGAACCACGGCGTCTCTTCCGTGAATGCGCTGGGAACCCCGCTTGGTCGTTATCAGAAGTTTCTTTTGGACGCGATTGGCTCTCGATGGTACGCCTTTGTCGAGCAAAAGAGGGACTTGATCAACATCGGCACTACTCGTGTTGTTTTTGTAGTTGATCGAGATGGACACGTGAAGAATCTCAAGATCATCGAAAACACATCAAACGAGACTTTGGCAAACGTTTGCATTCAAGCGGTTCAAGACGCGCAATTGCCTCCCATGCCAGATGACTTAGCGACCACGCTACCTGCCGATGGGTTCCCGATGGACATTCCGTTCACCGTTTTTCGAAACTGATGATCCTTGCTGCGATAACTATCGAAACTCCGGAAACTGTGAATACTGTGCTTGGATTCTTCTCTAAGGGCGGCCTTTTCATGTGGCCTTTGCTGGCCTGCTCGATTGTCTCGGTGACAATGATGATTTTGCGCGGCTTGGCTTTGCGGCGCACCAAGGTCCTGCCGCCTTTGATCGAGAGCGAAATAGAGCGTTTGGCTCCGGGTGAAAGCCCGGAACGGCTATCGCGCATTGTGCACCACGATGGTTCGTCACTGGCGCGGATCGCCCGCGTGGCGTTGCAATATTTACGCAGTCCACGCTCCGAAAACGTGGAAGCGGTTCAAACACGTGCGCGTCACGAGATGGTGCGGCTGGAAAAAGGTCTTATCATTCTCGAAGTCATTGTGGGCATTGCGCCGCTACTCGGCCTGATCGGGGCGGTCTCAGGACTGGTGCATGTCTTTTCTCAGCTGGGATTGAGCTCGGGCGCATCGGACACGCGTCAGATCTCGCGCGGCATCGCCGAAGCGTTGAATGCAACCGTCTTCGGGCTTTCGATCGCCGTGCCGACGCTGATCGGCTTCACCTATTTTTCGAGAAAAGTTGAAGTGATGTCAGTGGAGATGGAAACCCTCGTCGTCGAATTGATTAACAAATGCTATTACGGGCGTTCTTCGCGCGAATTCGCGCCGGCAAAAGCATCTGCCGGCACGATGCCGATTTCGACGCCGGTAGTGTAAGAGGCGCGGCGCATTTCACGCGATGAAGTTTGCAGTACGAAAACGACGGGCGCCCGTCATAATCATCGTTTCGCTCGTCGATATTCTGATCATCCTGCTGATCTTTTTTGTCGTTTC
>Ga0209472_1000052_pt1 | contig 64782 bp, 55 predicted proteins | sample GraSoiAngelo_130_FD_185887 | JGI IMG/M metagenome (GOLD analysis project Ga0209472, IMG submission 185887) | Grasslands soil microbial communities from the Angelo Coastal Reserve, California, USA - 14_0929_02_20cm (SPAdes) (version 2) | ecosystem: Environmental > Terrestrial > Soil > Grasslands ... | reverse complement strand
ACGGTATGAGCGGCGTGCTCCGATAGGCGAACCAGCCATGAAGTTGCATATCGGAAGCGCCGATTATCTGGGTATCAGTGAGACGAGGGCAGTACCTGGCTTCGCGCATGGATTTCATGTGCGCTTTCGCAACGGAAGCGAGCTCGGCGACATCGTAGCTGAGGGTTCGCGCTCGGGGCGCTTTCACTGGATCTACCCGCGCTACTCCCTGGGTCGGCTCGCCCCGCAGGAGACGCGCTCGATTTCCGAGGACCGACTCCTCACTGGCGGGGGCTATTACCGCGAGCCCGATTTCTATCGACACGTTCTGGAGGGTGCAAGCCAGAACGGCAACATCGATCCGAGCATGTCATATGACATCGGCGCAGAGCTGAATGCCGTTGCCGTCACCCTGCTGTTCTCCAAGCAGGGCCGCTACAGATCTGCGCCGGCTCCGGAGAGACTTGAGGCGCTCAAGGAATGGTACGACCGGCACCTCGCTATCTATGTTGAAGCGCACCGCCCCGAGGAGCCCGGCGCCGGCGCGCCGGTCTTTATTCGCGGACTGAGCTTCGTCATCCTGTCGTTGGATTGCATGATCCGAGCCTTCGGCTCGGAGCCGTACGGGGCTCTTTTATCGTCATGCGTGGCGCTCCTGCTCCGGCTCGAATGGGCGGTTGAAGGGGGACGGGGCGAGACGGTCTTCTCGGTGCCGCAGCCGCCAGAACTTGACTGTCATTGTGCCGCGCTTCTGGCGCTGGCCCGCGCTGCTGTGCACGGCGACCCGGGAAATCGCATATCGCAGGCGATTCACCGCGCGCTCCGGGGCACGCTCATCCTCCTCGCCTCCGCCGAACAATACGGGCACCCGGGCCTGAGCCTTGAATCCCTATGGATCAGGAGCCGCACCGGTATCCCGCCGCAGGACGGCGGATTCTGGGTGTACAAGTTAGGCGTCGCTCTTCGTGCCTTCAACGCGATCCGGCAGGTACACGCAGCCGGCCTGCTGCCACTCGATGGCATGATCCTGGCGTATATGAACGAGCTGGCCGAGGTTGCGCGTCGAGGCTTGTTCGCGGCGCTGCGCCGCGAAGGTAACGCAATGGAGGTACTGACCTCGGCTCGCTCTGGCGAGACCAATTCGGAGACTCAGCCCTGGGCAGCGCTTGGACTAGTGCCAGCAGTCGAATGGGAGCTCTACGGACGCCCGCCCGATACCGACCTTCAGCTCTCTATGCCGTCTGAGCCGGCAGCGCCCTCCAATATGTCGGCGAGCAGCGGCAGGTTCGACCGCGCGGCGCCGCCCCTTCAGGTTGAGTGGCAGTGCACCGAATCGACACTCGAGCGTCTGGCGGCCCGGATCGCGGCAAGCTGGGCGGAGCTGGGCGAAACGAAACCACATTGGTCGGTCCTGAGTCGTGATGAATATTTACCTTCCCGGATCGCGAGCACCGAGGACCAATTCTTCGCCTCCGGCCATGTCGACCGTGACTGGTTGGTCGCGACACTGGCTCGTGCGGGTCGGAAGCCCGGCGATTTCACGACGGTGCTCGAATATGGCTGCGGCCTCGGGCGCGTTACCAACCATTTGGCCGAGTGTTTCACACGAGTCATCGCGCGCGACATTTCCCGGGCGCATCTCGCACATGCCCAGGCCCGGTCGGCTAACGCCGGCTTGACGAACATCGACTACGGCCTCGCCATGCCGCCGGACTTCGGTATGGCCGAGCCGTTTGATCTCTGGTTCTCGGTTATAGTCCTGCAGCACAATCCGCCGCCGATCATGGCTGCAATCCTGCGTCGCGCGCTGAAGTCCCTGGTGCCGCGCGGGCTCGCGGTGTTCCAGATTCCAACCTACGCACGGCGGTACCGCTTCGAGATCGATTCCTATCTCGAAAGCGCGCCGACCCGAGGTGCGTTCGAGATGCATTGCCTGCCGCAATCCGCCGTGTTCGCAATCGCACACGAGGCTGACTGCAGGATCAGGGAAGTAATTGAGGATTCCTCGATCGGGGATCCGGACTGGGTTTCGAACGTGATTGTGTTGGAGAAATAAGGCGACGTCGGCCGATCGCGGCCTCGATCATCTCTGGGGGCAGCCTCGATCATCTCTGCGGGCGTGTCCGCGGCGCACCCGCGCGCCCCGGCCGGCTGGCGGCCGGCTTGCCGGTGAGCTTCGCCGCGCCAATCGCCACCGCCACCGAGCGGCGCGCCCAGCTGACGAGCTGCGCCGTATCCTCCAGCACATCCGCCGGGGTCTCGTAGTAGCTCATGCTGAGCTCGGGCCGATCGGCGTAGGGCCGGAACTGACTCATGCCGCGGGAGGTGTAATCCGCGCGGTTGTCGTCGTTGACGCGCAGATACAGCGTGTCGTTGTCGATGAGGCCGAAGAACAGCTCGTCGCAATAGAGCCCCACGCCGCCGAACATGCGCCGCGCGCTTAACCCCGCGAGGCCCGCGAGCTGCTCGAGCACGTAGGCGAGATAGTCGCTGCTGACCGGCAAGAGCCCCCCTGATGGCAGGCCGGCGGACAGGCCTCGCCCGTCCGTGAATCCTCGGGGCCGGCCCTTAGGTCCCCGCTGCTCCCTCAGTCCTCGCTGATGTTCCTGAAATCCACGCCGAGCGAGCGGAGCTTGCGATACAGGTGGGTGCGCTCCATGCCGACGCGCTTGGCGAGCTGCCCCACCTTGCCGTTGCACAGCAGCAGCTGCTGCTGCAGATAGGCTCGCTCGAACTGCTCGCGCGCCTCGCGCAGCGGCAGCGCCAGAAGATCCTGCTTCACCAGCGGCTCATCCGGAGGCGCCTGCACCGCGAGCTCGCGCTCGATCTCATCGAGCCGGATCTCCTCGGGTCCGCCGTGCATCAGCAGCCGATGCACCAGGTGGCGGAGCTCGCGCACGTTGTCGGGCCACGGATAGTTGCGCAGCCGGTTCTGCGCCGCGACCGAGAAGCGCCGGAACGGCAGCCCCTCGGCGTCGACCAGCCGATCGACCTGATGCCGCAGCAGCTCCGGCACGTCCTCGGCGTACTCGCGCAGCGGCGGCACACGCATGATCAGCGCGTTGAGGTGCGCGAGCAGGTCGCGCCGCAGGCTCTCGCTCCCGGCGCGCTGCTCGACGCCGGGCTGCGCCGAGGCCAGGAGCCGCGCGCGCAGGCCGAGGGGCTCGCGGCCCCCGAGACGCGTGAACTGCCCGGCCTCGAACACCCCGACGAGCAGCCGCTGTGTGGCCGGAGGCAGGTCCTCGAGCTCGTGTATGAAGAGCGTCCCGCCGCCCGCTTCCTCGAGCACCCCCGTCACCTTCTCGCCGCCCGCCTCCTCGCGCCCGAAGAGGCGGCTCTCGGCGTCGGCCTCGCGGAGGCTCGAGGCGATCAGGGACACGAACGGGGCGCCGGCGCGCGGGCCCTGCTCGTGGATGTAGCGCGCAAAGGCCTCGCGCCCGGCTCCGGGCTCCCCCACCAGCAGCACGGGGGAAGCGTTGGCCGCCATTTGCTGCAGTTCTGCCCGCAGCTGTTGCATGAGGCGGCTCTTGCCGATCGGCACCGCGTGCGGCGAGCCGAGGAGCCTCCCCGACTGGCGGTGGCGCCGGCCGGCATCGAGGGCGCGCTCCACGGTTCGCAGCAGCTTCGCGAGCGACAGCGGCTTCTCCACGAAGTCGAAGGCGCCGAGCCTGGTGGCCTCCACCGCGGTCTCGACCGTGCTGTGGCCGGACATCATCACCACCGGGCAGCCGTCGGTGGCGGCCGTCGACCATTCGCGCAGCAGCGTGATCCCGTCCACGTCCGGCATCCAGATATCGAGCAGCACCAGATCCGGGATCTGCCGGGCGCGCGAGGCGCGCGCCTGCGCCGCGTTGGCGGCGACGTCGACCTCGTAGCCCTCTTCGGAGAGGATCTCCTTCAGCAGGCCGCGAATATCCGCCTCGTCGTCGACCACCAGAATGTGTGGACTGCTCACGCTCTTTCCCTCCGCAACTGATCCCGCCGCTCGCGCGCGCCTCCCGCGGCCGTGCGGGTGCTGTCCTTCACCGGCAGCACGACGCGCACGCGTGCCCCGCCCTCGGGCCGATTGTCGGCGTCGATTCTCCCACCGTGTTCCTCGATGATCTTCTTCACGATGGCGAGTCCGAGTCCGGTTCCCTTCGGCTTGGTGGTGACGTAGGGGTCGAACACCTTGCCGAGGAGCTCACGCTGGAACCCAGGGCCATTGTCACATACGGTGAGCACGGCGTACTCGGCATCGGTGCCGGCCTCGAGGCGGGTGGCGATCTCGAGCTTGGGTGCGGCCACCCCGTCGAGCGCTTCCAGCGCGTTGGTCAGGAGGTTATTGAGGACCTGACGCACCCGGAGCCGGTCGCCCTCGATGCCCTCGAGCCGCTCATCGAGATCGAGCCCGATGCGCGCGCGCGGATCCTGCGAGCGGTAGAGGTCGGCGACCTCGGTGACGAGCTGGTTCAGGCTGAAGCGCGTGACCTGCATCTCCGGCGCACGCGCGTACTCGCTGAAGGCGTTCACCATCTGCTGCATGCTCTCGACCTGCTGCACGATGGTTCGGGTGCCGCGCTCGAGGATCTCGGCGTCGCGGGCGTTCATGCCGCTGAGGAGGCGCCGCCGCAGCCGCTCGGCCGAGAGCTGGATGGGCGTCAGCGGGTTCTTGATCTCGTGCGCGAGGCGGCGCGCCACCTCGCCCCAGGCGGCGTCGCGCTGCGCCTGCAGGAGCGCCGTGATGTCGTCGAACACGATGACGAAGCCCATGCCGGAATCCTCGCCCGGGAGCGGCGTGCAGGCGCACATGAGCGTGCGCCGCCCGGCGGCGCCGTCGAGGTCGAGCTGCTCGCGCCATTCCTGGCGCCCCGCGGCGAAGCGCACGGCGAGCGCGGCGACGAACTGCCCGAGCCGCTCGTTGCCCGAGGCGAGCTGCGGGAGCGCGCGCCCGCCGGCCGCCGAGAGGTCGGCGCCGAGGATCGCGCCCGCGGCCTCGTTCGCGGTGCGCAGCGTCATGTTGCGATCGATGGCGAGCACCCCGGTCGAGAGCCGCGCCAGGATGATGGCGAGCCGCTCACGCTCGCGCTCGACCGCCTGCTGACTCTGGGTCGCCTCGGCCCGCGCGCGGCGCAGCCGCTTGGTCATGTCGTTGAAGGAGTGCACCAGAAATCCCATCTCATCGCGCGAGGGCAGCGGCAGGCGGGTGCCGAAATCGCCCTTGCCGACCGCGCGGGTGCCCTCGATGAGGTCCTGGACGGGGCGTACCAGGCGCTGCGCGGAGAAGATCGCGCCGTAGATGGCCGCGAGCATCGCGAGCAGCAGCACGAGCGTGAGCGTGAGGCTGAAGCTGTTCTTGAGCGGCTCGCGCCACGCAGCGAGATCCCCGTACTGGTGGTAGGCGTTCTGTACCGCGTCCGTGAGCGCGCCGAGCTGCGGCGGCACCGGGTAGATCGCCACCACGAAGCGCGCGTCGCGTCCCGCGCCCGAATCGGCGAGCGCCGCGGCGGTGCGAATGAGGTAGCGACCGCGCGAGCGCGGCTCGAGGCTCATGTACGGCCGCCGCTCTCCGACCTGGCGCACGAGGTCGGGAGAGGGCTGCGAGGGCAGGCTCTCGAGCGGGCTCTCGAGGCTCGCGGCGAGGATCTGCCCGTGCGCTCCGAAGAGCGCGATCTCGATCGCCTGGCTCGCGCGCCGCTCGGCATCGAGCCTCGCCTGCATCTCGGCGGGCGGGGCTCCCGAGAGCCCTTCCGCGAGCGCCACGGTCCGCGCGGAGTGCTCCCGCATGCGCAGCTCGAGCGCGGCGCGCGAGAGTCCCAGCGCATCGTTCAGCGCCTCCTTGACCTCGACCCTGAACCAGCTGTCGATGCCGCGGTTGATGAATTCCAGCGACGACAGGTACACGATGAGGAGCGGCGCGATGACGAGCGACCCGAAGATGCCCACGGTGCGCGCGGTGAGGCGCGAGCCCGGAACGTGCCTGCGATAGTCGCGCACGAGCCGATAGAGCTTGCGCGCGAGCAGTACGCTGAGCGCGATGACGCCGCAGGCGTCGACCAGCAGGATCCACAGCCGCAGGCGGTCGAACGCCGCGGAGTTCTGCATGCTCTCGGCGAGCAGCACGAACGCCCCGAGCCCGATCGCGCTCCACAGCAGCACCTGCGCGATGGCCTGCCACCGCACGCGCGGCCTACGCCCATTCACACCGGCAGAACCCATGAGTACCACTCGCTCACGCGGACCCAGTCGTTGGTCCAGAACAGGATCGCACGGAGCGACGCCGGGAGACGCCCCCGGCGGACGCCCGCGCGTACGCTGATAGTGTAGTTGCCGTTGTCGAGCTGGGGTTCCACAACGATCGGCCAGGCCTCGACCTTGCCGAGGTAGGCGAGCGCCTCATCGAGCGTGGCGAAGCTCTCCTGGTCGCCGCTGCGCGCGTCGCGCACCACGAAGCGCTGGCTCACCGCGTGATAGCTCAGCTCGCGGCGCAGCGTGACGGCGACGATGCCTGCGCTGAACCAGAATCGCCGCTCGCGATCGACTCGCGCATCGAGGTCGAAGGTGAGCGTCTGCCCGTCGCGGAGCGCGCTGCGGATGGCCGGGCCGTTCGGGTACTCGATGCGCGCGTGCAGCAGAAACACCCCCTTGTCGATGTTCACGTAGGCGGCCCGGACCTCGAGAACCCCGTCGAGCGCGTCGGCATAGCCGAGGCTCCAGCTCACCGAGGCGATCGCGCAGGCCGTCGCGAGCCGCCCGCCCCGGGTCAAACCCTCCCTTGTTGGATCGCCGCGCAGCATGGATGCAACGACCGTCCTGCGATGGACCTGCGACCGGCGTGTGGCGCTCAGATTCCGGCCGTTGTCTTTTCGAGACAAGCATAATAGAAGCCGTCCGTCCCCGCCTCTGCTCCCGGCAGGAGCTGCGCTCCGGCGCGGCGATCGACCGCGCCTGGCGCGAGCTCGCCTCCGGCCGGCATGCGCGCAAGCGTGAGTTGCGGCTCCGCGGCCAGCAGCCGTGCGATCACCTCTTCGTTCTCCTCGGGGAGCACCGAGCAGGTCGAGTAGAGGAGCCGGCCCCCGGGGGTCAGCATGCCGGCGGCAGCCCTGAGGATGGCGAGCTGCAGGGCGGCGAGCGCCGGGATGTCCTCGGCGCGGCGCAGGAGCTTGATGTCGGGATGGCGGCGGATCACCCCGCTCGAGGAGCAGGGCGCATCGACCAGAATCCGCTCGAACGGCCGCCCGTCCCAGAAGGCGCCCGTGTCGCGGACATCCGCCACCACCACGTGCGCGCTACGCCTCAGGCGGTTCAAGTTCTCGCGGATGAGCGCGGCCCGCCCGGCGTCGATGTCCACGGCGACGACCTCGACCCTTTCGCCCGCTTTCTCGAGCACGTGAGCCGTTTTGCCCCCGGGCGCCGCGCACGCATCGAGCACACGCATGCCGGGGCGCGCGTCGAGGAGGTCGAGGAGAGGCGCAGCGAGCTGCGCGCCGGCATCCTGTACCGAGACCTTGCCCTCACCGAAGCCCGGCAGCCGGCTGACGGCCACCGGGTGAGCCAGGGTGACGGCCGCGGGCGCCCATGGCACCTCGTGCGCATCAATGGAAGCGCGGGAGAGCTCGATCAGATAGGCCGTCCGGTCGGTCCTCGAAAGGTCGAGCCGCAGCGTCATGGGCGGATGGCCGTTGTTGGCGGCGAGTATCGCGGGACAGGCCTGCGGCCACGCGGCCGCGATCCGCTCGACGATCCATGCGGGGTGCGCGGTGCGCGGCGGCAGCTCCATGTCCACCCGCCCGAGCAGAGCGCCGCGCTCGGCGACGAACCTGCGCAGCACCGCATTGGCGAGACCCGTGGCACGCTCGGCGCCGAGGAGCCGCGTGGCGTCGACCGCCGCGTGAACGGTCGCCTCCGGGCTGTTGCGCGAATACTCGATCTGGTGGGCCGCGACCGTGAGAAGGGAGCGGACCGTGCCCGTCACGCCTGCGGGGTGTTTCAGCAACAGATCGAGAGCGGGCGCGAGACGCAGGTACCAGCGGATCGTGCCGAGCGCGATCGCGCGAACCGCCGCACGGTGAGCGTCGCCCTCGTGTGCGGCGAGGGCGGTTTCCGCGGATCGGCCGCTCGAGACCACCTCATCGACCGCCCGGGCGGCCGCAGCCAGTGCCGGGGCGCCGGGCGCCCACGGCGTCCTGACCGGCGATTTTGCGGGGTGCCCGACCGGCGTCCCCGCGAAATCGCGCGTCTTGCTAGCCAAGGCGCCGCCCCACGAGGCGCGTACCGTGGGCATAGTCCCAGGCGCTCACGCGCCGCCGGCCCGGCCTCTGCACCTCGAGCACCCGGAGTCGCCCCTCACCGCACTGTACGAGCACGAAATCATCCAATACGGCGATGATCGCGCCTGGTTCGTCTCTTTTAGCCTCCAGTTGCTGCACGTTAGAGGAATGACGTAGTGCTTCCAGTGGATCCTCGGCACGCCCGTCGAGGATGCGAAGGGGCTCCCCGTCGAGGACGGTTTCGGCCACAGGCCAGGGATTGAACGCCCGGATCTGGCGCTCGATGTCGGGCGCACCACGCCGCCAGTCGACCCTGGCCTCGGCCTTCATGACCTTGGCGGCATGAGTGACCCCCTCCGCTGGCTGCGGGGTAGCCCTCGAAGTCCCGGCCTCGAGTCCCTCGAGCGCCTCGAGGAGCGCTGCGGCGCCGAGTCTCGAGAGCTCAGCCCCGAGCGACCCTGCGGTGTGGCTCCGGGAGACGGCCAGGCGGCGCTGGAGCAGCACGGGGCCGGTGTCGAGACCCGCGTCCATCTGCATGATCGAGACGCCGGTTTCAGTATCCCCCGCAAGGATCGCCCGCTCGATGGGGGCGGCGCCGCGCCAGCGCGGCAGGATCGACGCGTGAATGTTGACGCACCCGAGCCGTGGGAGCGCCAGCACCTCTCGCGGAAGGATGAGGCCGTAGGCCACGACGACGAGAGCTTCCGGATCCCAGGCTTCAAGCGGCGCCCGGGCTTCCTCGCTCGCGAGCGTCTCGGGCTGGACGACCGGCAGGCCGTGGGCGAGCGCGGCACGCTTCACGGGACCCGGCTCGATCCTGCGGCCGCGACCGCTCGGCCGGTCGGGCTGCGTCAGCACCCCGATGACGCGATGCCGCTCGAGCAGCGCCTCGAGGGCGGGCAGCGCGAATTCCGGCGTGCCGGCAAAGGCGACGCGCAACGTCAGTACGCGCGGCGCGCGCCGGCGGGGCGCGCGCCCGTCGCAGTCGCGCCCGTGGCGCGCTCCTTGCGCTCCTTCTCGAGCTTCTTGCGAATGCGCTCGCGCTTGAGGTCCGACAGGTAGTCGACGAAGAGCTTGCCCTCGAGATGATCCATCTCGTGCTGGATGCACACGGCGAGGATGTCCTCGAAGTCGCGCTCGAAGAGGTTGGCGTCGCGGTCCTGGGCGCGGAGGCGAACCTTCGCCGCGCGCTTGACCTCGTCGAAGATCCCCGGCACCGACAGGCATCCCTCCTCGGTGCTCGCTTCGCCCTCGCGCGTGAGGATCTGCGGGTTGATGATCGTGAGGGGCTGATTGCGCTCCGGGGAGATGTCGATGACGATGAGGCGCTGGTGCACATCGACCTGGGTGGCCGCGAGCCCGATGCCGGGCGCGGCGTACATGGTCTCGAACATGTCGTCGATCAGCGTGCCGAGGGCGGCGTCGAAGCGCGTCACAGGCTGCGCGCGCGTGCGCAGCCGGGGGTCGGGGTACTCCAGGATGGTTCTGAGGGCCATGGGTCGCGCGTGCAATATGGGGGCGGCGGCGCCCGTGATCCAGCGCACAAACTTGACATTAAATCGTATGCCGGCCGGGTGCCATGCCAGTATAACTACTAAAATCTCGGCCGCAGGTGCTCAGGTCCGCCCGCGCAATGAGGAGTGGAGGATGGTCTCGAATCAAGTACTTGTAGCTCGCCTCGCGACGGGCTTGCTGATACTCGGCTTCGCGCTCTCCGGCTGCTCGCATTTCCGGTCACACCAGCAGGCGAGCACGGAGTCCGCAGCCCCCGCCACGGTCTCCGGGAGCCCGTCGAGTGGCACTCCGGCAGAGCCCGAGGTGACGGCGACCGAGGCGGCCGCCAACGCCGCGGGCACTCGCACGGTGGTCGAGCCCCCCCCGCCCCCCGACACGAGCCTGCTCAAGCCCGGCGCGCCGATGCACTACACGGTCAAGCGCGGCGACACGCTCTGGGGCATCGCCACGATGTACCTCAAGGACCCGTGGCTCTGGCCCGAGGTGTGGATCATCAATCCACAGATCCCGAATCCTCACCTTATCTATCCCGGCGACACGCTGGCGCTCGCCTTCGGCGCCGACGGCCGGCCGCAGATCAGCGTCGAGCAGGCCGGAGCTGCGCGTCTCGAGCCGCGCCTGCGCAGCACGGCGCTCGATAACGCGATTCCGACCATTCCCTACTCGGCGATCGCCGCGTTCCTCTCGCGGCCGAGCGTCATGAGCAGCGAGCAGATCAGCCATGCCCCGTACGTGCTCGCCTTCCGCGACCGCCACGAGGTCGCCGGCTCGGGGAACGAGGTCTACGTGCGCAACCTCTCGGCCGGGGAGAACGCCCGTTTCGCGGTCGTGCACGTGGCGACTCCGCTGCGCGATCCGGATGACGGCAAGGTGGTCGGCTACGAGGGGATCTACACCGCCACCGCGCTGGTGCAGCGCCCCGGGGATCCCGCCAAGGCGCTGCTGATCGATCCGGCGCGCGAGACGCTGCGCGGGGACCGGCTGCTGTCGACCGACGCCAGCGAGACCCCGATCAACTTCGCGCTGCATGCCCCGGCGGCCCCGGTGCACGGCCGCATCATCGACGTGGTCGGCGGCGTCGAGCTGGTCGGCCAGTACCAGGTCGTGGTCATCAACCGCGGCAAGCGCCACGGGCTCGAGGCCGGCAACGTGCTCGCCGTCGATCAGGCGGGAGACGTGGTGCACGATCTGTATCGCGGCGGGCGCAACATCGGCTCGACGGTCGGCATCGCCTTCGCCCCGAAGGTGAGACTGCCCGATGAGCGCAGCGGGACGCTCCTGGTGTTCAAGGTGTTCGATCGGCTCAGCTACGGGCTGATCGTCGGCGCCTCAAACGCCATCCACGTCGCCGACGTAGTCCGCAACCCTTGAGCGTTCCTTTATCCTCGCGCGCATGGACGAGATCCGTGCGCGCGCCCTCATCGCGCGGCTCCCCGGGCTCACCGCCGAGCAGCTGCGCCCGCTGATCGCGGCGGCCGGCGGCGAGCCGGCCGCCATCCTCACCCGGCGCGCACTGGATGCGCCTGATCTGCCTCCCGCCGCGCGCGCCTTCCTCGCCTCGCCCGATGAGACAGCGCTCGATGCGGATCTCGCCTGGCTTCGGCTGAGCGGCGCGCGGATCCTCCTCTCCACCGACCCGGAGTATCCGCCGCTCCTCGCGGAGAGCTCCGGCGCGCCCGCCTCGCTCTATGTGCTGGGCTCCGTCCCGGCGCTCGCCTCGCCGCAGCTGGCCATGGTCGGCTCGCGCAGTCCGACCGAAGCCGGCCGCGCCACGGCGCGGGACTTCGCCGCGTACTTCGCCAGGTGCGGACTCACCGTAACCAGCGGGCTCGCCCTCGGCATCGATGCGGCGAGCCACGAAGGAGCGCTCGCCGCAGGCGGCCTCACGGTGGCGGTCTTCGGTACCGGGCTCGATCGCGTCTATCCGGCCGAGCACGCGCCGCTCGCCGCGCGCATCCGCGAGCACGGCGCGCTGGTGTCGGAATTCCCGCCGCGCAGCGCGCCGCTCGCCGAGCACTTCCCGCGCCGCAACCGCATCATCAGCGGCCTCTCGCTCGGCACGCTCGTAGTGGAGGCCGCCCGCAAGAGCGGCTCGCTCATCACCGCACGCCTGGCGGTCGAGCAGGGCCGCGAGGTGTTCGCGATCCCCGGCTCCATCCACAGTCCGGTCTCCCGAGGCTGTCACCAACTCATCCGCGAGGGCGCCAAGCTCGTCGAGGAGGCCGCCGACGTGTTGACGGAGCTGCGGATTTCGCTTCCCAAAGAGACACTTACGGCGCAGCGCAGCTTGCCGCTCGGGGACGGCGAATTGGACAAGGAGTATGAAATGCTGTTAGATGCCCTCGGCTTTGAGCCTGCGACCATCGATGTTCTCGTCGCACGCACGCGCTTAGGCGTCGAATCAGTTGCCTCGATGCTGCTGATACTCGAGCTCAAGGGGCGTGTGGCGGCTCTCCCGGGCGGCCGTTATGGCCGAATACCTTGAGTATCATGACGACTGGCAGCGTTCTGGATATTCTGATCTACGTCTTCGACCGCTATATGCTCGAGGAGACCTCGACGGTGCCGCACCGCCAGCACCTGGCTCGCGACCTCGAGCAGGCCGGCTTCGGCCGCGCCAACGTCGAGCGGGCGCTCGACTGGCTCACCGATCTCGCCTTCGGGCAGGAGCGCGCCCGGCCCGAGGATGCGCGCCGGCCCGGCAGCGAAGGCGCGCTGCGCATCTTCACCGACAGCGAGCTCGTGCGGCTCTCGAGCGAGTGCCGGGGACTGCTGCTGCGGCTCGAGCGCGCGCGCGTGATCACACCGCAACAGCGCGAGCTCGTGATCGAGCGGCTGCTCGCGCTCGAGGCCGACGAGCCCGACACCGAGCAGCTGAAATGGGTGGTGCTCATGGTGCTCTCGAGCGAGCCGGAAGGCGAGCTGGCGGTGGAGCGGCTCGGCGGGCTGATCGCGGAGCTGCGCAGCCATGCTCCGCATTGAGGGCGTCGCGCCTGTGATGTCTCACCCTCAGCTCCGCGGCTCGTCCGCGGATTTTCATTTATAAGGCTCGGGCATTCTTCTCAACGTCATGGCAGACAACCTGGTCATAGTCGAGTCGCCCGCCAAGGCCAAGACCATCAAGAAATATCTGGGCCGCGACTTCGAGGTGCTCGCCTCCTACGGGCACGTGCGCGATCTCGTGCCCAAGGAGGGCGCGGTCGACCCGGACAATGGCTTCGCGATGAAGTACCAGGTGCTCGACAAGAACGAGCGCCACGTCGAGAGCATCGCGAAAAATCTGCGCAAGGCGAAAGCGCTCTATCTGGCCACGGACCCCGATCGCGAAGGGGAGGCCATCGCCTGGCACCTGAAGGAGATCCTGGCCGAGCGCGGCGACCTCGACGGCAAGGACGTGCACCGCGTGGTGTTCTACGAGATCACGCGCAACGCCATCCGCGAGGCGGTCGCCCAGCCGCGCGGCCTGTCGCTCGAGCTCGTGAACGCGCAGCAGGCGCGCCGCGCGCTCGACTACCTGGTCGGCTTCAATCTCTCGCCGCTGCTGTGGAAGAAAGTGCGACGGGGACTGTCCGCGGGCCGGGTACAGAGCCCGGCGCTGCGCATGATCTGCGAGCGCGAGGAGGAGATCGCCGCGTTCCTGGCGCGGGAGTACTGGACCCTCGAGGGTGAGGGCTCGCACAGCTCGCAGAGCTTCCCGCTCAAGCTCATCGAGTATCGCGGCCAGAAGGTCGAGCAGTTCAGCTTCACGAGCGAGGGTGAGGCGCGCGAGGTCGAGCGGACGCTGCGCGCAGCGGCCGGCGCGGGGAGCGACGGGAGCGGCGAGCTGCGGGTCATTGCGATCGACCGCAAGCAGCGCCGGCGCAACCCGGCCCCGCCCTTCACCACCTCGACGCTCCAGCAGGAGGCGGCCCGCAAGCTCGGCTTCAACGCCCGCCGCACCATGCGTCTCGCGCAGCAGCTCTACGAGGGACAGGACATCGGCGAGGGGAGCGTCGGTCTCATCACCTACATGCGCACCGACTCGGTGTCGCTCGCGGCGGAAGCGGTGCACGAGATCCGCGAGGTGGCCGCGCGGCTCTACGGCGCGGCCGAGGTCGCCGAGGAGCCGCGCGTCTACAAGACCAAGTCGAAGAATGCACAGGAGGCCCACGAGGCCATCCGCCCGACCTCCGCCGCCATCACGCCCGCCGACGTCGAGGGCAAGATCGAGGAGGACCTGTACCGCCTCTATTCGCTCATCTGGAAGCGCGCGGTCGCCTCGCAGATGAGTCACGCGCTGTTCGACACGGTCGCCGTGGACGCGCTCGCCGGACCCGACGGGGAGCAGCGACATCTGCTCCGCGCCAACGGCTCGACGCTCGTGAAGCCGGGCTACATCGCGGTGTACCAGGAAGGCACCGACGACATGAAGGCCGACGATGCCGATCACGTGCTGCCGCCGATGGAGGTCGGCGATGGAGTGCGCCTCACCGCGCTCGCCGCCGAGCAGCACTTCACCGAGCCGCCGCCGCGCTATACGGAGGCCTCGCTCGTCAAGGCGCTCGAGGAGCACGGCATCGGCCGGCCCTCGACCTACGCGTCCATCATCTCGACGCTGCAGGACCGCGAGTACGTCGAGATGGACAGCAAGCGCTTCGTGCCGACCGACATCGGCAAGATCGTCGGTCGCTTCCTCACCCAACACTTCCATCGCTACGTCGAGTACGGCTTCACGGCCGCCATGGAGGACGAGCTGGATGCGGTGTCGCGCGGCGAGGAGGAGTGGACCACGCCGCTCGACAAGTTCTGGAAGCCCTTCATCCAACAGGTGGAGAAGATCGAGCGGACCGTGACGCGCGAGCAGGTGGCGCAGGCGCGCGAGCTCGGCAAGGACCCCGCCACCGGCAAGCCCATCGCCGTGCGCATGGGCCGCTTCGGACCGTTCGTGCAGATCGGCACCAAGGACGACGAGGAGAAGCCGCGCTTCGCGGGGCTGCGTCCCGGACAGAAGATGGATTCGATCACGCTCGCCGATGCGATGGAGCTGTTCAAGCTGCCGCGTACGCTCGGCGAGACCCCGGAAGGCGAGACCCTCGTCGCCAACGTCGGCCGCTTCGGCCCGTACGTGAAGTACGGCAGCAAGTACGCCTCGCTGAAGGAGGACGATCCGTACACGGTGACGCTCGAGCGGGCGCTCGAGGTCATCCGCCTCAAGAAGGAGGCCGACGCCAACCGCATCATCCAGGACTTCGCGGAGGCAGGGATCCAGGTATTGAACGGCCGCTACGGTCCGTACATCACGGATAAGAAGAAGAACGCCAAGATCCCGAAGGACCGCGACCCGAAGATGCTGACGCTCGAGGAGTGCCGCGCGCTGCTCGCGGCGGCGCCGGAGCGCGGCTCGAGGTTCGGACGCTTCGGCAGGGGCAAGCGCCCTGCCGGCGCAACCGCGGGTGCCGAGGGCGCCTCCGCAGCCGCAAAGTCCCGCAAGGGCGCAGCGGCCGTACCAGCCGCGAAGGCCGAAGCCGAGCGGGCTCACGTGAGCCCGCACGCAAAACCGAGGCCCCCGGCCCACGCGGGCCGCAAGCGCGCCGCGGCGAAAGCACCCGTAAGAAAGAGCGCACCGAGAAAAGCACGCGCGAAAACGGCGGGCGCCGCGCCCGCTCGGGTGCGCGGACTGAAGTAGCCCTCGAACTAAGCTCCCGCAGCGAGGAACTCGTCGATCGCCGCGAGACACTCCGGCTCGTCGAGGAGCGGGGTGTGACCGCGGTTGGCCACGGTGAGCGTCCGGAGGTCCGGCTTCTCGCGCTTCATGCGCTCGAGGGTCGAAACGCTCAGGATGTCGGAGGTGGCGCCGCGGACGGCGAGGATCGGTGCCCCGAGGCTCTTCCACAGCGGCCACAGATCCGGCGCCACGGCCTTCCAGTCCTTCAGCGGCTCGCTGATCAGAGGATCGGCGTCGACCTCGAGGAGCCCCGCGGCGTTGGCGCGGTAGCTCAGGCGCACGATCTCTTCCCAGCGGGAGTCGGGGAGCCCGGGCCACGCCGCGCCGTAGAGGGCGCGCACCTGCGCGGTGGCCTCCGCCCAGCTCTTCACGGGTGCCGTCTTGCCCGCATAGCCGCGGATCCGCGCGAGGCCCGCAGGGTCGACCTCGGGGCCCACGTCGTTGAGCACGATGCGCGCCACGAGCGCCGGCTCCGTGGCCGCGAGCACCATCGCCATGAGCCCGCCCATGGAGGTGCCGACGATCGAGACGCGCGTGACGCCGAGCCCCGCGAGCAGCGCCCCAACATCCTGCAGGTACACCGGAATCGTGTAGTTGTTGAAGTTCCGGTCGCGGTCCGAGAAGCCCCGGCCACGGATATCCGGTGCGATGACCCGGTAGCGCGCCGCCAGGTGCGTCGCCAGGTCGCCGAAATCGCGGCTGTTGCGCATCAGGCCGTGCAGGCCGAGGACCACCGGCGCGTCCGCCGCGGGACCCGAGTACACCCGGCTGAAGAGCCGGAGACCATCGTGGCTGTCGTACCAGTACTCGGCCACCGCGCTGCACCCCTTCTCGCTCCCGCCGTGCCCGGCGCGGCGCTGGTGTACATTCCAGCAGTCGGCTGTTTCGCGCGCAATGAAATACCGCCACGGCTTCCACGCCGGCAACTTCGCGGATGTGCACAAGCACGTGACGCAGCTCGCGCTGCTCGCGGCGCTCGAGCGCAAGGACAAGGGGTTCCTCTACCTCGACACTCACGCCGGCCGCGGCAGCTACGACCTCTCGAGCCCGTCGCCCGAGGCCGCCGCCGGCATCGGGCGCTTCGTGGCCGCGCAGCACACGGCGCCTGAGCTGCGCGAGTACGCCTCGCTCCTCGCACGCTTCCGCGCCCGACCCGGGCACCGGCATCTCTATCCGGGATCGCCCCTCATCGCCGTGCTCGAGCTGCGGCCGCAGGATCGCGCGGTGCTCATCGAGCTCGCTGCGGCCGAGGCGCAGCCGCTCAAGGCGTCGGTTGAAGCGCTCTCCGCGCACGTGGACGCGGACCTCGCGCCGACGGACTTGAGTTCCGGACACCCTGGCGCTCGCCGCGTGCACATCGAGCGCGGCGACGGCTTCGAGCGAATGCGCGCCTTCCTGCCGCCTCCCGAGCGCCGTGCGCTCATCTTCATCGACCCGCCCTACGAGGAGACGCGCGACGACTTCGGACGCGTGAGCCTGGCCCTTGCGGAAGGCCTGCGGCGCTTCCCCACCGGAGTCTTCGCGGCCTGGTATCCGATCAAGGAGGAGCGCAGCACCGCCGCCTGGCTCGCGCACCTGTCGCGTGCTCTCCCGGCGCCGGCACTCGTGAGCGAGCTGTGGCTGTACCCGCGCGACTCGCGCGTTGGGCTCAACGGCTCGGGCCTCCTCATCGCAAACCCGCCCTATCTCACGCTCGAGCGCACGCAGGTGTGGCTCCCGGAGCTGCAGCGCTGCCTCGCGGCGGGCCCGGCCGGGGGCACGAGCGTGCGGGTGTGTCAGAATCCGCCCCATGAGTAGGGGGGCGGATCAATACGGCGTGGTGGGCCACCCGGTCGCCCACAGCCTCTCGCCGTTCATTCACGGCATTTTCGCCCGCGAGACCGGCGAGGAAATGAGCTACCGCCTGTTCGACGTCGCCCCCGCGGTCTTTCGCGAGTGGACGCGCGATTTCTTCGTGCAGGGCGGCCGCGGCCTGAGCATCACCCTGCCTCACAAGATCGCGGCGGCGGACTTCGCCGAGGACCTCACGCCCCGCGCCGTGCAGGCCGCGGCGGTCAACACGCTCATGGCGCGCGCCGACGGCATCCTGGGCGATAACACCGACGGCGCGGGCCTGGTGCGGGACCTGTGCGACAACCTGAGCCTCGTCATCACGGGCCGCCGGATCCTCGTGATCGGCGCGGGGGGCGCAACGCGCGGGGTGCTGGGGCCGCTGCTCGGGCTCGCGCCCGCGGAGCTGGTGATCGCCAACCGCACGCCCGAGCGCGCCGCGACGCTCGCCGCGGCATTCGAGGATCTCGGCGAGCTGCGGGGTGTCGGCTTCGAGGAAGTCAGTGGAGGCGCCTTCGACATCGTCATCAATGCGACGTCCGCGAGCCTTTCCGGCGAGATTCCCCCGATCGCGCCGGGCGCGATCGGCCCGCAGACCGTTTGCTATGACCTCGCCTACGGCAAGTCCGCGACCGCGTTCGTCGAGTGGGCCAAGCGGCAGGGCTGCGCACGTGCGCTGCAGGGACTCGGGATGCTGGTCGAGCAGGCGGCCGAGGCGTTTCGCCTCTGGCGCGGCGTGCGCCCGGCGACCGCGCCGGTGCTCGCGGCCTTGAGGCAGCGCGCCGCGAGCGTTTGAGCTCACCGCGCGCCCCTCGAGGCCCGCGCGCCGTTCGAGCCCGCGCGCCTCAGCGCATGGTGACGAATTCCTCGGCGCTCGTCGGGTGAATCGCCACGGTGTCGTCGAAGTCCTTCTTGGTCGCCCCCATCCGCACCGCCACCGCGAAGCCCTGCAGCATCTCGTCCGCGCCGATTCCCACGACGTGCAGCCCCACGATGCGCTGCTCGGAGCCCGCGGTGACGAGCTTCATGTGAGTGCGCGGCTTCCCGGCGGTGAGGGAGTGATAAAGCGGCACGAAGCTCGACCTGAAAACGGTGACGCTAGCGTGCCCGTAGCGCTCGCGTGCCGCCTTCTCCGAGAGCCCGACGGTGCCGATCGGCGGGTGCCCGAAGACCACCGTCGGGATGTTCTCGTAATCCAGGTGCCGCCCGCTCTGCCCGCCGAACAGCCGCTCGGACAGGCGCCGACCGGCCGCGATCGCGGCCGGCGTGAGCTGAGCGCGCCCGGTGACGTCGCCGATGGCGTAGATTCCCGGAGCGCTGCACGCCTGGTACTTGTCCGTCGCGACGAAGCCGGACACATCGAGCGCGACCCCGGCCTTCTCGAGCGAGAGCTCCTCGACCGAGGCCGCTCGACCGATCGCCCACAGTACGCAGTCGAACGGGCCGAGACGCCGTCCGTCGCGCGACTTGAGCTCGAGCTCGCCGCGCCCGGAACGGGTGAGCGCCGCCGGTGAGGCGTGCAGCACGACCTCCACTCCCGCATCACGCAGCATGCCGAGCGCCTCCTCGCCCAACATGTCGTCGAAGGTCTTGAGCGCCGTGTCGCCGCGCAGCACCAGCGCGGTGTCGGCGCCGAGACCTGAGAAGATGCCGCTCAACTCGATGGCGATGTAGCTGCTGCCGACGACTGCGACGCGCTCGGGCCTCGAGGCGAGCTCGAAGAAGCCGTCCGAGGTGATCCCGAGCTCGGCTCCCGGAATCGCCGGCAGGCGCGGATGCCCGCCGGTGGCGATCACGATGTGATCGGCCGTGAGCACCCGCCCGGCCGCGGCGACGCGGCGCGCATCGACGAAGCGGCCCGCACCGCGCAGCAGCTCCACCTTGCGCTTCGCGAGGTTCGCGGCGTAGATCTCGTTGAGGCGCAGCACGTACGCGTCGCGTCTCTCCTTCAGCGTAGCCCAGTCGTGCCCGGCGACCTCGAGCCCGAAGCCGTAGTCCGGCGCATCGTCGAGCGCGCCGCCGAGCTCGGCGGCGTACCAGCTTATTTTCTTCGGCACGCAGCCGACGTTCACGCAGGTGCCGCCGAGGCGGCTGGACTCGACGAGCGCCGCCCGGGCGCCGCACTCGGCGGCCCGCTGCGCCGCGGCCAGCCCCCCGCTTCCGCCCCCTATCACCACCAGGTCGAATTTCTCGCTCATAGCCCCTCGGCCGCCCACGATCGCCACGCGCCACCCGATGGTATCCGAGGACGCGGCTCCCGAGGCCGCTACAATGGCGGCTCATTCAACGGCGGTGAACCTCACGCGGCGAGAGCGCATGCACAACCCCCTGCTGGACGGGCAACCCCTGCCGCCGTTTCTCGAGATCCGCCCCGAGCACGTCGAGCCGGCGGTGCGCGAGGTACTCACCGAGAACCGCGTGCGCATCGAGGAGCTCGCCGCGCTCACCCTCCCGACCTTCGCGACGCTCATCGAGCCGCTCGAGGAGCTGCAGCATCGCGTGGCGCGCACCTGGTCGCCGGTGAGTCACCTGAACGCGGTGCTGAACTCCGACGCGCTCCGCAGCGGCTACAACGCCTGCCTGCCGCTCTTGTCCGCCTACCAGACCGACCTCGCGCAGAGCGAGCCGCTGTTCCACGCCTATCGCACCATCGCCGATCAGGAAGGCGCGGCGCTCGCCCCGGTGCAGCGCCAGGTGATCGAGCATGCGATGCGGGACTTCCGCCTCACCGGAATCGGGCTCCCGGCCGAGCGCAAGGAGCGCTTCAAGACCGCGATGCTAGAGCTCACTCAGCTGCAGTCGAAGTTCGAGGAGAACGTGCTGGACGCCACCAACGGCTGGAGCCGGCGCGTCACGGAGCCGTCCGACCTGCGCGGGCTGAACGACATGCTCATCGAGCTCGCCGCACGCCGCGCACACGAGCGGGGCGTTGCGGGCTGGATCCTGAATCTCGACCAGCCGACCTATGTCGCGGTGGTGACGGATGCGGAGTCGGAAGGCCTGCGGCGCGACTTCTACGAGGCCTGGATGACGCGCGCCTCGGACCGGGGACCCTCCGCCGGCCGCTGGGACAACTCGGCCGTGATCGAGGAGATCCTCAAGCGCAGGCACGAGGCGGCGCGGCTGCTCGACTTCGCGAACTACGCCGAGTACGCGCTCGCGACCCGCATGGCGCACAGCGTCGCCGAGGTGCTCGAGTTCCTGCGCGAGCTCGCCACCGCGGCGCGGGCCGCGGCGCTCGAGGAATTCGCCGAGCTCGAGTCGTTCGTCGGCCACCGGCTCGCCGCTTGGGACGTCGGCTTCCACGCCGAGCGGCTGCAGCGCGAGCGCTTCTCCGTGTCGCAGGAGGAGCTGCGGCCCTACTTCCCGCTGCCGCGGGTGCTCGGCGGGCTGTTCGAAGTCGCCGAGCGGCTCTTCGGCGTGGCGGTGCGCGAGCGCAACGGGGCACCGGTGTGGCATCCGGACGTGCGTTTCTTCGAGATCGTGGGCGCCTCGGGCGAGGTGGTCGGCAGCTTCTATCTGGACGCCTACGCGCGCCCCAACAAGCGCAGCGGCGCGTGGATGGACGAGTGCGTCGGCCGCAAGCGGCTCCCGAGCGGGGCGGCCCGGCCGGTCGCCTACCTCGTGTGCAATTTCCTGCCGCCCGGGGAGGGTCGGCCGGCGCTGCTCACGCACGACGACGTGCTCACGCTCTTCCACGAGTTCGGCCACGGCCTGCATCACCTGCTCACGAGCGTCGACTACCCGAGCCTCGCCGGCATCAACGGGGTGGCGTGGGACGCGGTCGAGCTGCCGAGCCAGTTCCTCGAGAACTACGCCTGGAACCCGCAGGTTCTGCAGCGCATTTCCGGGCACTTCGAGAGCGGCGTGCCGCTGCCGGCGAACACGCAGGAGCGCCTGATCGCCACACGCAGCTTCCACGCGGGGCTCTCGATGATGCGGCAGCTCGAGTTCTCGCTGTTCGATTTCCGCATCCACACGGAATACTCCCCCGGCCGCGGCGCCCGAGTGCTCGAGATCCTGGAGGAGGTGCGGCGCGAGGTCGCGGTCGTGCCGGTGCCGGAATGGAACCGCTTCCCCAACAGCTTCGGCCACATCTTCGCGGGCGGCTACGCCGCCGGCTACTACAGCTACAAGTGGGCGGAGGTGCTCGCGGCGGATGCTTTTGCCGCCTTCGAGGAGCGCGGGGTGTTCGACCGGCCGACCGCGCTGCGATTTCTCGATGCGATCTTGAGCCGCGGCGGCAGCCGCGACGCGCTCGAGGCGTTCATCGAGTTTCGCGGCCGACGCCCGGACGTGACGGCGCTGCTCCGGCAACACGGCATACTCGGCCGGGGCGGGATCCGCGCGTGAGGAGGAGCCTGGCAGCCCTCGCCGCGGCGCTGCTGCTGCTGGGCGCGCTCGCGCCGCAGCGCTCGCGCGCGGAAGAGCTCTACGTCATCGAGCAGCTGGTGGTCAGTCTCAACAACGCGCCCGATGCCACGGGCGAGCGCATCGGCTCGCTCAAGAGCGGCGACAAGGTGGAGGTGATCGAGCGCTTAGGCGACCAGGCCCACGTGCGCACGGCGAGCGGCCGGGAGGGCTGGGTCCGCGCGAGCTACCTGACGGCCGAGGAGCCGCTGCGGGCGCGGCTCGCGGAGCGCACCGCGGAAGTGGCGCGGCTGAAAGAGGACCTGGGCCGGCTCGCAGCGCAGCTCGCGGCGGCGCGCACCAGTGCGAGCCCCGCGCCCGGCGCGCAACCCCCGCGGACCGCGGCCAACGCCGCTGTCGCTGCCGAGCCTCCTGAGGAGGCCGTGAGGGCGCCCCGCGCTGGACTCTTCGGCAAGGGACCCGATGAGCGCGGGCGACGCGTGTGGCCGTGGGCGCTCGGCTCGGCGCTGGTGGCGCTGATCGTCGGCTTTGCGCTCGGCGCGCTCGTGCTCGACCGGCACATCCGGCGCAAGTACGGCGGACTGCGGATTTATTGACAGGTGCGACGACATGACAGCCGTGTAGCGGTTTTTCGACTGTCTGTAGAGTTGGGTTGAAGGCCGTACATCGACTCCCCAAAAGCCCCCTTAGGCATGGGCTGCCATCCTGATGCGCCGCTGCTGGAAGGCAGACGGCCCGTCCAAACTGTGCGCCGTGTCTCAGTGCGCCACAGGCCGACCTGCCTAGACTGCCCTTTGAGCGCCGGTCGGGCGGTTCGGGGGGACTGCGGCCTGGGCGTCGTGCCGCTTAAGGGGCGGTGTTCCGTAACACAATGACCAGTGTCCGGCGCAGCGATTTCGACGTCACCAACAGCGTGCAGGTGAGCTCGCCCCGTGCCGTGCTCCGCGCCGTCGAGGTGCTCTACCGGCCGACCTGGCCGGGCCTGTCGATGGAGCCGCTCGCGCGCGCCTTCGAGCACTTCGAGCGGCTGTTTGCGGGCCGCGTCCCCGGTTATCACGGCGTCGATACCGTCTATCACGATCGCCAGCACACGCTCGACATCACGCTCGCGCTCGCGCGGCTGCTGGTCGGCTACGAGCGTCAGCAGAACGAGTCCGGGCGCCTCGGAGGCGCGCGCGCCGTGGTGGGCCTGATCACGGGGCTCTTTCACGACGTCGGGTATCTGCGCCGCACGGACGATCGCGACTCGCGCAACGGCGCCGAATTCACCCGCACCCACGTCTCGCGCGGCGCGCGCTTTCTCGAGGAGTACCTGCCGGTGCTCGGCTTCGGCTCCTGGGCGCCTGTCGCGACCGAGATCATTCACTTCACCGGTTACGAGCAGCCGTTCGCGCGCATCGAGGAGCGCGTCTCCGACCCGCGGGACATCACGGTCGGACACATGCTCGGCACCGCGGACATGATCGCGCAGATGGCCGACCGCTGTTATCTCGAGAAGTGCCGCGACCGGCTGTATGCCGAGTTCGTGGTGGGTGGGGTCGCCCTGCCCTTCAGCAACGGCAATCGGCGGGTCAAATACGCCTCAGGGCTGGACCTGCTGCGCCAAACGCCGGATTTCGTGGCCGAAGTCCGCACCAAGCGGCTGGATGGGGACTTCCGTGGAGCCTACCGCTACCTGGAATTGCTATTCGAAGGGCGAAATCCCTACCTCGAGGCCATCGACCGCAATGTCGAGTATCTACGACAAGTGCTGAGAAGCGAGAGCTGGCAGCTCCTTCGGCGCCGGCCGCCCATCTTCGCCGCCACGGCCGACCCCATGTCGACGATGCGCGGCCTCGTGCTCGGGCATATAAAGAGAGTCTGGTCGGGAAACTGAGCCAGGCCCGGCCCTAAGGGCCGCTGAGCCTGAAAAAAACCTCGAATCTACCCTTGGCGACCCGATCCGAGGGTGGCGTCCTATCCCACGCGGCGGTTAATATGAATCTCCAAAAGCTAAGGGGGGGATCACGCGGCCGTGGGACGAGTGCGTCCCGCGCACCAGGCGCATGCGACGCACGTGACTACCGCCAACTTCAAGTTCAGATACGCGGGGGGCGCTTTCCTTGTCGTGGTGCTCGCCGCGGCGGCGGTGAGCGGCGTGCTCGCGCTCCGACACGCCGCCGACACCCGCACTCTGAGCCTGCTCGCCGAGCGCACCACGCGCGAGCGGCTGGATCCGGAGCTCCAGGCCCGCGCACAGAGCATCGCCGCGCACGCGGCGGACTCGATCATCGGCGCCCTTCGTGCCACAGACGTCAACGGCATGGCGCGCCGGCTGCAGCCCTTCCTGGACGATGCGACGCTGTCGGAGATCTCCGTGACGGGCAGCTCCGGCCGGCGCCTCTTCGCCTGGCAGCGCAGCGCCGCCCCAGCGCCGGGCGCCCTCAGCGCCGAGGTGACGGCGCCCGTCCGCGCCGTCATCGACGGCATCCCGCAGACGCTCGGTACCGTCACCGTGTCGCTCGAGCAGGCCGCGCCCGTGTCCGCGGTGAGTCTCGCCGGACGGCTGCAGGCGGAGAGCGCCGGGCGCACGCGCCTCACGTGGCTGCTGATGGTTGCGCTCGCCGGCTCCGCCGCGCTCCTCGCCGCCGCCCTCGCCTGGCACGTGACCCAGCGGCTGCAGCGGCCGGTCGACTCGCTGATAAAGAGTGCCGAGCGCATCGGCCAGGGCGACTACACGCGCCCGGTCGAGGTGCGGGCGCACGATGCGCTCGCGGAGCTGCAGCAGGCCCTCGAGCGCATGCGGGGGCGGCTGCGGCAGTCGACCATCAACAAGAACTACCTCCACAGTGTCCTCAACAGCATGACCGACGGCGTGTTCGTCACCTCGCCCGACGGGGTCATCAAGGTGGCGAACCTCGCCGCCTGCAAGCTGCTCGGATACGGCGAAGAGGAGCTGCTCGGGCGCAGCATCCTCGCGGTGCTCGAGGAGCGCGAGCGCGCCGGCTTCGATCTGCTGCAGGCGGCTCAGGAAACCCGCGAGACCGTGGTGCGCACGAGAAGCGGACAGACGATCCCGGTGTCCTTCACCGGCTCGCGCATCGACAGCGTCGACCCGCAGTTCCAGGGCAACATCTTCGTGGCGCGCAACATCACCGACCGCAAGCGCGCCGAACGGCGCATCCGCTACCTGGCGCGCTACGACGCGCTCACCAAGATCCCGAACCGCATGCAGTTCCACCACTTGCTGCAGCAGACCATCGCGCGGGCGCTGCGCTCGGGCCAGGTGGTGGCGGTGCTGTACCTGGACATGGACCGCTTCAAGGAGGTGAACGACACCTTCGGCCACGGCGCCGGGGATCGCACCCTCGAGGTGCTGGCCGAGCGCCTGACCCGCTCGCTGCCGAAGGAGACGGTGGTCGGACGGCTCGCCGGGGACGAGTTCGCGCTCTTCGTGGACGGGCTCTCTGCCGATGCCGACAACCGCGGACCGATCGCGCAGCTCGCCAAGTCGCTCCTGACCGAGATCTGCCGCCCGTTCCAGCTGAACCAGCAGGAAGTGTTCCTCACCGCGAGCGTCGGCATCGCCTTCTGCCCGCGCGATGCCGAGAACGTCATCGATCTCATCCGCAACGCCGACGCGGCGATGTACTACTCGAAGCAGAACGGCGGCAACACCTTCGCCTTCTACTCCCCGGAGATGAACGCCGCCGCGGTCGAGCGGCTGATGCTCAAGAGCAAGCTGCGCCGCGCGCTCGAGCGCGACGAGCTCGAGATCCGCTACCAGCCCAAGGTCGACCTGCGCAACGGCAAGATCATCGGCGCCGAGGCGCTGCTGCGCTGGCGCCTGCCCGGACACGGCGATATTCCACCCTCGCACTTCATCCCGCTGGCGGAGGAGACCAACCTCATCCTCGACATCGGCGAGTGGGTGCTGAATCGCGTGTGCCTCGATTACCGCCAGATGCAGAGCAAGGGAGGCGATCCGGGACGCATCTCGCTCAACCTCTCGCTGAAGCAGCTGCGCCAGGCGAGCTTCATCCTGCGCTGCCGCTCTGTGTTCCGCCGCCACAACGTGTCCCCGACCGCCTTCGAGCTGGAGATCACCGAGACCACCCTCATGGCCGATCCGCAGCGCACCGTGCGCCTGCTCGATGAGCTGTACGCGATGGGCCTGCACCTCTCGATCGACGACTTCGGCACCGGCTACTCCTCGCTCTCTGCCCTGCAGCAGTTCCCGATCGGCACGCTCAAGATCGATCAGTCCTTCGTCCGCGATGCGACCGACGATGCCGGGGACGCGACCATCGTGCGCACCATCATCGAGATGGGCCGCAGTCTCGGCATGGAGGTGATCGCCGAGGGCGTCGAGTCGCAGCGGCAGCTCGAGTTCCTGCGCGGCAGCGCCTGCCACTTCGGACAGGGGCGGCTGTTCGGCGAGCCCTGCACCGCCGAGGACCTGCTCGGGCTCCTCGCCCGTCAGGCCGAAGGCAGCGCGCCCTTTGGACACCTGCTGCACCGCGCCGAGGGCGCGGCCATTCGCACGGCCTGAAAGCTAGTTTGCCGCCCGGGCGGCGCTGCGGGCGGCGTGCACCGCCTGCGCGGCCTGCTGCGAGAGCGCCGTGAACGCCGAGTCGGCTGCCTGCTCGAAGGCCGACACCACATCGCTCAGGCGGTTGGCCGCGGCGCGCGCGGTACCGGAGGCGACGAAGGTCGCGATCACGTCGCGTCCCTCGCGCCGCCCGATGATGCAGTCGAGCATCACGTGTACTTCGGGGCCCCCCCCGCGGGTGGTGTAGTCGGCCTCGAAGCGGCGCACCGCGACCTGCAGCAGGTAGTCCGACGGAAAGGGGCTCGTGGAATCCTCCACCGAGCTCCAGTCTCCCGAACCGCGCAGCGTCTCGACGGCGAGCGCCTCGATGACGTCGGCGACCGGCGCGGGCCAGCGGCTGCCGGCGAAGAAGTTCATGCGGTGATCGGCCTGGATCAGCATGATGTGCGAGGAGTCGAGTCCGGGACCGGTGAGCGGGTGAGCGACGCGGAGCGATGCGCCCGGCGGTCGGGGCGAGCCGTCCCCCGGGGCGCTCACCGACGGCTGGGCGCTGTCGGTGGAAGGGGCGCGCAGATAGTAGACCTGCTCGGGCCGCGCAGTGCTGCGCAACACGCCCCCGCAGCCGCCCGTGAGCGCCGCGCACAGCACTCCCACGCCGCACGCCGCGAGCCGGGCGCGGCTCACCGAGGGATCTCCACGCCGCGCGTCTGCGGCTGATAGAGGAGCTGCGCCGGGTTCTCGCGCAGACTATTGGAGAGCGCGCGGATATCCTCGGCCGCCTCCCGCCCCTCGCGGGCGAAACGCTCGATCTCCGGCAGTCCGTCGCGCGCGAAGGAGCGTAGGTCCGCGCGGTTCTCGGCGATGACCCGGTCGAGGCGCTCGGTGGCGCTCGCGAGATGCTCCGAGATGGAGCGCAGCCGCCCGGCGGCGCCCGCGACGTCCGGTCCGGCGGCATCGATCAGCTCCCGCGTACCCTTCATGGTCGCCGCCAGATCGGCGCTGGCCCCACGCAGCTCGGTAACCAGCGCACTGAGCTCGTGCGTCAGCTGCGGGAGCCGGCCGGTCGAGGCGGCGAGATTACCGAGCGTTGCGCTCACCGCCTCGAGGTTCGGATCGGACAGCAACAGGTGGGCCCGCTGCACGAGGTCGCCGACCGCGGCCACCAGCTCCGGGAGGCTCGCCAGGAACACATCGAAGCGCGAGGGCCCCGAGCGGATCACCGGGTACTTGAGGCCCGTCACGGGGGGCGGGGTGCGCTTGTTGCTGCGGTCCTCGAGCAGATCGATGTAGAGCAGCCCTGTCACGCCCTGCAAGCCCAGCTCCGCGACCGTGTGCTCGGATATCGGGGTGGTGGAGTCGATGTCGACGATCACCTCGACGCGGCTCGAATCGCGCGGATCGATGCGCATGTCGACGACACGGCCGACGCCGACCCCGAGGTAGCGCACCGCCGCGCCCCGATCGAGGCCGCTCACGCTGCCGGTGAAGTAGATCTCGTAGCGATTGTAGTCGCGGTGCTCGCGGGTGTCGGAATACCAGTAGACGAACAGCACGCCGAGCAGGCCCACGAGCAGCACGAAGGCCCCGACCGCCGCGTAGTTCGCCTCACGCTCCATGCGCGGCTCCGAGCCTCGCGCGCGAGCGCTCGCCGTGGAAGTAGGCCTGGATCCACGGGTGCGGATGCTCGACGATGCGCTCCAGGGTGTCGGATTCCATGCGTCCGTCCACGATCACCCCGACACGATTGCAGGTACGGAAGATCGTGTCCAGATCGTGCGTGATCATGACGATGGTGAGGCGCAGCTGCTTCTGCAGGTAGAGCACCAGCTCATCGAAGGCGGCGGCGCTCACCGGATCGAGTCCCGAGGTGGGCTCGTCGAGGAACAGGAGTCCCGGATCGAGCGCCAGGGCGCGCGCGAGCGCCGCGCGCTTCACCATGCCGCCGGAGAGCTCGGCCGGGTACTTCCAGGCGGAATCGGGCGGCAGGCCCACGAGGCGCAAACGCAGCATCGCGAGCTCTTCCAGCGCCGCCGGCTCGAGCTCGAGGTGCTCGAGCATCGGCAGCTGCACGTTCTCGAGCACGGTGAGACCGCTGTAGAGCGCGCCCTGCTGGAACGTGACGCCGTAGCGCGCCTTGATGTGGCGCAGCTGCGTCTCGGTCATGCGGGTGATGTCGGCGCCGGCGATGCGCACCACGCCGGCGACCGGGCGCTGCAATCCCAGGATGGTCCGCAGCAGCACCGATTTCCCGGCGCCGGATCCGCCGACGATGCCGAACACCTCGTCGGCGCGCACCTGCATGCTGAGGCCGTCGTGCACCACCTGCCTGCCGAAGCGGTTCACGAGCCCCTCCACTTCCAGCGCCGGATAGATCAAATGTCCAGCTCCATGAACAGCACCGCGAACAGCGCGTCCGCGAGGATCACCATGAAGATCGCCTGCACCACGGCGACCGTGGTGAGGCGCCCGAGCTCGCGGGCGGAGCCCCGCACCTCGAGGCCCCGATAGCAGCCGGCGAGTGCGATGAGCAGCGCGAACACCGGCGCCTTGATCACGCCCACCCAGAAGGTGGTGGGGGCGATCGCCTCCTCGACGCGGGTGGCGTACTGGGTGAGCGGCATGTCGAGGAGATAGCGGCACAGCAGCGCCCCGCCCGTGAGCCCGACGAGATCGGCGATGATGGTGAGCAGCGGCAGCGCGATGACGAGCCCGAGCACCCTCGGCACCACCAGCACCTCGAAGGGGTCGACGGCGGTCGCGGTGAGGGCGTCCACCTCCTCGTTGAGCCGCATCGAGCCGAGCTCGGCGGCGAAGGCGCTGCCGGAGCGGCCGGCGACGATGATCGCGGTGAGCAGCACCCCGAGCTCGCGCAGCACTCCGATGGTGACCAGGTCGACCACGTAGATGTCCGCGCCGAGGTTGGCGAGCTGCCGCGCGCTCATGTAGGCGATGATCACACTGATCAGGAAGGCGATGAGCGCCACGATCGGCATGGCGGTGATGCCGGTGTCGTATACGTGGCGGGCGATCGAGATCGGGCGCAGCCTCCTCGGCTGCGGCAGGCTCGCCACGAGCGTCGCGCTTACGCGCCCGCCGAAGGCGAGTGCCCGATAGAGATCCCGGCCCGCACTGACCGCGATGCGGCCGATCGCCGCGAGCGGCTGCGCGCCGGCCGGCGCAGGCGATCGTCCGCCCCCCCCAAGGCCGTCCTCCTTCAGCGTCTCGTCGAGGAGCCGCAGCTGATCCGGCTGAGTGCCGAGGAAGCGCACGGCGGCCCCGGCCGCGCGCGCGCGGCGCACGAACCGGCGCAGCACCCAGGCGCCTGAAAGGTCGAGCGCCGTGAGCCTCCGCGTCCCGATCGACAGCTGCTGCGCCGCCGCAAGATCGACCGAGGCGAGCGCGGTCTCGAGCGCCGCGAAGCGCTCGGCCACCCACTCGCCCGTCAGCTCGAGCTCCAGGCCCTCACCGGTGCGCCGAACCTCGACGCTCATGCTTCGGTGTGCATCGGGCGCGGCGCGTCAGCGCTTGGCGTGCAGGTGCGCCTCGAGGAACCAGAGGTCCTTGTCGGTCTCGCGCGAGATGCCGGTGAAGAGGTCCGCGCTGTCGGCGTCTGCGAGCCGCGTGGCCTCGTCGATCCCCGCCCGCACCTTGGCCCCGAATGCGGCCAGCGCCGCGGACAGCGCATCGACGTGGGCGGTGCCATCGCTGATGTCCTCCGGATAGGGCCGGAGAGTCGTAGCGCGCGCCACCGCCGCGAGCGTGCCGCGCGCCGTGCCGCCGAGAGCCGTGACGCGCTCGGCGATCGTGTCGATGTGATCCTCGAGGTGCTCGGCCACCTGGTCGAACAGCTCGTGCAGCGCGATGAAGTTCGGGCCCTTGACGTTCCAGTGCGCGTGTTTGGTCTGGGTGCCGAGATCGATGGCATCCGCCAGGCGTGCGTTCAGCAGCTCGATCACCTGGGTCCGGACGTTGGCCGGCAGGTCGTTCCTCGTGTCGAACATGGGCTTCTCCTCAAGCTCCGTGGCATGAGCGCATTTGAGCACCGCGAAGCACCGGCAGGCCAATCGCCTGTCCGGATCGCGATGATAAGCGCGATCTATCAGGCAGGCGATACGGACCGGGCGATGCGCAGCCGGATGGTCTCAGGTGTCGTCGCGGTAGCGGCGGAGGCGTATGGCCGCAAACACGAGGCCCGCGGCGGCCGCGAGCCCGAGCCACAGGTCGACGTCGGTGAGGACGGCCTTGAGGTCGAGTTGAGCGAGCCCTGAGCCGAGCGCGAACGCGCGCCCATGGCCGAGGCGCACGTGCGAGAAGAGTATCGGCCAGACTCCAAGCAGGCGATAGGCGATGAAGCTCGCGATGTAGTGCGTGCCGAAGGCGACGCGCTCTAGGATCTGCGCCACCACTGGCGGGAGGAGCAACCAGAGGAAGGGGTTGCGCCGCGCCCAGGCCGACACCACCAGCAGGTACGCGGCGCACGGCGCATACCAGAGCGCCGCGACCACGAGGCACAGGAGCAGCGCCAGCTCGGCCTGGAGCCACCCTCCCAGGTCCCAGCCCGGGATCGCGGGCAGCCGTCCGAGCACCGCGTTCACCTGCCAGATGCCGGTCAACGCGAGCGACGCCAGCAGCCCGAGCGCATACACGCCGAGCGGCGCGATGACGAGCGCGACCAGGAGCTTCGACAGGACGGTGAGCCCGTCGGACACCGGCAGCGACTTGAAGAAGAGGATGCTGCGGTCCTTGCGCTCGGCGTAGAGGCAGTCGAGCAGGTAGAACAGGAGGACGATGCTCGTCACCAGCGAGAGCGGCGAGGAGACAAACCCCTGCATGACGGCGAACAGGGTCATGCCGTTCCAGGGACCGTGGTCACCCGACAGGTCGGCATGCGGCGCGCGGTACTTCACGGTGGCGAAGAGCGCGCCGAGGACCATCAACGCCGCGACCACCGCGGGCGCGACCCAGAGCGCCCGATGCTCCCAGAATTCGCGCCGCACGAGGGCGAGCAGCGTGCCGCTGAGCGCTTTCGGTGCCGGCGGCGCGCCGCTCGGCGCGCGCTCGGGCGCGGCATCGGCCACGGAGCTGCTCATGTGTTGGGGCTCCCCTGCATCTTGGCGACGAACAGATCCGCGATCGAGGGCGTGCGCAGCTCGCCGAGCGCGCCGAGCTCGGCGGCCGAGCGCCCCTCGAAGAGCATCGCCACGCGCCCGAACACCTCGCGCTCGTAGAAGGGATGCAGGGCGCGCGCGCGTGTTGCCTGATCGCCGGCGGAAGTCAGCTGCTGGTAGCGGTTGCCGAGGTCCTCGATCGAGGCGGCGAGCACCACCCGTCCGTGGTTGATGAAGATCACGTCGGTGAAGAGGTTCTCGACCTCCTCGACCTGGTGCGTGGTGAGGAGGATCGTGCGGTCCCTGTCGAAGTAGTCGTTGAGCAGCGTGTCGTAGAATTTGCGCCGGTAGAGGAGGTCGAGCCCGAGCGTCGGCTCATCGAGCACGAGCAGCCGCGCATCGATCGCCATGACCAGCGCCAGATGCAGCTGCGTCACCATGCCCTTGGAGAGCTCGCGCACGCGGCTCGCCATCGGGATGTCGGTCCTGCTCAGGATCTCGGTGGCGCGCGCGCGATCGAAGCGCGGGTGCACGTCGTCGACGAAATCGAGCGCCTGCCTGACCCGCAGCCAGCGCGGCAGCACCGCCACGTCGGCGATGAAGCACACCTCGCGCATCAGCTCATCGCGCTGCGTGCGCGGATCGAGCCCGAGCACGGAGAGCTCCCCGCCGAAGGCGGTGAGCCCGAGAATCGCCTTGAGCGCCGTGGTCTTCCCGGCGCCGTTCGGACCGATGAGCCCGACGATGCGGCCGGGCTCGACCGTGAAGCTCACCCCGTCCAGGGCGCGCGTGGCGCCATAACTCTTGGTGAGTCCACGCGCTTCAATTACTGCGCTCATCGTCCTCCCCTTCGGACTCCCCCTCGGAGCCGGCACCCTTTGCCGTGGCCGACGGCCAGGTGGCCTGCGGTTGGGCGGCGGCGGCGGCGCGCTGCAATTCCTCCTGCGACAGGCCGAGCCGCTGAATCGTGGCGGAGATCCGCGGCCACTCGTCCTCGAGGAAGCGCTGGCGCTCGTCTTTCATCAGCGCCTTGCGCGCGCCCGGGCTCACGAACATCCCCCGGCCACGCCGCTTCTCGACCAGCTGCTCGTCGACGAGCTGCTGGTAGCCTTTGAGCACGGTGAGCGGGTTCAGGCGGAAGTCCGCGGCCACGCTTCGGACCGAGGGCAGCGGGTCTCCTTCCTTCAGGACGCCTTCCAGAATCATGGCGACGACCCGGTCGCGCAGTTGCCTGTATATCGGCGCACTGTCATCCCACTGCGGCTCCATGATCGTCTGCATGGTACCTGTGTCGGGAGATTAGCTGACTAATCTACCAAAACGGCGGGCTCGGGCTGGCCAAACCAGCCGTGCGTCAACTGCAGAGTGAGCGCGTGCCGGCCTTCTTTGACGCGGGCTTCGGGTGCCACCGCAGTCGACTCGACGAAGGTCGCGCTGAGAACCATCGTGATGAGGACCGCAGCCGCGCCGCAGGTGAGATCACGCGAGAGGTTGGAGTTGAGTGCGCTCATGGTCGTCTCCTTGACTTCAGTTCTGGAGCGGTGCGGTGCGTCCTCAGGCGTGCTGCGCCGGCATCGCAGCCTGATGCGCCTGCTGGTAAGCGGCGGCGACATGGAACGGGGCGGCGGAGGTCGACTGGACGAAGCTCAGACTGATCACCAGAGTGATCAGGACGGAGGCGGCGGCGCAGGTCACGTCCCGGTACAGGTTTTCGAAGCGGCTCATGGTCATCTCCTGGGTCGGTATCTATTGGGTTTTGGGGATCTGTCTGGTCGGGAGAGGCATCAGCCGCCTCCCTTAGTGATATACATTACTAGAACACTACTTAAGTGTCAAGCTATCTCACCAAATCAGTTTGGGGGCCTTCGAGGTCGCCTGGAAAGCCCCCTCGCACGGCCTTTGGAGAGCGCCGGCCGCTGAACCGTTTGAGAGAGCCGGTGGACCCCTTCAGCGCCAGGGAGCGGGCGGTGCCGGAGAGGCTAGAATTTCAGGCCCTCTATTCGAGGACTCGAGGAAGCGCCCGTCATGACAGCTCCGCTCAATGTCGCCATCACGGGCGCCGCCGGACAGATCGGCTACGCCCTCATCTTCCGGGTCGCCTCCGGTGCGTTGCTCGGGCCCGACGGGCGCGTCAACCTGCACCTCCTGGAGATCACGCCGGCGCTGCCGGCGCTCCAGGGCGTCGTGATGGAGCTCAACGACTGCGCTTTTCCGACGCTCAACCGGGTGGTCGCGAGCGACGATGCCACGGTGGCCTTTCGCGACTGCCAGATCGCGCTGCTGGTCGGCGCGCGCCCGCGCGGGCCCGGGATGGAGCGCAAGGATCTGCTGCTCGCCAATGCGCAGATCTTCTCCGCGCAGGGGAAGGCCCTGAACGAGGTCGCCGACCGCAAGGTCCGGGTGCTCACCGTCGGCAATCCCGCCAACACCAACGCGCTCATCGCCCGCGCCAATGCCCGCGATCTCAACCCGCGCAACTTCACCGCGATGACGCGCCTCGATCACAACCGCGCGCTGTGGCAGCTCGCCGAGAAGACCGGCACGCAACCGAGCGAGATCCGCCGCATGACCATCTGGGGAAACCACTCGTCCACTCAGTACCCGGACTTGAGGCACGCGGAGGTCGCGGGCAAGCCCGCGAAGTCGCTGGTGAGCCAGCAATGGATCGAGGAGAGCTTCATCCCGGTCGTGCAGCAGCGCGGCGCGGCCGTCATCAAGGCGCGGGGCGCCTCGTCCGCCGCCTCGGCCGCTTCCGCCGTGATCGACCACATGCGCAGCTGGCTGAACGGCACCGGGGAGGGCGACTGGGTCAGCATGGCCGTGCCGTCGGATGGCAGCTACGGCATCCCCGAGGGCGTCGTCTACTCCTACCCCGTCACCCTCGCCGGCGGCGAGTACCGCATCGTGCCGGGTCTTGCCGTGGACGAGTTCAGCCGCAAGCGCATGGACGCGACCCTGGCCGAGCTGCGCGAGGAGCGCGAAGGGATCAAGGCGCTGCTCGGCTGAAGTTTCGCGGCGGCTGGTGCGGGCGGCTATAGTCGGGTAAGCCGGCGCGAGGCGGAGGAAAGTCATGCTGGGCGCTATCGTCTCCCTGTTGCTGGTGGTGGCGGCCGCCTACGCGGTCACGCAGGTGGGCGGCGTCATCACGCTGCTGTTCATCGCAGCGGTGCTCTTCCTCGCCTACCGCCGCCTCTCGCTCCTCGCCTTCACCACGACCTTCACGGTGCTCCTCGCCGCCTACACGGTGCTCGGCGCCGGCGGCGCCCCGGCCGGAATCTGGAAGGGGTTCCTGTGGCTGCTGCTCGCGGGGCTGTGGCTTCTCAATGTGCGGCCGCTGCGCAAGCAGCTGATCACGCGCCCGTTCATGAAGACCTACTTGAAGCTCCTGCCGACCATGTCACAGACCGAGAAGGAGGCGCTCGATGCGGGCACGGTGTGGTGGGACGGGGAGCTCTTCACCGGCGCGCCGCGCTGGTCGAAGCTGCTCTCCGCGAAGGCCCCGAAGCTCTCCGCCGCGGAAGCTGCGTTCCTCGACGGGCCGTGCGAGGAGCTGTGCCGCATGCTCGATGACTGGAGCATCACCCACGAGCGCGCCGATCTGCCGGCTGCGGTGTGGGAGTTCCTCAAGACCCGCGGCTTCTTCGCCATGATCATCCCGAAGAAGTACGGGGGACTGGAGTTCTCGGCCTACGCGCACTCGTGCGTGCTCGCGAAGATCTCGAGCCGCAGCGCTACCACCTCGTCCACGGTGGCGGTGCCGAACTCGCTCGGGCCCGCGGAGCTCCTCAACCACTACGGCACCGAGGAGCAGAAGAGCTATTACCTGCCCCGCCTCGCGCGCGGGGAAGAAGTGCCGTGCTTCGCGCTCACCGGACCGCGCGCCGGCTCCGACGCGAGCTCCATTCCCGACACCGGGGTGGTGTGCCGCGGCACCTGGCAGGGTCGGGAGATCATCGGGCTCAAGCTCAACTTCTCCAAGCGCTACATCACCCTCGCCCCGGTGGCGACCGTGATCGGCCTCGCGTTCCGGATGTTCGATCCCGAGAAGCTCCTGGGCGCCAAGACCGACATCGGCATCACCTGCGCACTCATTCCGCGCAACACCCCGGGCGTCACCATCGGCCGCCGTCACTTTCCGCTCAACGTGCCGTTCCAGAACGGCCCCATCCAGGGACGCGATGTGTTCGTGCCGCTCGACTTCATCATCGGCGGCTCGAAGATGGCCGGCAGCGGCTGGCGGATGCTCGTGGAGCAGCTCTCGGTCGGGCGCTGCATCTCGCTCCCCTCCAACGCCACCGGCGCCGCGAAAGCCGCGGTGTGGGCGACCGGCGCCTACGCGCGCATCCGCAGCCAGTTCAACACGCCGGTGGGCAGGTTCGAGGGCGTCGAGGCGGTGATCGCGCGCATGGCCGGGCTCACCTACATCATGGACGCGGCGCGCTCGGTCACCGCCGGCGCCATCGACGGCGGGGAAAAGCCTTCGGTTCCCTCCGCAATGCTCAAGTATCACGTCACGGAGATGGGCCGCCAGGTCGCCAACGACGCCATGGACGTGCACGGCGGTAAGGGCATCTGCCTCGGGCCGCGCAACTATCTCGGCCGCGGCTACCAGATCGTGCCGGTCGCCATTACGGTCGAGGGCGCCAATCTCCTCACCCGCAATCTCATCATCTTCGGCCAGGGCGCGGTGCGCTGCCACCCGTTCGTGCTGCGCGAGATGGCGGCGGCGCGCAATCCCGATCGCGCCGCGGGCGTGGAGGAGTTCGACCGCGCGCTGTTCGCGCACATCGGCTTCAGCATCTCGAATGCGGTGCGCTCCTTCATCATGGCGCTCACCCACGCGCGCTTCACCCGCGCGCCGGTCGAGGGCCCGACCGCGCGCTACTACCAGCACATCGTGCGCTTCTCCGCCTCCTTCGCCTTCGCGGTCGATGTGGCGATGCTCGCCCTCGGCGGCTATCTGAAGAAGAAGGAGAGCCTGTCGGCGCGGCTCGGGGACGTGCTGTCCTGCATGTACCTCGCCTCGATGGTGCTCAAGCATCACGAGAACCAGGGCCGGTTGGAGGAAGACCTCCCGATCGTCGAGTGGGCCTGCCGCAGCCTCCTCTACCACGCCCAGGAGCAGCTGCACGGGTTCCTGCGCAACTTCGGGAACCGGCTGCTCGCGCTCGCGATGCGCGCGCTCATCTTTCCGCGCGGCCGCGTGTACTCCGCCCCCGACGATCGCCTCGGGCACAAGGTCGCAGGCCTCGTGATCAACCCGACCGAGGCGCGCGAGCGGCTTTCCCAGTACATCTACTGGACGCTCGAGCCCACGAACCCGCTGGGACTGCTGCAGGAGGCGCTGCTCCTCGCGGTGCAGCTCGAGCCGCTCGAGAAGCGCATCCGCGTCGAGGGCGTCAAGACCGGCAAGGTGACGGCGCTCGACCCGCCGGGACGCATCCAGCAGGCGCTCGCCGCCGGCATCGTGTCCGAGACCGAGGCGGCGGCGTTGCGCGAGTACGACCGCAAGGTCATGGAGCTGATCCATGTCGATGACTTCGACCCGCGCGAGCTCGGCGCGCTCGCGGCCGCGACGCCCGAGTCGGCGGCAAGGTCGAGCGCCCACGTCGCGTGAGCGCGCTGCCCGCCGTCCCTGCGTGCGCTCGGCGCTCGACAACGGCTTTTACCTGGCGAGCGGGGTGCTGATGCTCGCCATCACCAGCATCTCTCGCCATCACCAGCATCTATAGCGTCCTCACGCTGTGAGGGATTTCTTGTGAAGGAGACTGAAATGCGTACCCCCACCGTTGCTGCAATGGTCCTGGCCTTCTCGGTTGCCGCCCCGATGGCCGCCGTCCCGGTCGCTTCCGCGCAGACGCCCGCGGTCTCCATGGCGCGCACCCCCTCGTCTGCGGGCGCCGAGGCCTACATCATCAGTCCCAAGGACGGCGCCAAGGTCCACTCGCCGGTGACGGTGGTGTTCGGCCTGAAGGGCATGGGCGTCGCTCCGGCGGGAATCAAGTTCGACAACACCGGCCATCACCATCTGCTGGTCGATACCGATCCTCCCGCCGACATGAGCGCCCCGCTCCCTGCGACCGACAAGATCCTGCACTTCGGCAAGGGACAGACCGAAGCCGCCGTCCCCTTGAGTCCCGGCAAGCACACTCTGCAGCTGCTGCTCGGTGACCAGAACCACGTGCCGCACAATCCGCCGGTGATCTCGAAGAAGATCACCCTCACGGTCAGCCCGTGAGCTTAACGGGGCGCGCTGCGCGCGCCCTCACGACTGCGAAAAGCGGACTGACACCGTGACGCGCGCGGTCCTGCACGTCGACATGGATGCGTTCTACGCGTCCGTCGAGGAGCACGACGACCCGCGGCTGGCCGGCAAGCCGCTCATCGTCGGCTGGGACGGCGGCCGCGGCGTGGTGGCGGCCGCGAGCTACGCCGTGCGCCGGTACGGCGTGCACTCGGCGATGCCCATGCGCACGGCGCTGCGGCTCTGCCCGCAGGCGATCTGCGTGCGGCCGCGCATGCAGCGCTACCAGGAGGTCTCGCGGATCGTCTTCGGCGTGTTCCGCGAGATCTCTCCCCTCGTCGAGGGGCTGTCGCTCGATGAGGCGTTTCTCGATGTCACCGCGAGTCAGGAGCTGCTCGGCAGCGCCGTCGACATCGCGCGGCTCATCAAGCGGCGCATCTGCGAGCTCACCGGGCTCACCGCCTCGGTGGGGGTCGCCCCGAATAAGCTCGTGGCCAAGATCGCCTCCGACCTCATGAAGCCCGACGGGCTCACCCATGTCACCCCCGAGCGCGTGCGCGAGGTGCTGGATCCCCTCTCGGTGCGGCGCCTCCCGGGCCTCGGGCGCAAGACCGGCGCGCAGGTCGAGGCGGCCGGCATCAAGACGCTCGGCGAGCTCCGCAGCGCGCCCGATGCGCTCTTGTGGCCGCTCTTCGGGCGCTACTGCGCCTGGGTGCGCGAGCGCGCCTCCGGGATCGATGATCGGCCGGTACTGCCGGAAGTCGAGGAAAAATCGCTGAGTGCAGAGGACACCTTCGAGGAGGACATCGGCGATTCTCGCACCCTGCACGTGCAGCTCGCGCGGCTTGCAGACGTGGCGGCGGCACGGCTGCGCACGCGCTCGCTCACCGCGGGCTGTATCGGGGTGAAGATCCGGCGCGCGGATTTCACCACCTTTACCCGCCAGCGCGCCGTGACCCCGCCGACCTGCGAGGCGCGCGCCATTGCCGGCGTCGCCGCGGAGCTCCTCTCCCGCTGGCTGGGTGGAAACCCGGGGGTGAAACTTCGCCTGCTGGGCGTGGTCCTCACTGAGCTCACGCCCGCCTCGCAGCTCGGGCTGTTCGAGGAGACCCGCCGCTCGGCCAAGCTCGATGCGGCGCTCGACGAGGCGCGCGCGCGCTTCGGCAGCGGGGCACTGCGGCCCGGCAGCACCATCGGGTAGCATCCAGCCATGTACTTGAGCTTCTTCGGCCTCAACGAAAAGCCCTTCGCGATCACGCCCGATCCGCGCTACCTCTACCTGAGCGAGCGGCATGCCGAGGCGCTCGCGCACCTCATGTACGGCATCAACGAGGCCGGCGGATTCGTGCAGCTCACCGGCGAAGTCGGCACCGGCAAGACGACCATCGTGCGCTCGCTCCTCGCGCAGGCCCCGAAGAACGCCGAGATCGCCCTCATCCTCAATCCCCGCATGACGCCGCCCGAGTTCCTGCTCACCATCTGCGAGGAGCTCGGCATCGGGGTGCCGGACCAGGCCGCGGGGAGCCTGAAGGACCTGGTCGACATCCTCGGCGGCTACCTGCTGCGCGCCCACGGCGCGGGCAAGCGCGTGGTGCTGGTGGTGGACGAGGCCCAGAACCTCTCGCCGGAGGTGCTGGAGCAGGTGCGGCTGCTCACCAACCTCGAGACCACCACCCAGAAACTCCTGCAGATCATTCTCATCGGCCAGCCGGAGCTGCGCGAGCTCCTCGCGCGCAACGAGCTGCGGCAGCTCGCGCAGCGCATCACCGGGCGCTATCACCTGAATCCGCTCTCGCGCGGGGAGACCGCCGCCTACGTGCGCCATCGGCTGCGCGTCGCGGGCGCGACCGCCGACATCCTGAGCCCGCATGCGCTCAACGAGGTCTTCCGGCTCTCGCACGGCGTGCCGCGGGTGATCAACATCGTCTGCGACCGCGCGCTCCTCGGCGCTTATTCGCTCGACCGCCATCGGGTGACTGCAGCCCTGGTGCGCAGCGCCGCCTCGGAGGTCTTCGGGCGGCGCATCGCGCCGCACTGGCTGCCGTGGGCGCTCGGCGGGACTCTCGCTGCCGCGCTCGCCGCCGCGACCTTCGCGCTGTGGAACCTCGCGCCGTGGGGCGCGGGGGCACGGGGCGCTCACCTCGCGCGCGCGGACACCGTGGTGCCAGCCGCCGCAGCGTCCGCGGTCGGGACAGCCACCTCAGCGCCGGCGGCGCCGCCCGAGCCGCATCTGGGCGAGCTCCTGACGCGGTACGCCGTCGACACCGACACCGACAGCGCCTTCGACCGGCTCCTCTCGCTCTGGGGCGCCCACTACGAGAGAAACACTACCGATCCCTGCACCCAGGCGATGCGCCAGGGACTCGAGTGTGTCACCGAGCGCGGCTCCTTCGGGCAGCTGCGCCAGTACAACCGCCCGGCCATCCTGTTGCTGAACGACGCTGCGGGCGCGAGTCACGAGGTGGTGCTGACCGCTCTCGACGACGAGCAGGGGCGAATCGAGCTCGGCGGCCCGCGCACCGTGCGGCTCGGGGAGCTCTCGCGCTACTGGCTCGGCGATTTCATCATGCTGTGGCGTCCGGCCAGCTCGCCAGTGAAGGCCCTTTCCGCCGGCATGCGCGGCGCCGAGGTGCGGTGGCTCCGCCGCAGCCTCCAGCGACTGCACGGAGTGAGCGCCGACGCCCCGGCGAGCGAAGTGTTCGACGCGGAGCTCACCGGCTGGGTACGGGATTTTCAGCGCCAGCACCAGCTCGCCGTCGACGGCATCGCCGGAGTACGCACTCAGATCGCCCTTGCCAGCGCCCTCGGCGGCAGCGATACGCCGCTCCTGACCGCCGCCGCCGAGACCCATCCCGGCGGGTGATGCATGTCGTTCATCCTCGATGCACTGAAGAAGTCCGAGAGCGACCGCCAGCGCCAGAGCGGCCCGGCGCTCTTCGAGGTGAAGCTCGCGCCGCCTCGCACGGGTCTCCCCCCTTGGGGCCTCGCGGTCGGGGCGCTGCTGCTCGTGAACCTCGGCGTGGTCATGTGGCTGCTGCTGCGCCACGCCGCAACGCCCGCTCCCGGCACGCCCCCCGTCGCCGCTGCCGGCGCGAGCGCCCCGCCCCTCCCGGCGCCCGCGACAGCGGTTCCGGCGGTGGCCACGGACCGCTCGGCTGCGCCCGCGGCGCCGACCCCGGCCGCAGCCGGCGGCGCTGCCGGTGCCGTGCCGAATCCCGAGGACTTCACTCCGGCATCCGAGCCCGCCGGCTCACCGACGGTGTTGAGCCCACACGTGCGGCGCGGCACGGCGGACGGCGTGCCGCTCTATCAGGACGCGGCGGCCGCCGCGGACGCGCACCTGCCGCAGCTGCGGCTCGATCTGCACGTGTTCGCTTCGCGGGCGCAGGACCGCTTCGTGATGATCAACATGCACAAGCTCCGGGAGGGCGACTCGCTTCCCGAGGGCGTGCAGGTCGAGAGCATCACTCCCGAAGGCGCGGTGCTCTCCTACAACGGATCGAAGTTCCTGCTGCCGCGCTAGGCCACTCGCAGGTGCGGCCGCACCGCACCGGGCGAGTTGGCCCGCCCGCTACTCCGCCACGTACCAGCGCTTGTCCACCTGCTCGAGTACGAAGTGGTCGTAGGGCAGTCCCTGACCCGTCAGGTCGTAGGTCGCCCGCTGTCCCTCGTACTCATAGTGTGGATCGAGGCCCCGCACGATGTGCAGCGTGGCGAGCAGCATCTGGCGCGTGCCCATGCTGTTCTGACACGAGGCGACGAGCGCCGCGATCGCTTTCTTCCCCGTGACGCGCCGGAAGTTCGGGCTCATCTGCTTGTTGTAATACTCGTCGCACTTGCCGTCCGACAGGAGCTTCTCGGACGTGGCGAGGAGCTCCACGATGCCGGGCTGCGCAGGAGCGGTGCTGCGGGCGGCGCTCCCGCGCAGCGCCGCCGGCGTGCGCGTCACCGCGGCAGCGCCGTGCCGGCCCTCGATGAGATCGTCGATCTGCGCTTCGATCTCGCTCGGCAGCGCCGCCTTCCAGTCCTTTCCGAAAGGCTTCAGGGTCACGAGGCCGGTTACCTGCACCTTGCCGCGGTCGCGCGGCTGGCGCCCGCGGATCAGCACGTCGACCTTGCCGTCCTTGTCGGGAACGGCTGCGATCCCCTCGGCCGAGTCGAGCTCGCGCCCCGGCAGGTACAGCCGGTCGGCGAGCGTCGCGTAGAAGCCGGTGTCCGTGAGGCGCTCGATCTCGTCCAGCTGCTTGGCGGGGCCGAACAGCCGGTTGCGCACCGTGCTGTCATTGCGCTTCGCCTCGTCGTGCAGCAGGTTGAGGATGCGCAGCCGCAGCGCCCGCAGATCATCCGGATGTATGCTGAGCGCCACCTGCTCCGGGTCGCCGCTCGCGACCGCCTGGAGAAATTCGAGCGCCGCGTTCTTCTGCGCGTAGCCGACGCTCGTGGCGTTGCCGGCGGCGAGCGCCACCCCGCACGCCGACCCGAGCGCGAGCCCGAGCGCCCACGCCCACATACGCCTTGCCCGCACCCGCCCCGCCCGCACACGCCTTACCCGAAGCACCTGTCGCATGAGCCCTCAGATCGCCCGCCTTGACTTAAGGTTTCAGCCCCCGGCCCCTCGGATGCGGGGGCCCGTGCGGACCGAAGGACCCCGGCCGACCCCACAAGATGACCAGTTTCACAGAATCCCGCCGCCATTAGCGACAGGCCAGGCTTATTACGTCATGGTACCCCGCGGCCGGGCTCTGGGCCCGACGGGCGGGTTTCAGATTGTGACAGCCGGCACCTCTCACTCCAAAGCGCAGCGTGCAGCGGGAACGTCCCGCGACGCTGCACCGCCGCTGACGCTTGCCGGCCAGCCGCTGCTCGTGCTGACCCACGACCCCGCTTTCTTCGCCACGTTCAAGAGAGTGGCGGATCCGGCGCACGAGCTGCGCGCGGTCCGCTCCGAAACCGATCTCGCCTCCGCGCTCATGGCGCTGCACGCCGGGGTCGTGGTGCTCGATACCACCTCGCTCACCACGCCCACGGGAGAGGTGGCCCGGCAGCTCGAGGCGCAGTTCCCGGACGTGGTGCTGATCGTAGCGGGCGGCGTCGAGGAGCAGGCGGCGCTCGCGACGGAGATCACCGACGGGTCGATCTACCGCTTCCTTCACAAGCCGGTCTCCGAGCAGCGGGCGCGGTTGTTTGTGGACGCGGCCTGGCGGCGCCACCGCGAAGAGCAGGCGGGCCTCGTCACCAGCACCTTCGCAGCGCTCGCCCGCACCCCGAAGGGAGCGAGGTGGTGGCTGCTGCTCGCGCTCCTCGGCACTGTCGCCGCTGCGGGGTGGTTCGTCGTGGATCGCCACCTCATCCGGCTCCCCATGACGACACCGGATCGCCTGCGCCCCGCCGCCTCCGCCGTCCCGGCCGTCCCCGCTCCCGCTCCCGACGCCGGTGACGCGGTGCTCGAGAACCTACTGGCACGCGCCGACCACGCGCTTGCCGCCGGTCAGATCGTGACACCGCCGGGCGCGAGCGCCGCGGATCTGTACCGCGAGGCTCTGCGCCGCAACGCGCGCGATCCGCGCGCGCTGAACGGTGTCGAGCAGGTCATCGACCGACTCATGGCGGAGGCCGAGGCGCTGCTCGAGGAGCATCACCTGGACGGCGCACAGCAGCTCGCCGAGGAGGCGCGCGCCATCAGCCCGCAACACCCGCGTGTGGCGTTCCTGATCGGCCAGATCGGCGCCCAGCGCGAGCGCGCCGTGCTCGACAAGGCGCAACGCGCCGCCGCAACCGGCAACGTCGCGGGCGCACTGGCGGTGCTCGACGATGCCGCGCGCGGCGGGCATCGCTCGATGCTGGTCGACTCGGCGCGCGAGCGGCTGACGCAGCAGCGGCTCGGCGGGGTCGCGGACTTTCTCAAGCGCGCCCGTGAGGCGCTCGCGGACGGACAGCTCGTCGAGCCCGCCGAGCGCAACGCGCGCTTCTACATCGAATCGGCGCGCGCGCTCGCCCCGCAGGATCCCGGCGTCGCGCAGGCGACGCAGGCGCTGATCGCGCGTCTCAACGTCGAGGCGGGCCAGGCACTCACGGCGGGCGACCCGGAGCGGGCGGACCGCTGGGCGGCCGCAGCGGCGGATGCGGGGGCGGCTCCGGCGGACGTCGCCGCGCTGCATGCCGAGGCAAAGCGCCTGCGCGGCGTGAGCAAGGCCAACTCGGTGGCACACCTGGCGCAGGCCTTCAACGAGCGTCTCGGCGCGGGGCGCCTCATCGAGCCGGCCGGCGACAGCGCCCAGTTCTATCTAGCGAAGCTCGTGCAGACGGATCCGGAGCACAATGCGACGCAACTCGCGCGCACCGCCTTCGGCACGCGCCTGCTCGATGAGTCACGCGGCGCGCTGCGCGCTCAGGACTATGCGCTCGCGCGCCGCTGGCTCGCGGAAGCGCGCACCGCCGGCGCCGACCCGGCGGCCGTTGGCGAGCTCGACTCCGCGATCGGCGTCGCGCAGGAGCAGGCGCAGCGCGCCGCGAGCTACGTGAGCGCGAGCTCGCTCACCCGCACTCGCTACGTGCCGCCGGACTTTCCCCTCGAGGCGCGCAAGCACGGTCTCGAGGGCTGGGTGGATGTGCAGTTCCTCGTCAACCCCGACGGCTCGGTGGGTGACGTCACGGTCGTCGGCGCACAACCGGTTGGCGTCTTCGAGCAGGCGGCGCTCGATGCCGTGCGCCGCTGGCGCTATCAGCCCGTGATGCGGGCCGGCCAGGGCACCGGTCAGCGCGCCCGCGTGCGCCTGCGGTTTGCGATGCAACGATGAGCAAGCAGCCCATGGATTCCCCTGCCCGGGTGCTGGTGGTGGACGACGACGTCCGCTACGGCGAGTGGCTGCGTCACCACCTGGATGTGCTCTGTCCGCACACGAGCGTCAGCCTGCTGAACCGCAGCGAGTTCGAGCTCTGGTGCACCACTTTCTCGGGCCGCGACTGCGACCTGGTGCTGCTCGCCGCCACGTTCGGTTCGAGCCCGGACGATCCGCAGTCGCAGGGCCTGTCGCTGTTGCGGCGGCTGCGCGCCCTGCCGGTCACTCCCGGGGTGATCGCGCTCGCCGAGGACGGTAACGAGCTCACCGCCGTGCGGGCGCTCCACCTCGGTGCGCTCGACTACCTGCCGAAGCGACTGCTGACTCCCGAGCGCCTCAACAACGCCGTGCGCTTGGGGCTGCGGCGCGTGGAGCGGCGCGTTACGCGCCGTCTGGCGAGCCTCGCGAACCACTCGCGCGACCAGGCGCGGCAGGCGCGCGCCGCACAGCTCGCCGCGGCCACCCCCGAGGCGCTCGCCGGTGACTCCGATGCAGCCTCTGGTGCCGCTTTAGCGGCCGGCCCTGGCGCTGCGGCCGACGCGAGCCCGGCGGCCGACGCCAGCCCGGCGGCCGACGCCAGCCCTGCGACCGATGCCAGCTCCGCGGCGGGCGCCAGCCCGGCGGGCGATGCTGCGCGGGCGAACGGCGAGGCCGCCGCGAACGCTGCGCCGGCAGCCGCGGCAGCGTCGGGGGCGGGGGCGGCGGCCGACGCCGCGGCCCCGGCCGACTCGGGCTCGGCCGAAGTGCTGCAGGGCCCGGGCGTGGCGGCGCTGCTCGCGGGAGCGGACGCCGAGCTCATTCCGGGCTACTCGCTGCGCCTCAAGATCGGCGAGTCGGAGAAGGCGGTGGTCTATCTCGCCGCGAGCGCCCGGCGCGGATACAACGTCGCGCTCAAGGTGAGCAAGTCGCTGCGCGATGAAGCGGCGGGGCGGCAATTCCTCGAGCGCGAGTACACCGCGATCATGGCCGTCAGAAGCCCGCTGGTGGTGGAGATCTACGACTACGGCGTGAGCGGCGGTTTCGAGTACCTGGCGATGGAATACCTGCCGCGCGGGGACCTCAAGGCGCGCATCCAGCGCGGTCTGAGCGAGCGGCAGGCCATGCATTTCGTCGCTAAGATCGCCGCGGCGCTGCAGGTGGTGCACGCCGCGGGCCTCGTGCACCGCGACCTGAAGCCGCCGAACGTGATGCTGCGCGAGAATGATGCCGTGGCGCTCATCGACTTCGGCCTGGCGCGCTCGCTCGATGGCACGACCAGCGCAATCACCCGCACGGGGGTGCTGCACGGATCGCCCTACTACATGAGTCCCGAGCAGGCGCTCGGCGAGGTCCTCGATGCGCGCTCGGATTTCTACAGCCTCGGGGTCATGTGCTACGAGATGCTGACCGGCGAGAAGCCCTACTCGGGCGACAGCGCCATGGAAGTGCTGCAACAGCACGTGAGCGGACCGCTCCCCATGCTGCCGCCCGAGTTCGCGCGCTATCAGACGCTGGTCACGCGGCTGCTGGCGAAGTCGCGTGATGACCGCATCGGAACTGCCGCGGAGATCATCGCCGCGGCCACCGCGCTGCGCGAAGGCGCGCTCGACGAGCGAGAGACGAGCGCGGCGTAGCCTTCAAACCCCCAAGGGCCCGAGAGCGCGGTGTCTCGCGGCAGACGCACCCGAACGTGGCGGCCGCCCGCTTCAGCGCGCGATCACCGAGCGGCGCTGCTCCTGAGCCTTGCCGAGGGCGAGCGCCAGCACGCTCCACAGCGCCGAGATCGCAGCTCCCAGCCAGCCGATGGCCGCAGGACCGGCTCCGAACGAGCCGGTGAGCTCCTTGTAGAGCGAGCCGCTCAAGGCATCGCCGCCGCGGTACACGAAGGTATCGATGAGGCTCTTCGCCTTGTACTTCTCCTCGCGGCTCACCACCGTGAACAGCGCGTCGCGGCACGGCCGGGTCAGCGCGTAGTCCCCAACCCGGCGCACCGCGTATACCACCACGAGCACCATGAAGCCTGGCGCCAGAGCGACCAGCGCATAGCCCGCGGTCATGATGACGGGCACCGACACCAGCATGGCCCGGAGGCCCACCCATTTGAACAGCCGCCCGAAGAACAGCAGCTGCATCAGGAGCGAGGCCGCCTGCACCCAGAAATCGATTCCGCCGAAGAAGCGCGTGCGCTCATCGGCCGTGGCAAACGCCTTGGCCACGAACGCCTGCTGCTCGAGGTAGAGGAAGGTCGATACCCAGGTCATGAGCAGCACGAAGAGCGCAATGCCGAGAAGATACGGCGAGCGGACGACCTGACCGAAGGCGGCCCAGATGCTTCCGCCGAGCGCGGCATCGGCCTGCGGCGGCTCCCCGACGCGCACCGCGGCCGCTTGTGTGCGCTGCAGGCGGATCACCGCGATCATCAACACCAGCGACACGGCGAGCAGCGCCGCCGAGATCGGCAGCAGATTGATGGCGCCGAGAGGCACGGCGAGCTCGTGGGCGATGAACGGCCCGATGAGGCCCCCGGTGCTGGCTCCCGCCCAGATGAAGCCGAACACCCGTCCCGCCTGCTCGCGCGTGAACAGGTCCGCCATCAGGCTCCAGAACGCCGCCACCACGAACAGGTTGAAGACGCTCACCCACACGAAGTAGGTCCGCGCGATCCAGGTGCGGTCCGCCCCGAGCCGGAACCAGACGTAGAAGCCGAGCAGGTTGGCGATGAAGAACCCGTAGACCCACGGCAGGAACACGGCGCGCGGGAAGCGCGAGGTGAGCCAACCGTAGAGCGGCTGCAGCACCAGCATCACGATGAAGACGCCCCAGAAGAGGTACGGAATCTTCTCGAGCCCGGAAGTGATACCCAAGGCATCGCGCACCGGACGAAGGATCGTGTAGCTCGCGAACATGCAGAGGAGCGTCGCGAACGATGCCAGGAGCGCCGGCGCCTCACCGGGCTGCAGCACGACGAGGCGGCGCAACAGCGCGGACAGACGCTCCATCAGCGCGCCGCTCTCTTCGAGCGCGCGAGATCGCCGACCCTGGCTCCGGTGTCATCGATCATGAGGCGTGCCCCGGCCACGAACGGCGCTAAGCTCTCCAGTCGCGTGTCAGTGTGCCACAGACGTGTTTACCCGCGGCTCGCGGCGCTCAAGAAGCGCTACGATCCCAACAACCTGTTCCGCCTGAACGCCAACATCAAGCCGGCGTGAGCTAAGAGCCCGCGCGCCGCTCGCTTGCCCGCGCCCCTCGCCGCGCGGCCGGCCGCGCTTGACACTCACCCCGTCATGCAGGTGCAATGCGCGGGGATCCGGCCGGGGGACCGAGGGGCGACAGAAGAATCCATGCATCTTGTTGATACCACGCTGTTTTATTCGCCCACCAGCGGTGGCGTCAAGCGCTATCTCACGGCCAAGCACGCGTGGCTCGCCGCCCACACCTCCTGGGAGCACACGATCGTCGTCCCCGGGCGGGATGATCAGTTCGAGCGCGGCGGACTGTGCACGCTCTCGGGCTACCCCGTGCCGGCCAGCTTCAACTACCGCCTGCCGCTCAATCCGCGCCGCTGGACGAGGATTCTCGATGCGCTCGAGCCGACGCTCATCGAGGCGGGCGATGCGTTCCATCCGGCGTGGTGCGCCTGGCAGGTCGCGCAGCGCCGCGGCATCCCGGTGGTGGGTTTCTATCACTCGAACGTCCCGAAGATCATCGGCGGCCGCATCGGCAGTGCGCTCGCCGAGCCGCTCGTCGGGCGCTATGTGCGCGCTCTGTACGAGCGGCTCGACGCGGTGTTCGCTCCGAGCCGGGGAATGTGCGATTACTTGAGGAACCTCGGCGTCTCTCGCGTCATCCATCAGCCGCTCGGCGTCGACGCCGAAGTGTTCAATCCCGCGCGCCGCACCGCGGCGCTCCGCACGCGGCTCGGTCTGCCGGACGACGCGCGCGTCCTGGTCTACGCCGGGAGGCTCTCGCCCGAGAAGAATCTGCCGGTGCTGCTGCAGGCGTTTGCGCTCCTCGGCCACCCGTATCACCTGCTCCTGATCGGCGGCGAGCGTCGGGGGCGCCCCGCTCGCAACGTCACGATGCTCCCCTACCGGCGCGACAGCCTCGAGCTCGCACAGTGGATCGCGTCCGCCGATGCGCTCGTGCACGCGGGCACCAAAGAGACCTTCGGTCTCGTGATCCTCGAGGCCATGGCGTGCGGCCGCCCGGTGGTCGCGGCGCGGGCCGGCGCCTTCCCGGAGTTCGTGGACGAGAGGGTCGGCGTGCTCGCCGAGCCAAACTCCGCCTTCGGCATGGCGGAGGCAATCGTCGCGCTCTACGATCGCGACCTCGAGACAATCGGCGCCGCCGCCCGCGCGCGCGTGCTCACGCAGTTCACCTGGAAGCGGGCTTTCCACGCCTTGTTCAGCGCCTACGCGTTGCTCCTCGGCGCGCGGCGCCAGCCGCTCCTCGAGGGCCAGATCCTCGAGGTCGGCTCGCGCAGCTCCTGAAGCCCCGGAGCCGCTCACCGGCTCGGCAAGAAGGCGCGGGCCCTGGGAAGCGGCTGCAGCAAAGCGAATGAGCGCCGTCGACACCGCCGTCAGCGCCGCAGCCTCCGCAGCAGCGCGAGCCCCGTACGGCTCGCCGCGAGCGCGAGTACCACTCTCCAGAAGATCCGCTTCGCAAGCGGCACGCGCCGCGGCGGGATCGCGCGGTAGAAAGGCACGGCGATGTCGCGGTGCACATGTACCGCGGTGGCCTCGATCAGCCACTCGCGCGGCGCGCTGGCGATCCGATACTGATGTGTCCCCACGCGCTCGATCACCGCGCCCTCGAGGGCTTCGGGAAAGTCGGCCGGCGCCGCCGCGCTGAAGGCGAGCTCGGTGCGCTCGCCCGGGTGCTCGGAGGTCTCGCCGATGAGCGTGAGGCCGAGCGGCGCGGCCCCGCGCCGGCAGCTCACGGGGCCGCGAAGGCTCGCGAGTGTGTCAGGCATCGCTCACGCGTCGAATACCGGCTCGCAGCGCACGTCTGTGGTGACGGAGTTCGCGATATAACACTCCTCATGCGCTTGGGTGTGGAGCTCCAGGATCTCCGCGCGCGCGGGCAGCCGCTCGCCCGAGAAGGCGACGCGCGGAGTCAAGCTGACGCGCACCATGGCGATGCGGCCGGCGGCGTTCTTGCCCATGACGCCGAGAGCCTCATCGCTGTAATCGTCGACCCGCCAGCCGCCGGCGGCGGCGAATGCCAGGAAGAACAGCATGTGGCAACTCGAGAGCGATGCGACGAGCGCTTCCTCGGGATCGACCGCCGCCTCGACCGAGAGCGGCACCCGAACCACCTGCGGCGAGGAGGAGGCGGGAACCTCGACGCCGCCGTCGAAGCGCCAGGTGTGGCCGCGGCTGTAACGCTTGTCGGTGAAGACCGCGGTGCCGCGCGTCCAGTGGATCGTGGCCCGGTATTCGTGCTCTGCCATCGCTTTACCTCCGTGTGAACGCCCGCGGGATTGTACGATAGCGGTGTGAGCTCCACCGTGCTCGAGCTGCGTCGCGATCTGACGCTGACCCACGCCGCCTCTCTCGTGGTCGGCATCACCATCGGCACGGGCGTGTTCCTCAAGTCCGCCGCCATGGCCCAGGCGGTTGGAACGCCCGCGCTGGTGCTCGCCGCGTGGGTGGCCGCGGGCGTGGTCGCCATGCTCGGGGCTCTGTGCTTCGCGGAGCTCGGCGCGCTGCTGCCGGATGCGGGCGGCGAGTACGTGTACTTGAGGGCCGCGTTCGGCGAGGTGCCGGGGTTCCTCTACGCCTGCAACAGCTTTGTGCTCGGCGGCGCGAGCATCGCGGCCTACGGCGCCGCGGTCGCGATCTTCATCTCCGACATCCATCCCTTCGACACCCAGTGGTTCGCCCGCAGCGTGCACCTCTTTGGCGCCGACTACACGCTCCAGCTCGGGACGAGGCAGCTGGTCGCGATCGGGGTGATCGCGGTCTTCGCCGCCATCAACTGCGCCGGGGTCATGCTCGGCGGGCGCGTGCAGACCGCGCTCACCGTCGCCAAGGTGGCGGCGATCGTCGCCGTGGCGGTCGGCGTGTTCGGCTTCAGCGACACGGGCACCTGGGCGAATCTCACGCCGCCCCCGCACCAGGCGAGCGGCGGCCTCGCGGGCTTCGGCGCCGCGATGTTCGCGGCGCTCTGGGCCTACAGCGGCTGGCAGTACCTGCCCATGGCGGCGAGCGAGGTGCAGAATCCGGAGCGCAACCTGCCGCGCGCCATCATCGGCGGATCGCTCCTGGTGCTCGCGATCTACCTCGCGGTCAACGCCGCCTATCTCTATGCCTTACCCGTCTGGCAGGTGGCTTCCGCCAACTCCACCGCCTACCCGGAGGCGTCTTCGGTTGCCGCGCGCGCCGTGCAGACCTTTCTCGGCTCGCGCGCAGCGCCGGTGGCGGCACTCGTGTTCCTCATCTCCACCGTCGGCTCGCTGAACGGCACGATCCTCGCCCGCGCGCGAGTCTCCTATGCCTCCGCGCGCGATGGTCTGTTCTTCGAGCCCTTCGCACGGCTCTCCCCGCGCACGCGCGTCCCGATCACGTCGCTCGTGCTGCTGTGCATCTGGGCGGCGCTGCTAGCCGCCTCGGGCACCTTCGATGAGCTCACCAACATGGCGGTCATGTCCTACGCGCTGTTCTGGATCCCGGTGATGCTCGCGGTGTTGGTGCTGCGGCGCAAGCTCGCAACCGCGCCCCGTCCGTACCGCCTGCCGGGCTATCCGGTCGTGCCGCTGATCTTCCTCCTCGTGATGGTGTGGATCGTGGTGAGCGCGCTCATCAGGAACCCCAAGGAATCGATCGCGACGGTGCTCCTCATCCTCCTCGGGTTGCCGCTCTATCCGCTGTTTCGCGGGCGCCGCCTGCTTTAGGCCGGCGCAGTCGTCCCCCGTCAGCGACACTCCAGCTCCCAGAGCGTGAGGGGCGCTCCGCGACGCAGCCAGAACCCGAGGCCCGCCTCGCGGAACCGACGCTTCAGCCGCACGCGATACCAGTGGGCGCTCCTCAGGTGGACATCGGCATCGGTGCGCAGCGGATCGCTGTTGCGCTCGAGATCGAGCCCGGTCAGGGCGCTGAAGTAGAGCACGCCGCGGCACAGCCTGCCGAAGTTCTCGAGCGCGCGCTGCGCCGCGCGCTTATCGAGGTACTGCAGCACGTCGTAGCAGATCACCAGGTCAAAGGGAAGCCGCGCGCGGTACGCCTCGATCCGGCCGTGCTGCCAGCCGTAGCGCTCGCAGAGATACTCGCTCGCCTCCAGCGCCACGTAGTGTGCGGAGGGCAGCAGGCGTCGCAGCGCCGCGCGCAGCATCCCGGTGCCGCAGCCCGCTTCGAGGATCCGCCGCACGGGCAGGCCCGCGTGCGCGGTGAGCGCGGCGATCAACCGGGCGCGCGAGCGCATCTCCTCGCGCGTCGCGACCGCGGTGCGCGGGTTGAAATAGAAGCGGCGGTAGTAGTCGCGATCGAAGGGCGCCTCGCGGCCGGCCTCCGCCCGGCTCGCGCACAGGGGGCGCGGGGAAATCCCGCGCGCTGGTTGTCTCACGAGTCCATCCCAGAGAGGCCGTTCATCTGCCATTCCGTGTGTGTATGCTGCAATCACATCCCGCGCGTTGCCGGGTAATATGTTCCCGCGACCGCGCGCGAACAAGGAGGCGCGCTGGCACATGGAAGGCGGTCGCTGGGAGCGTGAGGAGCGCGAGGAGCACGGGCGCCGCTAGCGGCATTTGCAAGCCTCCCGGGGCCGCGGCACACTTCGCCGCTCCGGTGCCGACCGGTTCGTATCGGGGAGCGGAGGCATGAGGCGAACGGTGTGGAGGGCGGCGGCCGCGCTTGCGGCGATGGCTCTACCTGCCAGCGCGCTGATGGCGGCGAGCCAGCCCATCAGGACCGCGCAGAGCACGGCTGGTAAATTCACCGTCACCAGTACGAACATCTCCCCCGGCGGGAAGATCGCGGACGCCCAGGTCTACAACAGCTTCGGCTGCAAGGGCGGCAACGTCTCGCCCGAGCTCAGCTGGAGCAGCGCCCCCGCCGGAACCAAGAGCTTCGCGATACTGATGCATGATCCGGACGCGCCCACGGGGAGCGGCTGGTGGCACTGGGTGGTTTACAACATCCCTGCGAACGTGAGCTCGCTCCCCGCCGGCGCCGGCGATCCGAAGAAGAGCCTGTTGCCGTCGGGCGCGCTCCAGGGACGCACGGATTTCGGCGACCCCGGTTACGGCGGGCCGTGCCCACCGCCGGGCAAGCCCCACCGCTATTACGTGCGCGTCTACGCGCTCAAGGTGGAGAAGCTCGAAGTGCCTGCCGATGCGACTGCCGCCTTCGTCGCCTTCTCGGTCCGCATGCACGCGCTCGCGACGGCCGAGCTCATGGGCACCTATGGCCGCTAGCCCTGTCAGCCCCAGTCCCCCGCGCGAGCGGCGGCCCGCGATCTGGCCATACCTGCTGATGCCGGCGGTCGTGTTGGCGGTTTTCTACGCGCTCAACAGGGTTCACCACCACCAGAGCAGTGGCGCCGCAGCCCCGGCGAGCGCAGCGGCGGCGAGCGGCGTCCCGCGCCAGCTGTAGTCGGCGGGACTTCAGTGCCAGCACACAAGAGCCGTACACGCGAGCGTCCCGGCAGCCGGACAACCTCTGGTGCACGTGCCGGGCATCGCGCGCCCAAGGTCGGCTTCGTGAGCCTCGGCTGTCCCAAGGCGCTCGTCGACTCGGAGCGCATCCTCACGCAGCTGCGCGCCGAAGGCTACGAGGTCGCGCCGACCTACGAAGCCGCCGACCTCGTCGTGGTCAACACCTGCGGGTTCATCGACGCCGCGATCGATGAATCCCTCGATGCAATCGGCGAAGCGCTCTCGCGATGCGGCCGCGTGATCGTCACGGGGTGCCTGGGCGCCAGACCCGAGCGGATTCTCGAGCGCCATCCTCGCGTCCTCAAGGTGACCGGCCCGCAGGCTTATGAAGAGGTGGTAGGCGCCGTGCACGAGCAGCTGCCGCCGCGCCACGATCCTTTCCTCGACCTCGTCCCGCCGCAGGGAGTGCGGCTGACGCCCCGGCACTACGCGTACCTGAAGGTCGCGGAGGGCTGCAACAACAAGTGCAGCTTCTGCATCATCCCGGCGATGCGCGGACGGCTCGCGAGCCGCCGCATCGACGACGTGTTAGGTGAGGCCGAGCGCCTCGTCGCCGCCGGCGTCAAGGAGCTCCTGGTGATCGCTCAGGACACCAGCGCCTACGGCTCGGACATCCGCTACGCGCCGGGAAGCTGGCGCGGCGCGAGCTACCAGACGCGCTTCATCGACCTCGCCCGCGGACTCGCGGAGCTCGGCGTCTGGGTACGCCTGCACTACGTCTATCCCTATCCGCACGTCGACCAGGTGATCCCGCTGATGGCGGCGCGGCGCGTGCTCCCCTATCTCGATATTCCTTTTCAGCACGGGAGCCCCTCGGTGTTGCGCCGCATGCGCCGCCCGGCGCATGCCGAGGACACGCTCGCGCGCATCCGCTACTGGCGCGCCGAGTGCCCCGAACTGACGCTCCGCAGCACCTTCATCGTCGGCTTCCCCGGGGAGACGGAGGCCGAGTTCGGCGAGCTTCTGAGGTGGCTCGATGAGGCGCAGCTCGATCGCGTCGGCTGCTTCAAGTACTCGCCCGTCGAGGGCGCCGCGGCGAACGCGCTGCCGGAGCACGTGGCGCCCGAGGTGCAGGAAGAGCGCTACGCGCGCTTCATGCAGCGTGCCGCCACGATCAGCCGGCGGCGCCTCGCCGGGCGCATCGGTCAGCGCATGCGGGTTCTCGTCGACTCGGTCGAGGGCGGCACCGCGCTCGCCCGCAGCGAAGCGGACGCGCCGCAGATCGACGGCATCGTGCGGATCGAGGATGCGCGCGGGGTGCGCGCGGGAGATTTCGCCCGGGTGCGAATCGTGGCCGCGGACGACTACGATCTCACCGGCCGCCTCGAGTGAGCCTCGAGGCGGCCGGCGCCGGGCATCGCGCTCTCAGCCGGAAGACATGCCGAGCGACCTCATCATCTCGGCGGCCTTCGTCTTCACGCCCTCCGCCTTCGCCATGGCGGTGGTGTAATCGCCGGAAGTGGCCGCGCTCGTGGCCTCGGCCCACTGCGACTTGAGCGAATCGAGGCCCGACTTCGCCGCGGCCAGGCTTTCCTTCGTGACGCCCTTGGGCAGGCGGTGCGATTTCGAGAGCGAGTCGACACGCTTGTCGATCGTCTCGATCATCATCGGCACGTCCGCGCTGACCGGGCCCCAGGCGTCCTTGGCCCGCGCCGAGGCCGCGTCGGCGTCGGCCTTCTTCGCTTCCGCCGCATCCTTGAGCGAGTTGATGGCGGAGTTCACCGTCGGCGCACCCGTCAACACGGCCTTGTAATCGCCCTTGGCGAGGCTGTCCTTGAGGCCTTTCAGCTGATCCTCGACGGCCTGCAGCTGATCCGGGGCGTACTTCTGCGCGCTGTCGCGCACGGCGGCGAGCGAGGCCTCCGCGACCGCGACCGCCTGCTCGGCCGGCGCTTTCTGGTTCGCACAGCTCATCACGAGCGCGGCGGCGAGCGCGGCCAGGAGCCAATGAGATAGCTTCTTCATTACCGAGATCCTCTCGTTTGAGTTTTACTCGTGGGACACACGACAGCCACGGGGACCGCGAGACGTGTAGTGCGGGAGAGTAACACGAAGCGCCCCACGCCACCCCCGGCGCGATGTCGGCGCTCGAGTCTCAAGCCTGTTGAGTCGGACTGACTCCCTCGCCCCGCACCGCATCATCGACGCTCGAGTAGTCGAGCGCGGAGGCAGGCAGGTGAGCGAGCTGCGCGCGCAGCAGCGCCTCGCGCGCGAGCTCCTTCAGGCGCGCCACACGGAATTGCACGCCGCGCGCGGCGAGCCAGGAGCAGAATTCCTCGAGCGCCTCCAGCGTCGTGCTGTCGAGATCGGGGGACTCCTCGAGGCTGAGGATCACGAGCTTCCAGTCGGGGGCCGCGAGCGCGCGCTGGCGCACCTGCGCGAGGAGCGGCTCGGCGTTTGCGAAGAAGAGCGGCTGCTCCGGCCGTACGATGAGGACGCCCGGCGTGCTCACGGCGTGGGCAAAGCGTGCGAGGCTCACGTAGTCGTGCGCGCCGACGCGCCCCAGCACCGAGAGGCGCGGGCTCGCGAGCGACTTGAGAAGCAGCGCCAGGCTGAAGGCGATTCCCGCCAGGAGGCCGTTCAGCACGCCGAAGATCATCACCGTCAGCACCGCCGCCACGACCAGCATCCGATCCCGCTGCCAGCGGAAGTAGTCGGCGAACACGCCCGGGCGCAGCGCCTTGCTGACGGCGTGGATGACGATCGCGGCGAGCGCCGGCTCCGGGATGCGCTCGACCCACCGGAGGAAGAGCAGCACCAGTGTCAGCACGACCGCGCCAGAGTAAAGCCCCGCCAGAGGCGACCGTGCGCCGGCGGCCGCGTTGGCCGAGGTGGCCGACCCGCCCCGACCGGCGTGCCCTGGAGCAGCCCGCACAGGATGTTGGCAACGCCGAGCGCGAGCAGGTCGCGGTTCGGTTGCACCTCCTCGTCGCGTTTCAGGGCGAAGGAGCGGATCGATCCGTAGGACTCCGCGAACAGGATGAGCATGAGCGCCAGCGAGAACTCCGCGAGCGGCAGCCAGTCGACGCCGGCCGGCAGTGCGAGCGCGGGAACCCGGAGGGCGAGGTGTATGGGCCCGGTGAGCGCGACGCCCTGCGCGTTTAGCCACGAGGAAGCCAGAATGCTGCTGACGATCACAGTGAGCGCGCCCGGCATCCTCGGGACTCGCTCGAGCACCATGAGGCCGGCGAGCGCGGCGAGGCCGCAGGCGAGGCTCGGCCAGTGCCACGACGGGTGGGCGCGCAGGATCTCCGCAACGAGGGGAAAGAAGCCGGTAGCCTGGGTGTGGAGACTCACCAGGTGCGGCCACTGCTTGACCGCGATCACGAGCGCGAGACTGAAAGCATAGCCGCGCAGCACGGGGCGCGCGATCAGGTGCGAGAGCGCGCCGAGGCGCAGTGCGGCTGCGAGCACGAACGCGGCACCCGCGCCGGCCACCAGAATCGAGGCGAGCGCGAGGCGCAGCGCGAGATCGCCTCCTCCGAGAGTGAGCGTCGCGGAAGCGAGCACGGCGGCGGAGGATGAGGTCGCGGTGACGATGGCGACGCGGCTGCGGCCGATCAGTCCGTAGCAGAGGAGTCCCGCGAAAAGGGCGATCACGCCCGCCTGCGGCGGCAGGCTTGCGACTCCGGAATAGGCCACGGCCTCGGGCAGCAGCAGGCCCGCGATCGAGACGCCCGCGAGCAGGTCGGCGCCGGCGGCGCGGGTCCTCATGCGCCCGATGAGCTTCCCCCGGCGCTCTTCGCCCTGCGGCGGCCGGTGCCCAAGTGCAGCCGCAAGGTGCGGGCGATCTGCTCGCGCTGCGGCGCGAGCACGCCGGCTCGGTGGGCATGGCGCGGCCACTCCTCTACGGCGGCCACGACCTCGGCCAGGATCTCCTCTTCACGCCCGCGCTTGAGCCCGGCGACCTGCGCACAGGAGCGGAAATCGGCGAGCTCGAAGCCGTCGGTCTTGCCGTTGATGGTCATCTGATGCCGCGCGGTCCACATCTGATGCCGCGCGGTCCACAGCCCCGCCGGGTTGTAGGCGTAGGTCACATCGAAGGCCGGCGACAGTGACCAGGCGCCGCTCTTGTCCATGAGGAACGCGATGTTCTTCACGTGATCGTCCTGGTTGCGCGCCACCACGTTGAAGAGCATGCGGCGGAACTGCTGCTCAATGGAGCGCATCGGCAGGGCGAGTCTCTTCATCACGTCGAAGGCCTGCTCGTAGCCGTACACCCCCGCGCTGTTGAAATCGAAATGCGCGAGCGCCGCGAGGGACTGCATGTGGAGCTTGCCGCCGTCACTTTCCCGATCGAAGCGCCGCGTCATGAAGTGGCGTCGGCCACCCTCTTCGAGAAGCCGGCACTCGGTCATCTCGATGCCCGCATCCCTGGCCATGAGGGAGTAGGCGTATTCGATCACCGTATAGCCCTGCGGATCTTCGAGTTCCTTGTCCTTGTTGGCACTGACTCCATCGAACTTGAGAAGCCAGTAGCTGAACCCCGGCGGGGCTTTCACCTGCCCGGAGCGCACCTGGTTAGTCTGCGGGTTCCACGCGATGATGGCTTTGGCGCGCGCGCCCGCGGCCGAGGTGCCGACGCGCAGAATCTCCGTGAGACCCTCATGGCGCCGCCCGGGCGCAAAGGACACCCCGAGCGAATTGCGGTGGGTGAGCACTTCGGAGGCGAGCGCCACGAGCGCGTCCAGGCTCACCTTCGTCGAGGCGCGAAGCGGTGGGCCGATTGCGGGCGCATACTCGAGCGCACCCATGCCGCGCACCCCGATGTAACAGAGCCGCTCGACGGCGTTGAAGCTCTCCGGCCTTCGCCCCTCGGTCGCGAGCCATGCATCGATCAGCGCGTGGCCGAAACGGTCCGGAAGCGAGTCGGCGAGCATCCCCGGCAAGCCGCGGAAGGACACCTCGGGGAGCGAGGGAAACTGGTAGACGCCCGCGGACAAGGGCATCACGAGTGGCGAGAGCTCAATCCGGCTCGAGACAAAGGCGGGCTCGTACTGGAAGGCCGCCGCGCGCGCCCCGTCCTCGAGCGAGACCGCCCCGATGGTCCTGCCCCAGAGCCGCGCCTCGGCGACCGTCGCCATGCTCTACTCGCCCCACTTCCAGGGGCCTGCGGGCTTGTGAGTCGCGGCGCGGCCGCTGCGGGTGCGTGGATGGCCTGCGCGCTTTCGCTCGCGGCCCCGGAGCTTCAGCAGCGTGATCGGGCTTTGCGGCAGATCCGGGATCAGGTTCTCCAGGCCCTCGATGAGCTTGAGCGCGCGCAGCACGCGGATGAGCATCACGAAGTCGGTACTGTCTCCGGTCTCGATGCGCTCGAGCGTGCGCTTGGAGATTCCCGCTTCCACGGCGAGCTGGGCCTGGGTGAGATTCGCATCGATGCGCCGCCGCTCGAGTCGTGCGCCGAGCTCCCGCAGGAGCGCCTCATCGGTCAGCGCTGAAGTGAGCTTCATAAATCGCCTTTTTAGGCGAGTAATAGAAAACTATGGCTATAATAAGCCTTTATGGGCGAATTATATATATTAATTAATATAGAAATACTCGACTTAACGGGCGGGTTAAACGCTCCCGCCAGTCCCTGCGACGACCCGCTGACGGCAAGCGCTGGTCGACATCGCCGGAGCACCCGGCGACCCCGGGCCGGCCCCGGCTATTCCACCGTGACGCTCTTGGCGAGGTTGCGTGGCTGATCGACATCCGTCCCCCTGAGGATCGCCACGTGGTAAGCGAGCAGCTGCAGGGGGATGGTGTAAACCACCGGCGCCTGCACATAACTCACGCGGCGCGGCATCTCGATGACCGTGACGCCGTCGCTCGGGCGGATGCCTGACTCGGAATCGGCGAACACGAAGAGCTCGCCTCCGCGCGCCCGCACTTCCATCAGGTTCGACTTGAGCTTCTCCAGGAGGTCGTTGTTGGGCGCGACCGCAACCACCGGCATGCCGGCGTCGACCAGCGCGAGCGGACCGTGCTTGAGCTCGCCCGCGGGATAGCCCTCGGCGTGGATGTAGGAAATCTCCTTGAGCTTCAGCGCGCCTTCCAGGGCGACGGGAAAGAGCGCGCCGCGCCCGAGGAAGAGCGCGTGGTGCTTGTCGGCAAAGCGCTCCGCGAGGCGCTGGATGACCGCATCGAGCTCGAGTGTCTTCTCCACGAGCCCCGGCAGCTCGATGAGGCGCGTGACGAGCCCGCGCTCGCGCTCGGCGTCGGCGCCGTTGTGGCGCGCGAGCGCGATCACCAGCATGCCGAGCGCGGCGAGCTGGGTCGTGAAGGCCTTGGTGGACGCGACCCCGATCTCCGGTCCCGCGCGCGTCAGCATCACGAGCTCCGACTCGCGCACCAGCGAGCTCTCGGGGACGTTGCAGATGGCGAGCGAGGACAGGTAGCCCGACTGGCGCGCCAGGCGCAGCGCCGCCAGGGTGTCCGCGGTCTCGCCTGATTGCGAGATGGTCACGAACAGCGAATTCGGCGGCACCAGGGGGCTTCGATAGCGGTACTCGCTCGCGATGTCCACGCTGCAGGGAATCTTGGCGACCTGCTCGATGAAGTAGCGGGCGCAGGCTGCGGCGTGGAAGCTCGTGCCGCAGGCCACGATGTGCACGTTCTGCGTGCGCCGCAGGACCTCCTGCGCGGCCGGGCCGAAGGCGGCTTCGAGCAACCGGCCGTTCGCAAGGCGCGCCTGGAGCGTGTTCGCGATCGCGCGCGGCTGCTCGTGGATCTCCTTCAGCATGTAGTGCGGATAGGGGCCGCGCTCGGCCGCATCCGCCGACAGATCGCTCTCGCGCACCGCCCGCTCCACGACGTGCCCATCGCGATCGATGACCCGCACGCTCCGGCGGCGCACTTCGGCGACGTCGCCCTCCTCGAGGAAGATGAAGCGCCGTGTGACGGGCAGCAGCGCCGCGACGTCCGAGGCCACGAAATTCTCATCCTTGCCGAGCCCGAGCACGACCGGGCAACCCTCGCGCGCCACGATCAGCCGCTCGGGCTCGTGCTCACTCACCACCGCGAGTGCGTAGGCCCCCTCAAGCTCGGCCACCGTGGCACGCACGGCCTTGAAGAGGTCCTTCACGGTCTGCAGGTGATAGTGGACGCGGTGGGCGATGACCTCGGTGTCGGTCTCGGAGGAGAACCGGTAGCCGCGGCGCTCGAGATCGGCACGCAGCTCCTCGTGGTTCTCGATGATGCCGTTGTGCACGATCGCGAGGCCGTCGCGCGAGATGTGCGGATGCGCGTTGCGCTCGGACGGGACCCCGTGCGTGGCCCAGCGTGTGTGGGCGATGCCGAGCTTGCCGGCGGTGGGGGTCTGCTCGAGCGCCTCATCGAGCATGCGCACCTTGCCGACCGTGCGGAGCCGGGTGAGATGCTTCGTCCCGTTGAGCACGGCAATGCCGGCCGAATCGTAGCCGCGGTACTCGAGCCGCCGCAGACCCTCCATGAGGATCGGTACGACATCGCGCTCGGCGACCGCTCCAACGATTCCGCACATGGCTTAGTGCCTCGATTAGACGCCCTGCCCACCCCGAAGGCGCAGGCGGGCTCGATCCGCGAGTTTGCCTGAAACGGACGGAAAACGCTGATTTCGCTGGCGAAAGCCGCGATCGAGGCCGCGTCCGGCGTCTTGGCCTTGTATACCGGCGCCTTGTTAAGAGAATCCGCGCAGCGCCTGCGCCGGTCAGCCGGGGCGTCAGGCGGCGAATCGCGCGCAGCGAAGCGGAGTGCTACCGAGACGTTGCAGCGCGGGAGGCGCTTTACTCTTTGTTTTTCTCCGGGTTCTTGGTTGGCCGCCGCCATTCCTCGACGGTCACCTGCCGCGCGCGCGCGACGGTGAGCCCTCCCGCGGGCACCGCGCGCGTCACCGTCGAGCCCGCGGCAATGGTGGCCCCCGCGCCGACCGTGATGGGGGCGACCAGCACGCTGTTCGAGCCGGTGTGCACGTCGTCTTCGATGAGGGTGCGGTGCTTGTTGGCGCCGTCGTAGTTGGCGACGATGGTGCCGGCGCCGATGTTGACGCGCGCGCCGACGTGCGCGTCCCCGACGTACGCGAGATGGTTCGCCTTCGAGCCCGCGCCGAGCTCGGAGTTCTTCACCTCGACGAAATTGCCGATGTGCACGCCGCCCGAGAGGGAGGCCCTGGGGCGAAAGCGCGCGAACGGGCCGATGTTGCAGTTGGGCCCGATGCGCGCGCCGTCGATCACGCAGTGGGGAAAGACCTCCGTGTCGGCGCCGATCTCGCTGTCGCGGATCACGCAGCCGGCGCCGACTCGTACCCGGTCCCCGAGCGCCACCTTTCCCTCGAGCACGACGTTCACGTCGATGAACACATCGCTCCCGTGGGTCACGCTGCCGCGCACGTCGACCCGCGCGGGGTCCGCGAGCGTCATGCCCGCGAGCATGAGCTCGCGGGTGATGCGCGCACGCCATATTCCTTCGAGCTCAGCGAGTTGCGCCTTGTCGTTCACCCCCAGCACTTCGCTCGCACTTGGGGCGACGAGCGGACTCACCGCGATCCTGTCCTTCACCGCCATGGCGACGACGTCGGTGAGGTAGTACTCGCGCTGCGAATTGTCGGCCTTGAGCCGCGCGAGCCAGCCCTTGAGCAGCCGCGCCGGGCTCACCAGGACTCCGGTGTTGCACTCGCGGATCCTCCGCTGCGCCTGGGTCGCATCCTTCTCCTCCACGATGCGCTGCACACCACCGCGGCTGTTGCGGACGATGCGGCCATAGCCTGCCGTGTTGTCCGCCTTCATCGTGAGGAGAGCGAGCCCCCGCCCGTCCGCGAGCGAGAGAAGCTCATTGAGGGTCGAGCGGCTGATGAGCGGCACGTCCCCGTAGAGCACCAGGACCCGCTGCTCATCGGGAATGTGCTGCATCGCCTGGCGCACCGCGTGCCCTGTGCCCAAGCGCTCGGCCTGCAGCGTCCATGTCACCGGCTCGTCCTTCAGCGCCTCGCGCACCCGCTCGCCGCCGTGTCCGTAAACGACGTGGATCGCATCGGGCGCGAGCGTGCGCGCCGTGTCGATCACGTGCCTGAGGAGCGCTCGCCCCGCGAGCGGCAGCAGCACCTTCGGGAGCGCCGATTTCATGCGCTTGCCCTCCCCGGCTGCGAGGATCACGACCGACAGGGGCAGCTGGGTGCGCCCGCCTCCACTTCGTTCAGGCGCTAAGGAATGGCTCGGTTTCCTGGCCACGCTAGACGCTTTACCCCTTGCTGCCGGTGGTGACAAGCGTGACTCACCGCCGGACCGTGACGGAGCCGGGCTCGGGCTCGGGCGGGCTCAAGCGAAGCTCGCCGAGCTTGCGGCGCATGAGGGGCCCCACGTACATCTCGGGATTCGAATGCGTCTCGTGCTCGGCGTCCTCGCGCCGCGCCACGAGCGCGGCGGCCCGGTGAAACGCCTCCTCGAGGGATGCGCTCCGGGGAAGGGAGTCCTTGAGGAAGGCCTCGCCGAACCAGGTGAGGTCACGGTCGTCCTCGCAGCCGAAGGAGGTGTGGGTAGCGTCGGAGGCGGTGATGACCGCCGTGGTGTCGGTCTTGAGCTCGTCCATGAACACGCCCGCGTAGCAGGCCGACATCACCACGATCCGCCACCTTATCCCTGAGTCGTCGAGCGCGTGGCGGAGGTCTCCGGGTGCCAGCTGCGAAAGGGGGAGCGACCCGTTCCCGACCTCGAGCCCGTCCTCCGAGCCATGCGAGGTGAGAAACAGCACCAGCACGTCGTCGGCGGGGTGCATGCGGGACGCGAGCGCCTTGAGCGTCTGGGCGAGCCCCGAGACGCTCGCGAGCGGATAGGTCTCGCGGTCCTCGACGTTGTTCACGAGCAGCACCGTGCGGTCGCCGGAGCCAAAGCGCTCGGCGAACACCTGGCTCGCGAACAGCGTCTCGCGGCGGAATACCCCCTGCTCGCCATCGCCCGCAAAGCCGACGAAGTACACCCCCGTCGTGCCGGGCCGGGTGCCCGTCACGCGCGAGACTGCGGCGGCGATCTGGGCCGGCTGCTCATAGAAGAGCGCCTCGGCCTCGGTTTCCTCATCCGCCTCCTGGGTCTGTGCCGGCTCGTCCTCCTCGACGACCCAGAGTCGGGTGTCGAGATTCAACATCCCGATCGACCAGGGCGAGGCGAGCACCAGGACGACCGCCACGACCGCCGCGCGCACACGCACCGGACCGAACGCCGCCCCGAGCACCCGCACGGCGAGGAGACACGTATAAATGAGTGCCACGATGAGCGCCGCCCCGGGCCGCGCCTGCACGGCCGACCGATCCGAGGCGAGCCAGAAGATCGTGAGCACGAACGGGGATACGGAAAGCGCGGGCACCAGGAGCGCCCGCGTGCGGGCGTCGCGGCTCTCGGCGCGCGCCACGAGGGCCCCGGCGGCGAGGCCCAGCAGCAGGTAGCAGGCCCAGCCGAACAGCCCGTCGAGGGCGAGCGGCGCATGGGGCTCCGAATGCAGGAAATCGAGCGCGGCCCACAGGGCGAGATTCACCGCGAGAAGGGCGGCGATCTGGTCGAAGCTGACCGTGAATTGCGGCGGCCAGCGCCGGCGCAGCGCCAGCAGCTCGAGGCCGCCCGTGAAGTTGTTCTTGAGGGCCGCAAGGAACCGCGGCGGCGCAGCCTCGGTGGGCGCGGCCGGAGGGGAGACCGGATGATCGGATGAAGGTTCCAGCGATCAGCCCCGAAGTTTCCGCAGGCGCTCGAGAACTTTCAGCTGCGCCGCGGCGCGCGCGAGCTCCGCGAGCGCCTCCGCCTGGGTGATGTGCCCGGCCTTGTCCCTGAGCGCTTCCTCGGCGCGCTGCTTGGCAGCGAGCGCGGCCGCCTCGTCGATATCCTTGGCGCGCAGCGCCGTATCCGCGAGCACCGTGACCTTGGTGGGCTGCACCTCGAGCGCGCCGCCGCCCACGAAAAAGAAATGCTCCGCGCCGTCGGGAGTCTTCACGCGTACCTCGCCCGCCTTCAGGAGCGAGAGGAGCGGGGCGTGGCGCGGCCAGATCCCGACTTCTCCCTGGGAAGCCGGAGCGAACACCTCGGTGGCCGCTCCGGAGAAGATCTCGCCCTCGGCGCTCACGATATCGACGTGGATGGTAGGTGCTTCCGCCATGGCTTGCCTGGTGCTGGTGCCTTGCCCTTACTGCAGCGTCTTCGCCTTCGCGACTGCCTCATCGATCGAGCCGACCATGTAGAAGGCCTGCTCGGGCAGCGCATCGAACTCCCCGCCGATGATGCCCTTGAAGCCGCGGATGGTGTCCTTCAGCGACACGATCTTGCCGTCCTGGCCGGTGAATACCTTGGCGACGTTGAAGGGCTGTGACAGGAAACGCTGCACCTTGCGCGCGCGGTACACGGTGAGCTTGTCCTCCTCCGAGAGCTCGTCCATGCCGAGGATCGCGATGATGTCCTGCAGCTCCTTGTAGCGCTGCAGCACCGCCTGCACGCCGCGCGCAGTATTGTAGTGCTCCTCGCCCACCACCAGCGGGTCCAGCTGGCGGCTGGTGGAATCGAGCGGATCGACCGCCGGGTAGATGCCAAGGGATGCGATCTGGCGCGACAGCACCACGGTGGCGTCCAGGTGCGCGAAGGTCGTGGCCGGGGACGGGTCGGTCAGGTCGTCCGCCGGCACATACACCGCCTGGATCGAGGTGATCGAGCCGGTCTTGGTCGAGGTGATGCGCTCCTGCAGCACGCCCATCTCCTCGGCGAGCGTCGGCTGGTAGCCCACCGCCGAGGGCATGCGCCCGAGCAGCGCCGACACCTCGGTGCCCGCGAGCGTGTAACGGTAGATGTTGT
>Ga0209472_1000051_pt1 | contig 64821 bp, 63 predicted proteins | sample GraSoiAngelo_130_FD_185887 | JGI IMG/M metagenome (GOLD analysis project Ga0209472, IMG submission 185887) | Grasslands soil microbial communities from the Angelo Coastal Reserve, California, USA - 14_0929_02_20cm (SPAdes) (version 2) | ecosystem: Environmental > Terrestrial > Soil > Grasslands ... | reverse complement strand
TAGTTTCATCGCGGTAGAATCTTATTCCGAGGTCCACAAAAATTGGCGCGCCTGACTCGTCACAGAAGTCCATGTACCAGATCGGGATATCCTCATCCTTCTCAATGCCCGTTCTTACGTGAAATGGATGTTTTTGCCAGCATTCGACTGGATAGATAAACGGCTGAGACACGTAGCTCAACTGGACAAGTCGGTTTCCAGACCGAGACCATCTGAGGCCTACGCCAAACAGTTCAACGAGTTCAGGGAACCCCAAGGTATCATAGGTACCACGTAGCTGGAAAGGGCCTACGTTTTTCCGATACAGGACGTTTCCAGCGAGAATTATCTCTGGGCACTGCAGTCTTTCGTATCTGAGAACGAGCTGTCTGAGACTTCTCGTCTGGCCTAGATAATAGGTTCCAACGTCGAAGAAGTGCGTTGCGTCGGGATAATATTCAATTGCGAGTTTATGTGCATCGTTCCACCATCGGACCAGTTTCTCGAATCTCTCCCTTTTCTTATCTCTGGTAAAATAGACCGGTTCGTGCGTATGACAATAGAAGGGCATCTCATCATAGTTAAGAGTGGCAGGTCGCTGCGCTACTGTAACCGCGAGAAATCTCAAAGTTTTCTCATCTCGAAAGGGCTCTAGCCTATACTCAGGATCTGCGCCCGTAGATTATCTGGAACTGTGGCTGTCTCTCCCGAAGAAGAAGATGTTCGTGCTTCATAAACGCCCTCAGAGTCGAGCGGGATATCATAAAGTTAGTCGCAAGCTCTGCACCAACAAAATAGGGAAGCTGCCTTAGAATGTTAACAACTGTCCGGGGTACTCTGAAACTGATCTTGCTCGTCTTAAAATCATATTTCTCGAGAATTCTGACTACACTGTCCTCAGTGCCGTGGGTTTCGACGACGATCTCTCTAACGTGCTCCAAGTAGGAGCCAGGCAAGCACAATCTTTCAGCTCCTTCAACGTCCATCTTCACAACGTCGACAGAGACGTCGAGGTCGGCTAAGAGAGAGTCTATGGTAGTTGAAGGTATCATAATTCCTTGCTGTTCGATCTTGAACGTGGCTCCGTCGCCTCGCATAGTGACATACCCGTCGTGGTCTGAGAGAGCCTTGTTGATGGGAAATACATTGGTAGCCTTGTTAATCCGCTTGTTCAGATTCAGGAGACCGAAGGTTTCCGGTGCTGGTTCCACGGAGATGACGCTACGACACCTCGGGGCTGCCCAAATCGAAAAGAGGCCCGCGTTAGCCCCCGCATCGAGAACGATGTCATTGGGGTGAATCGTGAGGCTTCTGTAGTCTCCCTGAAAGAAGATTTCATGAAACGCAGGCACATTCCCTGCGCTGCCAAGGCGAAATTGAAGCCTGCCGAACCGTAGAAGCGGCCCGTACCCCAGAGTCATTCTAATGTGCTAATCGGTTTCGCGCGTAATAGAGGCTTCGCGTTATCTGCCAGGGGCTTTCTAAAGCCATGTACAATTTTCCCGAGATCATTTGATCTACCTAAACGAAGTAATCGTTATCCCCATTCATGCCGATGTGTTCAGGGGCAGCCAATACTTCTTCATTCCGTCTTCAGTTTGCTTTCCGAAAGATTCTGCTGACATGGCCTAGGCCTGCGGCTGCGAATTCGAGCGTTCTTAGGATTAGTATTCCCACGCCATGCACAAGGTCGGTCGGAAGCGTTGCGAGTGTGGGAACGAGTATGCGTCGAAACGGGTTAAGCTGTCTTACTCCTTCGTAGGGGTTTGTGGCCAAGTAGATGCCAAACACCTTGCCATAGAAGTATTTCTTCCTGAGCAAAGATAACAGAGTTGGTGTCCCCTCGTCGTGTTCGATTTCAGCGACTGTTCGGCCAACAGCTAGACCCGCAGCTCTTGCACGTTTCTGCAGATCCCAATCCTCCCCGGCTTCTAATCGCGGATTGTATCCGCCAAGTGAGAGAAGGGCGTCTCTCCGAAAACAGCGGGCAGCTTCGATCATCTCGTTGTGAATGTACGTCTTTCTTTCAGCGGCCTTGCACTCAGCCCAGAATCCTCTTCCTACCGATATTTCGGGGATAATGAGGGCGTGATATTTGCCTAGTCCAGTCTCGCACTCTTCTATCAACGATGGTGGCAATATCATATCTGAATCCACAAAGAGGACACCGTCCGATGATGATTTTTCCAGTCCGATATTTCTGGCTAGACTACGGTTTACTCCCGTTTCAATCAGCTTTGCGCCCTCAGTCATTGCAACCTCCGAAGTACCATCTGCGCTGAATCGATCTACCACAATAACAGACTTAGGGCCGTGGCTTTGGCTTCTTACCGACTCCAGACAACGAGCCAATGTCACTCCAGAGTTGTAGGTAGGAATGATTATCGTGATTCCAAATAAGTGAGGCGGTTCTCTGAAAAGCAACTCATCGTGAACCGATGATACCGGATACAACGGGTGGTTGATGATTGTTGGGCTTTGGGCGGTTTGACGGAAGGGTGGGGAGAAGGGCCAGGTGAGTTGAGCTAGAAGCCCAAGAAAACCGGAGAGATATTTTGCTGTCTCGTAGACCATGAGGCCCAGCAATAGCTTGGGCCTATGCAGGAACACCATTCTTTGATTGAAAAGAGATTTGCGGACTGGAAGAATCTGAGTTGCAGCAATGTGAGGATATAGCCTGACGTACCGAATCGCGGTCTTCCCGTAGTACCAGCTCGTTGTCACGATTTCTGCGAGTTTTTTCGGTTCGCCGATGTGCCACTCCACAGCGCCTTCGATACGGGCAATTTTGCCTAGCCTCGATACTTTGTTGTGAAGATCGTGCTCTTCGTAAGCCACTAGGGTTCCGTCGTGGCCTCCCGCGGCATTGTACACGTCGTGTCTGATGAAGCGCGCGGCTTCAATCTGCTTTGAGCCGACATAGGACAGACGCTCGAAGAAACGTACTTCGGACCAGAAACTTGTCTTCGGGTATGATAGGTTTGGAATCACAACTCCAACAGCCTTCTGGTCTAAGGCAACTCTCACAGCCCTCTCAAGTACGGAAGGTTCAAGCACGAAGTCCGAATCGATCTTGTAGATGAAATCGCCTTTGCTATTGGCAGCTCCCAGCTTCACTTGGCTAGTCCTCTCAGGACCTGCCAGAAGGACTAGGTCAGCGTATTCCTTGGCTATTCGTACTGTCGAATCGACAGAGAAATTGTCTACCACCACGATCTCGAAGTTCCTATAGGTTTGAGCGCAAACGCTCTCGAGACATGGACGAATCGTTCGTTCTGAGTTCTTCGTTGGAATTATTACGGACACGAGTGGATGCCCTGGTGATCCAACCTTGCTCCCGCGATCCGAGCGTTGGTCAGCTGTAGGAGCGAGGAGCGTACTAGAACCCATTAGAAGTGTCCTTCACTAACCCCTGCATCAACCTTCAGTTAAACTGGTCGCTCGCTTCAGGAAACTGTTTGAATGGTGATCCGCTCGGTAGATTTCCCTGAATCTGTTCAATAGTCTCGCTGACAGTCAAATTGTCGATTTCTCCCTGCTTTGAACGAATGTGCGAAAGGTGTTCCTTTAGGGCAGACTCAGAACAACTGTATGGGTAGTGGCGCAGATTCATCGCATGAAAGACCTCGATTAGCCAAAGATTCTGGTTTATGGCCTTGTCTACCCATTTGTCAGCAATTCTTGCGGTCGTCCATGCGTCCCACACTTGGCATCGGAGTCTGTAGGGTTCGAAGTGACGAGAGTTATTGAACCCTGGACGGATCGTTCTCGCCGATGTGTAACCTGTGTCTCTCGCAAGGTTCATGAGCTCCGGAGTTGGTTCTCCTCCCGGGTAAGAGTAACTCTTACAGGGTCTCCCCAGTTCCTTCTCAATTACCCCCTTCGACATTGCAACTTCCTCCTCCGGTCGCAAATGCGTTCCTGGATACTCTTCAGCCAACCCTAGAAGAGCGCGGGTGAGCCTCACAGAACGTGCCAGACCTTTGCTTCTCACCAAGCGAAATAGTTGAACGGCTTTCGTTCTAAGGTCCAACATTGATCTTCCATGCATGAACGAATGCGACCCTATTTCGTGACCCTGTTTTGACATCTGGCGAAGCGCATCCCATTCGACAAACTCAAAGCCGTTAACTTCTCTTCCCACAAATCCTGCTATGACATAGAACACGCCTCGAAGGGACGTTGAATCAAACGCCTGATTGAATGAGTGTGCATGTGTTTTCCAACAATCGTCTACAGTGAGTGTGATTACAGGTCCAGCGTCTAAACTATGACGTGTCAATGAGCACAGCCCCTCAAATCGGGTCGTGGATTGCCGATATGAGTTTGGATGCGAACAAAGTCTTTGACGTCGCCGTTCAGCTATTAGGATCCTTCGACTGCCCGAACGCCCTCGGCTGTAGCTGGTCAAACAGCTGTGTCGGGACTGGCACGGACAAGGTCTTCTCTAGTGAAGCAGTGGTCTTTGGTCTGCTCTTTCTCCACACCAAAACGATGGCTAGCAGGAACAAAGAAAGGCTTGCGGCCGAAAGCGCCATCCCAACGTAAAGGTAGGTTTGCAGAGGATAGTAGACTCTGATGTTTAGAGTTCCCGTTTGGTTTACCAAGAAACCGTTGACTAAGCCGTAAATTGGTGTCGGCTGGATTTCACTGCTGCCAATATACGCTCTCCAAAGTCTGTCAAATGGTTCGGTAAGAATCATGACGAAAGGTGCTGAGGCTTGAAAAGTTACTCTAGCTTCGACTCCACTCGTTTGTTGATAACTGGTCAGATTGGCTGAAGGAGATGACACAATACTGGCATTGCTGATTAGGAGTTCCGTCATGTTCGCATTGTTCGCAATATTCACGTTTTGGGAGAAAACCGTTCCATCGAAATCTGTGTTTTCAAAGATGAAATAGCGGTTTGTCACCTGATTTGGAACGAGTGTAAGTCTGTCGATGAAGTAGATCGGTGTTAAAGGTCTGTAGCCGCCATCATAAAAGTTGGCGTAGAGGTCGATTGAAGTACTTGGATAGTTTAGAGACGAGGTCACATTGAAGGACACGTACCCACTCGTCGCATTTGTCATGTCTTGATGGGCGACCGTGGCAAAAAAGATCTGGTTCGAGAAGTCGACGCTCCCAGCAGGAAATCCATAAAGCCCGATGCTAAAGTAATCGGCGAATTGTCCACTCGTATACCCTTGGTCTATTACTGTTTTTGGTATCGTGTAGCTCATAGTGAGGTTATCTTGACCTCTGGGTAGCGTGACGTTTGACAGGTGGAAGGGTCTGTTCGTGAAATCGGTTCCCGGGGCGTCAATGGGAAGGGGTGTATGAGAATCGTCTTTTGGGGAGATAGTGCCATTGAGGGATTCGACCGTTGCAAGATCTCGTTGTGCGAGTAAGGTTTGCAGTATCTGGTCGTTGGGATAATTGATCGAATCACCATGGTATACGACATACTTCACTCCCATGAAGGCCAGAATCTTTCCAATGTTGTATGTTGACCCAAGCGGATTTGGGTAGATACTGGTGAATGGTACGGTAGGTTTTGATGACAACAAGTCTGGAAACGCAGTTATGGCGTACGGCTTCCAGTCATAAGCTCCAGCAGCAGGGATCCACATGACTTTGTAGTCTCCTGGCTGCGCTGTGAGCCAGTTGTTTAGCTGTCCATATTGTTCCGGAATGTTCGAGGGGCTGTAGCGCGGCCAGGTGTATCCCTGAAGGTCGAGCAAGGTTCCGTATGTTATCGGCGCGAGGATTAAGAAAACGAGGGTGAGAACAATCGAGTGCCGGACGAGATTTCTACTCGAGATCAGGAGGGAGAATCTTCTCGAGGATAGTGAGGAACTTACCGCGATCACCCCCAAGCCGAGAAGTAGTCCATATGCGAACGTCACGATGGGGACAAATTTCGTAGGATTTCTCAGAATGGCCGCGGCACCGTATGGAAGGTAGCTGGTGAGTAGGTAGTAGAGGACTCCAATGGGTTCATTAACGCCAGCAGTGGCAAGTGCTCCTACAATCAGAACTGCCCCGACAAAGAAGACCGCGCGATTTCTGCGATACGCGAGAACTGAGGTCACGGCGACTAGGGGAATAATGATGCTAAACAGTGTGTAAGTCTGGGGATGGTCCCAAAAGAAATAGTGTGCACTTTCACCTAGCAACAGAACGTCCTGAAAGCTCCAGAAGCTGAGAAAGCTAAGATCACCGAGGCTGACCGCTCCCTGAGCGCCGTAGAGTTGAAAGGTCGAGCCTCCTGCCTGAAAGAGGTAACCCGCAGCAGTCGGCACAATCCAGAAAGCGTTGAACCCGAGTCCGGTCGCGACTGCCAGCAACGAATTCTTGATCAGTTTCACCCTGTGGGGAGTGGAAATCCTTCGCTCCAGTGAGAAAATCAGGTAGATCAGCCCGACTATTCCAACAAGATACGGCCAGAATGGTTGGGGACTGGCAACCGCCGAAGATATACCAAAGATGAGCAGTTGCCGTATCGTCCCGGTGTCCATGAATATCATGAGAGATGATGCCAGGAGAGGGAACATGGCGTAGTTCCACACGAAACTGTTCGAGCCTGCCACGATAGCCTGATTGCTGAAAAACAACAGGCAAACCAGGCCGCTCACCCCCGACGCAAGCTCAAGTCTGAGGGGGTCAAGTACGAACTTCCAGTGTCTGAGGAGTTGCTTGGTTGCAGCATAAGGGATGATGGCGGTCAGCCAAGCTAACAGGAGAAGGTAGCCCTTGACACCGAGTTCTTGACCCAGAATCCCCCTCAATCCAACAAGCAGCATCGTGGGAAAGAGGGATAGCACTCCTGTCGAAGGTCCGTTGCCGGGGGTCCAGATTTGGAGATTGTAGCTTGAGAGCGTGCCGAGGGTCCATGGAATATAGTACGTTTCGTCACCGTAGTAAGGGAGCCCCTGCGGTATTAGCAACGGGGAAAGGAGAACGATTGAAGCGACTAGTGCGATGCCGGGGAATAGAAGTTGAATAAGCGTTTTCTGACTTACGAGTCGCGGTCGGATGAAATGGTTCCATGCTTGCGTAATGAGATCCCAGAGATGACGCGCACCCTTTCGACCCGCGGGTCCAATCTGGACGACGCGGCGCCAAGCGCGAATGAGAGTAATCCAGAGATGTTGCGCTGTCTCTCGCCTAACTGATCTTTGTCGCGTATAACAACGCCACGTGAAACGGATAGAAGCCTAAAGCTAGGTTTGCCATGAAACGCCAGAGACTCCAGAGGAAGGGCCTGTAGGGCGCGGTTCGGCCTCCGATATACAACTGAACCTTGAAACCGAATGTTTCGAAGTACGATGCCTCATCCTCAAGTGCTACAGGTTTGTGTGATCTGTCCCTCTTGAAGAATTCTATGAGGTTTAGGTTTGAAATATACGGAATATCGATGATTAGGCTACCGGATCTGCAGAGCAATTCATGCGCTCGGGAGAGGAAATGTTGCCTCTCTGGCTCGGTGAGATGCTCGTAGACCTCCGAGGCTATTATGATGTCAAACGACCCAAGTAGAGCATTATCGTTGTAGAAGTCGTAGTAATAGTCGTGCCCTTTCAACCATGAGATTGCATCCTCGCTGATATCGTATCCCATGTATTTTCCATCCTTTCCTGCGTTGTCTCGTTGGAACTTCTGGTAGAGTGGAGCATCCACATCCGAGCCGAAATCGAGTACGCGCTTTCCCTGAAGGTTAAAGATTCGATCGTAAAATCGCCCCCAAGACCCCCAAACGGGTTGAGGCTTTATCTGCTCTCTCCGAGCCTTGATCTTGTGATATGCCTTCTGATACGGACTCGTCATGATAACGCGTCCTCATAGGCAACAAGGCACCGTCGAGCAACGTGATGCCAAGTGAATTTCTCAAGAACCTCTTGCCTCCCAGCCAGGCCTAAGGCTTCACGCGTGGTCGGATCGTCAAGGAGAAGTTCTAATTTGTCCCTTAATTCAGACACATTTCCGGGCTCTGTTAGGAAACCAGTCACGCCGTTTCGTATGATTTCAGGAATCCCGCCAACTCTACTTGCTATGACCGGTAACTGACATGCCATTGCCTCTGCAAGGACCAGACCGAATAGTTCGGGCTGTGGGTGGTACTTGCCATACATGTCGAAATACACTGAAGGCAATACGAGTGCCATGGATGATGAATAATAACGCACGAGCTGATCGTCGGAGATAGGCCCGGGAAAGTCGGCATTGACAGAGACTTTCTTAACCAAGTCTCGTAAGAACGAGTAGTAGTTGTGGTCGATTACAGGGCCCGTTATGATAAGATCTGGCATTCTCTGTATCTGGGAAACGGCTTTCACCAAATTCTCAATCCCCTTATGAGGAGCAATTCGCCCTGAGAATATCACACTGTTCCGCCTCTTGATATCGACAGGTCTGAAGAATTTTGTATCAACGCCGCCATAAATAGGGTCGTACACTTTGACGTACGCTCTGTATCGAGAGAATGAGAAACGTGTCAATGGCAGGAGCTGGAAATTTCCCAATCTGCTCAAGACCGGCAATTTTCTCAGAATGCGGATGAGTGTTAGTCCATTCCATCCATAATCAGTGACAAGAAGTTTCAATCGCTTATTCTTGAGTCTCGTTAAGAATGACAACAGTCCTAACAAGTCGGCCCCAAAACCATGTAAGTGGACAATATCATTGCCATCGAGGGCCCTCGAGAAACGAATATCAGTTGGAATAGGATCAAAGCCTGAGTTAATGGAGTAAATTAGTGGAAATGACTTCGCTACGAGCGTCGGCTTGATAGGGTCATCTGTCATAGATTCTCTCGGTCCAAATAACATGAGGGACGAATCTAAGCCAATTTCGCGCTGAGCCCTGCATAAGTTCACGACAAATCTTTCGGCCCCCCCTTTCTTCTCGAAATCCTTGAGGGTTCGTGTGTTATCGACGAAGCGAGGGTAGATGTTAAGTATCTTCAAGCCCGATCCCTGTCAGTCTTGTCTGGACATTTGGAAGAGGAGTAGATTCCTAGTAGCAAAATTCTAGTTTGCCAACCTGTTCACGCGGGGACTAGACTACGGTAGACATCGAACACTTGACTTGTGATCAGTGACTGGTCAAAAAGCATCTTGCATCTCTCGAGTCCTCGAGTTCCCATTTCTTCCACCAGCTCTCGACGATTTTGGAAGATGAGTAGTTTCTCGGCGATCGCAGATGGCGTGGCAGGCGGGACATGGTAGCCTGTTCGTCCATCGTCTATTATCTCGGTCAATCCACCGGTGGCGGTTCCGATGACCGGCCTGCCCCTACTCATAGCCTCCACGGCGACCCTGCCAAAGGGTTCAGGCGTGATCGTAGGGACGACTACAACATCAGACCAATCATAAAGACGCGTCAGCTCCTGAGGGGCTACTCGACCGACAAACTAGATTCAGTAATTTGCTGGAATAGGGTCCGTCACCTGCCATGATGACTTCCAATGGCCCCGCATCTATGGAGATCTTTTTGATGGCTAAAATCAGGTTCTGGAATCCCTTGTGAACTTGCATGATGCCCACCGAGAGAACGCGGATGTAAGGGCGATCCGAACGAGTCGGAGGAGTCCCCCATTCCCGAATCGGGCCATCGATGTATATCCGCTTAACGTGGGTGGGAGACAAGCCAGCGTCGATAAGCCGCCTGGCGATGTAGTCACTGTCGGCGATTATCATCGAACACTTGCTCGCCGCCTTCAGTATCCCCTTCTCTCTGGAGTCCATCCAAGAACTAATCGGATAGGGATATCCATATGCTGAGTAGGGTATGTTCAAGTTATTATGATATGAGAGAACAAGAGGAATTTCAAGAGTTTCCGCGGCCTTTGCAGCGGCGCGCAAAGAGTATGTGTCGTTAACGTGAAGAAGTTCGATGCGGTTCTCTCTCAACAGTTTTGTGAGCCGGTTCGCGAGAATTGAGTTCAGCCCGGGCATTCCGAAGAGTTTCAATCTTTTAGGAACTGCTCCGAAGCGGCTTATACGAATCACACGAATCGGGAGGTCGGGTTGAGCCCTAGATAGCGTGACAAGAACCTCGTCGAGGCCCAGTCTTCGGAGCCCATCGAGAAGAACTGCCAGACTGGTTTCGGCACCCCCGTGAATTTCGGGGTAGAACGAGCTGAATATTCCAACTCTCAAAAGCCTGATTTCTCCGCGCCGTTCGGGATCAGAGGATCGCTTCCCCTTTCCATGAACAAACCATGAAAATCGTGTAGCCTGACCCGCTCGGCCTACTGTATTGCGCGTCAGCCATCTCGCCCAGCCCCAATGGACCGGGCACTTCCCGCCCGAGGATCCTACTGAGAGGGTATTCGATCAGGTAGTAGATGAGAAGGCCGATCGCTTCCCAGATGCCTCCTGAGGCGGTCAGATGCTCTATTCTCCAGCCGTCGCCAACCATGATCCGGGATATCTTTTCTACCGTGTAAGGATGATTGCCCAGCAGCCATCGGTCCGGGTCGAGCAGTGTAAAAACGCCAATCGCGTTGGGCACGCTCAAAACTAGACGTCCTGTTCTCTTCAAGCATCGTCTGATTTCAGAGAATGCTAGGCTCTCTGTGTTGACAGGGAGATATTGTAGCACATCTGTGAAGAGTATGGTGTCAAATAGTTCCGGACCGAACGGTAGGTGGAAGACTGTCGCCAAAATGTCCGGCCTCGCCCCCTTGTTGGGGTCAACGTTCACATCGGCAAGCTTGGTCGACTTGGACCCTACCGACAGCGAAAAACCGTTGTTGCTTCGTGCTAGCTGTTCGATCACTCTAAGACGGCCTAGCGTACGGCCTCTCGAAACCATTTTCGAAATCGTGGAATCTGGACCGGTCTGATAAGGATAAGTTTGGGTGAGGGATCTAGTTAGCTGAGGCCCCTAGTATCTTCAAGGTTTCGTTGGCGGTCGTGTCCCAGTCAAACCGGTTAGAGTATTCGAAGGCGGCGTTCGACATGGATCGGCGCAGCTGATCATCTTGGTTAAGCGCAACAATTTTTTCGGACAGCGCCTGAATGTCTCCGTTCTTAACTAAGTACCCGGTCTCCCCATCCACGATCGCCTCGCTGCTGCCTCCTCCATCATACGCCAAAGTGGGAGTTCCGCATGCTGCGGCCTCTGTTATGACAAGGCCCCAGCCTTCAACGAGCGAGGGAGTGCAGAGCGCCCAGGCCTTTTGCAGGAGCCGAACCCTCTCCTCATCTCTGACTCGGGACACGAATAGAACATCGTCGAGGTTCAAGCATTTGGCGAGGTCGACGATATGATCTTTATAGTCGCCGCCTCCGCAGATTACAAGTCTTAGGTCAGGCACCTTCGTCTTAGCTTGACCGTAGGCGCGTAGAAGATGATCGAGGTTCTTGTATTTCTTTATCCGTCCCAGCGATAATAATGTCGGTCGTGAAAATTTTTCCCCATCTGGCCGGAAGGTCTCATGGTCGACGCCGTGGTATACCACGTGGATTCTGGAGCTTTCAACCCCGAGTTGTTTCTCGATCTGATACTTCGTCTCTTGGGAGACAGTGATGATGTTGCTATAGGATGACTTGATGGTCTTCTCTGCGAGCTTTACCGCTGTCCCTAGGAAAACGCCGAGTTCTAGGGTAGCTACGGTTTGGTGAACATGATGAACCATCCCGATGACTGGGGTTTTTGTTACAAAACGGGACCACCATGGCACAGCGTGAGCGATATCATCGACGACAATATCTGCATCCTTGGCCAGTCTTCGCACCAGCAGTGGGGCTTTCAGGTGTATTCCGAGTCTTCCTCCTCGTCTCAGAACCTTGATGCCGTCAATCAATTCTTCCTCCTGTGAGCCCGGGAACCTCTCAGAGATCAAAGTGACTTCGCAACCCTTCTTGACAAGCCTCTTTGCAACTTCTCTGAGGTGAACTTCGGCACCGCCCGCCTGTGGGTGCCGTGGGTCCCGATGATTCACCCAGATGATATTCATGATTGAACCGACATCTGGAATCTGAGCCTTCGCAGAATCTTGAGAAGGCTCGAATTTTCAGAGCCGATGAGCGTTATCTCTGAAGCGAGCGTCTTGCCCGTTATTGGATTCTTGAAGAAGCCGTTGGTTACTCTTTGGACCCCCAGTAGGTTCCGACTGCCAACTGAAGCCGTCCGGAGCACAAGGAGGTCTATGAGCATTGCGAGAGTGGTTTTGAGAGCGGGAAGGCTCGAGTCGAGCCCGTTTCTTTTCTCTAGCCAGTCGATCTCAAACTGAGTGATAGGTATTCCTTGCGATTTTGCCTTCACGATCAGTTCTGCATCGAAAGCAAAATAATCCGTTCCAATCAGAGGGAACAGCCTGTCAGCTGCGCTGCGTTGAATTAGTTTGAAGCCACATTGGTGGTCTCGAACTCTAGTTCTGAAGAGAATATTCGTCAGCGTGTTAAAGCCAATGCTCAAGAATTTCCTCCGTGTCCTTGTGAAGGGTCGGGATCGGCGCACTCCTATTACGAATTGGTGTCCTTCCTCCATTAGAGAGATTGCCCTGGACAACTCCTGAGGTGAGACTGGTATGTCCGCGTCAAGAATGACTATTATTTCTCCTCGAGCTGCGTTGAGCGCGTTCTTGATTGTTGCTCCTTTACCAATTCTCTCTGAGAACCGTAAGTGGAAAACACGGTCCGATGAGGCTAGCTCAGCTGCGTCTCTGGTGCCGTCGTTGCTGTTGTCATCGCAGAGCAATATTTCAGAAACCAAACCTAGGCGGTTGAGCGTTTTCGTCAAGTTGCGAACGTTATCAAGCAATATCATGCCTTCGTTGTAGATGGGAAGAATGAGTGAGACACTTACCGGCTCGGGGTACGCAATGACTGATGGGTTCCTGACGAACCTGTGCACAGGCTCTACTGTGGCCTTAGAAGGAGGTTCCGCGAGGACTTGTTCCATCATTTATTTCAATCTCTACGGATTGGCTATTCGGCTCGTAATCGGAGAGTCTGCGGATGCTTGCTGAGCCACGGCTGATCTGTAGATCAGAGTATGCCCGCTCCTAAACAAACTTGGAAGCTTTCGTCGAATCGCCAATTCCAGGCCAGCTGGTTTTCCCATCGCACTGCGAGTTCGCTCGTGCGAACTGCCATTGGCCCTCCACGCTCGCGCAAGCGACACAGAACCGAATTCATTGCCTTCGCTAGTTTCGCCAGAATCCTTGTCAAGATCTGTTTCAGTCGATCGCTTCTTATGTTGTTCAGCCAGCTTAGCGTGGCGTCCAGTAGGCCTCTCTCTTGGCATTCCAAGGCTCGGAACCACAATCCCTGTCGCAACGATCTCAACTTGAACTTTAAGACGAGACCGTAAGTCAGTGGCCTCTGCTGTAGGTCTCTCGATAGTTGCGATAGCCCTGCCATAGTTCACTTGTCTTCTCATAGCGGCACAGTAGCCCCGTTTGAGGGCTATCGACCGATAGCTAATAGATAAGGTGTTCCGTTATTTTAGCTTACTCTGTATTCCTGCCGCTACCCATGTATTGAGAGGGCAACCGCAGTTATCAAAATGGTGCGGCAACCAGATTGATCGCCGTCCTCAAAGCATAGTTTGCGCTAAGCAACAATATGAGCAGGAGTGCGAGGTCGGAGTGTAAGGTCTTGTTCCACATCGGACGAATCACAATGAGGAGTCCTATGGATGTCAGCACTGGGATGGGAAGGTCGTAGATGAATCTTGCTTGACCCCCACCGTCAAAAAAAGGGAAAAGGAGTGATCCTATTACAACCCAGGAGGTCAGTAGTCGTTCGAATTTATCATGGAATCCTATGAACAACATTGCGATCAGAGAGAACCCAAGAAGGATGGCGTTGGCGAGGAGCCCATCAAAGTAGACGAACAGGGCGCTGGTGATGTTTGTCCAGAATCCGAGAGTCTGGGAAAAGCTTCCTCCAGATAGGCCTCCTGAAACGTCTTGGGCAGCAGCCAGTCCTCCGAAGAATAGGCTCTTGGCGACATCGACAACTATGTTAATTGCGAGGAACAGGAGAATCGGCTTTGCCAATATGGTCTTCCTGGCGTCTCTCCAGACGCTGACGACAAATACGGCTGCGACCGTGAGCACCATCACCCCAGTCCAGGGGTGCGTGAGGAGCATGCTGAGCGACAAAGCTGTCATAATGACGAATTTGGATTTGGTGGCACTTTTAAAGAAGCTCATTAAAGTGGCGAGAAACAGGTAGGCTTCGGCGACGGCTAACCAGTTCGCGTAGAAGCCTGCCCACAAACCCACAGTCACGTTGAAACTGAAGATGGAGAGGAGCGATACCACGCCGGCCATTCTCTCAGTCTGTTGACCTTCCCTCACAAATAGGAAGGTTGACAGGGCAAGCAACGGACCCAGAACCGCGGGAAGAAACTCTACAGCCTGAACTGTACTGATCATTCCAGTGCCGACTACCAAATAGATAGGTATGAGGAGGAGCGGTCTTGAGCCGAACGAGGCGCTCCCGAGGGCGTAGGCAAAAGCTCCTTCCGGGGATCGTTGCAACATCGCGTTTACCCACTCGATGTAGTAGTGAGCATCAACTCCTACGGGAGTCATCGCAGGGTTGAGTTCCGGCCGATAAGGTATGAGGCCAAGCAACACTGCCATGATCATTGCGAGTCCAAGTAGTAATCTCGGGCGATCCGTGAGTGCGAATCTATTGACGGAATCCGATGAGATTCTAGGTCTAAGGTACGACAGAGATTGTGCGAGCTGGCTGAAGTAGCTCTTCAAACGTTTTGAAGACTTGTTGTCGAAGGAGGCGCCTAGTTTGGCGACCCAAATGTATAGTAGAATGATGACAAACTCGGGAGAGAAGGGAGCCAAGACGGAGAAGAGGGTCGCGTCCATCTTGGCGAAAAATAGGCTCTTGTCAGGGAAGTAAGGGTACGCGGCCCACTCGACAGCTGAGAGCGCTTCTATCCCTACCGCCAGGAGTAGGAGTGAAGTTAGGACGATATACCCAGATACCCTCATGCCTGAATTCTTTGAGGTGATTGTCCCTTCTATTCTTTCGCATGATCTCCAAGATCGGATCTAGTTGTAGCCTTGATGAATTCCTCAGCTTGCGCTATTGCTGCCTCGTGGGTCCTGACTCACTGGGCTTTCTCCTAGTCTTCTGAACCAAGAGATGCGTAATTCTTCTCAGAAGGGGCGAGAAGGATTTTGGTAGTGCATTGTTCAGAAGATCGAGATCATCCTCGTTGAAGACGTTGAATCCTCTGCTTGTAGCGAGAAAACAGGCGACAAAGACTCCCAGTAACATTGGGACCCGAATTAGGGGGACGAGTCGGAAGTCCACTGTTAGAAGGCTATCAACTGTTAGGAGGGGAAGAGCGGTGAGCACGGTTAGAGCCAGAGCCTTTGAGAGGCCCTGTGCCACGGGAGCATACAGGACTCGTCGGAGTGAGAACCACGCGAGTAGCATTGTTGTGAAGGCGAGTAGAGCTCTGCCTATGGCCCCTGCTGTTGTTCCGAGTATACTAGCCCCCAAGCCGACTGTAACAAGATCGACTATTGTTGCGGCGAGGCTGATTCCCAGAATATGCCTGGTCCGGCTGACTGATTGGAGTGTTGTTATCAGGAGGAGGCTCTGCGCAGTGAAGATGAGTGTCGTTGCGAGTATAGCGAACGGAACGGCTTGATTCGCTAGTGATGATCCAAAGACGGCCTCTAAGGCAGTTGGCGCGATAGCCGCGAGGGTTACACCCGTCGGGAGAACTGTCAGGTTGATGAGCCTAGTTGCTACTGCAAGTCTGGCGGAGACTGCAGTCGCTCCCTCTCTTGTGAAACTCGACGATAAAGCTGGATAGAGCGCTCCGGCGACCGGAATCCAGAGGATGGACAGAAAGCTGACACTGGAAACGAGGATGTAGTAAGCGCCTGTGTTTCCGAACTGGCCTAAGATGCCCTGAAGGAGCGCGATATCCCCCCAGCCCTGTACCAGAGTAACGAGGGCTGAGGCGAAGAGCGGAAGGCCGAAGACTAGCAGGGGACGAGAGGGATATCTGCGGGAATGCGATAGTTTCCCTTTCCAAAGGTAAAGCGAGAGTAAGAGTGTGGCGAGTGATCCTATTGCCCATCCTAGTGGGATTCCAAGGGGTCCGAGACCCTTGTAAGCGAGTGCTAGCCCGAGTCCTCGGCTTAGCGGAAAGAAGAGGATATTCTGGTAGAGAATGTCCACGTATAGCCCCAGTCCTAGAAAAAACGCGCCGTAGAGTGCTGTGAGGTCAAAGAGGAAAGAAGCCGTGAAAGTGGCGATGAGTAGATTGCTAGAATCGGGTGTTTTGAAGACTGTCGTTCCAATCAAAGGAGAGGCGAGAATCGCTATTACTAATCCGGGTCCGGCGATCGCTAATAGTAGTCTAAGGCTAGTTGCTGCTATGCCACTAGCACTTGTAGGGTCGTTGTTACCTATGCGTGAGGAGATGAACCGGGTCGCGGCTGCAGGAAGGGCAAGCTGTGTGAGTGTTGTAAAGATGGAACTCGCTGCCGCGAGAAGTGATACCTCTCCGACTTGGGAGAGGTTGAGGATTCGGACTAGGAGGACATAGTAGAGGAATGATGTGACGTAGAAGACTACCTGCTGGATTGTAATGTACGCAGTTCCTCGGGGAACATTGAAAATCGTTGCCGTCTCTGCCAAGGATGGTGAAACGCGGACCGCGTAGGCTTGTTCTTGTATATTGTCCCCCAGAGTTGGCAGGGAGATATTTACTGGGTCTCTCCAGCTCCATGAATCATGTGATCTGACATGAGGCTTATGCCAGTCCAAGGGTGCGAGTTGAAATATTCAGCATGTGTTGCCTGATCGAGCGAGTGAGAAAGAAGGAGGTAGCTATCTTCGTATGGAGCTATCCAATGGTACCGATCGGAGAGAAACTCTTAAATGTCGACCCGTGGAAGGTCGGTCGTTCACCATGAGTTCTGAGGTTCGACGGGGTAGCCCGCTAAAGTTCATTCTTCCCCTTGCTTTGCTCGCAGTCATTGGTCTGGGAGCTGGCTACTTTTCCGCCTCCGCGGCAAAGTCGTTCCCGGTCGCTTGGAGCGTGAATCCTCTCATGATCAAGTTCAATGCGTCAGGCTCATTCTCTGGGAGCGCGCCGGATTCCTTCACTTGCAGTCCATCTGTTTCGCCCGTCACCCTGCAGGCTTTCTCGAGTGCGCCTGACATTATTTCTATTACTGTGTCTCCATCATCATTTTCTCGCTGCGGGCCTACGCCAGATGACGTGGTTGTTACCGCATCATGCATATCTAATATCTCCTCGGTTTGCGATGGAGAGTACACCGGCTCGGTCCAAGTGTGCGGACCTGCACCTTACACCTGCCTGAAGCAGAGCCTTGTCGTGGACGTAGCCGTCACAACGCACAAGTGCCCTTGTCCTACAACCGGTGGATAATCCCAACACGCGTCGAGCCGATTTGCTCGAGCATTTTGTACCGCCTTGGGTTTTCTGCAAACTTGGTTTTGGGTGAATGCGGCGTCGACTTGAGCCGAGGCTAGGCGGTCATGATGTCTGACCCTTTGAAGGTTGTCCCTGTATATCTGTAGCATAACTGGGTTGTCTACGGTTCGCCCCTGCTTCCCGTAGTGGAAAAGTCTTAATTCTCGGATTCGCCAGGACGACTGTCTTGTATGGCATCCATTAACCGTATGCGAGTTCTGCTTCCCGCCGTTGTTCTGGTCGCAATGGTCATCGCTGGATTAGGAGCTGGTTACTATTTCGCCTCCGCTACCATCACTAGTACCGCTTCATTCCCGGTCACTTGGAGTGTGCGTCCTCTCGACATCAAGTTCTCGGTGGTGCACTCCTTTTCTGGGAGTGCTCCGGACTCCTTCACCTGTAGCCCGTCTGTTTCGCCCGTCACTCTGCTGGTTTCCTCGAGCCAGCCCGATATTATCAGTATTACAGTCTCTCCAACATCGTTTTCCAGCTGCGGATCAACGCCAGACAACATAGTCGTTACTGCAGCCTGCACTCTTGCTCATCAAGACTCAAGTTGCGAAGGAGACCAGTACACCGGACAAATACTGGTATGCGGACCTTCCTCCTACACTTGCCTACAGAGGGCATTAGTTGTCAACGTAGCTGTCACTACGAATCCGCACTAAACCGCCCACTTCCAGAGCCGATCTGCTCAAGTGCGTTTTTGACCGTCGAATCCTATCCTTGTATATCTGTAGAATAGTCAGGTTTGCCTCAGTTCGGCCTAGAGGTCCTACAGCGAGGCCACGGGGAAGAATTTCCGGTCTTTCCGCGTGAGACTATTTCCGGTCGGCTAGTTATCGCGAGAATCCAGAGATTCTCTAGTTTTATAGCGTTGGATAACCAGGTTAGACTATTCATATCCACCGATGGCTCTCGATTGCTCTGAGTGACAGACATTCCACGCCAAAGATAAATACATCCGGAGCAGTTAAGCCAAACCGTAAAGAGTTGGTTTTCGTTTGAGTTTTGGTTCGAACAAACGCCTTATCCTCATACTTCCCATAATTCTAGCCTTCACACTGTTTGCGATCTTGCCGTCTGTTCCATCCGCTCACGCACAACTTACTGGTCTAGTCTGTATCACATCTTCCACGACAGCCACCAGTTGTCCTGCTAGTCCGCCTTCGCTTGGGCCGTTCACAGTCGGTTCGACCTTTACAGTCGGTGTCTTCGTTCAGGGTTCTGATCCTATGGGTGGCTTCGACATCTTTGTCAACTCTTCCAACGCGTTTGTGAATCCTACTAGTGCAGCTCTCGGTACTCTGATCGTTACTCCATCGTTGACCTCTATCTGCATCAACGGCACACCCACAACCGGCTCGTGTACGGTTGGAGAGGCTAACGGTCCTGGTGTTGTCGAGGTTACTACGATTGAGAGTACGGGGGGTAATGAGTGTGGCGGTATCGCACCTTGCTCCGGTATGGCGTTTACCATAACGTATCAGGTGGTGGCCTCGACTCCGAGTAGCCCTATATCTTATCCCTCAGCTCCAGGCTGCGCAGCGGCGACGAGTGTCTCTGGAACAAGTGTTTGTGTTGCTGTGGACGACGCATTTGGAACCGTTCTCAATGAGAATATTCAGGGCGCCACCGTAACCCAAGCAGCAGTCACACACCCCACAAGCACAAGTGTCAGCTGCTCTCCCTCACCTGTGGTCGTTAACCAGGCTACGAGTTGTACTGCTACTGTCACTGACACTGCCGCCGGTCCGACCACTCCCTCCGGCTCTGTCAGCTTCACAACCAACTCCACAGGCACGTTCAATCCAACCTCTGCGAGTTGCACGCTGGCAGCAGGTACAACCGCTGGGACTGCCACTTGCTCGCTAAGCTATACTCCAACGGTTACGGGTCATCATCTCATAACCGGCTCATATGGTGGAGACTCGACGCACTCGGCTAGCCAGGGCACGTTCACTATTCCAGTAACGCCTCCACCGCCTCACACGACAACCACATTGCTCTCCTGTTCGCCTGGATCAGTGACCGTCAACGCGGCCAGTTCATGTACGGCGACAGTCACCGACCACTTCACAACGCCCACCACTCCGAGCGGAAGCGTGATCCTTGCAACCAATTCTACTGGAACCTTCACTCCGTTTTCTGCGAGCTGTACTCTAGCAGCAGGAACGATTGCTGGGACGGCATCTTGTTCAGTCTCCTACACGCCAGCAGTAATCGGTCATCATCTTCTTACCGGTTCTTACGGCGGAGACTCGACGCATTCCTCCAGCCAGGGAACCTTTCTCCTCGCCTCAACACTAGCTCCACCCCACACTACGACAACGAGTGTCACTTGCCTGCCCGTCTCCGTCACTGCGGGCTCTACTTCCAGCTGTGCGGCCACGGTGACTGACACTTCGTCGAGTCCTACCACTCCTTCCGGTACTGTTAGTTTCACCACGAACAGTACAGGCACGTTCAGCCCAACATCCGCCAGTTGTACTCTGTCCGCGGGTGCGACCGCGGGTACCGCCTCATGCTCTGTCAGTTATACGCCAAGTTCGACAGCGATCGGTCATCACTTGATAACCGGCACGTATAGTGGTGATTCAGGTCACTCTACCAGTAATGGCTCGTTCAACCTTGTTGCAACTGCTCCTCCACCTCATCCCACGAGTACAACCATCCAATGTGCCCCACTATCAGTAATGGTGAGTACGCCTTCCACTTGCACAGCGACAGTTACTGATACATCCGCATCAGGCGCGACGACTCCAGTGGGCTCTGTCAGCTTCACCACCAATTCGACCGGCACCTTCAACCCGGTCTCTGCGAGTTGCGCTTTGTCCGCTGGCACCGCTGTCGGTACAGCCACATGCCAGATCACCTACACGCCGGGCGCTACTTCTGTAGGGCACCATCTCATAACAGGAAACTATGCTGGTGACTCGACCCACGTAGCTAGCTCGGGCTCGTTCAAACTCGGGGTAACAGCTGTCCCCCTCCATACGACAACAACTAGCGTTCAGTGCACACCGTCACCGGTCCAAGCCGGGGTTTCGACCAGTTGCACCGCAACAGTCACCGACACTGCCGTAACAGGACCAACGACCCCCTCGGGTTCTGTGAGCTTCACGACCAACTCGACTGGTGCATTCAATCCGATCTCTGCGAGCTGTACTCTAACGGCAGGGGCAACTGCAGGTACGGCCAGCTGCAGCGTGACCTACACGCCTACCGTGGCGGGTCATCACCTAATTACCGGCACCTACCAGGGTGACTCGACTCACGCTGTTAGTCAGGGAACATTCCTGCTTGCAGCAACTCTTGCACCTCATTCGACGGGCACCAGTCTCCAGTGCTCTCCCGGATCCGTGCAAGTGAGTACGTCTTCTACATGTACAGTAACGGCCACGGACACATCAGGGACTCCAACGACTCCCACAGGCACAGTCAGCTTCACCACGAATTCCACGGGCACGTTCAATCCAACCTCTTCGAGTTGCACACTGGCAGCAGCCACAACTGCTGGCACTGCAACGTGCCAGGTCAGCTACACACCGGGCGCGACCGCCGTTGGACATCATCTAATTACTGGAAACTACGCCGGAGATTCGACTCATCTAACCAGCTCGGGCCCCTTCAACCTGGCAGCGACCGCTGCGCCGCCTCCGCCTCCTCATCCAACAAGCACGACTATTCAGTGCTCACCTGCGCCCGTGCAGGTCAGCATAGCTACGAGTTGCACTGCAACTGTGACTGATACGTCTGCGACAGGCGCAACGACTCCTTCTGGGTCCGTCAGTTTCACAACTAACTCTACTGGAACTTTCAACCCGACTTCTGCGAGTTGCACTCTAGCAGCGGGCACTATTGCGGGTACGGCTACATGTTCTGTGAGCTATTCGCCCGGAGCATCGGCTGTGGGTCACCACTTGATTACCGGCACCTATGGCAGTGATTCGACTCATGCCTCCAGCTCAGGCGCGTTCAACCTCTTAGTGACCGCTGCCCCGCCCCCACCCCCGCATCCAACTTCGACCGCGATCCAGTGCTCCCCATCCCCAGTCCAAGTCAGCAGTCCGACCAGTTGCACCGCCACCGTCGCTGATACTTCCTTGACTGGTGTCACAGGGCCTACCGGTTCTGTCAGCTTCACAACCAACTCCACCGGCACCTTCAGCCCTACGTCTGCGAGCTGCACCTTATCGCCAGGTACGATAGCCGGTACTGCGACCTGTTCCCTATCCTATACTCCGACCGTCGGAGGTCACCACCTGATCACTGGATCGTACTCGGGTGACGCTACTCACGCGATGAGTTCAGGCATGTTCAACCTTGACACTACCACAGTTCCTCCCCCACCTCCTCACCCCACAAGCACGACTGTTCAGTGTTTCCCCTCATCCGTCCAGGTCGGCAATCCAACAAGTTGCACTGCCACGGTCGCTGATGCCTCCGCCACAAGTCCATCGACTCCCACTGGTTCCATCAGCTTCACAACTAATTCTACTGGTACATTCAATCCAACCTCTGCAAGCTGCGCTCTAGTAGCGGGCGCTGCTGCGGGTAGCGCCTCATGCTCCGTGGCCTATACACCAAGCGTTTCGGCGGCTGGTCATCATCTCATGACTGGAAACTATCCCGGCGACTCGACCCACGCTACGAGTTCAGGAACCTTCACTCTTGAAGTGACCTCCACACCGCCCCCGCCCCCACACCCGACAACCACCACGGTCTCGTGCAGCCCTTCATCCGTCCAGCTCAACGTAGCAACGACCTGCGCTGCGACGGTCACGGACACTTCCACGACCGGTGTGACAACGCCCACGGGTACAGTCATGTTCACGACCAACTCGACGGGAACCTTCACATCCGCCCCCACGTGCACTCTAGCTGGGACTATGGCCGGGACCGCAAGCTGCAACGTATCATACACTCCCACTGTCACTGGTCACCATCTGATCACCGGCTCTTACAGTAGCGACTCGACTCACCTAGCCAGCACGGGTAGCTTCAACGTGGCTGTTTCCTCCGCGGCTCCTCCCCCGCTCCACTCGACGAAGATCGTTGTAACTTGCAGCCCTGGCTCGGCCTCGGTCAACACGTCCGCTAGCTGCACTGCTAGAGTGATCGACAATTCGACGAGTCCTACTGTTCCAGCTGGTACGGTGACTTTCACCACGAACTCTATTGGAACGTTCAATCCGTCATCCGCGACATGTACGCTCGTCGCGGGGAATGCTCCGAACCGGGCGGCCTGCTCCGTGGCCTACACCCCGACTTTTGCCGGTAAACATGTGATAACTGGATCGTACGTTGGTGATTCAAGTCATGCTAAGAGCTCCGGTGGCTTCACCCTAAATGCGAGGTCTCCACACAGCGGATCTGCTATGCTGACATTCAATGGCTCCGATCTGGACGACTTTGACAGCGGCGTCGGCCAGCTACATGTCCTAGTCAATGGCCAACTGGTCGCAGACATCCCTGCGGGCTTGAACCATCTCATCGGGACTGGTGACTACCAACCCTACCAGAATAGAGCGGTCGAGTTTGGACCGTTCGACATCACCAGCCTGCTGGTTAGTGGCCAGAACACTATCCTGTTCAGGGACCCCACATCGTTCGACCACTTCGGTGTCGTAAGAAACGTGCGGATTGTTCAGGGCAGCAGCATACTGCTCGAGGCTCCCCGCGCGAGGGGCGTCTACCCAGGCTTCTCGTTCAGCTACACATTCTCCAGTCCATCACTCTCAATCAACAGCTTCACAAGCTCGTCGACAGCAGTAGCTTCGGACCAGGTCCTGGCCTTTATGGCCACGTACACTGGTGGAACAGCGCCGTTCACGTGCATGTTCAGGTTTGGGGACGGCGAGTCCATGACGCTTGCGGGTAGCGCTGGCGTATGTTCAGCGAGCCACGATTATGACCAGCCGGGAACGTTCACGGCAACGTTCATAGTCCGGGGCTCTAGCACTTCGGACCTCGCCCGTTCAAGGCTGACGATCAACGTTACCAGTAGCCCCAACTAACTAGGACACGACCAGAAAAGACGTTAACAGCCAAAGCTAGGCATCGTGCTCATTCGCCTCCTCCTCTTCCTTGCGCGAGACTTGCCCTGCGAAGAACCCCTGATATCTCAACCCTAGATGTTATCTTTCTCTTTCTCGTTAACTATTTTTTCTGTTATCTTTTTCTCGACCCCCCCGGGGCATATCAAAACAAAAAAAGTCCTTCACACTTTACAGGCTAGAACCGTATGGTGCGGGGGGTGGGATTCGAACCCACGAAGGCCTTCGCCACAGGGTCCTAAGCCCAGGGCAGGGTATGATCACGCCTTCTGCCCATTAGACCTGGCTCTGGTACCCCCGCAGATCAGTGAGGCCCGGACTACACCAAGACCGTGGGCGAATAAAGACTACCTTGCGGCCCACACCGCCACTATCTCTTTCCCAGGACCCAGCGACGATAAAGGAAGGTCCCCTGCGTGTAGAATTGGGGCAGCGTGGGGCAGAAGATAATGAATCCCAAGAACTGTTCTTTCTCAGTCCTGACAAGCGCAGAACAAGCCCTGATCAATAATCTGGGCAGGCGATTTGAGATCACGCAGTTTGCACGTTGACCTGCACGCTGAGCTACACGATGTCAAAAACCGGCGACCTGCTGATTCTGCCCCCTTTTTCGCAAGACTCGCCCAGTTCAGTTTCAACTGGCGAGACCCCTCGCCAAAAAATGTCAAAAGTAGTTGCTTTCCGCGACACAAAACTCGACTCTGCGAGGGAATTAACAAAGAGTAATCCAACCCTCACACGCTCTTCGAAACCGAAAAAGCCGCAGAATGTTCTTCATCAAACCCCGGCAGGGGCAGAACAAGCCCGGATCCGAAATCGGGATAAGCGATTCTAGATCCCGAGATTTTCATGAAGAGCCGTACGCTTGATTTCCACTCTGGAAAAACAGTCGACCTTTCCATTCTGCGCGCCAGGATGCAAGAATCACCCAGAACAGCTTCAACTGGCGAGACTCCTCTCGGAAAAAAGGGGGGCCGCAAATTTTTTTCTCGCGGCACGAGACTGCATTTTCCGCGGATGATTCTAACTGTTGCTTGGGACTGATAATGTGAAAATCCTTGGACAGAACTTCTGTTAGGTGAGTGGTTTTGAGCTCTCCCAGAGATACTCGAAATAGCTCTTCCCAAACCTGACCAGTCCGATATGATCCGAGGAGATCGCCAGCGTCAGTCCCTTCAACGGATCTTCTCCTAGAAGAATTATTATCTGATCATCATCCGAGATTATTCCGCCTCCGAACATCTGTTCCCGAGTACGGACTTGGACGAGCGTCTTCAGTTTTCGAAGTGTCTCACGGCTCGTCGTCTGCGGAACCATCACCGACACCTTGACCCCTTTATCCTTCATCAACGCGAGTATTGGTAGTGCGATAGAGACGATCGGATCGGGCACCACCGGCATCGCAACGAAAAGCTCTCTCCTCGTCCGTCCAAGAGTCTCACGAATCTTATCCAAGATATTGTTCTGACCCCTCACAATCCAAATGTCCGGTTTCTCCCGGACACCCTTCTTCTCGTAAAGCGGCTGAAGCTCTTCCATCGCGTCCGACTGACTCGACCTCAAAGTCGTCTCTAACCTGGCCTTTGATGATTCTAGAGCGGTCGAAGGAGCCTTCGGATAGTACTTGCTCGGCCTACCTTGCTCTGTCTCGACCCATCCCTTCCTCTCAAGATTTCCCAGAATCTCATAGATCTTAGAGTAGGGGATCGAAGCAGTACGGCTCAGCTCGCTAGCCGCCTGAGTGCCCGATTCGACTAGTGAAACGTACACCTTGACCTCGTACTCTGTCAGGCCAAACTCTTTCAGGGCCCTTTTCGTCTTCTCGCTAACAGACATTTTCTTCGTATTACGATCCTTTACCGAATCGACCCATAAAGTCGTGTGAGTTGAATTTAGGCTCCTCAACCATGAGAATCGCAATCGTGCACAAGATCATTTTGTCGACCAAATTCTCTCAAGGATCGTGTAGTTTTATGGAAAGAGAGTGTAAATACCTTCTCGCCCCATTCTAGTCCAGAGAAAGTTTCCCAGGATCATGTAAACGTTGATCGACAAAAACTCAATTGTCAACAGTCTCCGCGGAGTTCTTGACCCGGAGATCGGGATCAGCATAGTCGATCTCAACATGGTCCGAGACGTGTCGATAGAAGGTGACCACGTGAAAGTCACAATTGCACTTACAGTCGCACACTGTCCCCTTGCAAAGACTCTCCAGACAGATGTCGAGAAAGCCCTGAAGAAATCGAACGAGGTAAAATCCGTAACCGTAGAGACGACGGCAATGTCCAAGACAGAGCTGAACGAACTCCGAACCCGGCTCCAGAACAGAACAACGCAGACCCCAACACCTCAGGGAAACAGTCCTGGCCCAGGCATCGATCGGCTGGGAAAGCGCGAATTGAGAAACATAATCGCGATCGCATCGGGCAAGGGTGGAGTCGGAAAATCTTTCGTCACCAGCATGCTGGCCGTCCAGCTCCGAAGGCTAGGATACGAAGTGGGCATCCTAGACGCGGATTTGACAGGGCCTAGCATAGCCAAAGTGTTCGGGCTCAAAGACCGGCCTTCCAAAACTCCCTCCGGCCGCATAACCCCTGTAGTAACTAGGACCGGAATCAAAGTGATGTCAATCAACCTCGTTCTGGATGATCCGGAGATGCCTGTCATTTGGAGAGGCCCAATCGTAAACAGTGTCATTCGACAACTCTACTGGGACGTTGACTGGGGATCCCTACACTATCTCCTCGTTGACCTTCCTCCCGGAACTAGCGACGCCCCGCTAACAGTCCTCCAGTCCTTACCTCTAGACGGAGTCATCGTTGTATCCTCCCCCCAAGAACTAGCCTCCCTAATCGTTACCAAGGCCGTCAACATGGCGAAGAAGATGAACGCCGAACTGCTGGGCTTAGTGGAGAACATGAGCTATCTAACATGCCCCCACTGTGGTAAGGCTATCAACGTCTTTGGAGAACCGCAAGGCGAGAAACTAGCAAAGCAGCTCAACGTACCGTTCCTAGGCTCGGTCCCTGTAGACCCGATTATTGCGCGATTGTCTGACCATGGCCAGATTGAGGACTATTCAGCTTCTGTCTTTCAGAGCATTGCAGACGAGCTTCGAATCAGAGCATCTCAACACGCTCAACAGCTCATGCAGGGTCTCCCGATAGCATGGTCCATTCAGCCCTCGGAGAGTTGACTCGAAACGTCATCCGAGCGTATTAATACTCGGAGTCGCCTATTAACAGGAGTCGAGTGGGGCGACCTACCCCGCAAGCTGACCTCGTGATGATCATGACCAAGAAGAAAACACGGAGCAAGAAGGCCAAATCAAAGAAAGCCTCAAAGAAGATCACGAGGCAGAGTGGTGCCCATAACCAAAAGCCGCAAAGAAAATCACTTTCAAAAGTGCTTGTTAAGGGTCCAATAGTCGCGAGCCTCCCATTTCAGGCCCGACCTTCGCCGCCCCAAGCCTTGGATGATTCCCGAGTCTTCACTATAGAGATAGATTCGATTCGCGCTGATACCACGATCGGGGATCTGATAGTCGCTTTTCCGAGGACAAGGGACGTTCTGATGAAGCATGGACTAAGGTTTGACGTTGAGGAAGCTGGATATCTTTACATGACGCTCAACGTATTTTCGGCTATTCACGGTCTCGTTCTGACCGGTCTCCTCCAAGAGCTTGATATTGCCTCGAAGGAACTGCCTCTTCCACCTCTCGCTCCTCCTATACGTCAAGTGATCTCGCCTCCGGCAACCTGACACTTCGATTTCATTAGATCTCCTCTTCTGCTCACGTCTAAGGCAAGAGAGAAATGCATCTATGTAATTTTCGCTAGTGAATGGAAGCCCGAGCAAGAATCCTGATTACAGGTTTGGTCCAGGGGGTCTTCTTCAGAAGAGAGATGACTGATCTTGCGACGAGACTGGGAATCTCTGGATGGGTGAGAAATCTTCCGGACGGTAAGGTTGAGGCTCTAGCCGAGGGAGAGAGAGCGCGATTGGACGAGCTGATTCGATTCTGCCATGTTGGTCCCCGAGGCGCAGTCGTCAGAAAAGTCGAGGTTGAGTGGTCAGGCTATACGGGAGAGTTCAGAGGATTCAGGATCACGAAATGAGAAAGCAGGCAGCATTAGTAAAGTGTCAACCCGAAAAATCGGCGTAGTGTTTTTGGGGTCTTACCCAAAGGTAAAAGAAACCGCCTTCGAAGACTTCGGTCGCTCCGGTGGTGTAGCCCGGTTTAGCATAGCGGCCTTTGCCTCAATGGTGTGGCGGCCAGTCGAGCCCTAGATCGGGGAGGCTTACGGGAGGACAAGCCCCAGAGCCGTTGATCGCGGGTTCAAACGCGGCAGTAAGCTGCTGAAATTCCCGCCCGGAGCACCATCATTCCGAATTTCGGTTAGTAGACAACCCTTCGACTAAGATGGTTTGGTCCTTGTCAATTGTCTACCTACATGCTTTCGTAGTATCTTCGGGCCAAATTCACTGCATCTTGGGATCTGCTCGCGATGGTCTTGTATTCCGGTCGACGGTCTCCCGCAATCGAAGACGCTTTTTCGAAAAACTTCCTGACGCCTTCTGGATCTCCACGGTATAGTGCAATCCCGCCCGCAATCCTGTACCACACTTCGGCCCGAGTCTTGTTTCCATTTGAGTCAAAAGCGGTCGCCTGGTTGACCGCATCTTCCAAAGTGGTGATGATTTTCTTCGGGTCGAGGAAGAGGAGTCTAGAAAGAGACTGATACATCTCAGCGTCGCCAACGGTTATCTCCTGAAGCTTGCTAAGAACGAGCGGCTCCTGGTTTTCCAGCGAACCTCCCGCAGGAGAAGGCTGGTTTTTCTTCTTGCCAAACAGACCGAGCATCAGTAGATAACCTGTTCCCCTTGCTGAGGGTCAGCGTTCGGCCCAGCCCATTTAAGAGTTCATTTCCCGAATGTTGATATTGACGAGTAGCTATGCATTGTATGATCAGGTAAGATGAGTGTCGAAGACAAGCTAGTTCGACGACGCGAGCTGAAGGAGAAATCTCGAAAAAGGAAGAGAGGGCCCTACCGAAAGGCTTCAAGCGGAAGACTCATCAAGTATTAGTCAACTTCACCGCGTTCGAGAAGCTCTGAGAATCGAGTCAGCCTAATCCAAATTGAATGTTAGCTAATGGGAGAGAGAGCGCACGAGACTGGCTCTGGCCTGGATTTGCCAGTCTAAAATAATGAACTCACGAGAGCCCTCAAGAGAGTACTGGGATACGCCGATACTTTCCAATGCTGCTGGGTTCGATGCTCACTAATTCAGAGCAGCTGTGGTTTCCGAAGCATATTGTGCAATGCTCTACGTCCCAGGTGGGATCTACCTTGCGGCAAGTCTCGCACATCAGGCCCAGCGCACGAATATCGGTGCAAGCCTGGCACAGTTTCTGTGAAACTTGCAGCGGGTTAGGGTTCCGGGATAACATCGACGCAATATCTTTACTCATGGCCTTGACTTCAGGGGCGGCTCCAAGCTCGACAGCTTCTCCGCGGACCTGATGCTGATACTTGCTTACGGCCGCCTGAGTTACTCCGAGTTTCCTCGCGACCTGTTCCTGCTTGAGTCCGTATTCTTCTATGAGTTCCCTAGCCACAAGTGCGCGTAGGGCTGGGATAACTGACTTCGAGGCCACTTCGCAGGGAATTATCAAACGGAGACGGCAATTAAAAAGGACGAGTAGCCTATTTAAACATGACCTATGTCATAATCCAGTCGCGGGGACCTCCATTATTATCGGTAGATAGTCGAATAACCAATCGCTGTCTTCGGGGACTGACGACGGTTAGGCCGGAGACACGAATGCATAAATGAAATCATAACCAATTTGATTGAGGAGAACAAGATGGTAACAGTGGATGAGATCACAAAGGAGCTTGAGAAGGTTGTGGATCCCGAGATTGGACTTCCGATAACAGAGATGCACCTAGTCGACGAGATCGACATCAAAGAAGACGGAGTGCTGTTCATAAAATATCATCTCACCGCCCCGTTCTGTCCGCCGATTTTCGCGGAGGATATTGGGATGAACATTCGTCAACTTACATCGAAACTTGATGGCGTGAAGAAGGTAACAGTAATTCTTCACGGTCATGCTTTGGCGAACGAGATCAATCAGAGAGTGAATCCTGACTACACTCCTCCGCCTTCGTCATAGCTTTCCAACGTCTGTTCGATTTGTTTACCGGAATGGTCATGGCCAGACTTTGCTCCGAGTCAGACGTTGTAGAAAACTCGGTCCGCCGGTTTGTAGTCGAAGGAGGAGAGATTCTTTTAGGAAGTTTGCGGGAAAGTACTATGCTCTGACGAGAGGTTAACGCATCGCGGTGGTCCCCTGTCAGAAACATTTGAGACTCGAGTTGAAGGAGTGCGGATATTCTAATCTCGATGCCGTAGCGGACTTTACCGGACGACTTCGTAAAGAAAGCCGCCCAGTAGCCCCCCGAAGACTGGACCTACGATGTATATCCACAAGGTGGCGAAGGGCGTGAGGCTGAATGCTGCCGAAGCAATAGTGGGGCCCCATGTTCTAGCGGGGTTCAGCGAAGCTCCGGATATGGGACCGAACATCCAGATCGACGCAGCCAGAACCAGTCCTATGGCGACACCTGCCCATGACTGGTCAGCTTTCTTGTCGGTCGCGCCGAATATTGTGAATACGAGAATGGCGGTTGCAATAACCTCGGCGAGCAGAGCAGCCCCGACCCCGAAGCCTAAGCCAGGAGTTGTGTCGCCAAGATTGGTTGCCTTTGCCACGCCGTAGTTGTCGCTGGAAGACCATAAGGCGAGCTGAGCTAGTCCCGCGATTGTCGCTCCGATTAGTTGGGCTATGATGTAGGGTGCGACCCTTCTGGGCTCCAGCCTTTTGGTGGCCCAGGACGCTATTGTGACCGCAGGGTTGATGTGTGCTCCTGAGATGTGTCCTATTGAATAGACCGCGACTAGTAGTGCGACCCCGTGGGCAAGTCCTATGACCCCTAGCCCAGCCGCTGTCGATCCCAGCCCAGCCAAGCTGGTTGCCGTGATAGTCCCTGGACCGACTAGTGTCAAAAGAAATGTTCCGTAGGCTTCGGCCGCTGAAGCTCTTCTAATTCCGTTCAAATTAGAGCCCCATCGTCGAGCTTAGGCTATATAGTGCTTGTTTTTAGCCGCGAAATCTCGCCTGCTAAGGCCGTGGGTATTCATCGGCTCTTGCCGGTATGGTTGTGTACAAGCAAGATTATTTCTATGGTTTCAGCCATGACTAGTGTTGAATAGTCGTTGAGCATGGTTAACAGTTTCACCTGGATGATTGGCGGTCCTCAGGGTAGCGGGATCAATTCCGTCGCCGAGAATTTCGCGAAGGCATGCATTCGGGGCGGATTGCATATATTTGCCAATATCGAATATCACTCAAATATCAAGGGTGAGCATAGCTATTACCGGTTGAGGGTTGATTCGCGTGAGCCCAGATCCCACGTCGACTGGGTAGACCTTCTTGTTGCTCTAGATAGGGAAACGATGTTCGGTGACCTGAACAAGGTTCATCCTACTCATCGGGGTCATCGCCATGAGGTCAGCCCGGGGGGCGGGATAATCTATGACTCCAGCCTCAAATTGCAGCCTGAGTCATTTGGTAGAGATGACATCAAGCTCTTTCCCGTACCCTACATGGATCTACTCATTGATGCTCTCAAAGAGTTTGGAAAAGACAAGGAGCTAAGCAAGTATCAAGTCATGGTCAACACCATTGCGCTGGGAGCATCCATCGGGCTAGTAGACTATGATTTTGACCTAGCGACCGAGGCAATCAAGGAAGGCTTCACAGGACGGAAAGCCGCTCTTGGAGACTTGAACATCAGCGCAGCTCGTCACGGTTACGACTATGCGAAGAAAATGTTCGGGCAGAACGCTTTCCCGATAAAGCTGCGAAAGCAACCCTTAGGCGCGAAACGGATGATGATACGCGGAGTCCAGGCGATCGCAATTGGCAAGTTGAAAGCAGGATGCGGTTTCCAGACCTACTATCCAATCACTCCGGCCACTGACGAGAGTGAGTATCTCGAGTCCCATCAACCAGAGTACAACATGATCGTCGTTCAGGCAGAGGATGAAATATCAGCGATAAACATGGCTACGGGTGCCGCTCACGCGGGTCTACGTTCGTCGACTTCGACCTCGGGTCCTGGATTCTCGCTGATGGCTGAAGGACTGGGATGGGCAGGAATAACGGAGGCGCCAGGTCCTGTGATTATTCTGTGGCAGAGAGCTGGACCCGCCACAGGACTCCCAACGAGGACGGAACAGGCGGATTTGCGGTTCGCGCTCCACGCTGCCCACGGCGAGTTTCCCAGGATCATCATTGCACCGGGAGATGTTGCGGAGTGCTTCTACGATACCTTCGATGCTTTCAACTATGCTGAGCATTACCAGGTTCCCGTAATCATTCTGGCCGATAAGTTCCTGGCGAGCACGTACAAGGACATTCCGCTCTTCAACACGGACGGGATGAAGGTCGATAGAGGAGACCTAGTCCAGGAAGCGGATCTTGCTAAGAGCCCGGACTACAAGAGATACCAGTTTACGGATCTTGGAATCTCTCCTAGAGCTAGACCGGGTCTGAAGGGTGGCGTATTCTGGACTACTGGAGATGAGCATGATGAGTACGGCCACATCACCGAGGCGGCTGACCTCCGGGTCCGGATGATGAAGAAGAGGATGAACAAGATCGAGCTAGCTGGTCAAGTCATCCCTAACTCGAAGAAAGCCATCCTACACGGACCTACGTCTGCACCCATCACCTTGGTCGGCTGGGGATCGACGAAGGGCGCGATCCTGGACGGGATGGAGGATCTCAGGGCTGATGGAATCGAGACGAATTTCTTGCAGATACGATATGTAAATCCGTTCCCGACAGACTTCGTTCAGAAAGTTCTCTCAAGTTCCCGACGCACGGTCGCAGTTGAGAACAACTATTCTGGACAAATGGCCGGTTTGATCCGCGAGAGAACCGGGATAGCCATAGACAGCAAGGTCGTCAAGTTCGACGGTCGACCCTTCTCCCAGAACGAGGTTTATGAGGGCGTCAAGGACGTTGTTAGAGATGGTGCCAAGGAGGTCACACTGAGCCATGCTTGAGCTGAAAAACTATCGGACCCAGGTTCACAATGACTGGTGCCCTGGTTGCGGGGACTTTGGCATCGTAAACGCGATCCAGATGACTCTCTTGGAGATGCAGCTTGAGCCGCATCGGATCGGATTATTCTCTGGTATCGGATGCTCAGGCAAGACACCCCACTTTGTCAACGCGTACGGTTTCCACACTCTGCACGGCAGAGTCCTGCCAATTGCGACAGGAGCCAAGTTGGCGAATCCTAGCTTGACGGTTATTGCCGTTGGTGGAGATGGCGACGGACTGGGAATCGGGGCCGGACACTTCGTCAATACAGGGCGGAGGAATCTCGACTTTACATACGTGCTACATGATAACGGGGTCTACGGCTTGACCAAGGGACAAGCTTCGCCAACCCTCCCGAAAGGCTTGAAGACGAAGTCTATGCCTGCTCCTTCGATTGTTGAAGGTATTAACCCGATCGCGATGGCTATTGCTTCTGGATACACGTTCGTGGCGAGAAGCTACGCGCTTGACGTGAGACACTTGAAGGCGACTCTCCGTGCTGCCATTGAGCACCGTGGAAGCGCGTTCGTGGACGTTCTCCAGACTTGTCCGACCTACAATGACATCAATACGAAAGAGTGGTACGCTGGCGATGATCTTCCGTCAAAGGCACCGCGGTTGTACAAGCTCGAGGAGACGGGTTATGATGGTAAGGTCGCGGACCCTACCGTAAGAGATGAGACTAATTTGAAAAAGGGAAATGCTCTGCTGAAATCTTTCGAGTGGGGCGAGAAGATTCCTATTGGGGTCTTCTTCAAGGTGGAGGTTGCAACTTTTGAGGACCAGCTGGCCAACCGTATGCCTGCTCTGAAGGAGAAACCCTTCGTGGAGCATGACATTTACAGTCGAGACATTTCTCCACTACTGGACGAGCTAGCGTAGGCAGACGATCCCCGGCATTCTCATCGCGACTGCTCGCGCATTTGAGAGCCACCCCCCTGGGAGGGGGGTCGGACTAGTGACTCTTCCAGAATGGGCTTATTTTCCGCGTCTATCATTAATTCTGCGTTGAATGTTGAATCTGTCGAGCGGCGAGAACGAGCAGGTGCCGCAAGGAGAACGAGCATTTAGCGACAAGCGATTATACGGTTGGGGAAGCGTCTCCAGCGTTTTGAAATGCCCGGCGGGGCGGAAGTGGTTAGGGAAAAGGGGCGGTAGACTCAGACCCTTGAGAGTCATTAGAGGCGAAAAACTTGTCATGCTTCAGGTCCTAGAGACTGTAGGGGATCCGTAGATCCTGGCCTGCGGTTCTAAAACCGAGCTTGATAGATAGCGGCGGACGTCTCTTGTGCTCGGATTTGAGCCACCGAATTCGGACTTTTTCCACGGTGCGCCGCGGAATCCGTAATTCATCGCTTATTTCCCGCGGGGGCATCCATCTCTCAAGCCTCCATAGGATTGAGTCCAGCTTGCTGTACTCCAATCCAAGCTCATCTTCGGCGATCTGTCCAGGCCAGAGCTCAGGGCTAGAGGGCTTTGAGAAGATTCTTCGCGGAAGTCCCAAGTGTCTTGCGATATCTCTCACTGCACTCTTGTACAGGTCCGCTATCGGTTGGATATCACATGCACCATCGCCGTATTTTGTGAAGTATCCGAGCATAATCTCACTCTTGTCACCGGTGCCCACGACAAGCCCTTTGCTTGTGTTTGCAAAGTAGTATAGGATCATTGCCCGGAGCCGAGATTTCACATTTCCGTGAGCAATGACACTGTACATCATCCTTGACGGGTGAAGTACCGTTGCAGCGTCCTGTACGAGAGATGTCATGTCAAGAGTCTTGAACTTGATTCCGAACTGTCCCGCAACCTCCTGTGCGTCCTGCACGCTCCTCCGGCTTCTCGTTTCGGCCTCGGGAAGGCAGAACCCAAGGGTCCTCTGTCCGCCAAGAGCTTTCGAGCATAAAGCGGCCGTGACGCTTGAATCGAGCCCGCCGGACATACCGATTACGAGATGTCTCGCGCCTATTCTTTCAGAATGTGTTCTGAGAAATCGTACAATTCTGTCAACAGTCTCGTCTGGTTCTCCGACTGAAAATGGATTGGCTCCCGCCCTCGAGCGCATAGTCGTCCCCCGAGTAGAGGGTGGATAAAGCCCGAATGGTCTAGCTGACGATGCGTGAGTCTCGTTCTTCGGAGCCCAAGTTTCGGAAGAGAGTCGTAACTCGATCTATTGTCACGAAGGGCTCTCCCTGGAATGACGCTTCGCTAGCCGCCTCTTGCACGATGTTCTTCATGTCTCGCGGTGTAATTACGTACTGGTCCTTCACTATTATTCCGCGATCAGGAATCGACGCCTCGTACACTTGGCGTCGCGAGCGGATGATACGCCAGATCTCATCGAACGCTTCCTCTGTGAGTCCGCCGTCGTACTTCGAGATTGACGGGTCAACCTCGACCTTGGACAAGTAGAAGTCGAGTATTCTCTTGACCTCTTCCCTGGTCTTTGGTGGCGGGACGTAAATTATCCGTTTCATTCTGTCCATAAGCGCAGGGTCGATGACGCTGGGATAGTTAGTAGCGAAGATTACTGCTACGTTCCGGTTGACGTGGAATCCTTCACCGAGCTCTGTCAAGATCTGGTTGAGCATTCCTTGAACATCCCGTCCCGCATCAGTAGTGGCCTCCATTCTCGCCCGGCCAATTGCATCTGCCTCGTCGATGAACAGGACGGTTGGGGCAGATTCTCTTGCCAGCTTGAATACCTCTTTGACATTCTTGGCAGATTCTCCGAGCCACTTTGAGACTATTTCGTAACTCTCTATCTTCAGGAAACTGGTGTGCTGCCCGTGTTTGCTGATCGTTCCCGCCACTGCCTTAGCCATGTAGGTCTTGCCTGTACCTGGCGGTCCGAATAGGAGAACTGATCCCGCCTCTTCCAACATTCGGGGGTCGCGAATGATTTGTTCCCTTCTAGTCCTTGTCTCCGGGTCCAATATCCATTCTATGGCTTGTCTCAAGCTGAGCAGTTCCTTGCCCAGACCCACTATGTCTTCATAGAAGACCTTCGGAGCTTTCTCAACTTGATATTCGAGGAGACTCCGGTCCCTCATTCGTTCTATAACATCGACGATAACGCCCTTCGTTGGGGATAATACCGCGTCGACGCTTGTGTTTACTTTGTCTCTTACTTCGGGCGGGATACTCACCTGAAATGCTTGACCGCCTGAGAGTCGGACGAGAGCCGTGTCTCCTTTTACCTCTTCTACGGTGCCAATGGGTCGCATTCCCTGCTTGAGCTCCTCCATCAGATTGTGGTAGCGTCGGAGTTCAGTTTGGAGATATTCTATCTGGCGTTCCTTTCGCGTCAGCTCTTTCTCAAGTTCAAGCGCTGGAGGATATTCTGGCGCGTTTTGCTCAGCCATGCCAGGGTCTGACTACTCCTTGTCCGACCGGAGATAAATAGATATGGGCTATCATGATCAAGCTCAAATTATGTGCTTGGTCCCGTGGTCAATACATGGGGCATGCTATGGAGTCGGGAAGATGCCAATCCCTAGGTAGGTTATTAGAAAGCAAGGAATAGAGAGAGAGTCTGCGGATCAGACACTTGCCTCTCGGACGAGTAATAGTGCAGAAGGTATTTTTTGTGGTGGTGCTAGCTTTTCGAGATTATTGTGTGACGCCGGGCTTTCTCAATAGAAAGCCAAGTCGGGGAAGTTTGAGTTGAATACCTCTCCCGCCGACGATGTCGAAACGCACTAGCCGAGGAATTATCTGACGCCGATCCATTTTCCGGACCAACAAGTATCTGTGGAGCATCTGGTTCTCCTCAACCATCCTCAGTTCGACAACTCCATCGACCAGGCTTTCCACCTTTCTGAACAACTCTGGGTGAACACTTCCTGTGGAAAGGGTCACGATTAGTTTTCCGCCTGCTTTCTTGACTTTTGCTGCGATGCTCTGGATGAAACTGATCGCATGTTTGCTCTCTGTCTCGCTGAATATTGGAATGAGAGAGTCGAGTAGTATGGTTACTTGTCGGTAGCCCAGTTTCTCCATTAACGTTGTAAGGTAGATACTCACATTTGTCAGGTCGTACGGCTGCGGAACTACCCCTTCAGTTACGCCCGCGGTGGCCGAGTAACAGTCCATTATCTCGAGCTTGTTCATCAGCTGATATTTTCTCGGGTCCCAACCAAACTCGTTCATCCTCTCCGTTATGTTCGCAGGGAACGTGTCATAGGTTACTATGATGCACGGCCTAGACCGAGTTAGCTCGTCGTAGAGTATCTGTTGTGCAAGTGTTGTTTTCCCACTGCCAGGGTCTCCTGCGATCAGGATTGAGGAGGCATCTGGAAGGCTTCCGCCCACTAGATTATAGAAATCCTTGAAAGGTGTGGATATCTTCTCCAAGTACTGATTTGCACCCCGTGTAGCCGACCAGTTCTTCCCAGTCGCTATTGGCTTAGCTCAGCGACGGCGGGTATGAATGGGGATTGTAACTACCTTCAACTTTGTTGAAGTACACTTCCCGCGGCACGTTAGCGAAGAGTTAATCAATCATGTTCCGTCTTACCGCGCACCCTCGAATCAGGGATTACGCTAGTTGAAACTGGTTTCATATGTACTTATACAGCTCGCACCAGGGACAACCAAGACCGCGGCTAAGGCCATCTCCAAGATCAAAGGCGTGAAGATGGCTCATGCTGTCACAGGACCATTCGATGTAATTGCTTTTGTTGAAGTTCCAGATCTTACTACGCTTTCGGACCTAATTCTCGCAAAGATTCAGAATATTGAGGGAGTCCAGAAAACTCAAACGGCTATTGTCGTGACGCCGGATGTGCTCAGGCCCAGTCTTCCACGAAATCGAAAGAACAAAAATTCTGCTTAAGGGACAGTTCGATAACTTCTGAACAAGGGGAAGGGGCTCGTCTTGGGCGGACGACTAGTCTGATTCGTTTTCCATCGAATCAGTCTTTGATCGCAGACGAGACTGAAGTTCGAGCAGGTTTTTGAGGATTAGGATGTCACCCAAGTCTTCCTTGTCTGTTGAGCTCTGATCGTTCTCGTCTGGTCGCATAGGGGCCGTCTTCTCGTTGATAGTATAAGTGTTATCAATACTCAAACAGCACGCATATTGATCTAAAATGGGTAAGCCTCGGCAGACTAAGAAACCTAAGAAAAAGAAAGAGATGTAGTGTCTTCCGCTAGATAGTTGGCGGAGGCGGCGGTTTCCGCACCTTGATGGCGAGGAGTATTAGGAAGAACGCTAGCCCGAATATTGTCAGAAGAACGATCGCCGACGTGGTTGTACTGGTTGCTGTGCTGCCAACATTTAGCTGAACCGTGGCTGTTGGACTGGTGATTGCGTTTTCAGACAGGGGACCGATTCTTTGGTTCTGATACTCTACGCTTAGTTGGTAGGATCCTTGGGGTATAACGCCGATCTTGGCGTCGCCTTTGCTATCGGTGATGATGCTTCTGCTCGTCTGGTTAACGAGCGTGATTGTGACATTGGCTCCGCTGATTGGATTATTGTTATTGTCGACTACGTGAACTATTGCTGGGTAAGCTTGAAGGGCGATTGTTTTTGTCGCTGGACCGCTTGTTAGGTCGAGAGTTTGTCCGGAAGGCGTTATTCCGACGGTCCAACCTTCCCAGGTCGCTCCAGTCAACGTGTAGAGATCGTTGGACAGAAATCCTGAATACTGCGTGATGGTAGTTGTCGTGCCAGCTGTTTGGGCAGAAAGACTAACTGAGGCGGGAGCTGGACTCAATGGGTTGCCTGAAGCGTCGTTGAAAGATAGTGTGTAATGGAATTGCTTGTCAAACACGGCCGTGAAGCCAGCTGTCCCAGTGTAGTTGTAAAGAATTCCGCCGGTCGACCCCGCTACTGGAATCCTCAGCGTCGGATTGGTTGTCCAGACAACTTGGTTTGGTGTTCCAAAATAATTAGCCCATTCCTTCCAAACGTAGTGGCCCCCTGTTGAGGATCCAGTGAAGGTAGTGTTGCTGCTTAGAACAGTAATGGTATGAATGGTGTTATTTGCAAATGTGAAGGTTGGTGGAGAGCTCTGAGGCAGGGAGACTGTGCACTGATTTGAGCTACAGTAGGTTCCTGTACCATTGTCTATCTGGACCCAGATGGTCCCGTCGCTTGATGCAACATTCGAGCTGACCGTAACCTGGCAACCCGAAGTACAACCGGAGGTGGCGTATACGTTTCCGATGAGGAGCGGAACTAGAAATGAGGCGAGTAACGTGAAGAGTATCACTGGGGCTCTTGCTTTCACTGTAAGCCTGGCCTCGACGTTGGTCGAGAAACCGGAGTTGTAGGCTTAGAAGCTCTTGAACCATCAGCCAAGGAGGCGGAGTAACATGGCGCTTAACAGGGCTCGCCTTTCCACTCGGTGCTTGATAGGCAGAAGTACAGTCGTTTCGCCCGTAGGTCCTTACGCGCTCTTTTACGACGTTGTTTTATATTGTCCATCCAGAAAATAATCAGCGAACATTATGACGGTTCAGCTTCAGAAGATGAAGATGCTCGTTGCCGGGGAGTGGAAGGACAGCGCCACCGGCGCCAGATCGTCTATTCTTGATCCTTCCAGCGGGGAAATTATTGCCGAGGTTCCTAGGGCGTCTAAGCAGGACGCCAAAGCTGCCGTTGATGCGGCTAGAGCTGCTTTCGGTTCTCCTGAATGGCGGGACATGGATTCCGGGAAGAGGGGTAGGATTCTCACGAAGCTAGCAGGTTTGGTGAGGGAGAACTCGGATGAGCTGGCTAGGCTGGAGACGTCGAATGAGGGCAAGACGCTCCGGGAGTCAAAGGGTGATGTTGCGTGGGCGGCTCGGGCGTTCGAGTATTTCGCGGGACTCGCCGACAAGATTGAGGGCGAGACGATCCCGGTTCCACCTAAGCGGTTGAATTATACGTTGAAGGAGCCGTTGGGTGTTACAGTCCATATTGTTCCTTGGAATTATCCGATTGCCTTGGCCTCTAGAAGCCTAGCACCTGCACTAGCAGCTGGCAATACCGTTGTTATGAAGCCCTCTGAGCTTACCCCACTAACGGCGCTCAAGATTGGTGAACTGGCCCTAAAGGCTGGAACTCCAAAGGGTGTCATGAACGTGGTGACGGGTTCGGGCGCGGAGGTTGGATCAGCGTTGGTTTCTGACAAGAATGTCGACGGAATAGTGTTTACTGGCTCTGGCGACACGGGTCGTCAAGTTATGGAGGCAGCGGCCAAGAACATTACACACGTGGTAATGGAGCTTGGAGGCAAGAATCCTCACATTGTTTTCGCGGACGCTGATCTTCAGAGAGCAGTCAAGGCGGTGAAAGATGGGATCTTTACCAACGCCGGACAAATGTGCTGGGCAGGATCTCGCGCATTCATACACGAATCCATCTACGACGGTTTCGTCAAAGACTTGGTGTCGAAGACCTCCGCGATGAAGATTGGACCTGGAAGCGAGGAGACGACGGAGATGGGTCCCTTGGTTTCAAAGTCGCGCCAAGAGACTGTCCTGGGCTATGTCAAGGACGGAGTCTCGGAGGGCGCGAAACTACTGTATGGAGGCAAGAGGCCTAGCGATCCACGGCTCGACAAAGGAAGCTTTCTCGAACCGACGATCTTCGCTGACGTCACAGGCGAGATGAAGATTGGTTGTGACGAGATCTTTGGTCCCGTGTTGTGTGTGACGAAGTTCAAGAATACTGACGAAGTTGTGGCCATGGCGAACGAGACGGACTACGGTTTGTATGGGGGGGTCTGGACGAACAACCTGAAACTGGCTCACGACGTCGCGTCGAGGCTCGAGGTCGGCGGGGTCGCGATAAACGAATACTTGGTTACTTTTCCACAGACGCCGTTTGGCGGGTACAAGGACAGCGGGATTGGACATGAGAACGGGGTTCGAGCGTTGGAATACTATACGCGGACGAAGAATGTCTCTGTAAACCTCAGCTAGTATCTACTGTGATTCTAGTTGGTAGAAGACTCCTTCCCCAGCCTGTTTGGACTTCAATACGAGTTCCAGACCAGGCTTCAGATCTTTGCGATCGACTTCATTGCTGATGGGTGCGAAAACTCTCATGCCACCTTCGAGTTCTGCTAGACCGAGAAGGTAAGGGGTCGAGTCTTGGAAGACTGGCGGCGCGAAGTATACTTCGGTAAACGTTACGAGTTTTCCTTTACCCTCTATCGGAACCCACGCGACCTCGCTGCCTCGACATTTTGGACAATCGGCTCGGGGTGGAAAATAGAGCGTACCGCATTCCTTGCATTGGGTTGCCATGATCTGGTTCTTCTCCAGATAGGATACCAATGCTGCGATCTTCGTTTGGGAGACGTAGCCGAAGCGTCCGAATTTCTCGAAACCCAACGCTAGTTACGCCCTGAGAATCGAGACTGCGGAATACATGCCTATTCCCCCAATGTTCTGGGCGAGTCCGATCTTCGCACCGTCAACTTGCACGTCTCCAGATTCTCTCCTGAGCTGATGGACTAGACTGGTGATCTGGGATGCTCCAGTTGCGCCCACTGGGTGTCCTTTGGAGATTAGTCCACCATCAATATTGACAGGGATTTTTCCTCCAAGCTCGGTCTCGTTGGTCTTGAGAAGCCTAGTTCCTTTTCCGGGCCGGGCAAATCCGAGGTCTTCGTAATTCAATATCTCCGTGATAGAGAATGAATCATGAACTTCAGCAACATCAACATCCGTGGGTTTTACTCGAGCCATCTCATAGGCTGACCTGGCCGCGTTCTTGGTGACTTCGAAGCTGGTCAGAGGACCCTGTCGCCCTGCGAGAGACATGGGACTTGAGGCGAGACCGAGACCCCCAACCCAGACAGGCTTGTCAGTTATCTTCTTGGCCTTCTCAGTACTTGCGACTATTAGACATGCGGCGCCGTCTGCGTTGGCGCAACAGTCGTAAAGTTTCAAGGGTTTGGCGACCGGGCGTGAGTGGAGTACCTCTTCGGTGGTGATGGGTTTCTGAAACATTGCTTGCGGATTCTTGGTGCCATATTTTCGGTTCTTCACGGTGACTAGCGCCATGTCCTCCTCTGTGGTTCCGTACTTTGCCATGTGGGCGTTTGCGTACATTGCGTAGTAGGCTGGCATGCTTGTGCCGAAGGGAGATTCCCACATCACGTCACCAGCCCTTCCCATTAGTTCCTGAATCTCTCCCGAGGAGAGTTCAGTCATCTTCTGAACTCCAACCACTGCGATTACGTCGTGGAGGCGTGACGATATTAGCGACCAGGCGATTCTCAGTCCTACGGCGCTTGAAGCACATGCAGCTTCGACGTTGAAAGTGGGTTTAGGACTGAGACCGAGGTATTCTGATACAACGCCGGCGGGGGATCTCTGCTTATCATAATGGGTAGCTGAGCAGACGATCGACCCATCGATCGCCGGAGACTCTAGTTCTGCGTCGTCGAGCGCACTGCTGTAAGCTTCGAACGCGAGCTCTCGGAGGGAAGCATCGGTTCTTTTTCCAAACTTTGAATGCCCCACTCCTACAATTGCTACTCGTCCCATAAACTGGATTCCGAGACTAATTCTGGCTCGTGCTGTAAAAGAAGGTTACTTGGAGGTGGGCTAGACGGCCTCTTTGGATTCAGCGTAGAGGAATGTGATTCCTCCAGTGGCGATCTTCACGCCGTGTCGGCCTGAGTCTCTTCCGGCTTGAGAATCAAGGGCTTTCTTCATGCTGTCCAGATTGTCGAACTCCAGCTCTACGACCTGGTAGTAAGCAGGGTCACCGCGTGGGGCGCCAACGACCTTGTGGACTGTGTACTTCTTGAGTCCCGGCATTTGCTTGGCAATAGGGACGTGGTCCTCCCAGTACTGTTTGTCGAATAGTTCCGGATCCTTAGGTTTACCGAACAAAACGATGATCTTCGCCAGGGGCTCTAGCCTCTAAAAGCTGGTTGCTATGGCCTCGTTTTTCCTGATCTGTACATCGACGCCTTCAACTTCTATCTCGGGGATCGCGGGAACTTTGATGCCCATTTCTTCTATCTCGCCTCTCTTCTTCTCAATCGCCTGCCTCCAATACTTTACCTTCTCCTCCATCGTCAAGCATCCTAACCCCGAGTCTCGCGCAATCTGCTCGAGTTCATGGTCGACTTTGTCAAAATCAGATGGTAGCCGCCAGAATTCGGACTTGTGCTCGTAGAGGAGTGGAGACAAAAAGATGAAGCCTTGTTTCATCTGGCGAGTAACGGTAAGTTTCTGTTCCTCCGTAAACTCTTGGGACATCGCTCGCAAGAGCGCCATCGTCGCTACCAAGTGCCGGGTCTCGTCTCTGGTTATGTTCTGGAACGATTGTCGGTAGACTTCGAGTTTGCTCGTCTGGCGCATTGAGTTGAATATTGTCTCGGCTCCGATCTCTGCAAAGAAAAATCCAGCAAATAGTAGCTCGGGAGAAAGGTATTCCCAGGCACCCACGAATCCCTTCCAGTACCTTCGTCCTTCATCGTAAAGGGTTTGTATGTTCCTCAATGCCTTCTGTTCGAAATCTGATTGGGGCTTGTATCCGTAAGGCCAGTTGGGGCAGAGTTTGTTGCAGGCTCTGCGGCATACTTCATCGTGACGGCATTCGTCATAGGTGATTGATGCGAGCATCTTCTTCGTTGGATCCTCCAAGTTCAATTCTGCTGCTCTTACTATGCCGAAACCGAAGGCTCCAATGCCAGATTTCTCGAAGAGGGCTAGCTTTGACATCCAGTAGGCCTGAGCTATTCGCTCCTTAGGGTCGAAGTTCTTCCCGTCGAGTTCGTCCCATGGAAGGGTCGAGGGATTCCAGTTTTGAGCGAAGGACAGGTCGAATGCGCGGAACATCATCTCGTTCTTGATGGTCCAGTTTCCAGGGAAAATGTTCAGGTCCGCTTTGGGCTTGTCCTTCTGGGCCTTGGGCAAGTTATGTTCGTCTCGGTGATCTTCTCAACATATTACTTAAACGTGAAATCTTGAGGTTCTCTCGTTGACTCATGTTCCTGAGAACTTGGGCTGACGCTTCTCAAGGAATGCTCTGACTGCCTCTAGATGGTCTTTGGTTTTTCCCGCTATATCCTGGTTCTGGGCTTCATACTCAAGGGCGTCGGGTAGTTCAAGCCGGCTAACTTGGTTCACTACTCTCTTTGAGAGTCCGAGGGCCTTTGTGGGTCCATTCGCAAGCTTCTCAGCAACGCTGTTCACGACGTTGTCTAGTTCAGTGCCTGGGACTGTCTGGTTTACTAGCCCTAGATTCTCAGCTTCCTTGGCTCCGACTGTTCTGCCGGTCATGATTAGCTCAAGAGCCCTGCCCGGGCCCAGGGTTCGGGTCAGGAAATAGCTACTGCCAGAATCGGGTACCAAGCCTACCCCGATGAAGGCTTGTTTGAGGCCCGCCTCCTCAGAGGCTATTCGGATATCGCAGGCGAGGGCAATGCTCGCGCCGCTGCCTGCGGCGATGCCGTTGATTCGTGCTATAACTGGCTTCTCCATGTTTCGGATCCTTAGAATCATCGGGTGGTATTTTTTTCGTAGGTGATCGCCAAGGGAGGGACGGGAGTCACCACCGTACCTCTCTTTCAGACCTGAGACGTCTTCGCCGGCTGAAAAGGCTCTACCTGCCCCGGTGATTATGAGACAACGAGTGGCCTCGTCCCTTTCCGCCTCTTTTAGCGCCCTGTAGAATTCTTCTCCCATCTTGTCGTCAAAGGAGTTGAGGGCTGCAGGGCGGTTCAGGGTGATTCTAGTTATCTGTTCCTTCCTTTCGACTAGTATGGTTTCGTAGCCCATCTCATCGCCCCTTGAACTGGGGTGGTCGTTTCTCACTGAAGGCTTTCATTCCTTCCTTCATGTCCTGCGTCGAGAAGAGAAGGTAGAAGTTTCTTCTCTCAAATTGGAGGCCCTCCTCTAGCGAGGTGTCGAAGGCTTTCAAGACTGCTTCTTTGGCTAATCGCGTTGCGACAGGTGCTTTCTGTGCAATCTGCATAGCTAGTTTCTTCGCTTCCTCAAAGTAGGCCTCTATCGGGACGATCCTGTTGACGAGTCCATGCTTCTCCGCTTCCCGAGCAGTAATGGGTTGCCCGGTTAGGATCATTTCCATGGCGCGGAATTTTCCGATAGTTCTTGTCAGGCGTTGGGTTCCGCCTGCTCCGGGCATTATTCCTATGTTGATCTCGGGCTGTCCGAACTTTGCTGTTTCTGAGGCGATGATAATGTCGCAGTTCATTGCCAGCTCACATCCTCCACCTAGGGCGTGTCCACTGATGGCTCCTACGATTGGTTTGGCTGTTTTCTTCAGTCTGTCCCAGAGTGCGAACTGGTTGCGCTGGATGAGGTCGACTGGGGTTGCTTCGGATAGTTCTTTGATGTCGGCCCCGGCTGAGAAGGCATCATCATTCCCGGTCAGAACGGATGCTCTTATTCGATCATCCTTGTCGAACGCTTCGAGAGCCTCGACAAGTTCTCTGAGGAGTTCGAAGTTTAACGCGTTGAGGACTTTGGGTCTGTTTAGACGAATGATACCGATGGGCGGTTCTGTCTCGACTAGTATCTGGCTGAACGGCAAGAGGGATCAGTTTTGCCGATCGTAGCGCGTGTATAAAGCGTTGGGAATTCTCAACGAGTCGTGAAGAATTCGCGGTAGCCTCCTTTGCTCCCTTTTCTTCGTGAGGGATCTCCCAAGTATCCTTGATTCACCATCTCTCTGAGGGCCTTCGGCGGTATCCACTTTTCATCACCAGTAGCTTGAAAGAGCGCTTCCAGGTTGCGGAGTCTTGTGTCAAGCCCTACAAAATCCGCCAGTTCGAAGGGTCCCATTGGGTGATTGTATCCCAATTTCATTGCTAGCTCGATGTCGCGAATCTTGGCGGTATCTTCCTCAAGAAGCTTGGACGCCTCCATGAAAAGCGTGAGTCCCAATCGGTTAGCGATAAAACCGGGCTCATCCCGGACCATGATGGCCGTCTTTCCGATCGTTTCGACGATCATGCCTGCTCTCTGAATTGCCTCCACCGATGTCTGGTCTGTTTTGACGATCTCGACGAGTTTGGTGATTTGTGCGGGGTTGAAGAAGTGCATGCCCAACAGCCTGTTTTTTTTGGAGAGTTTTGATCCGATCTTGGTGACTGTGAGCGTGGACGTGTTCGAGGCGAGCAGGGCACTCTCTGGAGCAGCTGATTCTAGCTTTCCGAATATTTCCTGTTTGAGCAGTAGGTGTTCGTAGACGGCTTCTATGACAAGGTCTGCACTGTTGCAGGCCTCCTTCAAGTCGGCAGCTGGTCGGATTTGTTGGAGAGCCTTGGTCCCTTCTTCTCGGGTTATCTTCGCCTTGGCAACCGCCGATTCTATGCCGTAGGGTCCGTGGGCGACCTCGTCAAGTCCTGATTTGACCGCGGCACGATTCTCGTCGGTCACGGAAACTTCGTGGCCGTGTTGTGCGAAGACTTGTGCTATCTGGCGGCCCATCATTCCGAAGCCGATGACTGCGACCTTCATTTGGAAGAGTTCTCTGCGGCCCTTTCCTTCTTGACCAACGCGACCATTCTCAAGCGTTCTTCTCGCCTTCTCTTCGCATCCTTCCATCGACGTTTCTCATCAGGGGATTCTGGAACGACGTCGGGGATCTCGGTCGGCTTTCCGTTTTCGTCCATAGCAACATAAGTGAGGTATGAGGATCCCGTATGAGTAACTTTGCCAGTCTTGAGGTCCTCTGCTTCAATTCTAACTCCAACTTCCATTGATGTATGGCCCGCGTAGTTTAGTGAGGCTTTGAGCGTGAGGAGGTTTCCAACGTAGACTGGGTTGTAAAAGTCCATCCGGTCCATGCTAGCGGTGACGACTGTCTTTCGGGTGTGGCGTAGGGCTGTCACGCCTGCTGCGACGTCTACGAGTTTGAGTATTGTTCCTCCGTGGACGAACCCCATCGGGTTAGCATCGCTTGGCAGCATCTGTGATGATAGGATGGATTTCGATTCGGTGACCGGCTTCGAGGGTCTCATAACCTTCCGGGCTCCTAGCTGTCGGAATTTAGCCTTGTCACGAGGAAGCACGGGATTCTGTCTTGGTTAGGGTTAGTTCTTATCTTTCCCAGGCGGGCGCGAGATTCGAGTAGGCCCCCGGGGGGCTAGAAAAGATTCTGCTCCTGAGTCGAGAATCTTTTTTTCGGAAAAGAGTTCACTGGCAACGGTCTTTTTTCAAGAACCGGTTCAGGAGCGATTCGAGAACCAGTCTCAATAACGAATTCTGACGCCGTTTTCAGTTACCGATTCCGCTCTTGATTCCATATGATCGGGCTGTTCTTATCCGGAGAAGGATTCCAAGCAGGACAAACTCTGCTGCTTTGGCAACGTAGGCTAGCGCGATGTTGGTGTTTGGCGCGTTGACAGCTGCGGATGCTGCCCAGAGGACGATGACAATGACGACCCAATAGATGCCAATTTTGAGCCAGAGATCACGCCGATTGTTTGCTGCTACGAGACCGATGCCACCCAGATACACGAGTCCTATTAGGATTAACGGGACGCCAAGCGGTATTCCATAGACCCATATTCCGATGTACAAGTGAAGAATTGCGGTGACTGCTGCCAATACTAGGGCAACGTTAAGGAGGATCTTCGGATAACTCGTCGGTAGGGCCCCGGCGGTCGCGTCGGATTTCTCGCCTGTCAAGACGCGTTCTACGTGCTACGACGATAGTAGTTCTGGTATTAGGATTAAGCATGCGACTGCTTGGCCAGACCGTTCCCGTGGAAAGCCGTGGCAAGGGTGAACCTCGTAAGCCAGTATGCCTACTTTACAGCTTGGTCCCCGTCCAAGATACGTTCTTGTTTCCTCAACTTCCGCAATGAAAAAGAAGAGTGTTGTAGATATGGTGGGGCCGGTGGGATTTGAACCCACGACATCCGCCGAGTCTTTCGTCTACGGGTATCTTCACGCGCTCCTGAATTTCGTCATCCCGCCAACTGGAGGTCTGCTTACCCGTTGTAATATATTCTGGAGCCCGTCGTCATTCCTTTCTAGGACCCATCTCTTGGAATGGGTCTGGCTAGACTACGGCCCCTCAACTGATTTGAAGGCTCGAGGCCCCACCGAGCGGCCGGCTCGAAAACTATCAGTATAAAGATAACTGAATCGGGCGTCGAGTCGAAGCTGTTCGGACAGTCAATGACTCGTTCTATGGTTGTTCTTTCTGCGCGATGTAAGTCCTTGTCTCAGGGACATACCATCGGGTTGTTTCACGGAATCTGTGCCAGAAATCGTGGAAGGCGGAGAGATCCCGGGATTCGACTGTGATCATTCCGTTGTACGTGGTGCCCCAGATGTGGGCGTATTCAGCGACGATCTCTACCTCCTTGGAAAGGTTCTTCTTGAACTGTTCCCAGCCAGCGGTCGCTTTCTTCTTGTCAGCCTCGGTCAGGGGTCTTACCCGGTAGAAGATCAGGAATGCGAATATCAGAGAATTACACCTTAGGTCGCGCCTATCAAGCAGTTGGGTTAATCTTGTTTTCGCCCTGTGGGAGCTAGACCCGGAAAGAGGCGTGGTTGGGTTACATGCCTCTTTTGTGACGGGATTCGCCACTAGCCCTCAGTGATGATGGGTCTAGGTGTCTAGGGGATTCTATTGCGGAAGGCAGCTGTCATTGTATTCCTCACTCTAAGCCTTCTTGTATTCTTGCCAACTGACGCTTCAACGAATCATAGCAATCCGCTCGGTTTTCTCAACGCAGGACCCGTAGGGACCACCGACTATCCTTGGACGATGTTTCATTATGATGCTGGGCGTAACGGAGCTACTCCTGCTTCTGGTCCTACCTCCGCGAGCCTGATGTGGAGCTACACTACGGGAGGCATCGTTTACGCCTCACCGATTGTGTCTGATGGATTTGTATTCATCCCGTCTTATGATGGTAAGCTGTACGCGCTTGACGAGTACACCGGAGCCCTCATCTGGTCCTTTACGACTGGATCAAATATCGTTGCAACTCCGGCAGTGGGAAACGGCATCGTCTACCTATCGTCCAAGGACTTTACGGTCTACGCGCTTGATGAGAACACTGGTTCAATGCTCTGGCGAATATCGAACGTCGCGGCAGTCGTATCCTCTCCCGTCTTGGCAGATGGCAAGCTTTTCTACGGGACCTTGTATTCTTCATCAGCAGGTAGGGCTGAGTTTCTGGCCCTCAATCCTCAAGATGGAACAGTGTTCTGGAGACAGACTATTTCCGATTATATCGAGGGTTCCGCCGCCGTTAGCAAAGGGCTCGTGTTCTTTGGGATAGGCGCTATCAGCAACGCTGTCGTTGTCGCCTTGAATGAGACGACTGGGAAGTCAGTCTGGAATTACAATACAGCGGTCCCGACTACGATAACCACGGCGCCCGCCACTGCTTATGGCAATGTTTACGTGGGTCTTGACGGTACCAGGTTCCTCGCGCTCAGCCAAGCCACGGGCGGCCTAGTCTGGTCGTTCAACACCCCAAGCGGTTCTAACGCGACTTCTCCCGCGATCTATAATGGAGTAGTCTACTTTGGAACGGGCAGAGGTATCGTGTATGCTCGTAACGCGACTACTGGTGGTCTAATATGGTCGTATACAACTCCTACCGGCGGGGCGGTGGCATCCTCCCCTGCCATAGCTCTTGGATCTAAGACCGTGTTTTTTGGTTCTAACGATCGCTACTTGTACGCGGTCAATATGATGACAGGCACCTTTTTGTGGAGGTACTTGACTGGCGGACAGGTTTCCTCTTCACCTGCGGTGGCCGATACCCGGGTCTTCATCGGCGCTAAAGACGCGAAGGTCTACGCCTTGGGGATAATCATTCCGCCACTGAGCGCTACGCTAACCGCGAGTCCAGCTATCCTGAGATCAGCAAGTGTGTCAAATCTTACAGTGACCGTTAGAAACAGCACGGGCCCGATCACAGGAGCCAATCTAACTCTTACCTCATCAGCCGGAGGAACACTCAGCCAGCCAGTGATGACTATTCCCGGGACCTATGTTGCCAACTTTACTGCGCCCCCAGTAAGCTCGACCCTCATTGATGTAATCCAAGTTATTGCGAGCGCACCTGGCTACCTCAACGCTGTCGCAAGGACGACTATTACCGTGAATCCGTACCCCCCTCTGACAGTCGCGGTTGCCGCGAAGCCCGGGACAACCACCCCTGGGGCGGAGGTTCTCCTGATGATCATGGTGACTAATGGGACTGACTTGATCGCAGGTGCAAGTCTCACCATGACCTCGACATCGGGCGGCAGCTTCTCTGGTCCTACCGATGGTGGGAATGGAAACTATACAGTAATCTACACTACTCCTCTCCAGAGCTCTACTAATGTCCTGACAGTTCAGGCCTCAAAGAACCAATTCAGCTCTGCGCAGGGCCAGGTCGTTGTGACAGTGAACGGGATTCCTGATCTTACTACTGTGAAGGTGGCTGGTCTACCGCTATTCCTATTTGCTGCGGTTGCAGTCCTCATATTCTTCATCCTTATCGCTGTCGCGGTTACGCGGCGGGACAGGTCCCGACCGCACGGTCCGCCTCAACCCTCGTTCACGTATTGATCGGATGGACGGGCTTTTCCGGGAAGGCTTATGTAAGCGATTTCTGACCCGTGGGGTTTAGTGGGGTTGGCGGCCATAGCTGGGAGCTAGGACCCGTACCCATTCCGAAAGAACGAGGAACGCTCGTACCGGAAGCACGGAAGTGAATCTCCCAGGCGATCTCTGTGGTAGTGTGGTGAGAGATCCCACGCGAAGCTTAGACCGCTGCCAACCTCATTTGAAAATTCTGGAAAGTTCTAGAATTTTGCTTCATCGATTTTTTCTATCTTCAGAGTTATGATTGGGAAATCGTGCGTAATCAATCTTTATAACGCGCAGGGGACAATTAACCTTCAGCGCTCGGGGGACATCGGCTGCTATCTGTTGCATTGCTCGATATTTTCAGCCCTCTAAGCCCTCTAAGCAGCATTTTCAACAATCTAGGCACTGTCACTCAGTTAATCTTCACACTCCTGTTTGTCCTTCTCTTCTTCGGATTTGGGCAGAAGCTCCAGATGCGTCAGTACATGTGGGATATTGACAGGGGATTACGACGCCTCGACCTCATTCGGACCCAGGCGAAGGATCTGGCGTTGAAGACTATCAAGGAGATCGGCAAGCCGACCATGGACCCATTGCCTCAACTAAATGTGCTGATGGAATCATTCTTGATTACTCCGGTGGACATGGACCCGTCGGGCATTGTGAGCAAGTTCGACCATCTCTTGGATGTTCGTGATGTGAAGTTCAAGGAGGATGTTCAGAAGATGGCGCCTGGTGCCGACTCCGCTCAGGTCAACAACCTTGAGAACCTTGTCGAGGCTTCTTGGGCCTTGAACACTATTTTCCGGATAATACGCCACTTCTATCTGTTGGGCAAGAAGACTAACAGTATATTCATCATCATTCAGCTTCAGGCTCTACTTCCTATGATTATGCAGGAGGCTGAAGCCTACTTGGGTGCGGGGCGAGCGTTTGCTGAGGGGCAGCCGATAGGGGATGGGCTTGGGCCGCTTGTTGCGTCGAAGTTGATGAAGGATAAGGCTCAGAGGAAGGTCGAGAAGGACATCATGGTTGCTGAGACCACGATGGAGGATCGGAGAATAATTGCTCTCAAGGCCGAGGGTCCGGGGGGGAATGTTGGAAAACCGGGGGACGCCATACAATCCCTCCTCCAAGAGAACGATGGAAAGGTCTCAATGATCGTGATGGTGGATGCGGCTCTAAAGTTCGAGGGCGAGACCACGGGTGAGATCAGCGAGGGGATTGGTGCAGCGATTGGGGGCATTGGGACGGAGCGTTTCAAGATCGAGCAGGAAGCTACGAAACAGAAGATACCGGTCTACGCGGTCATCGTCAAGGAGAGCATTCTGGAGGCGATTACTCCTATGAAGAAAGAGATACTTGAGGCGGGAGACAAGGTTATCGAGAGGATTAAGAACCTCATCGTGGAACGGAGCAAGCCCGGCGACACGGTTATAATCGCCGGAATAGGCAACACCATAGGCATAGGACAGTAGACTGTTAAAGTGTCTCAGCCGAGACCGCGGAGCGGTCCCTCAATAGGAGTAATGCTGATCTCCATAGTCCTAATCATAATCGCCTTCTACACCCTCAACCTCGCACTGTCGACATTCAGTTCAGACGTTACTCTGGCGACGTTGTACTTCACGGTCGCGGTCCTGTCGTTCGGGTTTGTCGTCCTCTCAGTCTTCAGAGTCAGACGGGGCTACGCGTTAGCCAACCCGGCTCCGCTCAAGGTCATGTCGATAGTGAAATGTCCACAGTGCAGCTTCAAACAGATCAAGAATTTCGCGGTCGGCGATTTTGTCTTCAAGAAGCTGGGCATGTGTTCCCAGTGCGGGGTCGCAAGCCTCTCGATAACAGGCATTTACTACGACGGACCCACACGCCGCTAGCCGCATGCGCGAATTGGACGCCTGGTCCAATCCTGGGTTGAACTCCACTTCCCCCATCATACGGTTCTAGCTTGTAAAGTGTGAAGGACTTTTTTTTGGGTTCTGACATGCCCCGGGGTCGAGAAATAGTTAGTAGAAAAAAGAAAGATAGTGAAAAAAAACAAAAATTCCGCGGTAGCAAGAGAAGGGGAAGTCCGGCAAGGGAAAGAAGTATCTGCGACGCGAGACTCGCGCGCGTACCTTTTTTCTCTAGGCCACGCGGAGTGTGCTGCTTCTTAACAGGATCTCATCATCACGCATCATCGCGTGCTACGTTACTCCAGCCTATCCTTGCCTCTATTCTGGAGCCTCAGGTTGTTTCTAGCCGTTTTCCTAGGGACAATCAGGTCGATCACGCTTGTCTGCGATAATGGGACATGGGTAGAGGCTGAACGTTTGGGTCGTCTCTTAACGGACGGTTGCCAGCTAGCACCGAGTGGTGCTGGTGCGTCGGACCCTCGGATTGGTTGTAGCTTCCTTATTGTCCTGTTAGGATGGTGCAGTTGTCGTGGTTTACTATGACAGTGTGTTCTGATTGTGCTACTGGGTTGTTGCTTGCCTCTATCAGAACTGGGTAGGCGCTTATGCACTTGTTCCGGATTAGGTCCTGAAGCGCCTTTTTGCCGACTTCTCTTGGGAATCCTTTCTCTAACCATCTTGACGCGAATGGTAGGGTTGAGAAATTGGCTTGTATGAAGGCGAGCACTTTTTTGGAGTCTTCTGAGGTTGCGCCTTTTGGTTTTACGAACCTGTAGATGTAGGCGCTTGACCCGTTGGTAACCGCTCCTTGGGCCTTGGCTAGGGTCACGAAGGGTTCGATCGCGAAGACTTCGCCTTCTTCGATCTTTGTCCCGTTCATTCCCATCGCCGAGACGCTGGGGACGGATTTTCCTGCGTGTATTGTGTATCGTTCGATCTTGTGGCCGGTCAAATTGCTGATGGGTCGTAGGCCTACCCGGGTGATGGTAGTCTGGACTATTCGTCCTATCTCAGATAGTTTGACGCCGGGTTTGAACGCACGGATCGCATTCTGGAGAGCCTCGTCTGCAGCCTGGGCTAACGGCTCGAACCTCGGGTCCAAGCAGACTGTGACTGAAGTATCCGTGACATAACCGTCGACATGGACCCCAAAATCCACCTTCACCAGGGAAGCGGCGGGTATTGTTAGGGTGTCACCGGGAGGCGAAGTGTAGTGTGCTGCAACTTCGTTTATTCCCACGTTGACGGGAAAAGCGGGTCTCCCGCCAAAGTCCCTGATCCTCTGCTCTAGTCCTTCACAGATCTCGATGGCAGGCTTGCCGTACTTGACAATGCCTGGGACTTCCTTACGCAGCCTAGCTACGATGTCGCCTGATTTCTTGAACGAGTCAAGGGCTTGAGAGTCGAACAAGGGCTGTGTTAACTGCCTGACGGTTTAGAGATTTTGCTCATTTCACTTATCTCGTGGGAGTTAGTAGGATTCACTATCTGACTCACGAGCATTGTCCCGGGACTATGTCATAGTTGTAGGCTGATCCGAGTTTCGTGGTCTGGTACAGATCTATGGTTCCGCATCTTAGCAGGGCTGCAAGACCGTTGCCTGAACTACCTTCCAAGTACAAGAAGACCGCGTAGGACTGTTGGTTTGGAATGCTAATAGAATACCTTCCAGCAGCGTCGATTCTAACGGAATAAGGAAATTGTGAAAGACTGTCAAAATTTACTTGATACGCTGATTGAATACTTACGACGCCCGAGACGTCAATTGTCAACGGCGGAATCAGGAGATACGTTAGTGCTCCAGCCATAACTAATACCACAACAGCCAACCCGACGACTCTCAGTCGTACATTAGTCCTCTTTCTGACCGAGACTCGTAGGCGAGTTGCGGATTTTATCACCGGGTATGCGTGTCCCTAAGTAGGCCTGTTCTGATTTAAACCGCGCTGGTCGGAAAGGAGGACGGCCGGTTAGAGGACTGGGAAACACGGGTCGAAGGATCCTGGTTGCTACGATTTGCTGAAGTCGTGCTTCCACATCTCTCGTGCGAGGGCACCATCTTTCTTGAATAGATGTACCTGAGCCCTCGCCTTCTCTCTCCGTTCTCTATGCTCCCGCAAGAACTTGGTCACTTTCTCGACCAGGATATCTTTCAGGTCTCCTGTTAGCATTCGTCCGCCCTTGTATTCTGACCGGATTTCTTCAATGCGTTTGTCGTCGGGTTCGAAGAACATGTAGAGCCACTGGAAGGGAACGTCAATGTCAGGGTTGCCGCCGAGTTTGCGGTGTTCTTCGATGGATGCTTGTCCTCCTGAGAAGGCGTGTCGGTAGATCTTGTTCCGTACGGTCTTGTCGTCATCGTTGAGATAGATAGCGGTTTCGGGTTTGGACGAGCTCATCTTGTCCTGTATCCCAGTCAGGGGTGGGAGGAATTTGCTGTGGATAGCGGCTGCTTTGTGGTATCCGAGCGGTTCTGCGATGTCTCGTTGTATTCTCCAGTACGGGTCTTGGTCGATGGCTGAGGGTATGAGGCAGCGCTTCTTCTGGAACAGGCTTGGAAGGATCTGTATTGCGGGGTAGAAGCTCATTCCGATGTTGGTCTCGCCGGTGAAGCCGAAAACTGACTTCGCGGTGCTGTAATTTATTCTCCGAGCGATCTTCAGGATCATAGGGTAGGCGTGGCCAACGAACTCTGTGTCTTGAAAGATGAACGTCTTGTCAGGGTCGAAGCCGACGGCTGCTACTTCGAGGGTATTATCCTGGGCCCATTTCTGTGTATCTTCGTAGGTGAGGCTCCGCTTCTCTTCAAGGAATTTCTCATCGTCAGTCATCTGAATGTAGACGTTGACCTTGAACTTGTCTTGAAGCCACTTGGTGAAGTAGAAACTGAGAATATGGCCGATGTGCATCGGACCACTAGGGCCACGACCAGTATAGAGGAAGAATCTCTTGCCCTTGTCATAGTCGTCTAGGACAAAGTTCAGATCTCGATGGGAGAAGAAGACCTGACGACGCACGAGGTACGCGGCGTCGCTCAGGATTCCTTCGAGTCGTTTTGCGAGCTGCCCCGCAATATGCTGGGTTCCGAAGTCGCGGATCAGCCGTTCATAGTCGACTTCGCCAGTGACTTCCCATGGAGTTACGACGAATTTCTTGTCGACCATTACTCACTCATCTTTGGGATGGGCTATGTCAAAGATAGGTTGGACATTTCTACTTCGAACGCTGCAGCTGGAAGATTCAGCCCCCAGGATTTGATGGCTCGTGGATTTAGCTCTCCTATGATTCCAACCTCTTCTCCATCTGATAATATCACCCCGCACCTTCCTGATAGGAAACTGGGATGCTCAGTCTCTTTGATCTGGAATGATCGACCTTTGCTTTCTGCCAACGCGTCAAAGGAAGAACGAATTTCGGTGAATCCAGCGTTTGCATGGACGGTGACCGCGGCTAGTTTCCGGCTTTCTTGGATTGGATGGATCTGATTTTCTCCGCGACTGATACATGGTCCAATTTCGAAGATTCTTTGAGGATAGTCAACATGTGTATTGTGAGAGAGAACCTCTAGAAGGCTAGGCAGAAGCCAGCGTCTCAATACGGTATGGGTAATCATTCTTGGATTCAAGAGCTCAACAAGCTTTCCATCACTCTGCTGCACTTTGTTTGATACAACTGCTGGCGATGTCAACGCGTAAGTCAGAACCTCCTGGAAACCTAGTCCGACCATGATTTCAGCAACACTCTCGGTCTCGTCTGTCTCTTTCGCAAAGTTTCCCCCAGTCCAGATCCTGGGCCACTCAGGCTTCAACTCGTTAATGTCCATAGCAATTGCGATGTCTTCGATGATGTCCACAGAGTGCATAATGTCAGTTCGGTAGCCGGGAATCTCCAATTGGATTGTATCGCCTGTTGCTCTTCGGACCCCGTATCCGGCTCGTTCAGCAAATCGCGAAGCCTCCTTGAAGGTAAGGGATGTCCCAAGAAGCGAGTTGATGTAGGACAGGCGAATGCTTGCCCGTGTTGGGCTCAGGTTCGGACTAACGAGTATTCGTGGGGAGCCGTAAGGGTAAGTTTCGAGGCAGGTGTAGATTTTTCCTCCTCTCTCCGCAAGAGTTGAAACCACGATTTTCAGAGTATTATGAACAGTCTCAGAATTCGTACCCGTAACTTCAACGAGAGTGTTTTTCGTCTCTGTAGTAATCCTCCCGAGATCGTTAGAATTGATCACAGGGGGTAGCGAGAGGACATTGTCAGCGCCGTCGACAAGTATGGGCCATGATTCAAACTGGGAAATTATTTCTCCATATTCTGCTCCCTTCGGATGGCTCTCGACTATCTCTCGGAGACTCTGTTTCTTCTCCGATCCTAAAGGAGTGAAGGTGATAATGTCCGGATTGGCGACCGTATATGAGAGTGGAGATTGTATTAGGTCGGCTTGGTAGAATCCTATGGAAGCTCTCTTTCTCTTTCTCCCGTAGGTCTGGTCGAGTTTCTCCTGAAGATTGATCCAGCTCTTCAACGCCTCATCGGTTGGCCGTAGACCCTTTACGATCGCGGTCGAGATGAAGGGGCGAATCGGCTTGACGCGCTTGTCGATGACAACTTTCAGATTCGACCTCCCGAGCACCCGTACCTCTTTTGTTCGCCCGCCTCCCAAGTAGCCCCTAAGGGCCCTCGCGATTCCTTCGACAGCCCAAATGTCTGGACGGTTGCTGTCTTTGACCTCGATGGAAACAATGTCCCCTTCAAGCGATTCCACATCTCCTTTGACGAAGGCGAAGATCTCGTTGAGACCCTCTTTGTCCCGAGGCACAGTCTTGCCAAGCAGACCCTCTAGATCGGTGAGTGAGAATTCGACACTTGGCGTCTTTAGTCCACCGTCTGGTCCCTAATCCATTCTAGGTCCGAGGTGAACAGTTGACGAATATCCTGGATTCTCCTGCTCATCATATACAGCCGGTCTATCCCTAGACCCCAGGCTAGGACAGGAACCTTCACCCCGAGGGGTTCTGTGACTTCCGGCCGGAAGATTCCGCTCCCTCCAAACTCCATCCAGCCGAAGCCCTCCCGGTACGCCTGCAACTCGACGCTCGGCTCTGTGAACGGAAAATAGTCAGGCTTGAACCGGACCTTGTCCGCTCCCGCCACCTCCTTCGCGAACATTTCTAAGATGCCTAGGAGATTCGGCAAGTTCAGACCAGGATCGAGAACAATGCCTTCAGCCTGGTTGAACTCTGTAAGGTGGGTCTTGTCCAGCATGTCTGGGCGGAAGCATCTAGCGATGGCAAAATATTTTCCCGGGATCTGAAGATCCTTCGACAACATGGTTCGGACGCTTAGTGCTGTTCCGTGGCTTCGCAGGATGAGTTTCGACGCTTCGTTTCTAGAAAACTTGTAGCGCCATCCAGTCGATCCTGTCTTCCATCCGTTCTCATGTGTCTGCGCTACTCTATCCACTAAGCTACCGTATTCTTCAAGGCTGGCTCTTGACGGGTCCTTGAGATAGTAGAGATCGTGAATCTCACGCGCAGGATGGTCCTGAGGCATGTAGAGACAGTCACAGTTGATGAATGCTGTCTCGACCAGCGGACCAACTGCCTCTCTGAATCCTAGGGCGACAAGCTTCCTCTTCACCATCCTCAAGAACCGTAGGTAAGGATGATACTTACCAGGAAAAGTCCGCGGGACGGCAGACGATACGTTGTAGTTTCGAAGCTTGACCTTCTCCCACTCACCGGAGACAATCATGTCGCCAGTTAGGGAGCTCACTTCCGGCCGGGCTGCCTCGCTCGTCCCAATGCTCCGTCCGGCGTCGGTAATCTCGACCTCACGATCATTCCTAGCCTGTGACTCGACAAGGTTCCTCTTGGTAAGCCGCAGAGCAGCTTCCTTCAAAACTTGTGGAAGTTCCTCGAGAATCAGAATATCATTCTTTAAGCGGGCGAGGATTTCTTCCTCATCATCAATCGGCGCTTCGCTACGCGCGACAATCACAAGGTCTGATCCTGATTTTTCGATGGTCCCCCATTTCTTCCGGCTGATCCATCCAGTAGCTATCGAGCCGTATTTCTCTGCCAGCTTCGAATGCTGAAGAGCCTCTCTTAGGCTTAGGCGTCCGCCGCGATTCTTGACCTCGAGTAGGATTATTCGCTCGGGGAGTCCCACTAGGGCGAAGGTTCTTCCTTCATCCGTTAGGCTCAGCTCGGTTTTCTTCTCAACCTTCTCCTTGACGAGCTGGCTCTGGGAGAGATTCAGAACAGCGCGCGCGACCGCGGAATCCGCCAGACCAGCTTTCTTCGCTAGGTCTTCGATAGGGGCTTTTCCACCAGAATCGATGAGGGTCTTCAGAACTCTCGCCTCGTTCTGGCTAATCTCTACCAAGAAGGCAATCTCTCCAAGCTACAGTTTTGTTGGGGTCCCGGTTCCGAGCTATATTTGATTTCAAAAACCGGTCAACCGCATTTCAAAACTCAACCTTCGTGAAGCCGACATCTATCGGATCGTATTTGACCTGAAGAGGATCCTCTAGCCTCCAGTCCTTCACAATGACTTCACTATTCGATTCACTGTCTCAAGTTTGAACCTTGCATCTTCACCGCTCGGAAAGTATGGGTAGACTACTGGAAGCGTTACTCTAGCTTGCCTGAAAGCCTTCACGTATTGAACTAGTTCGTCGCTCTCAGGATTGGCCAGGCTTACTCTCAGTAGCTCTTTGGGCACGTTGACCGGACCATTCTTCCATCCTTCGTTCTCGTTGAATGTCGAAATCGCTTTCGCGATCCCGTCTTGGACGAACATTTCGTGGTACTGAGGAGCAGAGTCGTAGCTCAGAAACTCCTGCAGCATCAGCCTCTGGGCCGTTTCATCATCCCGCGAGGAATGGAAGATCTTCAGATAGCATGCAAAGTCAATTCCCTCGCCTCTCTCGATCCTCGCCGCCTCCACCAGTTTGGAAGCATGCTGGGGAGAGCAGAAATTCAGGAGGAGACCGTCCGCCTTAACGGCTGCACGTCTGGCGATTCCTTGTTTGAGAGTTGCAACGTAGATTTCTGGAGGCTTGACTCCTTGAGGAAAGCTCGCAAATCCCTTCTTGAGTTCGTCGAGTCGTTCAAGCATGGCGCTCACAGTCTTTCCGGGTTGAGGGCCTGGAGGACCTGTTCCAACTCCTAGGATGAGGCGGCCTGAGGAGAGAGCTTGGAGTGTCTGGACCCTTCGGGTCAGTAGTTGTGGATCATGTTCCAGCAATCGTATTACCCCGCTTCCCGAGTGGACCCTTTTCGTTAGAGCGAGAATTGACGCTGCAATTTCTAGGGATTCATAGCCGACCCGCATGTCAGGAACAAAGATGCGTGAAACCCTATCACTCAGCTCCAGCGCGACTGCTGTCTCTCTGATTTCCTGAGGTGAGAATACTCCGGGTCGGAGGGCGAACCCTATCTTTTCTGAACTCAAGTTCGTTCGAAGGAATGCTACGAGACAATAAACCGTTCGGAAAAGTCATACAACAGATGCATGTGACGCGACTTGTGGCGTGTGACTGAACTTGTGCTCGCTGGGTTGAACTTCACTAAAATTCCAGCTGTGTCGCGTTTACTCTTGTACGGATTGACGAACAAGAATACGCTTGGTTCCTTGGCTGTCGTTCTCGTGGTGTAGCTGCATTCGGAACCATGCTTGCCTTCTATGAACAACCAACCGCCTGCCCATGCAACAGCTCTTCAAGTCCAAATCCTTGGTATCCGTGCATACACAACCCCTGCCCCAAAGAAACATTGACTGTTCAATCTTATCGGATCAACACGCCAACCAACCTTACTCTGAACATACTTAACGCGGGTGCCTCTCGAAAGCTCTCATAGCGTATTATGTCAAAGACTCCACCGGCGTGCAATTTGCAAATAGCAATTGGTCAGGACCGACGATCCCTCCAGCCGTAGCTATCTCCGTCAACATACTCATAGACGGACGAGCTTTCACATTCCAGACAGGAATGTCATACACTGTGACGATTGTAGACTCGACCTACGACCAATTCGCCTTCACTACAAGCTAGCGCTTGCGAGTATATAGAATTCTATATCCGGATGTCTCACGTGCACCCGCTCTTCTTGTAACCGCGATTGGCTATCGTTGAGCCTTCAATGTCTAAGTTCCAGCAGTCATAGATTTGATTCTGTCGAGGGCTGTCTTACGCGGCTACCCACAAAGAAGGCAGGCCTCGAGATTCAGGCAAAGGTTTGTGATAAATGCGGACAGCTCGTACTTACCTATCGCCAATCCATGAGCTGCATAGTCTGCGGTGGACCGCTGAAACCAGTCAAGAGCGCACCCTGAACTAAGCCATAACAAGTGATCTGAGTCGCCTCAGTGGTCCCAGCCTAGCGATCTTTGAATTTGGTTCGTGAAGAACGGGGAATACCAGACTTCTCAGTGTCTTAGGGCTGCTTGTATTGAGACGGTCAGTTGTCCATCGGTCTCAATTGTATCCAGCAGGTGAGTGTACGCTGGAATCGGATTGTGGCTTCTATGCAGATACGAAAAATGAATTCCGTTTACTTCTGTACGAAGGGCCGTATACGCCTCAGCTGCGATGCGGATCCCACCTCCAAACGGGTTCCGGGAGAGGATCTGTCTCACCCTTTCGGGAACTGGGATACCAAACTTCTGACTCACGAATAGTAGATTCTTCAGCCCAGACGGAATGGATACTTGTACGAAGATTGGTACTCTCAGACCTTGGGATCGAAGCTTATCGACGTGGTCGAGCACACTTTCATCGTCAAATGCGGTGTTCGTGACGATATAGTCTGCTCCAGCATCTACCTTGCGGAGCGTTCGCCAAGTCTCTCGTTCCTGATCCTCAGCATACTGGTTTGTGACAGCCCCGATGCATGGGTGCTGACCGTCGAAAGTTGATAGAACTGCTCGAATCAGATCCTCTGTCTTTCTGAAATCGTAATCCTCGATCCGGTGTCCGGGGTAGGGGTCCCCAAAGACGACTAGGAAATTGTCGAGACCCTTCTTGAACAGTGATCGAACCAGGGCTAGGTCCGAGCGACGAAAATCTCTGCATGTCAGCGAGGGAACCGCCTCAGCCCCCGTCTTCCTGACTATTACTGCTGAAGCGAGACTCCTTGTCTGAGGCGTAACTCTGAATCCTGTTGGATAGCTGAGATCGTTTTCGCCATTTCTCAAGGCGGGAATAGTGATGGCGTCAACGCGGCCCTGCAGAATTGGCAGGTGGGCCGGTATGACGCGGTTCGGGATTAGCTCAACCGTCACAATGCGGTGACTATTCGCTGCATCCGAGAGTCTCACTGGGTCGCCTCCCTGGCGAGCTCTGCGCCCTTGACAGTGCTGATGAGCTTCGCAAGAGTCACCTCCCAGGTCCTGGTTCTCAGTCCGCAGTCTGGGTTGGCCCAGATCTTCGCCGGATCTCCTACGACTTCTGCGGCGTAGAGTAGTCGGTCGCGTACGAGTTCGGGCGATTCTAAGATATTTCGTCCAGCTTCCTTTCCCGAACCGGATGGGACGTGTCCCGAAAAGTCGTGAACGTGGACAACTCCGACGCCAAACTCGCCGTCATAACCATTCTGGATGAAGTACTCCAGGTCCCGGTATCCTTCCCGATGCTTAGCATCAATCCCTAGACTCGTACCGTCTCTGTTGGCGAATTCTAGTGCGAGATGGGTGCACTTGTCGAGTTTCGGAGCGTACTGTGCTAGTACTTTGTATCCTATCTCGGAGGGATAGCATGTGTGGTCGCTGAACTTGCAGTTGAATCCTCGAACTGTCTCATTCCAGCCCTCGACAAACAGGTCCATGTCCGCGGGCTCAGGGTGAGTCGTGATGGCTGGCTCATCGATCTGGATCCACTCAGCTCCAGCATCGACTAGGTCGCGGATCTCGGGCCGTATCACTTGTTCGACGAAGTCGAGTAGGAACTCTCTCTTCGCCTCCTGCTTCTGCTTCTTGAGACTCAGGCCGGTTCGTCCGCCGGAGTAGTGGCCGCTGAAGGACCAGTCGACTAGCGTGTAGGGTCCGGTAATTGGGACCTTTAATTCTCCCTTTGCATTCTTCTTGACGTCGAGGAATTCTTGGAGATAGATCGGGTGCTTGCGGTGAATCTTGGACTCGGCGACTGCCTTGTTGAAGTACTTGTAATCGAACGACTGGACATGACCGAGGACTCTCATTCCCTCGACACCCCGGATCACGTGTTCGTACATCTCGACCCTCTGTTGTTCTCCTCCAACGCCGACATTGTCGAGACCGGTCTGCTCGAAAAGTCTCAACCCATAGATTGTGGAAAGCTCTAGGAGCTCTCTAACGCGATTATTCTGCTCCTGCGCGGCCAGTAGCTGCTTGGCTCGGTCTTGAAAGTCTGGGATACCTAGTCGTTGTGCCCATTCTTCCGCTTCCACTAGGTCTTTGCTCGAGAGTGGCTGGGTCAGGCCCTTGGTTCGCCATCTGGGCTTCGCTAAGCTTCCGATCTCTTGAACAGGATACAACTTCGACATTTACCGAGCCTCCTCAAACAGCCTCGTAGCATCGGCAAGAGCTCGCGCTTTGACGTCGGCTACTCTTCGCGGAACGAATTTGAGGTCGGAGTTCGGGACGAGGACAATATCTCCGCCGATGATGTGTTTCGATACACGTGTCGCGGTTTCAGCGATCCACTCCGGATTCTCCGCGTTTGACTCGCGTCCGTCTATGATGCCTAGGGCGAGCTTCTTCGTCGTCTCGATCTTCAACTTGGAATAGTCTGTCTCGAACAGATCAATTCCTATTGTGTCGACGGGGAGTTTCAGAAGATCCGGCAGGATGGTCGTTGCGTCGCCGAAGTATGTGTGGACCGAGAACTTTGCCTGAATACCGTCTACTGTCTCCCTAAGAGCGGCCAATGCATTGTCGAGTTCATTTCTGCCCAGTGCCTGTTCTCTGTAGGGTCGATAGACGAGGCAGGGCTCTGACAACTGGAATCGCGAAACACCAGCATCTTTCAATCGCTTGATTATTTCATGTTCAGCCGCTGCTATGTCGGAGAGAAGATCGGATTGACTTGTGTAGTTTAGGTTCTCTGAAAGTTCGGAGAATGTATATGGTCCGGGGAGAGTTACTTTCCAGCCCTTGGTTCTTGGTAGAAGGTCAGTCCGTATGAAATTTTTAGGTTCAAAAGCATGGACTCCAATTTTCCCTGCGATGGTCGGTTTCTTGTAAAACGTGTTGGTGTCGAACCATCGATCGTAACGAGTTCCGGTTGTAACGCCGTCCAGAGATTCTACAACGGGTCTTAGTTGGTCCTGCCAGGCGAAGGCTCCATCGGAGAATGTTTCGAAACCCGAGTCGTCTTGAAGCTTGACTAGCTCTAGCGTGTCCGTTTCGACATGTCTCTTTACAGTGTCGAGATCGGTTTTTGACCTGTCGTATGATCGTGTGAGTTCTATGAGTTGTTCCGAGCGGGGATAGATTCCACCGAGCTGGGCCTTGGGAGACATGACTTGTTCTCGTAGCTTTCAATTATTCCAATTATATAAGTTCTGTTGTACCAATATTCCGATAGGAATTACATATTCGTTCAGGATTCTATTCCGAAGGGAATATCTCATAGTCAGTAGATAGTCTAGAGTAGCATGCTTCCTTCACTCGACGAGATCCCGAAGAAACGCAAAGCACTAGGCTTAACGCAGTCCAAACTCGCTCAGCTAGCGGGAGTCAGCCAATCCATAATCGCAAAGATCGAATCTGGAACGGTGGACCCCTCATACTCGATAGCAAAACGATTGGTCGAGGCTCTCGAGAAGGAGAGCATCCAGACCTCGCGACCCAGAGTGAGCGAGATCATGAGCAAACCCGTCATCTCTGTCTCCAAAACCCAACTAGTCCGAGACGCTGTGGATCTGATGAGAAAGCGAGGCTACTCACAACTCCCTGTGTTCGACGGAAACAGGTGCGTCGGAAGCATCTCCGAGAAGACGATTCTAGACCGTGCCGCCCGCGGAGAACCGCTGGAGTCTCTACTCAACAACAGGGTCCGGGACATCATGGACTCGCCGCTCCCAACGGTCAATGACGATACGCCGTTGGAGATGGTTCTAGGTCTCTTGCAAGGAAATTACGGGGTCCTCGTAACCAAGGGAGAGAGCACCATAGGGATACTCACAAAGTCTGACATTTTGAAAGTTAAGCAATAGCACCCTACTGCCTCGTTTCTGGTCGCGCAGCTACCCTGACGGCCTCATGATGTGGAATTGTTTCCTGTGAAGGTTCATGGTAGTAACAGTATCCATATCCAAGATTGCGCTCTGCTTCCTCTCGGCTCAAGATTACCAGTCAGGACGCTTGTAAGTGGATGGGGTCACAAAAAGGAAACGGATTGATCACATGCTAACCATATTCGGCAAGAAAAAGAAGGACGATTCCAGTGTTCAGATAGACACTGGGACGGTTCCCAGTCAACCACCTTCTCAAACACCGTCGATGCAACCACAGGCCCCTATTCCCACAAACACTCAGGATCAACCCCCGACCTGGCCAACCCCGGGCCCTCTAATGGGCCAGACAACTCCGCCACCTCCCGCACCCTCTATGAGACAAATGAGCCCGGGACCTGCCCAGGGACCCACGCCTAGACAGCTGCCGCTCGACGCGTCATTCCCTTCGGAAGAAACGTCTCTATCAAGAATCCTACAATCCCTACTCTCAGACATCTCAACGGCTACCGGGTCCACCTTCAGTCCAATGCGTGA
>Ga0209472_1000050_pt1 | contig 65514 bp, 53 predicted proteins | sample GraSoiAngelo_130_FD_185887 | JGI IMG/M metagenome (GOLD analysis project Ga0209472, IMG submission 185887) | Grasslands soil microbial communities from the Angelo Coastal Reserve, California, USA - 14_0929_02_20cm (SPAdes) (version 2) | ecosystem: Environmental > Terrestrial > Soil > Grasslands ... | reverse complement strand
CCGGCAGCTGAGTCTGCGCGAACACATCTCCGAAGGCGTTGCGGAGTCCCCCGCCGGTGGGATTCACGTGACACTGGCTGCACTTGGCTCCCTGGGTGAGGGCGAGGTACGGCTCGGCGCGCGCGCAGGCGGCGAGCAGTACCGCGAGTATCAGACAGCGGGCGCTGAAGCGCAGTGAACGGATAATCATGGTGTGGTGTCCACGGTGAATTCCCGGGTGTAGTCATCGCCGAGTACGCGCGCATCGACATCGGCAAGCGCGCCGCCGCCGTTGCCGCGTAACGTGAGACGGTAGCGGCCGGCGGCGAGCGCGCGGCGCGGAGTGATCAGCAGCACGCGCGGATTTCCCTCGGCCAGCTCGGCGCCGAACGGCCCGGCCGGTTCGGCCGCCTCGCCGATCAGGCGCTCGAGGTGCACGGTTGTGTCGTTGACCAGCGAGGCGTCGAGCTCGTGATTGAACGCCACCACCATGCGCGTCAGCGGCGCGGAGAGCGTCGCTTCCTGCGCCGGCGAGATGGCCACGACCGCAAAGGCTGCCGAGCTGGCAGCGGCCGCGGCCGGTGAGTTGGCCGCGCCGTCGCTGATCCACTGGCGCAGCACGTCGATCGTGGACTGCGGCAGCGCGGGTGCGCCGAAGGGCATCTGCGCGCCGACGATGCCGGCGGCGCCCTCGAGTTTCAGAACCAGATAGCTGCTGTCGGGCGCGCCGGGCTTGACGCGCAACAGACCCGACTGCTCGTTGCTGGGAACACCGACCAGCAGCGCGTAGCTGTGCGCGGCGTCGAGTTCCAGGCCCTGTGGGGCACCGGCGCCGCTGTGACAACGCACGCAGATCGGCGTGAACACGTTGTCCTGAATTGACTGGAAGTCGGCCGTTAATGGTGGCGGCGGCGCGCTGCCGCTGCCGAGCGGTTGGCCGTTGGCGTCGAGGCCGGCGCCGTTGCCCGCGCACGCGCTCACGATTGTCACGCTACATAGAACCAACAGGCGCATGCCTGACACACAGACCATCACACCGCTCCTTGCAGGCGAAATCGAGCCGTGAGTGGGCGCGGTACGCGATATTGGTTCCCGTTCGCACAGATATTTTTCTGCGCCGTGCGCAGAACCACAGCCGTGCCGTTCGACACCTACGGGCCAGACATGCACACAAGTGCACCGGCACACAGGCACACAGGAACTCTCTACATGCGACACATTCTGCGTTTCCAACACATCAATCCGGCATTCGCGCTGTCGGTGGTTTCCGCACTGACTCTGATGGTCAGTGCCTGCGGCGGCGGCTATGGCGGCGGCGGCAGCAGCGCGGGCGGCCAGAGCTGCGGCGGTCCCTACAGCGGCACCTGCGCCGCGCCGACCATCACGGTGGCGTCACCGGGAGCGACGGTCGATCGCACCGTGCAACTCAAGGCTGCCGCTAGTGCCGCCAGCGGCGCCAGCGTCACGCGCGTCGACTTCCTCATCGACGGCACTATCGTCGGCACCGCGACCGCGGCGCCTTTCAGTGCCAACTGGGACAGCACCACGGTCGTCGATGGCACCCACACGCTGGTCGGCAAGGTGACCGACAACATGAGCCAGACGACAAGCTCGGCGCTCGTCACTTTCAAGGTGAACAACAATCCGACATTCACCGTGGAAATGGCAGCGACGCAACTGTTCCCGGCGCCGCAGTCGGCCGCCACCGGCACGGCGAGCGTAACGGTGAAGCTGGCCACCGGCGCGGTGAGTGGCAAGGTAACCCTGACCGGGATTGTCTCCACCGCAGTGACCATCAATGAGGGCTTCGCCGGTGCCGCCGGCCCCGGTCTCATCGCGCTCGCGCGCAACGGCGCCACCGCGGAATGGGACGTGCCCGCCGGCTCATTGCTGACCACCGAGCAGGTGAACGCGCTGCTGCAGGGCAAGCTCTATGTGAAGGCCGCGTCGGCCGCCAATCCCAACGGCGAGATCCGCGGACAGATCGCACCGGCGAACATCAGCGTGATCTTCGCCGACCTGTCGGGCGCGCAGGAAGTACCGGCAGTCGTTGGCGCGGCTGCGGGAGTCGCTGCCACCACGGTGGATGCGCAGGCCAACACCGTGAGCGTGCACGTGCATGCCACGGGGGTGGATGACGCGACCGCGGCCGAAGTGGACAACGGTGCGGCCGGAAGCACCGGCACCAGGCTTGTCGCGCTCACCCAGGATGCGGTGCAGGCGGGCCACTGGTCGACGGAACTCGCCGCGATCACCGCCACGGACGTCGACAACTTCAAGGCCAACAAGTGGTACGTGAACGTCGCAACGCCCGCGCAGGTGCACGGTGCGATCCGTGGCCAGGTCGACTTTGCCACGACCGCTCCGCCACCGGCGCCGACGCTCACACAGCTGAAGACCAGTGCGTTCAGCGTCTGTAGCGGCTGCCATACCGGTGGGGGCGCCTCGCTCCCCTCGTCCATGGACCTGCATCCGGCGCAGATCTTCGCCTCCATCGTCGGCGTGGCGAGCGTCGAGCAGCCCGCGCTCAAGCGCGTCGCAGCGCGCGATGCGGCCAACAGCTACGTCGTGCAGAAGCTCGAGGGCGCGGCCACGATCACCGGCAGCCGCATGCCGCTCGGCGGCCCCTTCCTCGACCAGGCGACCATCGACCAGGTGAAGGCCTGGATCAACGCCGGGGCGCAGAACAACTGAAGCAGGACTCCTGACTCCCCCTGGCCGGCCCGTCGCACGAATTGCGCGGGCCGGTTTTTTTTCAGCTCTCTTGCCGAGCGCGGCTCTGATACACCGATGGTCGCAGCTTCCAGCGCTTGTGCGACCAGGGCCAGTCGGAGGGGGCGTCGTGGATCTGCTGCTCGACGAGCCGCGCGTAACGCTCCGTGAGGGCGCCGGTGGACAGGACCTCTCCCGCTTCGGCGAGCGGCTCGATCCGCATCTCGTAGTAGCCGCGTCCGGTGCGGCGCATGGAGATGAAGAACACCGGGAAGCGCGTGACGCGCGCGATCTCCTCCGGACCCAGGTAGAAAGCGGTGTCGCGATTCAGAAACCGGGTCCAGTACTTGTGCTCGCTGGTGGTCGGCTCCTGATCGGCGACCATGGCTACGGCGCGCACGACGTCCCGGCGCTTGATGATGTCGGGGAGCAGCTCTTTCGCCGGCACGAGTCGCGAGCCGAAGCGCGTGCGCAGCTTCTTCATCTCGCGCTCTGCCCAGTTATCGATCAGTGGCTTGTAGGCGGCGTCGAGCGGGTAGCCGAGCTCGAGCGACAGCGCGAGCAGCATCCACTCCCAGTTGCACTGATGCGCGCCCACGAGCAGCACCGACTGGCCCTGCTGGAGGTGAGCGCGCGGGCCCTCGAGGTTCACGATGCGCACGCGGCGGCGGATCTCCTCCCCGGGCAAGCCCGCGCCCTTGATGATCTCGACCAGCATCTGCGCGAAGCCGAGATAGTAGCCGCGCATCACCGCGCGCAGCTCTGGCTCGTCGAAGTGCGGGAAGGCACGCGTCAGGTTCTCGCGCACCAGGCGCTCGCGGTACGGGAAGACGCGAAACGCCAGCCAGCCCAGCACCGTGGCGAAGCCATAACCCACCGCCCATGGCACGCGCGCGAGGAGGCGTACCCACCACGCGGAGCGTGCGGGAGCGGCGTCCGCGGGCGCGGTCGGGGGAGCAGGGGCGGGCGCTGCGGTGCGCGCGGATACCTCGGTCAGCATCGCACCCTAGTTTACCGGGCGCGGCTGCGCCGGGGCGCCCGCCGGCGGCGGCTGTGCGGTGAGCACGCGGCCGAACCGCGGCGCAAGCCAGCGCTCGATGTCGTCGATCAGCGTGAACGCCGCCGGGACGATGACCAGCGTGAGCGCGGTGGAGGTGATGAGCCCGCCGATCACCGCGATCGCCATCGGCTCACGGAACGCCTTGTCGCCGCCCAGGCCCAGCGCCACCGGCAGCATGCCCGCGATCATGGCCACCGTCGTCATGACGATCGGGCGCGCGCGCTTGTGACCCGCCTCGAGGATGGCGGTGAGCCGATCCTTGCCGGCGCGCATCTCCTCGATCGCGAAGTCCACGAGCAGAATCGAGTTCTTGGCGACGATGCCCATGAGCATCAGCAACCCGATGAAGACGCCCAGCGACATGGAATTTCTCGTGAAAACCAGGGCGAGCGCCACGCCGCCGAAGGACAGCGGCAGCGAGAAGAGGATGGTGATCGGCTGCAGCACGCGCGCGAACAGCAGCACCAGCACCGCGAACACCATCAGGATCCCGGTGGCCATGGCGATCAGCATATTGCCGATCAGCTCGTTCATGTACTTGGCATCGCCGACCTCGACCAGGTGCACGCCCTGCGGCAGATGCTTGAGGGTCGGCAGGTTGTAGATCGCCTTCATCGCCGGCCCGAGCTCGGCGCCCTTCAAGTCCGCGTCGAGGAACAGGCGGCGGCTCTGGTTGTAGCGCCGCACGCGCGTCGGTCCCTCGCCGAAAGTGATGTCGGCGACGGCCTTCAGCGGAACCGTACTGCCGGAGGAGGTCGGCACCGGCAGGTTCTCGAGCGTCGAGAGGCTCTTGCGGCTGTCCTCGATGAGGCTCACGCGGATCGGGACCTGCCGGTCGGAGAGCGAGAACTTGGCGCTGTTCTGATCGAGGTCCCCGAGGGTCGCGATCCGGATGGTCTCGCTGATGCGCTCGACCGTCACCCCGAGCTGCGAGGCGAGATCGAGGTGGGGATGAATCAGGATCTCCGGGCGCGGCAGGTCGTTGTTGATGCGCGCGTCCCGCACGAAGGGGAGTGCGCCCATCTCGTCGACCACCTTGCGGGCGGTGTCGTAGGTGAGCTGCGGGTCGTCGCCGGTGATGTAGATGTTGACGTCGCGGCCGTTGCCGTTGCGATTGAAGTGCAGCTGCGCGTCGGGGATGACCTTCAGCTCCTGCAGCATGCGGTCCTCCCACTGGCGCTGGGTCACGCGGCGCTCGCTGGCGGGCACCAGCGCAATGAAGATCTCCGCCTCGCGCACGCCCTCGTCGCTCGTGCCCACCAGCTCGACCACGTCCCGGACTTCCGGCTGACGCGCGATGATTCGGAAGGCGGCGGCGGTGACTGACGCGGTGTCCTCGAGGCGGACCCCGGGCGGCAACTCGGCGCTGAGCATGGCCGTGCCGACGTCCGCTTCCGGGATGAAGGAGACGGGGACGAAGTACACGAGGCCGACGATCGAGAGGATGAAGAAGGCGAGACCGGACAGCACGGTTTTCCAGCGATGCAGCGTGCACCAGCGGAGCGTCCGCTGGTACCAGGCCATGACCGGGCCGTCGGTGTACGCGGCGATCCGGTCGGACTTGAGCGTATAGGCGGCGAGGACCGGCGTGATGAGGCGCGCCACCAGGAGCGAGAAGAACACGGCCGCGGCGACCGTGAGGCCAAACTGCTTGAAGTACTGACCGGTGAGCCCGCCCATGAAGCTGACCGGCACGAACACCGCGACGATGGTCGCGGAGGTCGCCACGACCGCAAGTCCGATCTGATCGGCGGCATCGAGAGCGGCCTGGTAGCCGCTTTTACCTAAGCGCATGTGGCGCACGATGTTCTCGATCTCGACGATGGCGTCATCCACCAGCACGCCCGCGACGAGCGAGAGGGCGAGCAGACTGATCGAGTTGAGCGTGAAGTCCATCCACTGCATGACGGCGAACGCCGGGATCGCCGACATCGGGATGGCGAGCGCCGAGATCAGCGTGGCGCGCACGTTGCGCAGGAACAGGAACACGACCAGCACCGCGAGCACCGAGCCCTCCACGAGCGCGCTCAGCGCCGAGTGATAGGTTTCCTTGGTGTAGTCGACGCTGGTGTACACCTGCGTCAGCGTCACGTGCGGGTTCTCCTTGCGGATCTTGGCGAGCTCCGCCTGGATGCCGTTGTCGGTGCTGACGTCGGAATAGCCCTTGGCCTTGATCACGCTGAACGTGGTCGCCGGGCGCCCGTCGAGACGCGCGATGCTGCGGATCTCACCGACGCTGTCGCGCACCTCCGCGAGGTCGGAGAGCCGCGCGAAGCGCCCCCGTGAGAGCGCGATCTGCGCCTCACCCAGTGCGGCCGCAGTGCGTGCGCCCCCGAGCACGCGGATCGACTGCTCGCCGCCGCCGACCTGGGCGCGGCCGCCCGGGGAGTCGAGGTTGAGCGTGCGCAACTGCTCGTTCACCTCGGCGGCGGTGATGCCGAGCGCCTGCATGCGCGCAGGATCCAGCTCGACGCGGATCTCGCGGTTGACGCCGCCGCCGCGCTGCACCTGCGCGACGCCCGTGACCGAAAGCAGCCGCTTGGTGATGGTGTTGTCGACGAACCAGGAGATCTCCTCCTCGGTGAGGGCGCTCGAGCTGACCGCGTAGAAGACCATCGGGCCGCCGTCGGCGTTGACCCGCTGGACGGCAGGCTCCTGGATGCCCTGGGGCAGTTGTACGCGCACCTTGGCCATGGCGTCGCGCACGTCCGCGACCGCCCGGTCGATGGGGGTGCCGATCTCGAACTGCACCATCATGTTCGCCTGGCCCTCGACCGCCCAGGAGGTGATGCTGTCGATGTTGCCGATGCCGGCGACCGCACCCTCGATCTTCTGCATCACCTGCGCCTCGAGCTCCTGCGGCGCCGCCCCGGGCTGACCGACGCCCACGTACACGGCAGGGAACGAGACATCGGGATCGGCCGTCACCGGGAGGCGCACGAAGGCGACCACGCCCATGAACAGCAGCACCACGAACAGCACGACCGGGGGCAGCGGGTGGCGGATGGCCCACGCTGAGATGTTCTTCATGAACCCGCGCCTTCTTCAGGACGCCGGGTGCGCCGCAGCCGGCGCCGCAGCCGGCGCCGCGGACGGCTCTGCGGGTGGCGCTGCTACCTTCACTTCTTCTCCGTCACGCAGAAACCCGGCCGCGGTGGTCACCACGCGCTCGGGTCCGCTGAGGCCGGACGCGATGGCCACACCCTGATCCGAGGTATCCGCGACGCGCACCGCGCGCCGCGCAGCGTGATTGCTCGCATCGACGACGTACACGTAGCTGCCCCGGCTGTCGGTGAGGACAGCCGTCTGCGGCACCACCGGCCGCATCGCTTGGGCGACCGTGACGGTGCCACGGGCGAACGCGCCGGGGCGCAGCGCCGGGTCGGGCTTGAGCGTGATGCGGATTTCACCGAGGCGGGTCTGCGGATCGATGATGGCGCCGAGGAGCCGCACGCGCCCCTCGAACGCCTGCGCGAGTCCCGTCAGGCGCACCGTGGCGGCATCTGCGACCTTCACCTGCGCGAGATCCTGCTCCGCCAGCTGGCCGCGCATCTCGACTTCGCCGCCGCTCGCGACCCGGAACAAGGGCGGCCCGCCCGGGTTGGCGATCTGGCCGACCTCGGCGCCGCGCGTGAGCACTGTCCCGGCGATCGGCGCGACGATGCGCGTGCGGTTGAGACGCGCCTCGGCCTCCGCGAGCTGCGCGGCCACGACCTTGACGTTCGCCGCATCAGTCACCGAGGTGGCGCGGCGTTTCTCGATGTCCTCGGCCGAGAGCGCGCCGGCCGCCTCGACGCCCTGTGCACGGCGATACTCGGCTGCCGACAGGGCAGCCTGCGCCTTGGCCTGCTCGAGCGCGGCCGCGAGCCGGTTGACCTGAGGGATGAGCACGGCGTCGTCGAGCTTCGCGAGCAGCTGGCCCTTGCGCACGTGATCGCCGGCCTCGACGTAAACGGCGACGATGCGACCGGTGTCCCCGTCGTTGCCGATCGGCATGTCGTAGCGGGCGGCAATCGCCCCGGTGAAGGTTACCGTCGAGGTCACGGCCCGAAGTCCCGGCGTCACGACGGAGATGAGCGGGACGCTACGCTGCTGGGCGAGAGGCACGATCGCCGCCTTGTGGCGCAACGCGCCGAAGAGCAGCGCGCCGATCACGAGCGCCGCGCCGACTGCTGCGGCGCCGAGCACGTTCTTGCGGAGCCACCAGGGCTCGATGGCTCCCGGCTGGGGCGCGAGCTCCGGCGCGGGGCGCGTCGGGCTCTCGGGAATGATGCGGTCGAATGCGGGCCGATCGCGGGCGATCCAGGTGACGTGCTCGTCCTGGGTTTCGGGGGTGCTCATGACGATCGGTTCCGCGTTAGTGGCCACGCCGATTTCCTTGGGTCCGGCCGCTCCAGGGCCCGCCGCCGGTCGAGCCGGCCGGACCCCTCAAACCGGCCATTCAAACAGTTTAAGCGCCGCTGCCGCCACTTCCCGCCCCCAACGCGCCAGGGAGAGATCCACGGGCGACGGGCCGAAGCACGAGGCGGCAGCGGAAGTGGTGCCGGGAATAGGATTCGAACCTACGACCCGCGCATTACGAATGCGCTGCTCTACCAGCTGAGCTATCCCGGCGCATGCCACCGGAAAAACCGGGCATTCTACATTTTTCGACGCAACCTGATCACCAGGTCGATACCGGCCACCTCGGTCCCGGGCGGCGGAGGGGGCAGGCGGCTGAAGGCCACGGCGGGAACGGGCACGTCGATCAGAGCGCCCGTGTCGAGGTCATGAAAGTGGTAATGCGGGTCGACGTTGGAGTCGAACCAGGCGCGGGAGCCATCCACCGACAGCTGTCGGATGAGCCCATGCGCGGCGAAGAGATTCAGCGTGTTATAGACCGTTGCCTTGGACACGCGCGCCCCCGAGGCGCGCAGCTGCGCCAGGATCTGCTCCGCGGAAAGGTGCTGGGGGGCCGACAGCAGCAGTGCCGCGATCCGCACCCGCTGGGCCGTCGGCCGGATGCCGCACTCCGAGAGACGCCCTTCGCAGTGCTGGCTCGGGCTCGCGACGCCTGATGGCGCATTAAGCTCCATGATCCCAGCATTATAGGCACAAGACGCCGCGGATTGCCGCTTTTTGCAGACGAACCCCGGGCGCGAGGGCCGACCGGATGTGGCTCAGGCGAGCTTGCCCTGCAGGTGCCGGGCGAGCTCGGCGATGGTCGGGAAATCGAAGAGCTCGGTCAGGTCCACCTGCCCCGGGTACTCGCGGTCGATCTGCTCGTGAATCTCGATGAGCTTGAGCGAGCTCGCGCCGATCTCGAACAGATTGTCGTGGATGCCGATGCGCTTGCCCGCGAGCGCCACGTCGCAGATGCCCTTCAGCTTCTCCTCGATCCGGCTGAGCGTGCCGGGCTCGGGGCCGCGCGCCGCCTCGCGCAGCGCCGCGAGCTCCGCGAGCTCAGCATCGAACTCCCCGTCCGCGTAGGCCTCCTCGAGCCGATGGCGCTGGATCTTGCCGCTGGTCGTCTTCGGGATGCGCTTGACCGGGACGACCTCCGCCACCTCGAGTCCGGTCTGCTCGTTGATGAGCCGTGCGACCTCCTTCGCGGTGGGGAGGAAATCCGCAACCGTGCCCCGGTGCAGCACGAAGACCACCAGCTGCTCGATCTCCGCCTCGCGGGCGCGAACCCCGGCGGCGACCACCTTGCCGAGCTCGAGCCCGGGAACGCGCTGCACGATCCCCTCGAGATCGTGCGGGTAGTAGTTCTGACCATTGACGAAGATGATCTCCTTCGCTCGACCGGAGATATAGAGATCCCCGCCGTGCACGAGCCCCAGGTCGCCGGTCCGCAGCCACCCGTCGGCGGTAAATGCCGCGGCGTTCGCCTCGGGGTCCTCGTAGTAGCCGCGGGTGACGTTGTCGCCCCGCATGTGCACGTGGCCGATCCGATCCTCGGGCAGCTCCCGGTCCTCATCGTCGGCGATGCGCACCCGGCAGTACGGGATGGGCTTGCCCTCGCTCACGAGTTCGACGGCGTGCCGGTCGGAAGCGGGCACGAGCTCGACCGGACTCCCGGCGCTCATGCGGTGGCGGTTGAGCGTAATGGTGCGCAGTGGCGCTCCCACTGCGGGGAAGCTCACCGCGAGAGAGGCCTCCGCCAGGCCATACACCGGGTACATGGCGTTGCGGTTGAGCTTCGCGGGCGCGAGGCGCCCGAGGAACTCCTCGCACAGCTCGACCGAGATGGGCTCCGCGCCGTTGAAGATGAGCCGCACGGCCGAGAGATCCAGTCCCTCGGGGGCGCGCTCGCCGAGCACCTTGAGGTAATGCCGGTAGCCGAAATTCGGCGAGCACAGGATCGTGGCACGCACCCTCGAGGCGAGGCCGAGCCACAGCAGCGGCCGGCGGATGAAGAGCTCCGTCGGCATGAGGTGCGCGTGCACCCGGTTCGCGAACATGACGAGGTGAAAGCCGATGAGGCCCATGTCGTGGGTGAGCGGCATCCAGGAGAGGCTCACGTCGTGCTCGCCGAATCCGGCGACCTCGGTCGAGCCGCGGCAGTTGGCGAGGATGTTGCCGTGCGTCAGCACCACGCCCTTCGGCTCGCTGGTCGAGCCGGATGAGAACTGGATGAAGGCGGTGTCGCCGGCCTGGGCGCGCTGCACGCTGCCGGCGCGCGAGATGTCGTCGAGATCGTCCACGAGGAACGTGCGCTCGCGCAGCGCCGCGTACACCTCCTCCTCGCCCACCTGCGCGGCGAAGGCGCCGATGCGCTCGAGCGAGCGACGCTCGGTGTACAGGAAGGGCTTGCCGAGCCGGCGCGCGATGCGCAGCAGCTTCATGCGGTGCTCGTCGCTGATCCCGAGCGCCACGGGCACCGGCACGATGCCGCCGAGGACCGCGGCCCAGAACGCGTCGATGAACTGCTCGTTGTCCGTGAGGAACAGGATCAGCTTGTCGCCTCGCCGGGCGCCGAGGCGCTGCAGGTGATAGAGGATGCCGAGCGAGCGCTCGTAGAGCTCGGCGAAGGACACCTCGCGCGTCTGGTTCTCGCCCTCGAGGTAGGTGATGCGGTGCGGACGGGTGCGGTTTGCCTCGATCAGCTCGGTGAGCGTGGTGGCGTCGTTCATCAGCGGCGGCGTTCCAGCCTCATGTGCAGCGGAAAACGGGTGCGCAGATTGATCTGCGCCTCGAGCTCGAGCGGCTTGTCGGGCACCCACTTCAGGCGATAGTGCCGCGCGACCTTGTACAGGTGCACGAGCATCTCGTAGAGCGCGAGTGTCTCGCCGATGCAATGGCGGGGGCCGGCAGCGAACGGCATGTAGGCAAAGCGCGGGCGCTCGCCCTCGTGCTCCGGCGCGAAGCGCTCCGGGGAGAAGGCTTCCGGGTCCTTCCAGAAGCCGGGGTGCCGGTGCAGGAGGTACAGCGGCAGCAGCACGTTGGCGCCGGCCGGCACCGGGTAGCCGCCGAGCACGTCGGCCTCGATAGTCCGCCGCGACAGGAGCCAGCCGGGCGGATAGAGCCGCAGCGCCTCGTTGATGACCTGCTGCGTGTAGGGGAGGGCCTCCATCTCCGCGAGCCCCGGGGCCGCGAGCTCCGGCGCCGCGTCGATCTCGGCGTGCAGCCGCGCCTCGGCTTGCGGGTGCTGCGACAGCAGGTACCAGGTCCAGTTGAGGCCGCTTGCGGTGGTCTCGTGCCCGGCGACGATGAGCGTCATGACCTCGTCGATGAGCTCGCGCTCGCTCATCGGCGCGCCGCTCTCCTTGTCGCGCGCGCTCATGAGCATGGCGAGGTAGTCGAAGTGCTCGGCCGCTTCCTCGCGCCGCCGCGCGATGAGCTGCGCGACGAGCTTGGTGAGCGAGCGGAACTTGTAGGCGAACTGCAGATCGCGCGCCGGCTCGCGGGTCACGACCTCGAAGGGGTTGGCGCCGAGCTGCTCGGTGAGCCGATCGAGGTCGAGCCCGAAGATCGCGCGCAGCACGATCTCGAGCGTGAGCTCGCTCATCTCGTCGGTGAGATTGAGGATTTCGCCGGCTCGCGCGCGCTGCTCCCAGCGCTCGAGGCGGCGCTCGTTCACCGCCGCGATCCGCTGCGCGAACTCGGTGACCGTGCGGCGGTGAAAGAAGGGCTGCATCATGTAGCGCTGGCGCTTCCACAGCTCGCCCTCGCTCGTCATGATGCCCTTGCCGAGGAGGATCCTCACCCGGTCGAGGCCGACACCCTTGGTGTAGTTGCGATGATTGGAGACCAGCACCCGCTTGACGTCGTCCGGGTGATGAATGACATAGGTATAAGATCCGCGTGCCGGTACGAACACGCGATAGGTGTCGCCGAGGCGGGCGAACAGCTCGATCATCCGCTCCAGGGAATCGTCCGTGGAGCCGATGTCGAACTGCAGCTCGGGCTCGGGGGGCTGGGTCTGCGCGGACGCGGCGGCGATCATGCAAGCTGTTGAAAGCCAAACCTTAATCTTATATCACACCGACCTGCGCGGTCAGTGGCCGGCAGCGGCCGCACGCGCGCTCGCCGCGCGGCTGCCCTACGGCAAGCGCCTCGCGCTCGGCGCGGACGAGCCGCAGCAGCATGCCAGTCCCGCCGGCATCGCGCTCGCGCTGCGCGCGCTGTCTCTCGAGGAGCTGCTCGGTCGATGAGCGCGGACGACGAGGAGGGGCTGCGCAACACGCTCTACCGCACTACGACTCGCTCGGGACGTCGGATGACCCCGATGCGCCGCTGGCTGTACCGCCTCATCGTGCCGCTGGCGCTCGGCATCATCCGCGGCTGGTGGCTGACCTGCCGTGTGATACGGGTCGAAGGGGTGGAGCACCTGGACGCGGCGCTCTCGCGCGCACCCTCGCTCGTGCCGTGCTACTGGCATCAGCATCAGCTCTATTGCGGCAAGTTCCTGGTCGAGCAACGTGCGCGTGGACTCACCGTGGGCTGGCTCATCAGCCCCTCGGTGGACGGGGAGCTCGGCGCCATGATGGTGCGGCGCTTCGGCGGGGCGGTCATCCGCGGCTCATCCACCCACACGGGCGCACGGGCTCTGCGCGATTACTACCAGGCGCTCGTCCGGGACGACATCTCCCCGGTCATCACTCCCGACGGTCCGCGCGGGCCGCCCTTCGAGTTCAAGCTCGGCGCGCTGCTGCTCTCGCAGATGTCCGGCCGGCCGATTCTGCCGATGGCATACGCCGCCTCGCGCGCCTGGCTCGTCAAGTGGGACAAGTTCGTGATCCCCGTACCGTTTTCCCGCATCGCGATCGCCATCGGCCCGCCTTTCTATGTGCCGCGGGTCACCGACGCGGCGCTGCTCGAGCGCTTAGCTGGGGAGATGGAGGGCGAGCTCAAGCGGCTCTACGGTGCGGCACGCGCGGCGCTCCGCGCGCGCTAGGGTTTCGCCCCAGAGCGGTATGGACCCAGCGGGTGCCGAAAAAAGTCGACAGATTCTGTCAAGTCAGTAATGCGCGAGAGAACAGTGCGTTAGCTTGTGTTCCTGATGCAGTGTGCGAGAATCCCGAGCAATCAATCGGAAAAGTCGAGCAGCGAATGCTCGACTCCGTGAACGCGCGTCACGCCCAGGGGGCGGTAAAGGGTTAGGCTGCGGCGGCTAAACTGTGGGGAGGCTGCGTCTGCCATGACGACCGCGCCGCCGGATAAGCCGGCGGATTTCACCGCTTCGGACATTCTGTCAGCCGACGCCTGGACCGGCCGGGCCCCCAAGCCCGTTCTCGGGATCGACGTCGTCTGCACCAAGATCGCGGTGGATTTCCAGAACATGCACCGCGACTCGGTGGAAGAGTGCGTGGCGCGCAATCTCGAGTTGCTGCGCAGCGCCACGGCCTGCGACTGCGCCTTCCTCGCGCCGCTCAATCCCGAGGACTCGACGATCGGCGAGGTGAAGCTCGCGCGCAGCGCCTTTGCGCAGTGCCGTCCCGAAGGGCTCACCGGGATCGCGCTCGCCTCGCTCCCGTGGCTGAAGGGCCGGCTGGAGCACCTGCGGCTCTCGGAGCTGCGCGATACCAGCGCTCCGCGCAAGGAACAGACGACCGAGGCGGCGAAGCTCGCGGAGCTGCACATCGGCTCGACGCTGCTCGTGGCGCTGCGGGTGCAGGGCAAGCCCGCCGGCTTTCTCGGCCTCGCGCACACCATGCCGCGCGGCGCCTGGGACGTGAACCTGCAGCTTTTGATGAAACTGATCGGCACGAGCCTCTCCACGGGGCTCGAACGTATCCGCACGGAAGCGCGCCTCGCCAAGCTCGAGGAGCGCACCAACCTCTTCCAGGCCGCGGCCAACGACGGTCTGTGGGACTTCGACGTCGAGAGCAACGAGGTCTACTTCTCGCCCCGCTGGAAGCAGATGCTCGGCTACGCCGACGAGGACATGCGCGGCGCGCCCGACTGGCGCAGCCTCGTGCACCCGGACGATCTGGCGCGCGTGCAGACCGCGATCCGCGACCACGTCGCCGGCAAGACGCCGATCTTCGAGAGCACGCATCGCATGCGCCACCGCAACGGCGAGTGGCGCTGGGTCATCAGCCGCGCGACCGCGCGCGTCGACAAGCACGGGCGGCTGCTGCGCCTGGTGGGAGTCGAGCTCGACATCACCGAGCGCAAGCTCTACGAGGAGGCGCTGTTCCGCGAGAAGGAGAGCGCCCAGATCACCCTGCAGTCGATCGGCGACGGCGTCATCACCACCGACGCCAACTCGACCGTCGACTACATAAACCCGGTGGCCGAGGAGCTGACCGGCTGGCGTCTGGAGGACGCGATGGGCCGGGCGATCGAGGAGGTCTTCCGCGCCTTCCACGAGGAGACCTGCGAGCCGCTCGAGAATCCGCTGAGCGTCTCGGTGCGGCGCATGCGCCCGATCAAGTCGGTGCGCCCGGTGCTCCTGATCCGCCGCGACGGTAACGAGCTCTACGTCGAGTCGACCGCGGCGCCGATCCGCGATGGCACCGGCCACGTGGCCGGCGGCGTGCTGGTGTTCCACGACGTGAGCGAGTCCCGCGAGCTGAACCGCCGCCTTTCGTACCACGCGAGCCACGACCTGCTCACCGGGCTCGTCAACCGGCGCGAGTTCGAGAGCCGCCTCGAGCGGGCGCTGAAGAGCGCCAAGGCGCGCGAGGCCTCCTATGCGCTGTGCTATCTCGACATCGATCAGTTCAAGATCGTGAACGACACCTGCGGCCACAGCGCCGGCGATGCCCTCCTCGGGCAGGTGGGCGCGCTGCTGAAGTCCAAGGTGCGCTGGCGCGACACGCTCTCGCGCCTGGGGGGCGACGAATTCGGCATTCTTCTCGAGAGCTCCTCGCTCGATGAGGCGATGCGCACCGCCGAGACGCTGCGCGAGGGGGTGCGCAACTTCCGCTTCACGTGGGAGGACCGGGTGTTCCGCCTCGGCGCCAGCATCGGTGTGGTGCCGATCACCTCCGAGAACGAGGACGTCGCCTCGATCCTGTCCGCAGCCGACAGCGCCTGCGTCGCCGCCAAGGAGGGCGGGCGCAACCGCGTCCACAGCTTCGCGGAGAACGACATCGAGCTGATGCGCCGGCGACGCGAGATGCAGTGGGCGGCGCGCATCAACGCGGCGCTCGAGGAAGGGCGGTTCGAGCTGTACCGCATGGCGATACAGCCGCTGCAGCGGCCCGAGCCCGGCGCGCACTACGAGCTGCTGCTGCGCCTGAAGGACGAGGGCGGGCGCATCGTCGCCCCGAACGATTTCATCGCCGCCGCGGAGCGCTACGGCATTACGCCGGCGATCGATCGCTGGGTGATCGAGAACGCCTTCCGGTGGCTCGTGTCCGACTCGGACGAGCGCGAGAAGCTCCTGCGCTGCTCGATCAACCTCTCGGGCCAGAGCCTCGGGGACGACAAGTTCCTGCCGTTCGTCATCGACCAGTTCCACAAGAGCGGGCTCGACGCCTCGAAGATCTGCTTCGAGATCACCGAGACCGCGGCGGTGGCGAGCTTCTCCCAGGCCAACCGCTTCATCCAGGCGCTGAAAGAGCTCGGCTGCAAGTTCGCGCTCGATGACTTCGGCACCGGCCTGTCGTCCTTCGGATACCTGAAGCACTTCCCCGTCGACTACCTCAAGATCGACGGCAGCTTCGTGCGCGAGATCCTGCGCGACCCGATCGACCGCGAGATGGTGCGCTCGATCAACGAGATCGGCCACCTCACCGGCAAGCAGACCATCGCGGAGTTCGCCGAGAACGCCGAGATCATCCAGATGCTCACGAGCCTCGGCGTCGACTACGCGCAGGGCTACGGAGTCGCCCAGCCGCAGCGCGTGCTGAAGTCAGCGGTCGCCTGAGAACGCCTCGTCGGGTTCCGGTGCGGGGCGGCGGGCCCCGGCCGCGGTCCAGGCGCACGTGCGAGCCAGGTCAATTGGCGCCGGCAACGTAGAAGTAATAATCCGCGCGGTAGGGAACGCGCGCCTCCCTCACCCTCCGCCCCGTTCCCGAGGACGTGCAGCCCGACGGCGCGGGCGGTTGTCCTCCGTGGGTGTTGATTCGCTGCACGGAGGTGATGCTCGCGAGCACGCCCTTGCCACTGTGGCTCGTAGCGGCAATCAGCAGCCACGGAATCGAGTCCCGATCCGGAGCATCGACGTGAGCTGTCGCCTTGCCGTTGACCGTGCTGCCGTCGCGGTGCTGCCACGAGGGACCGGCGGAGTGATGGCCGATCACTGCCCCCTGATCGTCGAGCAGGTCAGCCTGGGGTGCCTTGAGCGTCCATTGCGGCTTGCCGTCCGTGCCCGTCCCGCAGACGTAGATCTGCACGCCCGATGCGCGCGCGCGCAGCAGGACTTTCTCACCCGGCTGCACCTTGATCGCATCGGGAACTTCGGGGGCGTCCACGACCTGCGCATGCGCGAACGCGAGGGACTTGGCCGCATCGGGAACCTCGGGAGCGGGTACCCCCTGGGCATGCGCCAGGCCGGCCCATGCGAGCAGGCTCGGCAGCGGCGTTGCTCGCAGTAGAGCTGAAGTCGGTGTCGTCATGAGTCCTCTCGGCATTTGCTGCAGCGAGGCAGATGCCTACTGTACGCCAGGTAAGTCTGGCAGGGCGCGCGCCCGGCAGTGCAGCTTCAGCCGCCGCCGAACTCGAGCCGCATCGACAGGTCCACCGCGCGCACGTGCTTGGTGAGTGAGCCGACCGAGACGTAGTCGACGCCGGTGGCGGCGATCTCGCGCACCGTCTCGAGCGAGACGCTCCCGGAGGCCTCGAGTTGCACGGCCCGCGAGCGCGCCCGGGTAAGGCTCACCGCGGTGCGCATGTCCACGAGGCTGAAGTCATCGAGCATGATGATGTCGGGCGCAGCCCCGAGCGCCTCCTCGAGCTCGGCGAGCGACTCGACCTCCACTTCGACCTTGAGCCCCGGCGCCGTGCGACGCGCCGCCTCGATGGCCCCGGTGATGGAGCCGGCCGCCGCGATGTGGTTCTCCTTGATCAGCACCTGGTCGTAGAGGCCTAAGCGGTGATTGTCGCCGCCGCCGCAGCGCACCGCGTACTTCTGCGCGCTGCGCAGCCCCGGGAGTGTCTTGCGGGTGTCGAGAATGCGGCAGCTGGTGCCGGCGACGGCGTCCACGAAACGCCGCGTGACGGTGGCGGTGGCCGAGAGCAGCTGCAGAAAATTGAGCGCGGTGCGCTCGCCCGTGAGTACCGCCCGCGCGGGCCCGGCGATCTCGCAAATCGCCTCTCCGGCGGCGATGCGCTCGCCGTCGCTCGCGCGCCAGGCGAGGCGCACCTGCGGGTCGAGACGGCGGAAGGTCTCCTCCGCCCACGGCCGCCCGCAGAGCACCGCCTCCTCGCGCGCAATGACGGCGCCGCGCACGCGCTGCGCCGCGGGCACGAGAGCTGCGGTCACATCGCCGCTACCGATGTCCTCGCGCAGCGCCGCATCGACCTGGGCGGCGAGATCCGTGGGCAGCTCGGGCACTACCGCCCCGTACTCCACGTGCGACGTCAGTGAATGAACGGCAGCCCGTGACTGGCCGCTGCCATGCACATGAGCATCGGGATCGACAACACGAAGTTGACGCGGGAAGCCATGCCGGCCACCTTGCGTGCGCGCGCCTTCTCCTCGTCGGTGGCGGCGACGACACCCAAGATCTTCTTCTGATTCGGCCAGATCAGCACCCAAACGTTGAACAGCATGATGGTGCCGAGCCACGCGCCCGTGCCGATGATGAGAAAGTAGTGGGTCGGGTCATCGACGCCCGCGCCGAGGGTGAAGGCGCCGACGAACTTCCCCGCGCGGCCGAGGAGCCACGCGCCGCCCAGCCAGGTGGCCACGGCTCCCCAGCGGAACCAGAACAGCGCCCGCGGGGCCACATACTTCGTGACGCCCGCGCCGCCCGGCCCCCCCTTGTCGGCGGCGGCATCCGCGAGCGCCGGAGTCTGCGCCACGTTGAAGTAGTAGAGCAGGCCGATCCAGAACACGCCGGAGACGATGTGAAACCAGCGCGCCAAACCGAGCTCGTTGAAGCTGAACCCGCCGATCGCGAATGCGAGCAGCAGCGCGACGACGATGCCGAGGATCAGGGACTGGCGGTGGTTGTTCAGTGGGTTCATGGCCTTAGATCTCCAAGTTATTGTTTCCGCGGGCCGGGTGGACCTTAGAGCGTTTGAAGAATAGGCGAGGCACCCCCATAATTCAACGCACTTTGAAGCAACTCTCGCTGAAGCCCGAGGAGCGTCCGCCATCGCCGTGCATCAACGTCTGCTCCCTCGATACCGGCGGGTTCTGCGTCGGGTGCCTGCGCACCGGGGACGAGATCGGACGTTGGCTGTACATGAGCGCGGCCGAGCAATGGCGTCTGCTGGATGAGCTTGCCGAGCGGCGGAAACTGAAGAGGTAGTGTGCAATATGGATGTCGTCGAGAGGATCAAGGCCGAGCTTTCCTCGAGCCCCGTGGTGCTGTTCATGAAGGGCACCCCGGACTTTCCGCAGTGCGGCTTTTCCGCGCAGACGGTCGCGGCGCTGCGCGCCGTGGGTGCGGAGTTCAAGTCCGTCAACATCTTCGAAGAGCCGGAACTGCGCGAGGCGCTCAAGCGCTACTCCAACTGGCCCACCTATCCGCAGCTCTACGTGAAGGGCGAGCTGGTCGGCGGCTGCGACATCGCGCTCGAGATGTACCGCAGCGGTGAGCTGAAGAAGCTCCTGACCGAGGTCGGCGCGACGGGCTGAGCTTTCCGAGCCGGCGCACCCTCGCGCCTCCGCGGGGCGCGCCGCAGGCCGCGGCGGCCTCTCTGCCGCCGACTTAAGGTGATGGAAAATCCGTCTCGAGCGTCGGCTCCTCGGCGTCCGGCTCCTCCGGGGCAGGCTCGGCCGCCGCGCTCCACCAGCCGAGCGCGCGTGCGCGCTCCTCGGCCGCCTGGTGGCTGTCGCGCAGCCGGTTGCACACGAGGCAGAAGACATCGGCGCTGCGCTCGGCGTCGTAGCGGGCGTTGTGGGCGCTCCCCGGATCCCACTCGAGCCCCGCGACCGTGACCGCCTTGGCGAGCACGGTCTGCCCGAGAGCGGCTCCGGCGAGCGTCGCCGTGTCGAAGCACGAGAACGGATGAAACGGATTGCGCTTCACCGCGCAGCGCGCGACAGCGGCGTTGAGGAATGCCAGGTCGAAGGCGGCGTTGTGACCCACGAGGATCGCCCGGCGGCAGCCGTGGGCACGCACCGCGTGGCGGATGACGCGGAACACTCTCTGCAGCGCATCGCGCTCCGGCAGCGCCGGGCGCAGCGGGTGGTGGGGGTCGATGCCGGTGATCGAGAGCGCGGCGGGATCGAGTCGCGCGCCCGCGAAGGGTTGCACGTGGAAATCATGGGTCGCGCCGCGCTTCAGGCTGCCGTCCTCGGCCATGTCGATCAGCACCGCCGCAATCTCGAGCAGCGCGTCGGTGGCCGGATGAAAGCCGCCCGTCTCGACGTCGATGGCCACCGGCAGGTAACCGCGAAAGCGCCGCGCCATGAGCGCTGCGGTCGCGGCCGTCGGTGCGGGAGTCTCGGGCGATGCCTCGCTCATGGGGGCGACGATACTCGCGCCGCTTCAGGAGGCCAGGCGCCAGGCGATGCGTCCGCCGGCGCGCAGCGGCACGAGCTCGTCCCGCCCGAACGCATAGCGGGCCGGCACCTCCCATGGCTCTCTCACGAGAGTGAGGGTGGCGCCGCTGCGCGGCAGGCCGTAGAAGTCCGCGCCGTGAGCGGAGGCGAAGGCCTCGAGCCGTCCGAGCGCCCCGGCCAACTCGAAGGCCTCCGCGTACAGCTCGATCCCGGCGTGTGCGCTGAAGATTCCGGCGCAACCGCAGGCCGTCTCCTTCACCGCCCGCGCGTGCGGGGCGCTGTCGGTGCCGAGAAAGAGGCGCGGGCTGCCGCCGGCCACCGCCTCCATGAGCGCCGCGCGGTCGGCTTCCGCCTGCAGGACCGGCCGGCAGAAGTGATGCGGCCGCAGTCCCCCTGCGAACAGCGCGTTGCGGTTCATCAGCAGGTGATGCGCGGTCACGGTGGCCGCGATTCCATCGCGGGCCGCGAGCACGAAGTCGAGCGCGGCTCGGGTCGTGATGTGCTCGAGCACGATGCGCAGCCCGCGGTGGCGCTCGGCGAGCGGCGCGAGCACCGCGTCGATGAAGCGCGCCTCGCGCTCGAACACGTCGACCTGCGGGTCGGTGACCTCGCCGTGCACCTCGAGCACCATGCCGAGCTCCGCCATGCGCGCGAGCACCGGATCGATGCGGCGCACGTCGGTGACCCCCGCCTCGGAATGGGTGGTCGCGCCCGCCGGGTAGAGCTTGCAGCCGAGCACGCAGCCGCTCGCGCGGGCGCGCTCGATCTCGGCGGCGGGCGTGGCGTCGGTCAGATAGAGCGTCATCAACGGCTCGAACCGGGCCCCCGGCGGGAGCGCCGCGAGGATGCGGCCGCGGTAGGCGATGGCGGCCTCGGTGCTCGTGACCGGCGGCGCGAGGTTCGGCATCACGATGGCGCGCGCAAAGCGCGCCGCACTGAAGGGCAGCACCGCTTCCAGCGACGCGCCGTCGCGCAGGTGCAGGTGCCAGTCGTCGGGGCGGCGCATGACGAGCGTGCTCATGCGGCACGCTCCAACTTCGCTTCCCGGGCGCTCTCGATGGCGGGTGCCGGCGCGCTCGGCAGCAGAGCGCCGCCGCGCGCGCCGGGAGCACTGGCACTCACTTGCTTTACCTGACGCTGCTCGCCATCATTACTCATTCTATCGCGAGCCGGCAGACCACGCGCGCGGTGAGCACCGCGCGAGCATCTCATGACCGAACCCCCGAAGCTCGAAGACCTCGATCCCGTCGAGACGCGGGAGTGGCTCGAATCGATCGATTCGGTGCTGAAAACTCACGGCGCCGAACGCGCCCACTACCTGCTCGAGCGGCTGATCGACTACACGCGCCGCAGCGGCGCGTATCTCCCGTTCAAGCCCAACACCGCCTACGTCAACACCATCCCGACGGGGCGCGAGCCGGATTATCCGGGCAACCGCGCGCTCGAACGGCGCATCGAGGCCTACATCCGCTGGAATGCGCTGGCGATGGTGTTGCAGGCGAACCGCGTGTCCTCCGAGTACGGCGGGCATCTCTCGAGCTACGCCTCCTCGGCGACGCTCTATGAAGTGGGCTTCAATCACTTCTGGCGCGCGCCCTCGGAGCAGCATCCCGGCGACCTGGTCTTCATCCAGGGTCATTCATCGCCCGGCATCTACGCGCGCGCGTACCTCGAGGGACGCCTGAGCGCGGAGCAGCTGCGCCATTTCCGCCAGGAAGCGGGCGGCGCGGGCGTCGGGCTCTCCTCCTACCCGCATCCGTGGTTGATGCCGGACTTCTGGCAGTTCCCGACGGTGTCGATGGGCCTGGGTCCGATGATGGCGATCTTCCAGGCGCGCTTCACCCGCTACCTCGAGCACCGCGGGCTGGTGAAGCCCTCGGACCAGAAGGTCTGGGCGTTCCTGGGCGACGGCGAGATGGACGAGCCCGAGTCGATGGGCGCGCTCACGATGCCGGTGCGCGAGGGACTCGACAACCTGATCTTCGTCATCAACTGCAACCTGCAGCGCCTCGACGGCCCGGTGCGCGGCAACGGCAAGATCATCCAGGAGCTCGAGGCGGCCTTTCTCGGCGCCGGCTGGAACGTCATCAAGGTGCTCTGGGGCTCGCGCTGGGACCCGCTGCTCGCGCGCGACACCCATGGACTCCTGCGCCGGGTCATGGAGGAGTGTGTCGACGGCGAGTACCAGAACTTCAAGGCCAAGGGCGGGGCGTACACGCGCGAGCACTTCTTCGGCAAGTATCCCGAGCTCAAGGCCATGGTCGCCAACATGTCCGACGAGGAGATCTGGCGACTGAACCGCGGCGGCCACGATCCCCGCAAGGTGTACGCGGCCTATGCCGCGGCCGCGGCCCACCACGGCCAGCCGACCGTCATCCTGGCGAAGACGGTGAAGGGTTTCGGCCTCGGCAAGGGCGGCGAAGGGCAGATGATCGCGCACCAGGCGAAGAAGATGTCCGAGGAAGACGTGCGCGCGTTCCGGGATCGCTTCAACATCCCGGTCTCGGATGAGGACCTCGGGAAGCTGCCATTCCGCAAGCCCGACGCAGAGACCGAAGAGGCGCGCTACCTCAACGAGCGGCGCACGGTGCTCGGAGGCTTCCTGCCGACCCGCCGCCGTACCGCCCCGCCGCTCGTCATTCCGCCGCTCGCGGCCTTCGGGGCGCTCCTCGAGGGAACCGCTGAGCGCGAGATCTCGACGACCATGGCGTTCGTGCGCGCTCTCACCGTGCTGCTCAAGGACAAGAACATCGGGCGCAATATCGTGCCGATCGTGCCCGATGAGGCGCGCACCTTCGGCATGGAGGGACTGTTCCGGCAGATCGGCATCTATTCCTCCGTCGGGCAGCTCTACACGCCGCAGGACGCCGAGACTCTCATGTCCTACCGCGAGGACAAGAAGGGCCAGATGCTGGAGGAGGGCATCAACGAGGCGGGGTCGCTCTGCTCGTGGCTGGCCGCCGGCACCGCCTACAGCGTCCACGGCATCAACATGGTGCCGTTCTACATCTTCTATTCGATGTTCGGCTTCCAGCGCGTCGGGGATTTCATCTGGGCCGCCGGCGACATGCAGGCGCGGGGCTTCCTGGTCGGCGCGACCGCCGGGCGGACTACGCTGGCAGGCGAGGGCCTGCAGCACCAGGACGGTCACAGCCAGCTTCTCGCGAGCACCGTGCCGAACTGTGTGGCTTACGATCCGGCGTACGCGTACGAGCTCGCCGTCATCATTCACGACGGCCTGCGCCGCATGTACGCCGAGCAGGAACGCATCTTCTATTACATCACGGTGATGAACGAGAACTATGCGCAGCCGGCGCTCCCCGCAGGCGTCGAGGCGGGGATCCTCGCGGGCGGGTACCTGCTGCAGATCGGCAGCCGCGGCAAGGTACGCGCGACGCTCCTCGGATCCGGCACCATCCTGCGCGAGGGCCTGGCGGCGGCGAAGATTCTCGAGAACGACTACGGCATCCCGGCGGATGTCCTCTCGGTGACGAGCTTCAGCGAGCTGCGCCGTGAAGCCCTCGAGTGCGAGCGCTGGAACCTGCTGCACCCCGGTGAGGAGCCGCGCACGCCATACGTACGGCAGATGCTCAAGGGCCGCGAGGGGCCGGTGATCGCCGCCACCGATTACATGCGGACGGTGCCGGATCAGATCCGCCAGTGGGTCGAGGGCCGCTACGTGACGCTCGGCACCGACGGTTTCGGGCGCTCGGATTCGCGCGCCGCGCTACGGCGGCATTTCGAGGTCGACCGCAACTACATCGCGGTGGCAGCGCTCAAGGCGCTCGCCGACGAGTCTCGCGTCGATCGGGCGACGGTCGAGAAAGCGATCAAGGCGCTCGGCATCGATCCGGCGAAACCGGTGCCATGGAAGGTGTGAAAATCCGCGGGGCCACATGAACGCGGTACGGAGCCTCGTCGAAGTGCGCGTGCCCGACATGGGCAACTTCAAGGACGTCGCCGTCATCGACGTCCTGGTGAAGCCCGGCGACACCGTCGCCATCGACTCGCCGCTCGTCACGCTCGAGTCCGACAAGGCGACCATGGACGTGCCCTCGACGGCGGTCGGCGTCGTCGAGAAGATCCACACCAACAAGGGCGGCAAGGTCAACACCGGCGATCTCATCGCCACGGTGCGCGCCAACGGTTCGGTGCCCCCGGCCGCTGCGCCCGCTTCGCCGCCGGCGGCCGGCGGGGTCGCCCGCGTTGGGGCTGCGACCCAGGCCACCGCAACGCCCGCCAACACGCCGCCCTCACGCACTGCTGCTGCACCGCCTCCCGCAGCGCGGGGAGTCTCCCCGGCGGCTGCGCCCGAGCGGGCGAGCGCCCCCGAGGCGGGGGCTGCTCCGGCCGCCGCCGTCGCGACCACGCTGCGCAGCGACTTAGCGCCGATCGATGAGCCGGGGTTCTCGCGCGCGCACGCCGGACCCTCGGTACGCAAGTTCGCGCGCGAGCTGGGCGTGGATCTCGCCCGGGTCATCGGCCACGGCTTCAAGGGCCGGATCACTCACGAGGACGTCAAGAGCTTCGTCAAGAGCGCGCTCGCGGGCGGTGCTCCCGAAACCGCGCGTCCGGCCGCCCCCGCGCTGCCCCCGTTCCCCGCGGTCGACTTCACGCAGTTCGGGCCCACCGCGATCGAGCCCCTGTCGCGCATCCAGAGGATCTCCGGCCCGCGGCTGCATGCGAGCTGGGTGAATGTCCCGCACGTCACGCAGTTCGACCTGGCCGACATCACCGAGCTCGAGCAGGTGCGCGCCGGGCTGAAGGATCGGGCCCAGGCGGCGGGCGTGAAGCTCACGCCGCTCGCCTTCATCCTGCGCGCCTGCGTGAAGGCGCTGCAGCAATTCCCACGCTTCAACGCCTCGCTCGACGCGGCCGGCGCCAACCTCATCGTGCGGAAGTTCCTGCACCTCGGCTTCGCCGCCGACACGCCGAACGGGCTGGTGGTGCCGGTGGTGCGCGACGCGGACCGCAAGGACGTCTACGAGCTCGCGCGGCAGCTCGCGCAGCTCTCGGAGAAGGCGCGCGCGGGGAAGCTCGCGCCGGGCGACATGCAGGGCGGTTGCTTCACGATCTCGAGTCTCGGCGGGATCGGCGGCACGGCTTTCACGCCGATCATCAACGCACCGGAGGTTGCGATCCTCGGCGTGTCGCGCTCGTCCATGCAGCCGGTGTATCAGGGCGGCAGCTTCGTGCCGCGCCTCATGCTGCCGCTGTCGCTCTCGTACGATCATCGCGTCATCGACGGGGCGATGGCCGCGCGCTTCACGACCTATCTCGCCCAAGCTCTCGCCGATCCGCGGGGCCTGCTCGAGGCGGTGCTGTGAGCCGCGTGGATCTCACGATCCCCGATATCGGCAATTTCACCGACGTGTCCGTGGTCGACGTGCTGGTGAAGGCGGGGGACGTCATCGCCATCGATTCGCCACTGGTCACGCTCGAGACCGACAAGGCCTCGATGGACGTGCCCGCGACCGCTGCGGGCACGATCGCCGAAGTGTTGCTCAAGCGCGGCGACAAGGTGTCGAAGGGCTCGCTGATCGCGCGCGTCGAGGCGGGCACCGCGGCGGTCTCCGCGGCATCGCCGTCCGCTGCGGCCACGAGCGCGCCTGCCGCCCGCCAAGTGCCTCCCACGCCGGCAAGCGGCGCCGCCGATCGCGCGAGCCAGGACTTCAACCGCAGCACGCAGCTCCTCGTGCTTGGCGCCGGGCCCGGGGGCTACACGGCGGCGTTCCGCGCCGCGGACCTCGGGCTCAAGGTGACGCTGGTCGAGCGCTGGCAGGAGCTCGGGGGGGTGTGCCTCAACGTCGGCTGCATTCCATCCAAGGCGCTCCTGCACGCCGCCAAGGTCATCGAGGATGCCGAGGAGATGGGCGCGCGTGGCATCGCTTTCGGCTCCCCGCAGCTCGACCTGCAGCGGCTGCGCGCCTGGAAGAGCTCGGTGGTTGCGAAGCTGACCGGCGGGCTCAAGGTGCTCGTGAAGCAGCGCAAGGTCGACGTGGTGCGCGGCACCGGTCGGTTCGTGAGCCAGAACGTGCTCGAGGTGATGGGCGCGAGCGGCTCGCAACGCATCCACTTCGATCAATGCATCATTGCCGCGGGCTCGGAGCCCGCGCGGCTTGCGGGATTGCCGGGCGATCCGCGCATTCTCGATTCGACCGATGCCCTCGAGCTGCCGTCGTTCTCCGGCGGGCTGCTGGTGGTCGGCGGCGGCATCATCGGGCTCGAGATGGCGTGCGTGTACGACGCCCTCGGGGTGCGCGTGAGCGTGGTCGAGCTCACCCCGCAACTCATGCCGGGGTGCGATCCCGACCTGGTGCGCCCGCTCGAGCGGCGCATCCGCTCGCGCTACGAGCAGATCCTGCTGGGCACGCGCGTGGCGGGCATCGAGCGCGATCCGGGCGGGCTGCGCGTGAGCTTCACGGGCGACAACGCGCCGGCCGCGCAGATCTTCGGCCGCGTGCTGGTGGCGGTCGGGCGCACGCCGAACGGCCACACGCTCGGCGCCGAGCTCGCCGGCGTCAAGGTCTCCGAGCGCGGCTTCATTCCGGTTGACCGCCAGATGCGCACCAACGTGCCGCATATCTTCGCGATCGGCGACATCGCTGCCCCGCCGCTGCTCGCGCACAAGGCGATGCACGAGGGCAAGGTGGCGGCCGAGGTCGCCGCAGGGCACAAGCGCGCCTTCGACGTGCGGGTGATCCCCTCGGTGGCCTACACGGATCCCGAGATCGCGTGGGTGGGGCTCACCGAGACCGACGCGCCTGCCAACGGCACCGCGTTCCGCAAGGGCGCGTTCCCGTGGGTGGCGAACGGCCGCTCGCTCTCGCTCGGACGCGACGAGGGCTTCACCAAGCTCCTGTTCGATCCCGACAGCCACCGCGTGCTCGGCGGCGGCGTCGTGGGCACCAACGCCGGCGAGCTGATCAGCGAGATCGCGCTCGCCGTGGAGAACGGCTGCGATGCCGCCGACATCGGGCTCACCATCCATCCGCACCCTACCCTCAGCGAGACCGTCGCGGGTGCAGCCGAGGCCGTCGAGGGCACCCTCACCGACCTGTACGTGCCGAGGAAGTGAGCGGTGATTGCTGATTGTCGGGACTGCTGCCGGGTTTGCGATAGAGTGCCCCACGAGCTTCCAGCCTGTTGCGCCGCAACGGCGCTTCAGCGGCGACTGAGCAATACCGGACGCTCGGCGGCCGGGGGCTGAAGCCCCTTATGCTTGCGCGCGCCGCTGCCGCCGTCCGCGCTCGGCGCGCACCCGTGCGCCACGCTGCCCACGGATCGGCCGCGCGAGGCCGCCGCCCTTCCTGCGCACGGGTTTCGCCGGCGTCTTGTGCCGGTACTTGCAGAGGTCCCGGATGATGCAGGTGGGACAGGCAGGCTTACGTGCGGTGCAGACGTAGCGCCCGTGCAGGATCAGCCAGTGGTGGGCGTTCTTGCGGAACTCGGCCGGCGTATTGGCGACGAGCGCGTCCTCGACTTCGCGCGGCGTGTTGCCCGGCGCGAGCCCGGTGCGATTGGCAACACGGAAGATGTGTGTGTCGACCGCGATCTCCGTCTGGCCGAACACCATGTTGAGGATGATATTGGCGGTCTTGCGACCCACGCCGGGCAGCGCCTCGAGCGAGGCGCGGTCGCCGGGAAGGCGGCCGCCGTGGCGCTCGACCAGCTGTCGGCACAGGCCGATGAGGTTCTGCGACTTGGTGTTGTAGAGCCCGACGCTGCGGATGTAGGGCTTCAGGCCCTCGACCCCGAGCGCGAGGATCGCCTCCGGCGTGTTCGCTACGGGGAAGAGGATGCGCGTTGCGGCGTTGACGCTCTTGTCGGTGGTATGCGCCGACAGCATGACCGCGACCAGCAGCTCGAAGGGCGAGTGATGCTCGAGCTCGGTGGTGGGCGCGGGGTTCGCGGCCCTGAGGCGCCGATAGATGGCGGTGCGTGTCGCAGCGTGCATAGACGATCCGCGCCCGGCGGCGATCAGCGGATACGCAGCACGATCTTGCCGAGGACGTGTCCGGCTTCGACGCGCGCCTGCGCCTTGTCCGCCTGCGCGAGCGGAAATTCCGCCTCGATCGGCACCTTGAGTTTCACTGCCCCGATGGCGCGGTTCAGCCGCTCAAACTCCTGCGGACCGGGAACCGCGTTGTAGCGGATCACGGCGGCGGTATCGTCGCGCGGCCTGGGATCGGGCTTGACTCCGTAGGGGTACGCGATGCGGCCCCCCGCGCGCAGCGCCTCGACACATCGCTCGAGGGAGTCTCCGCCGGCGAAGGCGAGCACTGCGTCGACGCCCGCGGGGGCGAACGCGCGGGCGGCGGCGAGGATGTTCCCCTTGCGGCCGTCCACGACCGCGTCGGCCCCCAGCCCCTTGACGAACGTCAGGCCGTCCTCGCCCGAGGCGGTGGCGAGCACCTTGACGCCGCGGAGCTTCGCGAACTGCAGCGCGAGACTGCCGACGCCACCCGAGGCGCCATGAATGATGAGCGTGTCTCCGGCTTTGAGGCGCAGTGCATCATCGATCCCCTGGATCGCGGTCAGTCCGGTCGTCGCGACAGCCCCGGCCTGCTGGAGGGTGAGTCCTTGCGGAACGTGGCCCACGCGCTCCGCCGGCACAGCGACGTACTCGGCGTAGAAGCCGCCGTGGGGGTTATCCCAGCTGTAGGAATAGACCTGGTCGCCGACCTTGAACCGCTTCACCTTCTCACCCACGGCCGCCACCGTGCCGGCGCCGTCGGTGCCGAGCACCAGCGGAAACGCGGAATGCTTGATGGCTTGCGGATGGGTGCGCAAGTAAACGTCCCAGCTCGCGACGCCGGCGGTGTCGATGGCGATTACGACTTCATCGGCCGCGGGTTTCGGCACCGGCAGCGTGTGCAACGTGATCACCTCCGGGCCCCCGGTGCGATCGATGGCCGCCGCCTTCATGGTCTGCGGCAGGTCGGCGCCGAGCGCGGCGCCGGCGTTGAGAGCGAGGCTTGCGGCCTGCGCAAGGACCAGCGTCCCTGCGATTCGTAGTGGGGTCATGAGAGAGTCCTTGAGGTCAGGCGCGAAAAAAAGGGGCAGCCGATGATACCAAGGCTTGCGGCCGGTCCCGTCAGACTCCGTCGGCGGTCCGTTTGCGTTCTGCGACGAGCGCCGCCCGCTCGCGCTCCCGCGCCGCGATGCGTGCGTTATGCGCGCCGAAGCGCTCGCGGTTGCCGTGCGCCGCGGGAGGCTCGGGTGCGTCCGCGAGAGCGCTCCGCGGCACCATACTGATGCAGTCGACCGGGCAGGGCGCCACGCACAGCTCGCAGCCCGTGCACAGCGCGAGGACGACGGTGTGCATCTGGTGGTGTGCGCCGACGATCGCATCGACCGGGCAGGGCGGCAGGCACTTGGCGCAGCCGATGCAGACTTCCTCATCGATCTGCGCGACCAGCGGCGGGCCCTCGACCCCGTTGGCGGGATTCAGCGGCAGCGCCGGGCGCCCGAGAAGCGAGGCGAGCGCGGCGATAGTGGCGGCGCCGCCTGGCGGGCATTGGTTGATCTGGGCCCCGTCCGACAGGATCGCCTCCGCGTACGGGCGACAGCCGTTGTAGCCGCAGCGCGTGCACTGCGTCTGTGGCAGCAGGGCATCGATGTCGTCGGCGGTGACCATGGCCTGATGGGGTGCGCGGAAAAAGCGCCATGGGGCGCGGCGCCCTCAGCTGATCCTCATTCCCGGAGTCGCTCCGGCGTCGGGCGAGAGCAGGTAGAGGCCCGGCGTGTCCCCGCTCGCGGCGAGCACCATGCCCTCGGAGACTCCGAACTTCATCTTGCGCGGCGCGAGATTGGCCACCATGACCGTGAGGCGACCCTTGAGCGCATCCGGATCGTAGGCCGACTTGATCCCGGCGAACACGGTGCGCGTCTCCGACCCGAGGTCGAGGGTCAGCTTGAGGAGCTTATCGGCGCCGTCGACGTGCTGGGCGTCGAGGATCTTCGCGACCCGCAGGTCAATCCTCTTGAACTCGTCGATTGAGACGGCGGCGGCACCGGCGGTAACGCTACCTGGACCGGGTTGCGCATCGCTCTCGAAGAGCGCGTCGAGCTGCTTCGGGTCCACGCGAGTGATCAAGGGCTTGAAAATACCGAATTCATGCCCCGCCGGCAGAAAACCCTCAACGCCCAGCCGCAGATCCAGGGAATCCCATTGTAGAGGCTGGTCTCTGAGATACGCTTCGGCATCCGCCGCCAGCGCTGGAACAATGGGCTTCAGGAACAGCGTGAGTGCCTTGAACGCCGCGATGGACGCGGCGCAGATCTTGCCGAGTTTCTGCCTGCTCTGCTCATTCGTAGCGGCGTCCTTCGCCAGCAGCCAGGGCTTGTAGCCGTCAATTTCAGCGTTGACGACATCTGCGACCTCCATGGTGAGTCGTATCGCCTTGCCGAATTCGCGCTCCTCGAGCGCGGTCCTGACGAGCTTGCTCTGCTGAAGCGCGAACGTGAGGCAGCCGACTGCTTCGACCGGGACACCCGCAATTTGAGTCATCGCAAGAGGCGGCATGCGATTGCCGAAAAACTTGAGCAGAAACGGCGCGATTCGGCTGGCGATGTTCACGTACTTGCCGACCAGATCGCTGTTGACGCGTGCCACGAAGTCATCGGGGTTGAAGTCGATGTCCTCGACGTTGGCGTTCAGCTTGGCGGCGATGTAATAGCGCAGCCACTCGGCGTTCATGCCGAGGTCGAGATAGCGCAGCGGGCTGATGCCGGTACCGCGCGATTTCGACATCTTCTCGCCCGATACGGTGATGAAGCCGTGAACGTACACGTGGTTGGGGACGCGGTAGGGCGCGCCGGCGAACTTCAGCATCGCGGGCCAGAAGAGCGTATGGAAGTAGATGATGTCCTTGCCGATGAAGTGGATCTGCTCGGTGTCCGGAGCGGCGAGGAACGCCTCGAAGCTGCGCGGCTCGCCGTTGGCCTGCGCCTTGCCGAGCGCGAAGTAGCTCTTGAGCGCGGCGAGGTAGCCGATCGGCGCGTCGAGCCAAACGTAAAAGTACTTGCCCGGCGCGTCGGGGATCGGAATGCCGAAGTACGGCGCATCGCGCGAGATGTCCCAGTCCCCGAGCGCCTGGTCGCCCTTGCCGGTGAGCCACTCGCGGGCCTTGTTGACCACCTGCGGCTGCAGCCGCCCCGCGGCTCCCAGCCATTCCTCGAGGAAGCGGACGCACTTCGGCTCGGACAGCTTGAAGAAGAAGTGATCCGAGGTCTTCAGCACCGGCTTCGCCCCGGTGAGGGTCGAGTACGGGTTGACGAGCTGCGTCGGCGTATTGACGATGCTGCATACCTCGCACGCGTCCGCGTACTGCTCCTTCGCATGGCAGTTCGGGCACTCGCCCTTGATGTACCGGTCCGGCAGGAACATGCCCTTCACCGGATCGAAGAACTGCTCGACCGGCTTCAGGTAGATGAGGCCCTCTCTCTTCAGCCGCCGGTAGACGTCCTGCGACAACTCGACGTTCTCGGGCGAGTCGGTCGAGTGCCAGTGATCGAAGCTCAAGTGAAAGCCCTCGAGATACCGGGGGCGGCCCGCGGCGATTCGCGCGATGAGCTGCTGCGGGCTGATTCCTTCCTCCTCCGCCTTGAGCATGATCGGCGCCCCGTGCGCGTCGTCGGCGCACACGAAGTGCAGCCGATTCCCCTGCATTCTCTGGAAGCGCACCCAGATGTCCGCCTGGATGTACTCCATGATGTGCCCGATGTGGAACGGGCCGTTGGAGTAGGGGAGCGCCGTGGTGACGAATATCTTCCGGCTCATCCGCTCAAGTCTACAGGCTCTGCGCACGTCCTGCCGACTGCAGCGCTTACCGATACGGGCTCAGGCGGTACTCTTGAACTCCTCGAACTTCGCCTTGTTGATGGCCTTCTTGTAGGCTTCCTGGCCCGTGATCTGGCGCTGGTCCACCAGCTGTTGGATCGCGCTGTCCATCGAGCGCATGCCGAACTGACCACCCGACTGCATGGTGTTCTCGAGCTGATCGAGCTTGCCCTGGCGGATGAGGTTGGAGGCGGCCGGGGTGTTCACGAGGATCTCGAGCGCGGCGACCCGGCCCTGCTTGTCGGCGCGCTGCAGGAGCTGCTGCGACACCACTCCGCGGAGCGAAGTCGACAGCATGGTGCGCACGTGGGACTGCTTGTCGGAGGGAAATACGTTCACCATGCGGTCGACGGTCTGCGCCGCGCCGTTGGTGTGCAGCGTTCCCATGACCAGAATCCCCATCTCGGCGGCCGTGACCGCGATGCTCATGGTCTCGAGGTCGCGCAGCTCGCCGACGAGGATCACATCCGGGTCCTCGCGCAGGGCCGAGTGCACCGCCGCCGCGAAGCTCGGACTGTGCACGCCGATCTCCCGCTGGCTGATGAGGCAGTTCTTCCTCTCGTGGACGAACTCAATCGGGTCTTCCACGGTGAGGATGTGACCCTTCACGCGGGTGTTGATGTCGTCGATCATGGCCGCGAGCGTCGTTGACTTGCCCGAGCCGGTCTTTCCGGTCACCAGGATCAGCCCGTTGTTGGCGCGGCACATCTGCCGCACCGCCTCGGGCATCTTGAGCTGATCGAGCGTGAGCGCCTTCGAGGGGATGGCGCGGAACACGGCGCCCATGCCATTCAGGTGCCGCATGACATTGACCCGGAAGCGCCCGCGACCCTCCAGCGTGTAGGCGAAGTCGGCGCCGTCCCTGGTCTCGAAGCGCTCGAGCGCCGCCTTGGGCAGGATCTCGTACAGCGCCTGTTTGACGAACTCCGGCGCCAGCTTCTCGGGCTTGAGCGACGAGAGATCGCCGAACAGGCGGATGCGCGGTGGATCGCCGGCGATGAAATGCAGGTCCGAGCCGCGCTTCTCGAGGACTTCGGTGAGCAGGGGGTCGATCTGTGCCACGGGTGCGAAGGGATCCTTCAGTCCGTCGAATTCGTGGGCGGCACCGGCGGAGCCGGAGCCAGGCTGTCGAGCTTCGACAGCATGGTAGTGTCGGTGACGTACTTCTGGAAAGCGCGCTTCTCGAGGGCGTAGGTATAGGCATCGTCGGGATCGACGGTGCGCGCCGTGATGGCCGCCAGCAGCGCCTGGTCGAGCAGCTGCATGCCGAGGTCACGGCCCATCTGCAGCTGGCTCGGGATCTGGTGGGTCTGCTCGGTCTGGATGAGCTTGGCGATCGCCTTGGTCATCATCAGCAACTCGCAGATCGCCCGGCGGCCGTGTCCCTCGGGGGTCCTTACCAGCACCTGGGTCACGACCGCGAGCAGGCTCTGCGCGAGGAAGCTCTTGGTCTGCTCGCGCTGCTCTACCGGCAACGCGTCGATCACGCGATCGATCGTCTTGACCGCGCTGGTGGTGTGGAGCGTGCCGAGCACCAGGTGCCCGGTCTCCGCCGCGGTCATCGCCATGGAGATGGTGTCGGCATCGCGCAGCTCACCGACCAGGATGACGTCGGGGTCCTCGCGCATCGCGGCGCGCACGCCTTCGGCGAAGCTCGGGATGTGCGTGCCGAGCTCGCGCTGGATCACCTGGCTGTTCTTGCTCGCGTGCACGAACTCGATCGGGTCCTCGAGGCTGATGATGTTGAGCCGGCGCGTCTGGTTCAGGTGATCGATCATCGCCGCGAGCGTGGTCGACTTGCCGGTACCGGTGGAGCCGGTGACCAGCACCATGCCCTGGTGGAAGTCGCAGAGCTTGGTGACGATCGGCGGCAGCGCCAGCTTCTCGAGCGTCGGGACCTCGGAGGGGATGGAGCGGAAGGTGGCGCCGATGCCGGTGTCCTTGCGATAGACGTTGACCCGAAAGCGCCCCCCCTCGCTGGATACGTAGGAGAAGTCCAGGTCGTTGCCCTTGGCGAAATGCTCGTTCTGCGAGCGGGTGAGGATCTCCGATATGTAGCCCTCGAGCTCCGCCGCGCGCACGTCGCGGAACTTGATCGGCAGCAGATCGCCGTGCATGCGCAGCATGGGGGGCACGCCGACCGCCAGGTGCACGTCCGAGCACCCCTGTTGTGTGCCGAGCTTCAGAAACGCGTCGATGCGCGCCAAGCGAATGTTCCTCCGGGAGCTCCAGCCAAGCGCTGTTTAGCCCGAAAGGGACTTCAGGATCAACAGCTTGTGGCTGGAAATTTGACCGAACGCACGAACTTTGGCAAGGCGCACGCGGGATGCCCTGCGGGGCCCGGCGGTGTGAGGCCGCATCGCAGGCCCCCGCCCGGGGGCTCGGCTCAGTTCCGGAAACGCTCGAGCGCCGCGCGCAGCTCCTCCATCGTCTGGAAGCGCTTGGTCTTGTCGACCGCCATCGCCCGCATGACGAGCTCCGCCAGCCCTGGCGGGAGCGAGGGGTTCACCTCCTGGGGCGGGCGAGCCTTGCCCTGCACGTGCTGATACATGACCGACATATGGTCGCCCCGGGAATAGGGCGGCACGCCGGTCACCATCTCGTAGAGCATCACGCCGAGCGCGTAGATGTCGGCACGCTCGTCGACCTTCTTGCCGAGGATCTGCTCGGGAGCCATGTACTTCGGGGAACCGATGACGTAGCCCGTCTTGGTGAGCTGGGTGTCGCCTTCGCGCTGCGCCGCCGCCACGCCGAAGTCCACGATCTTGAGCAAGCCGTCCTGGTTGATGAGCACGTTGGCGGGCTTCAAGTCGCGGTGCACGATGCCGAGCTGATGCGCGACCGTCATGCCGGTGCAGATGTCCATGGCGAAGCCCATGGCGCGCTTGAGCTCGACCGGCTTCTCGTTCACGACCTCGCTGCCGAGCGTGTGGGAGGGGAAGTATTCCATCGAGATCGCGTAGCTCCCCTGAATGTAGAGGAAGTCGTAGATGCGGATGACGTTCTTGTGGGTGATCTTGCGCGAGTAGCGCAGCTCGTGGACGAAGCGCTTCATCACTTCCTCGTCCTGCGAGACGTTCGGGTTGAGGAACTTGAGGATCAGCCGCTCGTCGACCACCGTGTCCTCCATCAGCAGCACGGTGCCGAAAGCGCCGCGGCCGATGCGGTCGATGTACTTGTAGCGACCCTCGATGACATCGCCCGACTTTAGAGTCTGGATATCGAGCTTGGCTGCCGCCTCCGCCTGCTTCGCCGCCTGTGTGACCCCCTGGTCCGCGATCAGCATCGTCTTGGCCGCCTCCGGCGGCGGCATGGGCTGCGGCGGGCGGACGCCCGCCTGCGTTGCCCCGACCGCGCCCGCGGACGTGCCGGCGAGCGGCGTGACGCCGGCGAGGCGGTTCTCGAGCTCGTTCATCGCGGCCGCCGCCATGCGCGATATGGTCTGATCGGGGCAGGAGACCTGCGCCTGCAGCTCGTTGCGTACCTGCTCGGCGCGGGACTCGTCGGCGACCCGGGACAGGGCCTGGATCGCCTCGATGCGGATCTCACGCTCGGGCCTGGCGACGAGCGGCAGCAGCGTGTCGACCAGGCGGCTGTCGCCGAGCTTGCCGAGCGCCCGCACCACGATCGGCATGGCCTTGCCGTTCGCCGGGGTGTGGAGCATCTCCATCAGGCGCGGCAGTGCGCGCTTGCTGCCGATCTCCGCCAGCGCATCCACCGCCCGCTCGCTCACCCACCAGTCGGCATCGCGCGTGGCCTGGATGAGGGATTCGACCGCGCGCTCGTCCTTGGTCTGGTTGAGGATCTCGATGGCCGCGCGGCGGATGTCCTCGTCCTTGTCGCGCACCAGCTGCAGCACGGCGTCGATGACCTTCGGGCCGCCGATCTTGCCGAGCGCGTCCGCGGCGCGGCTGCGCACCCACCAATCGCTGTCCTTGAGCGCCTCGAGCAGATACTTGACGGACTTGGCGTTGCCGATCTCGTTGAGCACCTCGACCGCGGCGCGGCGCGCGTTCTCGTTCTCATCCTTCAGCACCTCGATGAGATAGCGCATCGTCTCCGGGTGGTTGGCCTTGATGACCACGTCGATGGCGCGGTTGAGGACGTCGATCTCCGGATCGCGCAGCAGCGCGGACACCCGCTCGATGTCGATGGGGCCGTTCATCCGCTGCATCGCCGAGAGGACCGCCCCGCGGATCAGCTTGTTGGGGTCCTTGAGCAGGCCTTGCAGTGCGTTCTGGACTTCCGGGCTGTTGAAGCGCGCGAGCGTGTTGATGATGTGCACGCGCGCGATCGGGTCCTTGCCCTGCAGACGCCCCACCAGCTCGGGGATCGCGGACTGGTCGGCGATCTCACCGATGAGCCGAAAGAGTGCCGCCTTCTCGTTCGGCTCCTGGGTGTAGGCCGCGGCGAGGAGCTCCCGAACTCCGAAGCGCGACTTCTGGGCCGCAATCACCTCGAGCACCGTGGGCTTCGAGATCCCGGGTATCGACAACGCCTCGAGCAGCAGGTGCGGCGGGTAGTTGCGGCTGGTGGTGAGCGCCCAGGAGATGCCGGAGATGACCCGGGGACTGCCTTCGACCAGCCCGCGCATGAAGACCGGGAGGGTCTTCTGGCTCACGAGGCCCGCAAGCACTTCCACGAAGGCCATGGTGGCGGCCTTGTCCGCTTCAGGCAGCGCGGCGAATACGGACTCGATGGCGCCGGGACCGACGTCCTTCAGCCGCGCGATCGCCTTCTGGGTGGCCGCGCTGTTGGGATCATTCGATGACCGGATCTCTGTGACGAGCCGGTCGGCACGCAAGTTCGTGAAAAAGCTCATTCAGCCTTTCCGTCGGACACCGCTCCGCACGCATCCAGCGCGCCTGCGCGACCAGACGATGCGAGGCTGCCGCGGATCTGTCCGGGCCGGCGCTGCGCTGTCGCGGTCGCGGATTATGCCACAGCCCTGACGGAGGCCAGGCCGGCCTACCGCATGCGAGCCACCTTCCCAACCTCTACAATCCGCAGCTGGATTTCCAGCGGTGGACGAAATGAGTTCCAAAGCCTCGCCGGACGCCGTGCGCGCCGCCCTGGACGCGTACGTAGACCCGTATCTGCAGGACACCCTGGGCGCCGCGCAGGCGGTGCGCGAGGTGCGCGAGGCCGGCGAGGGCTTCCGCGCGCGCATCGCGCTCGGTTTTCCGGTCGGCGGGTACCAGGCGGAGCTCGCCGCCGCGCTGGTCGGGCACCTCGCCGCGGCGGGGATAGCCGCCCCGCTCGCCGTCGACCTGGAGTCCGACATTCGCGCCCACGCCGTGCAGCGCAATCTCAAGCCGCTCGGCGAGATCCGCAATATCGTCGCGGTCGCCTCCGGCAAGGGAGGAGTCGGCAAGTCCACGGTCGCCGTGAATCTCGCGCTCGCCTGGCAAGCCCAGGGCGCGCGGGTCGGAGTGCTCGACGCCGACATCTACGGGCCGAGCCAGCCCCTCATGCTCGGCCTTGCCGGGCAGCGTCCGACCACGGCCGACGGCCAGCACCTGCGCCCGCTCGCGGGTCACGGCGTGAGCGCCATGTCGATAGGTTTCCTCGTCGATGCCGAGCAGCCGATGGTGTGGCGCGGGCCCATGGTGACCCAGGCTCTCACGCAGCTGCTCGAGCAGACCGAGTGGGGGGCGCTCGACTACCTGGTCGTCGACATGCCTCCCGGCACCGGCGACATTCAGCTGACGCTCGCGCAGCGAGTGCCGGTCGCGGGAGCCGTCATCGTGACGACTCCCCAGGACATCGCGCTCGCCGATGCCCGCAAGGGGCTGAAGATGTTCGAGAAGGTTGCGGTGCCGGTGCTCGGCATCGTCGAGAACATGAGCGTGCACATCTGCTCGAGCTGCGGGCACAGCGAGCACATCTTCGGCTCCGGCGGCGGCGCGCGCATGGCCGAGGACTACGGCGTGAGGCTGCTCGGGGAGCTGCCGCTCGATGCGAGAATCCGTGAGGAGGCCGACGGCGGCACGCCGACGGTCGTTGCGGCCCCGGACGCGCCGCGAGCCCGGCCGTACTTCGAGATGGCCCGCCGCACGGCCGCCGCGCTCGCGCGGCGCGCGCGCGATCGCAGCGGCGGGTTTCCGAAGATCGTGGTCGAGTAAACCTGACGCCGACCACACCATTGAGGCCGGTCGCAGGATCGCGCTCGCCGTGCAGGGTGCACTTGGCGATAATCTTGATCCATTTATCCGGCGAGCGCGCCGCCTGCCTCCACAGTCGATCCGCCGCGGGGAGTAACGGATGAGCATCAAGTCCGACAACTGGATCCGGCGCATGGCGCGCGAGCACGCGATGATCGCGCCCTTCGAGCCCGGGCAGGTGCGCGCGGCGAACGGCCAGAGGATCGTCTCCTACGGAACCTCGAGCTACGGCTACGACGTGCGCTGCGCGGACGAGTTCAAGATCTTCACCAACATCAACTCCACGATCGTGGACCCGAAGAACTTCGACGAGAAGAGCTTTGTCGACTTCCGCGGCGATGTCTGCATCATTCCGCCTAACTCCTTTGCGCTCGCGCGAACTGTCGAGTACTTCCGCATTCCGCGCAACGTACTCGTGGTAACACTTGGAAAAAGCACGTACGCAAGGTGCGGTTGCATAGTCAACGTAACGCCTTTGGAGCCCGAGTGGGAAGGCAACGTCACGCTGGAATTTTCCAACACAACACCGCTCCCCGCCAAGATCTACGCGAACGAAGGCGTCGCGCAGATGTTGTTCTTCGAGTCGGACGAGGTGTGCTCGACGTCCTACAAGGACCGCGGCGGCAAGTACCAGGGTCAGCGGGGCGTCACGCTGCCGAAGACCTAGGGCGATAAGCCCGCAGCGCGCCGCGCACGTTGAGCGCTTCACATGGTGCGATAGGTTGTCGGCGCTGAGTGGCCGCGGCTCCCAGCGCTGAGGGAGCCGGATATCGGACCTCTTTTTGCAGATAGTTCCGCCCGCGCGTAAGTGTTGCGCTCTGTGCGGCTGGAGTGCAGGTCTAGGGAAATCAAGGTCTTGTGGCCTCAACGGGGCTAGCAGCGTGACGCGAATACTTACACGCAGGCGGAACTATCGCGCAAAGCAGGTCACCGTCTCGCGCTGCCCGCGGCGGTCCGCCGCAGCAACCGCGCCGAGGCGTCACTCGCGCCTGAGGCTCCGGATCTCCATGGTCCACTGCACGTCATCGCCGCGCTTCTGCTCGACGCGTATCGGGATGTAGCCGTGCCCGGGCGCGCACCAGTAGCGGTTGACGTGGGGTGAGTTCGCGCGGTGGCTGCGGTAGATGACGGTCGGTACGTCGCCGAACGGAGTTTTGAGCGTCTCCTTGCCCTCGCGGACGTAGCTGTATTCGCGCACGCTGTTCTTGTCGAGCAGCTCGAAGCGATCCGGAGTGCGTCCGCGCAGCAGCTCGACCATCAGGGCCACCTGCACCGAGGCTTCGTCCTGGACCCCCGGCGTGAGCGGCAGATCGACCGGTGCGTCCTCGTAGACGCCCGTGACGCGGCGCTTCTCCCAGTCGTACTCGACGTCCACCTTGCGCCTCGTCGAGCCCGTGCCGTCGTCGCCCTTGTAGCTCAGGGGCTCGACGTTCGCGGCCGTTACCTTCAGCACGCTCACGGTTTTAGGGCGCTCCGACAGCAGCCGGCCGAGGCCGCGCGGCTCGCTCCTCGAGCTGTACGTCCAGGTGTCGCCGGTTCTTTCGAGCTTGAGGCGCGACTCCGCCACCGTCATGCCGCGCCAGACCCACGTGTAGCTCGCCTCGAAGGGCTGGAGCTCGTCGGCGCCCGCGGTTGCGCTCATGAGCAGCGCCGAGAGCGCGGCGGCCAGCGCCGGTGCGCCGCGCGGTGCGCGGCGCGCGCGGCCGCGCGGCTTGGGGCGGCTCTCGTCAACCGCGCGCTGTGGCACGGGAGTCCTCCACGATCGGCGTGTCCAGGCGGCGCCCGTCGAGCCAGGCGGCGCCGTCGCGCCACACGAGGCGCCGCTCCGCGAACCAGCCGAGCACGCGCGGATAGATGATGTGCTCGGTGGCCTGAACGCGCGCTGACAGCGTCGCTTCGGTGTCGCCGGGCATCACTGCCACCCGGGACTGCAGCACGACGGGCCCCGCATCGAGCTCAGCGGTGACGAAGTGCACGCTGGCGCCGTGCTCGGTGTCGTGCGCCTCGAGCACGCGGCGGTGAGTGTGCAGGCCCCGGTATCCGGGCAGGAGCGAGGGGTGAATGTTGAACATTCTGCCGAGATGACGCGCGACGAACGGCCCCGACAGAATGCGCATGAAGCCTGCCAGCGCGATCACGTCGCACCCGTGCGCCTCGAGAACCGCCGCGAGCGATACCTCGAGCGCCGCGCCGCCGGCGCTCTCCGCCGGCGCCAGCACGACGGTCTCCAGCCCCAGCTCGCGCGCGCCCGCGAGGCCCGGCGCGTCGGCCCGGTCGGAGATCACCACGGCGACCCGCGCGGCGATGTGGCCCGCGAGGCACTCGCGCGCGATCGCCATCATGTTCGAGCCGCGGCCAGAGATGAGAATCGCTGCCTCGAGCGGCGCGCGCGTGCTCATGCGTGGATAACGACGCCCCGCGCGCCGGCACGCACCTCGCCGACGATCGTCGCCGTCTCGCCACGTGCAGCGAGAAACTTCACCGCCGCCGCCGCATGCTCGGGCGGCACGATGACCACCATGCCGAGCCCACAGTTGAAGGTACGGTACATCTCGGTGGACTCGATCCTTCCCGCCTTCTGCAGCCAGTCGAACACCGGGTCGCGCTGCCAGTTGCGCCGCTCGAGCACGGCCTCCAGGCCTTGCGGCAGCACCCGCGGGATGTTGTCGGTCAGGCCCCCGCCGGTGATGTGCGCGAGCGCGTGCACCGGCATGGCACGTACGAGCGCGAGCAGAGCCTTCACGTAGATCCGCGTCGGCGCGAGCAGCCGGTCGAAGAGCTTGCTCCCGGCGAGCGTAGTCGTGGGCGTGGCGCCCGCGGCCGCCACGAGCTTGCGGATGAGCGAATAGCCGTTGGAATGAGGGCCGGAGGAGGCGAGCCCGATGATCGCATCGCCGGCGCGCGTGCGCGTACCGTCGATGATCGCATCCTTCTCGACCACGCCGACGCAGAATCCGGCGAGATCGTAGTCATCGCCCGAGTACATGCCGGGCATCTCCGCCGTCTCGCCGCCCACGAGCGCCGCACCCGCCTGCACGCAGCCCTCGACGATTCCGCGCACCACCGCTTCGGCGACCGGCACGCGCAGCTTCCCGGTGGCGTAGTAGTCGAGGAAGAACAGCGGCTCGGCTCCCTGCACCACGACGTCGTTCGCGCACATCGCCACCAGGTCGATCCCGATGGTGTCGTGCCGGCCGCTTTCGATGGCGAGACGCAGCTTCGTGCCTACGCCGTCGGTGCCCGAGACCAGCACCGGCTGGCGGTAGCCGGACGGCAGCTCGACCAGGGCACCGAAGCCGCCGATGCCGGCGAGCACTTCGCGGCGCTGCGCACGCTGCACCAGCGGTTTGATTCGCTCGACCAGCTCATCGCCGGCGTCGATATCGACGCCGGCATCGCGATAGGTGAGACGCGGGCCTTCTGTCATGAGTCTTGAAGCGTTCGCGGCGGGCCGCCGTCTGTCACGGGCGCGTATGGTATTGTACCTGCCGCTTCGCGCTGTTGCGCGATCGATCCAGACAATGTCGCAATCGGGCCCAGCTTCAACCACCGCGAAGCACCGCGCGCGCGCGTTTCTCGTGAGCCTGTGCGCGCTCGCCGGCGCGCTGCCGTTGCCGTGTCTTGCGGGAAGGGTGGTGCGGGTTTACGAAGTCGCCGTCGAAGGCCAGTCCGCCGCCGCGGTGCAGGACGCCATGCGGCAGGCGCTGGTGCGCGCAACCGGCCGGCGCGAATCCGCCAACGACCCGGCGCTCGCGAGCGTGGTGGCCGAGGCGTCGCGCTACGTCAAGGGCTATGCGGTCGGGCCGCGCGGGGAATCGCAGGTGGTGTTCGACGGCGCTGCCGTCGATCAGGCGATAACTGCGGCGGGGCGCGGCATCTGGGACCGCGAGCGGCCGTTCACGCTCGTGGTGCTCATCCCGCCGCGCCCGCGTGCCGCCGAGGATGCGGCGCGCGCCGAGCTCGAGCGCGTCGCGGCCGAGCGCGGTCTGCCGATCAGCCTGCTGCCGCTCGCGGTCGTCGGTACGGACGGTAACCTGCTCGCGCCGCCGGCGATACTCGAGTCCGCGCAACGCTACGGTGGCGATCAGGTCCTCATCGGTCGCGGCGATCCCAACGCTCCCGACACCGACCTCCAGTGGACGCTGTACACGCGCTCGGCGAGCGAGGGTTGGAATGGCCCGCTCGCCGCGGGTATCGATCACACGGTCGACCTGCTCTCGCCGCAGCAGGGCGGCTCGCTCGCGCAGGCGGAGGCGACCACGAGGGTGCGAATCGAGGGGGTGGCGGGACTCGCCGACTACGCCGCCGTGCAGCGGCTGCTCGAGAGCGTTCCGGGCGTGCGCCGCGCCAACATCGCGGCGGCCGAAGCCAACAGCGCCGCCTTCGATGTGACCGTACGCGGCGGCGCCGCCGGGCTCGAGGAGGCGCTGGCGGGCTCGACGCGGCTCACTCGTGTCAGCGCCGACGGGGCGCCGCCTGCGTACCGCTACCAGCCCCGCGGCTGAAGATCGCGTGCGCCCTCCCGACACCGAAGCCGATCGTGCGTCACCTGCCGAACCTGATCTGTCTGATCCGCCTGGCGCTGATCTGGCCGATCGTCGTCACGCTGCACGCCGGCCGCCACGTGCCCGCGCTCGTCTTGTTCATGGCGGCGGCCGTATCGGACGGACTCGACGGCTATCTGGCCAAGCGCTTCAACTGGACATCCGAGCTCGGCAAGATCCTCGATCCGGCGGCCGACAAGCTGCTGCTGGTCACGGTATTCGTCGAGTGCGCGTGGCTCGGCCTCACTCCCTGGTGGCTGACGGCGGCGGTCGTCGCGCGGGATGTGCTGATCGGGCTCGGCGCGTTGACCTTTCGGCTCTGGTTCGGGCCGCTGCGCGGTCGGCCGACGCCGATCAGCAAGCTGAACACCGGTGCGCAGCTCGCTTACGTGATGCTGGTGCTGCTCAACGCCGCCACCGGGATGCCGCCACGCGAGCTGCTCGATGCCGGCGCGCTGCTCACGTTCGCGACCACTGCGGTGTCCGGGGTGCACTACGTGCTCACCTTCACGCGCCGCGCCTGGGTGCAGGCAGTGCGCCCCTCGTAGACACTCGCGCCGATGCGCCAGATACCGCTCAGCGTGCGTCTGCCCGACCGCGCCGTCTTCGCCAGCTTCCTGCCGGCGCGTAACGCCGAGGCGCTCGAGCATGTGCGCCGCCTGGCGAGCGCGGAAGGCTCGGGACTCACCTGGCTCGCCGGTCCCGGCGGATCGGGCAAGACCCACCTCCTGCAGGCGATCTGCGCGGCGGCCAGCGAGCGCATGCGCGCCGGCTTCCTGCCGCTCGCCGAGATGGCGCGGCTCGGAGTCGACGTGCTGGACGGCATGCCGCAGCTCGAGTGCCTGTGCCTGGACGATATCGATCAGGTCGCGGGGAGAGCGCAGTGGGAGCGGGCGATCTTCGGCCTGCTGCGGGAGCTGGAGGACTCGGGCGGACGGCTGATCGTCTCGGCGCAGGCGCCGCCGGCACTCATGAAATGGGCGCTGGCGGATCTGGGCTCCCGCTGCGCCGCCGGAGCGGTGTTTCAGCTGCGGGTGCTCGATGAGAGCGAGCAGCAGGCGGCGCTGCAGCTGCGCGCGAGGCTTCGCGGCTTCGAGCTGCCCGCGGAAACCTCGCAATGGCTGCAGCGGCGCTTTCCCCGCGACATGCGCCGCCTCTACGAGCTCCTCGATACGCTCGACGATGCCTCCCTCGCGGCGCAGCGCCGCCTCACGATACCGTTCATCCGCGAAGTGCTACGCGGCGGGGCGGGGGCCGGAAGCGGATGACCCGAGCCGCACAGCGAGCGCCGCGACCCGTTTCCCGAGCGCCTGCGCCAGCGCCTTCTCGTGGTCCGTGAGCGTTACGGCAGTCCCCGCGCCGCTGACGTGGGAGGCGCCGTACGGCGTGCCGCCGCCCGCGGTCTCACTCAGCGCTCGCTCGGTGTAGGGCAGGCCCACGAGATACATTCCGTGATGAAGCAGCGGCAGCATCATCGACAGCAGGGTCGTCTCCTGGCCGCCGTGGAGCGTCTGGGTAGAGGTGAACACGCCGGCGGGTTTGCCAGCGAGCGCCCCCGTGAGCCACAGGCTCGCCGTGCCGTCGAGGAAGTGCTTGAGGGGAGCTGCCATGTTGCCGAAGCGCGTGGGGCTCCCGAGCACCAGTCCCTGTGTCTCCTCGAGGTCCTCGAGCGTGGCGTACGGCGCTCCGCTCGCGGGCACGGGCTTCGCGGGCCCCTCGCTTTCCGCCGACACCGGCGGCACGGTTCGCAGCCGCGCGCTCGCGCCCGCGATGCTCTCGATGCCGCGGCACACCTGTCGCGCCAGCTCGGCGGTGGCGCCGCTGCGCGAGTAGTAGAGCACCAGTATCTCCGCCATGCCGTCCCCCTCAGAGCGCAGACGTTGCCACAAAACGGATGTGCCATCATAGGTGTGCATGATCGGCAAGAGATGTCTCGTCGGCGGACGTGTTCAGGGCGTGTACTACCGCGCCACCGCCGCGCGGCGTGCGCAGGACCTCGGCGTGAGCGGACACGCACGCAACCTCCCGGACGGCCGCGTGGAGGTTCTGGCCTGCGGGGACCAGGAGGCGGTGCTCGCGTTCGTCAAATGGCTGTGGATCGGCTCCTCGGCCTCGAGGGTCACCTCGGTGGAGGTGACCGACGTCGTGATCGATGCCGCGCAGACACCCGCGGGCTTTCGCACGGCTTGAATCGATGCGGGTTCTGAACAGAGCGTCCGCGCTTGCGCTGCTCGCGGCGCTCGCGCTCCTCACCGCGGCCGTGGTGCCGGCGGAGCCCCCCGAGACGCATGCTCCGCCGGCGGAGCCCGTCGCCCCCGAGCCGCCGTCCGCGCCTGCGGCCGCGCCGCCTCCCAGGGTTCTCTGGTTCCACCGGCACCCGCGCCGTGCGCAAGCGGCCTGGGTCGCGGCCGCCAATCCGCTCGCCGTCGATGCCGGGCTCGAGATCCTCGCCCGGGGAGGCAAGGCGGTCGACGCCGCGGTAGCGGTGCAGGCGATGCTCGGGCTCGTCGAGCCGCAGAGCTCCGGCATCGGCGGCGGCGCCTTCCTCCTCTACTACGATGCCGGGAGCCGCAAGCTGAGCGCGCTCGAGGGTCGCGAGCGCGCGCCCGCGGGCGCGCAGCCCGACATGTTTCTCGACGAGCACGGCAAGCCCTTGCCGTTCGTCGAGGCGGTGCGCAGCGGGCGCTCCACCGGCGTGCCCGGCGCGATCGCGATGCTGTACGCGGCGCACTCGAAGCTCGGCAGGCTGCGGTGGAAGGATCTCTTTCAGCCGGCAATTCGCGCCGCGACGGCGGGCTTCAAGGTTCCCGCGCGCCTGGCGTCGTTTCTCGGCGAGGGATCGCCGTTTCCGCCGACCAACGAAGTGCGCATGATGTTCTCGCGACCCGACGGCGACACCGTCCAGGAAGGCGACCTGTTTCGCAATCCCAAGTACGCCCACACACTCGAGCGGATTGCGCGCCAGGGTCCGCGCGCGCTCTACGAAGGCGAGATCGCCCGCGAGATCGTGGCCACCACGCATTTGCCGGCGCTGCCAGGCACGATGACGCTCAAGGATCTCGCCAGCTATCGCGCGAGCTGGACCGAGCCGGTGTGCCGGCCGTACCGCGGCTACTCGGTGTGCGTGCCGCCGCCGCCCTCGAGCGGGGTGTCGCTTCTGCAGATGCTCTCCATACTCGACCGCACCGACATCGGCGGGCGCCGCCCGAGCGATCCTCAGGCCTGGTTCCTGTTCGCGCAGGCGAGCCGTCTCATGTACGCCGACCGTGACCGCTACGTCGCGGATCCGCGCTTCGTGCCCGTGCCGGTCGATCGCATGCTCGACCCCGCCTACGTGCGGCTGCGTGCCCAGCTGATCGGCCAGCACGCGGGCGCCGCGCCGCTCCCCGGCGACCTCGCCACGCCGCGCGGACGGGACGCGACCGCCGAGTCCGCGGGAACCAGCCACTTCGTGATCGTGGATGCGGAGGGCAATGTCGTATCCATGACCACCACCATCGAATCGATCTTCGGCTCCGGGCGCACGGTCGAGGGCTTCGTGCTCAACAATCAGCTCACCGACTTCTCGTTCGTGCCGGCCGAGGGCGGCCGCCCGGTCGCCAACGCGGTGCGCGGCGGCAAGCGGCCGCGCTCCTCGATGGCTCCGGTCATCGTTCTCGATCACGCCGGCAGCTTCGTGGCCGCGCTCGGCTCGCCCGGGGGGTCCGCGATTCTCGAATACAACGCCAAGGCGCTGGTCGGGCTATTCGCCTGGAGGCTGTCGCTCAAGGAGGCGATCGAGCTGCCGAACCTGATCGCGCGCGGCGACACCTACAGCGGCGAGACCGCCAAATTCCCCCCCACGCTGCTCGCCGGGCTCCGCGACCGCGGCATCGAGCTCAAGCCCGGGCATGCCGAGAACTCGGGGCTGCACGGGGTACTGCGCCGCGCCGACGGGACTTACGAGGGCGCGGCCGACTCGCGCCGCGAGGGCGTGGCGCGCTCGCTGGCGCCCCGCGTGCAGCGGCCCTAACGGCTCTTGGGCGGAAAGCCGAGGTCGTCCGCCCCGCTCCAGCGCGTCCAGCCGCCGAGCACCCGATCGGGATAGTCGCGCCGGCCGGGGCTGCCGTTGTAGCGCGCCAGCGCCTTGCGCACGTCGTTGCGCTCGTGATCGAGGTAGAAGCGCAGGATGGCGCAGCCCATGCGGATGTTGGGTGCGATGTGGATCAGGTCGTGGCGGCGCATGCCGAGCCGCTCGGGCCAGAACGGCATCACCTGCATGAGACCCACGGCGCCGCTGGGCGAGACCGCCCAGCGGTCGAAGCGGCTCTCGACGTCGATGAGCGCCATCACGAGGCCCGGCGGCAGGCGCGCCTCACCGGCCCGGTGCGTCTCGCAGTAGACCTCCCTGAGGATGTCGAGCCGCTCGTTCTTTTCCTTCACGATGCGCCGCAGCCGGGGCTCCATCAGCGTGTACCACACCGCCGAGTCGTAATGATCGGTGAAGCACTCCGCCTCACCGATGGCCTTCGCGATCACCTCCCGAAGCTGCGGATCGAGCTGTTGATCCGCGTGCGCCGGATGCGGGAGGGCCGCGGCGAGGACGGCAAGCGCGATCGCGGGCAGCGCTCGGCGGCGCGCCGCGCTCGAGGCGCGCTCAGCTCGCAAGCCGCGCGCGCAGGAAGGAGAGCGTCTCGGGCTCCGGGAACTCGGTGCTGGCGCTGTCGCGCCGGTGGCGATATTCGAGCTTACCCGCCTCGAGGCCCCGATCGGCCACCACCAGCCGGTGTGGGATGCCGAGCAGCTCCGCGTCGGCGAACTTGACGCCCGGGCGCGCGTCGCGGTCGTCGTACAGCACTTCGATCCCGGCGGCGGTGAGCTCGGCATACAGGCGGTCGCTGACCTCGCGAACACGCGCGGATTTTTGCAGGTTCAGCGGCACCAGCACCACCTGGAAGGGCGCGATCGGAGCCGGCCAGATGATGCCGCGCTCATCGTGGCTCTGCTCGATGGCGGCGGCCACGACGCGCGTCACGCCGATCCCGTAGCAACCCATGTAGAGCGCGGTCTCGCGGCCTGCCTCATCGAGCACCACGGCCTTCATGGGCTCGCTGTACTTGCGGCCGAGCTGGAAGATGTGACCCACCTCGATGCCGCGCGCGATCTTCAGCCTCCCTTTGCCGGAGGGGCTGGGATCACCCTCGACCACGTTGCGCAGATCCGCGGCGACGGCCCCCTTCACGTCCCGCTCCCAGTTCACGCCCGTGAAGTGCATATCCTTCTCGTTGGCGCCGCACACGAAATCGGCGAGCGCCAGTGCGCTGTGATCCGCATACACGCGGCACTCGAGCCCGACCACGCCGACGTAGCCGGGCTCGGCGCCGGTCGCGCGCAGCACCCGCTCGGCGCTCGCCATGCGCAGCGGGCTCGCCACCCCGGCGACCTTGTGCGCCTTGAAGGCGTTCAGCTCGTGATCTCCGCGCACCACCAGCGCCACCGCCTGCTCGTCGCTTCCCTCGACGATGAGCGTCTTGACGCAGCGCGCGGGGTTCACTTTGAGAAAGCGCGCCAGGTCCTCGATGGTGCGCGCGCCGGGAGTCGGCACCTTGCGCAGCGGCTGCTGCGGGGCAGGGCGCGGGCCCTGCGGCGCCAGCGCGACCGCGACCTCGAGGTTCGCCGCGTAGTCGTCGCCGTCAGAGAAGGCGATCACGTCCTCGCCCGAGGCGGCGAGCACGTGGAATTCCTGCGACACGTCCCCGCCGATCGCGCCGGAGGCCGCGCGCACCGCGCGGAATGTGAGCCCGGTGCGCGTGAAGATGCGGGTGTAGGCCTCGTACATGGCGCGGTAGCCGGCCCGCAGCGACTCCTCGTCGAGATGAAAGGAGTACGCGTCCTTCATGATGAATTCGCGGGCCCGCATGACGCCGAAGCGCGGGCGCACCTCGTCCCGGAACTTGGTCTGGATCTGGTAGAAGTTCACCGGCAGCTGCCGGTAGCTCTGCAGCTCGCGTCGCACGATGTCGGTGATCACTTCCTCGTGCGTGGGACCGGCGACGAAATCGCGCTCGTGCCGGTCCTTGATGCGCAGCAGCTCCGGCCCGTACTCCCTCCAGCGGCCCGACTCCTGCCACAGCTCCGCCGGCTGGATCACCGGCATCACGAGCTCGAACGCTCCCGCGCGGTTCATTTCCTCGCGGATGATGCACTCCACCTTCTGCAGCACCTTGAGGCCCATCGGCAGCCAGCTGTAGAGACCGGCCGCGAGGCGGCGGATGAGGCCGGCGCGCAGCATCAGCTGATGACTCACCACCTCCGCCTCGGCGGGAGTCTCCTTCATGGTGTTGAGCGGATACCGGGAGAGCCTCATCGGCGCGTGGACCTGCTGCCTTGGCTTGCTTTCGCTGGCATCTTATCAGCAGGACGCGCAATTTCTCGGGGACCCCGGTTAACCACCCCAAGAAATTGCGCTTGCCGCCACGGGTGGGCGCGCCGCGACCAACAAGACGCGCAATTTCTCGGGGACCCCGGATAAGATTGCCGCTGTGGCAACCGAGTCCCAGGAACACTCACGCCCCCGCAGCAAGGGCATCTACCTGCTGCCCAACCTCCTGACCACCGGCTGTCTGTTCTCGGGCTTCTACGCGGTCGTGGCGGCCATCGACAAGCACTTCGATCACGCCGGCCTGGCGGTATTTGTCGCGATGATCTTCGACACGCTCGACGGGCGCATCGCGCGTCTGACGCGCACCGAGAGCTTCTTCGGCAAGGAGTACGACAGTCTCGCGGACATGGTGGCCTTCGGTCTCGCGCCCGCCATCGTCGCCTACCAGTGGGGCGTGGTGCGCATCGCGGAGTACGGCCACCTCTGGAAACAGTTCGGCTGGCTCGCCTGCTTCTTCTACGCCGTGGCCGCGGCGCTGCGCCTCGCGCGCTTCAACGCGCGCGCCGCCACCGCCGACAAGCGCTACTTCGAGGGGCTGCCGAGCCCGTCCGCGGCGGCGATAGTGGCGGCCTTCGTCTGGTACTTCAGCGCCTGGCACGAGCCGAGACTCATCGGGCTGATCGCCGCCTTCGTCGTGACCGCGAGCGCCGGGGGGCTGATGGTGAGCCGTTTCGGTTATCCGAGCTTCAAGCAGTTCGATCTCGACCGGCGGATCAAATTCGTCTACATGCTGCTGGTGCCGCTATTCTTCGTGCTGATCGCGATCGATCCGCCCACCATGCTGCTCTCGACGTTCGGCACTTACGCTCTGTCGGCGCCGCTCCTGTGGGTCGGGCGCCGCCTGCGGCGCGCGGTGCGCGGCGCGCCGGCAGGCGCGTAGGGGGACGCATGCCGGGGGAGCGCCGCTTGGAGTACCTGCGGGCGATCGGTATCGACCTGTGGGTGAGACGCGGCCGGGGCGCGGTCGAGGCTCCGCCGGCGGGGGACAGGGCAGCGCCGGCGGCGGAGATTGAGGCGCGCTGGGACACGCTGCGCGCCGCGGTGCTCGAGTGCACCCGCTGCCCGCTGCACGCCACGCGCACCCAGGGGGTGCTCGGCGTAGGACCGAAGCGCTCCGACTGGCTGGTGATCGGCGAAGCGCCCGGAGCCGAAGAAGATCGCCGCGGCGAGCCCTTCGTCGGCGCCGCGGGGCAGCTGCTCGATGCCATGCTGCGAGCCATCGGGCTCGACCGACGGACCAACGTCTACATCGCCAACGTGCTCAAGAGCCGGCCTCCGGGTAACCGCGACCCGAAACCCGAGGAGGTGGCGGCGTGCCTCCCGTACCTGGTGGAGCAGATCGCGCTGCTGCAGCCGAAGATCATGCTCGCGGTCGGGCGGATCGCCGCGCAGAACCTGCTGGGCACCGACGTGCCGCTCGGGAGGCTGCGCGGGCGGGTGCACCGCTTCGGCGAGCTGAACACTCCACTCGTGGTGACGTATCATCCCGCCTACCTGCTGCGTACGCCGGGCGACAAGCGCAAGGCATGGGAAGATCTGAAGTTTGCGCGCAGCGTGTACCAGCAACTGACGCAAGGCACCGCGACCGATGGCAACCGCTCCTGAGCTGCTCAAGGCCTCGCCCGAGGTCGTGATCCGCCCGATGCGGGCCGGCGACGTCGCGGACGTGGTGGCCATCGAGCGCGCCTCGTACCAGTTCCCCTGGAGCGAGGGGATCTTCCGCGACTGCCTGCGGGTGGGGTATGTCTGCCGCGTGCTGACGGTCGCCCGGCAGGCGATCGCCTACGGGGTCATGAGCATCGGAGCGGGCGAGGCGCATATCCTGAATCTCTGCGTGAGCGAGGCGTATCGCTGCCGGGGCGTCGGCAAGCGCCTGCTCCGCTCCCTGATCGAGCGCGCGACCGCCGCCGGCGTGGCCGAGGCCTTTCTCGAGGTGCGGCCCTCGAACACCGCGGCGATGCGGCTCTATCTCTCCATGGGCTTCGAGCAGGCCGGCACCCGGCGCGGCTACTACCAGGCGCTCAGCGGCCGCGAGGATGCGGCCGTGCTCAAGCTCGCCCTGCGCGCCTTCCAGGCCCCTTCGGCCTGAAGTCCCCTGACCCATGAGCGGCCTGGCTGCCGAAATCGGCCGGCGACGGACCTTCGCGATCATCTCGCACCCTGACGCCGGCAAGACCACCCTCACCGAGAAGCTGCTACTGTTCGGCGGCGCCATCCAGATGGCCGGCGCCGTCAAGGGCCGCAAGGCCGCGCGCCATGCAACCTCCGACTGGATGCGCCTCGAGCAGCAGCGGGGTATCTCCGTCACCTCCTCGGTGATGCAGTTTCCGTACCGCGAATGCATCGTGAACCTGCTCGACACCCCGGGCCACGAGGACTTCTCCGAGGACACCTACCGCACGCTGACCGCGGTCGATTCGGCCCTCATGGTCATCGACTGCGCCAAGGGCGTCGAGGAGCGCACCATCAAGCTGATGGAGGTCTGCCGCTTGCGCGACACGCCGATCATGACCTTCATCAACAAGCTCGATCGGGACGGTCGCCCGCCCATCGAGCTGCTGGACGAGATCGAGAGCGTGCTCCGGATCCACACCGCGCCCGTCACCTGGCCGATCGGCATGGGGCGTGAGCTGCACGGCATTTATCATCTTCTCGCGGATCGCATCTACGTGTATGCCGCGGGCGTTCGCGGCCGCCTCGGAGAGAACCGCACCATCGATGCGCTCGAGAGCGAGGCGGCGCTGGAGTTCCTCGGCGATCGCGCCGCCGCGTTCCGCGAGGAGGTGGAGCTGGTGAGGGGTGCCACCCAGCGCTTCGACCCGCAGGCCTATCTCGCCGGGCGGCAGACACCCGTGTTCTTCGGCTCGGCTATCAACAATTTCGGCGTCGAGGAGCTGCTCGCGGCTTTCACCGCGCACGCCCCGGGGCCGCTGTCGCGCACGGCGCGCGAGCGCACAGTAATGCCCCCCGAGGCGCAGCTCGCGGGCTTCGTCTTCAAGATCCAGGCGAACATGGACCCGGGCCACCGCGACCGCATCGCGTTCCTGCGGCTGTGCGCCGGCAAGTACGAGCGGGGCATGCGGCTCTTTCACGTGCGCCTCGACAAGGAGGTGCGCGTCGCCGATGCACTCACCTTCATGGCGGCCGAGCGCGCGCACGCCGAGGAGGCCTACGCGGGCGACATCATCGGCCTGCACAACCACGGCACCATCAACATCGGCGACACCTTCACCGAGGGCGAGCGGCTGGTCTTCACCGGCGTCCCGAACTTCGCGCCCGAGATATTCCGCCGCGCGCGGCTCGTGGAGCCTCTCAAGATGAAGGCGCTGCAGAAGGGGCTGTCGCAGTTGTGCGAGGAGGGGGCGACGCAGCTCTTCAGGCCGCTGCGCAGCAATGAGTTGATCCTCGGCGCCGTCGGCCCGCTGCAGTTCGAGGTCGTGGCGTTCCGGCTCGAGGACGAGTACGGGGTGCAGTGCGTCTTCGACCCGGTCGCCATCCACACTGCGCGCTGGGTCGAGAGCACGGATGCGCGGCGCCTCGCGGAGTTCCGCGCCCGCGCGGAGCAGCACCTGGCGCTCGATCACAGCGGCGCCCTGGTGTATCTCGCGCCCTCGCGCGTGAATCTCGAGCTCACCATCGAGCGCTTCCCCGACATCCGCTTCCACGAGACGCGCGAGCACGCCTCGGGCTGAGGGCCGCCGGTTCGGGGGATGGCGCTGGCAGCCGATTTGTGCGACATAGGCGCGCACCGCACACGCCGCATCGAAACGGGCCGACCCATGAACGACGTCACCCCGGCACCCGCCCTCACTCAGCGCGAAGTGCTGCTGCACGCGCTCTACGAGGCTTCGGAGCTCGAGCACAATCTCATGTGCACCTACCTGTACGCCGCGGCTAGCCTGAAGGACGGGGAACGGGAGGGGCTTCGCGCAGAGGAGGCCGCGGCCGTGCGCCGCTGGCGCCAGGTGCTGATGGGCGTTGCGATCGAGGAGATGGGCCACCTCGCGGCGGTGTGGAACATCACCTCGGCGCTCGGTGGTGCGCCGCGCATCGGGCGGTCGAATTTCCCGCTCGATCCGGGGCTGCTGCCCGCGAGCGTGGTGGTCAAGCTCGCCCCGTTCAACGTCGACACGCTGCAGCACTTCGTGTTCCTCGAGCGCCCGCGCGGCTCCACCGAGCAAGACGGCGCGGGCTTCGCGTACGAGCGTAACTACGTTCGCGGCGGCACCGGCGGGGCGCGCCTCACTCCGATGGGCGTCAACTACGACACCGTCGGCGACTTCTATGAGGCCCTCGGGGAGGGGCTGCGCGCCCTGGTAGCGCACTGCAGCGAGGCGAACGCTTTCGATGGCGATCGGGCGTTGCAGCTCTCGCCGGAGGAAGTGAATCTGCCCGGTGCCCGGCAGGTCGTGTGCCTGAAGACCGCGCTCGCCGCGTTCGCGGCGATCGTCGAGCAGGGCGAGGGCGCTCCGCGCGACTCGATCGGCTCGCACTACCAGAAATTCCTGGGAATCCGCGCCGAGTTGCAGGCGCTGACCGAGCGCAACCCGGCGTTTGCGCCCGCGTTCCCCGCCGCCACTAATCCAGTCCTGCGCCGTCCGCCGCGCCCCGAGGGGCGCGTATGGCTCGAGAACGCGGACGCGGTGGCCACCGTGGATCTCGCCAACGCCTGCTACGGGCTGATGCTGCGCCTGCTCGCCTACGCCTATGCGGTGCGCGGCCCGAGTGCGGAAAAGTCCCTCGCCGTGGATCTGGCGATCGGCCTCATGCAGGCGGTCATGCCGCTCGCCGAGCGGGCGGCGCGGCTGCCGGCCGGGCCGTCCAACCCGCAGTGCAACGCCGGCGTCTCGTTCATCACGCTGCGGGACTCCGCGGCGCTGCCGCCCGGACCGGCCGCGCGGCGGGTGTTCGTCGAGCGCATCAAGCAGCTGGCCGAAGGAGCCGCACCGCTCGCCGCGGGCGGCGATGCGCGCGCCGTGGCGGCCGCGCGGCAGCTGGCCTCGCTCGCCGCAAGCGCCGGCAAGGGCTTCGATCTCACGCCGGCCGCGCCCGCCGCCGCGGCGGCGGCAGCCCCTCGGCCGGCGGCTGGACCGGCTATGCCGGCGGCTGCACCGGCCTCGACTGTCAGCGGCGGCGTGGAGACGGTGCAGGGAGAGTGGCTAGAGCTGCAGTTCGAAGCGAGGCGCTGCATCCATTCGCGCTTCTGCGTCACCGGGGCGCCGCAGGTCTTTCTCGCCAACGTGAAGGGACCGTGGATCCACCCCGACGCCATGCCGGTCGAGCGGCTGGTGGAAGTGGCGCACGCCTGCCCCTCGGGTGCGATCCGCTACCGGCGCAAGGACGGTGCGCCCGAGGAGCCCGTGCCGCCGGTGAATCTAGCCGGCGTGCGCGAGGCCGGCCCGTACGCGTTCCGCGGCCAGCTCGAGATCGACGGTGCGCCGGCGGGCTTTCGCGCCACGCTGTGCCGCTGCGGGGCGTCTACAACTAAACCCTTCTGCGACGGCTCGCATCGCGAGATCGGCTTCACAGCGACCGGTGAGCCGCCGAGCGGCAAGACCGACATGCTGCCCACGCGCGACGGGGTGCTGGCGATCGATCCGCAGCCGAACGGTCCGCTGCGAGTGCGCGGCAACCTCGAGATCATGAGCGGCACGGGACGCGTGGTAGCGCGGGTGACGTCGGCGTACCTGTGCCGCTGCGGAGGCAGCGCCAACAAGCCCTTCTGCGACGGCACGCACTCGAAGATCGGCTTCAAGTCGGCCTGAGCGGCGCTTTAGTTCTCGCCCGAACCCTTCCAGAAGATCGTCCTGCGGATCGGGACGATCGCGGGCTTCACCTGCTGCGGGCAGATGCCGCAGCTCGTGCCGCCGGACAGCTGTGCCGCGCCGATGACCGCCTCGACGACCTGGCCGTCGACGGGCACCGAGGCGATGACGGGCGAGGGGGGCAGACCCCCGCCGACGAACTGCGTGTCGCGTACTCCACCGCACGCGGCCCCCGTGGCGCTGATGCCGCCGGAAGCGTTGAACAGGTTGACCCAGTAGCCGTAGGCGGCGCCGAGCGTCGTGGCGCAGGTCCCCAGCGTCTGGGGTATCGGCCGGTTGGTGCTGAAGGCCACCATGCCCGCGGCGATGACGGAGGAGGTGACGGTCTGCTCCCCCGGGCCGTTCTGGTTGAGATTCATGAACCAGCCCTTCGTGGTCGACATCGGCAGAACGCCAGGCGTGCCGCAGGAGGTGCCGGTCGTGGCGTTGTTGGGTCCCGGATCGCTCGTGCTGTAGGTGAAGTCGTTCATCTGCGTCGGGTCGTCGAGATTGAGCGCGCTCGTTGAGGCCAGGCTGTCCTTGAAGACGTAGAAACGATTCAGGACGTTCGTGTAGGGGTACTGCGCCTGCAGCGGGTGCTCGCGGTCGCCCGAGCCGATGGCGACGTACACCTGGTTCCCGGGCGCGGCCAGCAGCGACGCGCCGAACAGGAGCTTGCGCCCCGAGCCGTTCGTGTAGGCGATGCGGTTCATCACCCACTGAGCGGAGTTGGCGGCGAAGTCGATCCGGTAGATGTTGCCGCCCGTATCGGCGGCGTAGGCGTGATCGACCACGCCGACGGTCGCGATCGAGATCAGCGCCACGTCCGCGGCGACGCTGCGCGTGGTCGTGAAGAACGCCAGCTGCTGGCCGGTCTGCGCGTCGAGAACGTAAACCCCCGCACCTTTCTGCGGGGTAGGGCAGGCGGGATTGGGCGTGTTGCTATCTTCGCAGCCGTCATAGCCGCCGCCCACGACGATGACGGGCGAGCTGTGCCCGAGCACGGCGCCGGCGACCGACGGCGTCGACCAGGTCTGTCCCATGCTGGTCGGATTGGCTCCGCTCGAGGGGACGCAGTTCGTATCGTTGCCGAGATTCGGGCAGCCGAACTTCCAGAGCAGCCCCGGCGTGGAGACGTTCGTGACATCGAGCCCGTACAGCATCCGGCCGCCGCGACGCATGGTCGGGTATATCCACACCGCTCCCGGCACGCCCTGGGCGTTGAGCGCGCTCTCATAGAGCCCGATCGAGCCGTCGTAGTAGTAGCCCTTCGGCAGCGGGGTGGGCGTTACGCCCGCGGGCGAGCCGAAATAGGCGATGATCGGGCTGATCTGGTTCTGCAGCCCGTCAATCATGCCGCTCCACATGAGCCTCTCGAGGCCCGTGGGCGTCGTGGCAGGAGTTGCGCCCGGGGTATAGGCCGCCGGCGCCGGGGTGTAGAACTCGGGGGGCACGAACGCCCACAGCTCCTGGCCGCTCGAGCCGTCGACCGCGCGCAGCGTGCCGTCGTTCGAGCCGTAGAACACCCGCACGGTGCCCGAGCCGTAGTCGACAGGCAGCGGACGCGAGTGGATCTCGTCGCCGTGCACGGAGGGGCGCGTCTCGGTGGAGCTGACGCCGTTGTTGCCCTTGCCATTGCCGTTCTCGTCCTGGACATCCTGGCCGAGGATCCAGTTCACGAGCGACGCCGGCAGTCCGGTGCTGGCGGTCGTGAGCGGCACGAGGCTGTTCTGCGAGCTCGCGGTGAGCACGTTGCGCTGCGAAGGGCTCCAGGTGGGCGAGCTGTTGGTGATCGCCGGGTTGTTGCCCTTGCGGATCACCTCGGCCACGCCGCCCTTTTCCACCAGCGGGCCGTCCGGATCGTCGTCGTAGGGGCTGTTGGTGGTCGTCGGGCAGGTACTCTTCGCGGACTGGCTTTCCAGGCTGGTGTTCCACATGCCGCCCGCGTTCACGCTCTGCCCGAAGTTCCAGTAGCCGTTCGGGTAGTTCGTGAGGTCGGCGGAACCGGTGGTCCAGAAGCTCTTGGCGCAGGGGGCCGGGAACCCGGTCAGCGGGTTGATCGCCGACTGGCCCTTGGCGTCGCCGAGCACGACGCTGCCGCCCGAGTTGATCAGCTGGTATTGCTTCAGGTTGCCGTACCAGCGCGCCTGGATCTTGGGGTCCGGGCGGAACATCGGCACGAAGACCTGGTTCTGGTCCTGCGCACGGTTGGTGGCGTTGACCGGGAGGCTCGCCGAGGCGAACGTGGAGTTCACGGCCTTGATCTGCTCGAGGATCCTCACCAGCGCGTTATAGACCGCGTCTTGGCTGTTGACCTGGAAGTAGAGCCCGCCGCCCTGCCTCGCGGCCGCCTGGAGCGACTGCGAGTAGCCGGCGTTGTTCTGGGCGTTGTATGCATCGAGGATGTAGGTGACGATCGAGCCGTTGCTGTTGCCGGCCGGCACCGCGGCGCCGCTCTGGAAGAGAAAGCGCGTCCACTCGTCGGTCCAGGTGTCGGTCGGCGTGGCGGGCAGGGCGCTGAGCGCGGGCACGACGTTCGGCTCGTACTGGTTCTCCGTCGAGCCGATCTGGCCGCTCGCGTTGTTGGCGATGTAGATGATGAAATTCGCGGCGCACGGCTGGCTCGAGTTGATCGGGCTCTGGTAGAGGCCGTTCGCGATGGCCCAGCCGGAGGTGAGCCCCTGCGCATACGCGGTCATTCCGGTGGGGCCCATGAGCCTGCCGCCGAGATTGCCGGCGACGTCGTCCCAGACGTTGGTGGAGCTCGGCCCGCCCGTGTAGGGCGCGAGCCCGGAGAAGTACTTGTAGAGCTCGTACAGCGCGGCGGTCTCGTCCTTGTGGGACATGCCGCTCAGGCTCTCGTTGGCCGAGCCGCAGCCGCCGACGCACGGCACGATGTTGGCGAGGATGTTCTGCAGCGCGGTGCGGTTGGACGCCACGGTCATGTCACGCGCGCCGAAGCGGATGTAGCCGCCGCCGGTTGAGCCGCCGGCGCTGTTGGGGGTGAGCATCGCGAGGCCGAGGTTGACGGGAACGGGTGGGTTCTGGGTGCCGAAATAGGTGAGCACCTGGTGCAGAGCCTGCAGTTCCGCGACGCCCTGCGTGATCTTGGCGCCTGCGGGGTCGGTCCAGCCCTGTGACTGGCGCGACCAGTTCGGGCCGTTGTCGATGAGGACCATGACGTTCGGGGCGTCGGCGCTGCCGCCGGAAAGCCCGAGGAAGATGTCGATGTCGTCGGCGAACGCACCGGGCGCGACCGAGAGGCCGATCAGGAGCGCCAGGGCCAGGCGAAGGGTGCGCAGGGTGTTCATGACGGTCGCTCGCTTGAGTTCAGGCTTGGACATCCACGCTCAGGGACAGATCGTGGTCGACGGAACCCGTACCGCCACGCCCTGACCGACGACGTAGTTCGCGTTGCTCACCTGGTCGGTCGCGGACGCCTGGATATCCCAGACGCTGTTGGAGCACATGGAGTTGTTGGTGCTGGCGCCCACCACGCCGAAGTCCTGCGGCGAGCCGATGAGACATCCGGCGTCGTTCGGATTGGTGTAGTCGAGCTGGGTTACGAGGATCGGCTGGATCGAATCGCAGGTCGCGGTCACGCCGACGCTAACGTCGTCCGTGCCGTTGCCGTTGACGCTCGCGCAGGTCGTGTTGGCCATGATCGGGCAGTAGGCCGGGACCGAAGCGGCCGGGATCGCGTTCGTCGGGCTGGTCGTGAACTGGGTGCTGCTGATCACGGCGGCGACCGCGCCCTGCGCGGCGGCGAAGGCCTGGTTGCGCTGCTGCATGTTGCCGACGATCTGCAGGTTTGCCTTGCCGAGCGTGAAGGAGCTCACCGCCAGCAGCGTGATCAACAGCAGCATGATCAGGCTCACGATCAGGGTCGCGCCGCGCTGGCGGCCGGGGAATCGGGTCATGGCGAGTTCCTCGCTACGGTGTTGTAGAGCATGGCTACCGACGAGTACGCGTGCCGCTTGTAGCCGTCGTTGAGAGGGGCCACCACGTTCGCGGCGCCCGCGGCGTTGAGACCGAGCGTATAGGTCTTGGAATCGACGTATCCCTGAGTCGGAGTGATGCTGCGCGTCAGCACGTTGATCTTCACCGTCACCGTGTTGCGCCAGTTGCTGACCACGTTGCAGGGTCCCGGCATGCAGCCGTTGTAGCGGCTGGGGTCTGCGGTGTACACGGCCGGCGTTCCTGTGGTCGGCACGGTGGTGTCGAGCCCGTATTCGAGCTGCAGGTTTTCCACGCCTTCGACCAACGGCACGATGTTGAAAGCGTTGGCACCCAGCCCGTCGACGCCCAGTTCCGCGCGCTTCAGCGTAGGGATGCCGTCGCCGGGCTTGTCGTCGTTGGCGATGAAGTAGATGTGAGTACGGTATTGGTACAGGGGCGCTACGGTGACGCAATCCTTCAGATGAAGAGTGAGGCTTGCAAGGTTGGAGTCGAGTGCGAAGTAGGTGCCGGCGCCGGTCTCTGTGCCGCAGCCCGAGGCCTGGAGGTAGATGTCTCCGGGCACCTGCGGATCGCACCCCGCCGCGCCGACCGCGCACGTGCTCGCGCGCCTCACCACCAGGATGTCGGTTCCGGCCCGCAGGTCCGCGAGGCACCCGGGGGCGCTGGCACCCTGGTCGTAGCCCTGCACCGGGACGGCCATGGCCGTGGTGAGCGTCGGCACGTCGGCTGCGCAGGCATCGGGCAGCGTCGCCGGGGTCGTGAGCTGCGCGTTCGGGCCCGCCACGGTGCCAGGATTGAAGGTGGCGAGGTAGCCGGCGCTGCGCAGATCGTCCCTGATGATCTGCAGCGCGTAGCGGCCGTTCTCGGTCTGCTGGTTGGCGCGCTCGATCTCGCCGCGCTCGCGGCTGTTGCCGGCTAAGAGGCTGACGAGCGCCGCGAGGATGATCAGGCCGATGGCCATCGACACCATCAGCTCGACCAGCGTGTAGCCGCGTGCACCTGGCGGAACGTGGGTTGTGCGGGCGGCAGGCATCGGCGCGCTCAGTAGCACGAGGTCGTCGGCACGGTGACCGTTGCGGCGATCGCGCGGCGGTAGGCGTCGTTCGCGCCATACAGGCCGGTTCCGCAGGCGAGCACCGGGACGGAGGTCGGAGCCATGCCCTGCCAGGCAACCGAGACCTGGTAGACGCCCGGCGTGCACACCCCGAGCGCCGGGTTCGGCGCCTGCAGCTGGGTGATGCAGCCCAGTCCACCCACCATGGCGCCGGTGTTCGCGCCGCCGCCGGAGGTCTCGGCGGTGCCCTTGAGGATGTTGCTCCATTCGCATAGATCGCGGTTGGAACCGGGTGCGATGCCGGTGCAGTCGAGAGGCTGCGAGTCGCCGGTCCCCACTGGGTTGGCGGACACGTAGCTGGCGACCTGGGCCGCATTGGCGTTCAGGCGCTCGGTCATCTGCGTGAGCGCGAGCAGCGCCTGGGCGCGCTGATACGACTCCATCTCCGCGACCCCGATCTTCATCTGCAGCCCGCAGACACCGAGCAGGCCGAAGGCGAGGATCAGCAGGGTGACCAGCACCTCGATCAGCGAGCTGCCGCATTGCAGCCCCGAGGTCGCGCAGCGGCGGCTCAACATGTCGGCGTCGCCTTCATGTAGGGGCGACCGCTCAGGTCGACGGACACGCACTGGTAGCTCATCGTGCTGCCGCTCGTGGTGTTGATCTGGAACATCGGTGCGGCGCCGGCCGGCAGGCGACCCGATGAGCGGTAGATGACGCTCGCCGGAGAGCCGGGGACGTTTATTCCAGTCGCCGCCGTGTAGTCGTCGAGGACGTTGTTGTTGGCGTCGAGGAGCCGCCAGCCGGTCTGCCAGCCGCCCGCCTTGGGCTGCAGGGTCGCATTGGCGTTGAGCGTGAGCGCCTGCGAGCGCGCCTTGGCGAGCGTCACGTAGAGTGCGGAGGCGTAGGTACGCGCCCGCTGGGTCGCAATCATGCCGTTGAAGGAAGGCACGGCGACCGTCACGAGAATGGCTGCGACCGCCAGCGTCACGACGAGCTCGGTCATGGTGAAGCCGCGCGCACGGCGAGGTGCCGCGTGCGCGCAGATGCGAGCTCCGGGGCGAAGGGTGCTGTAGGCTTTCAAGGGGGCACTCCCGGGTTCGTCTCACCAGACGCCCGCGGGACCTTTGGCGCCCGTGTGGTCGAGGGTAAGGGTGTAGTCACCTGCCTGGGCCGTCCCGGCGATCGGCGTGGCGATGACCGCAAAGGTCGGCGGCGTGCCGCCCGGAGCGGCGCAGGGGGTGGTCGTCTGGCAGATCTGGATCGTGTAGTAGGAGGTCACATCCGTCGAAACCGAGGTGCTCAGTGTGGCGAGGTTGGGCGCGTACGCGCGCGCGTCCAGCAGGTACTGCTGCTCGCGTTGCGCGATGTCCATCAGAGCCGACTCGGCTTCCCCGCGACGGGACTTCTTCACGTAGAGCGTGTACGAGGGCAGCGCGATCGACGTCAGGATGGCCACGACCGCGACGGCGATCATGAGCTCGACGAGGGTGAAGCCGGCCGCGCGGCGGCGCGCGGCGAACGGATTAAGTGAACTGTGCATGTGATGTTCCAGTGAAATCACGGGCGCCACCGTACTCGCCGGGCGGCGTCCGCGGGCGCCCAGTCGACACAATGCGGCCTCGTGCCGACGTGCGGCAGGAGCGGGCCGATGGACGGCACGAACCCACGTTTTATGTTAGGAGTTCGAGTTGGATTCTGTGAAACCGGGCGGGCCGATGTGACGAGTTCCGGACTTCCGCTGCGACTTCGCGCACGATCGACCCGGGCGGCGCCGTGACGCCGTTCCGGAATCAGCGCGATATGTTCACTGGCGCGGCCGCGGCAGTGACAGGCCCGCCACCGCGCGGCGGAACTCTTCGATGCTCTCTTCACGCACGCCGGCGTCGGCGCGTCCGTAGCGCAAGTGCGCGTAGCGCTCGAGCAGGGCGCGCACGGGCAGCGCGAGATCCGGGCGGCGCGCGCTCACGGCTTCCGCATAGCTCAACGGTCCCTGGTGCAGGGCGCGCGCCGGCGCGACGCGTGCGAGCTTGCGGCAGAGCCGTGCATAGGCCCGCGACAGGACATCGGGAGGGGCGGGGCGCGCGGCGCGGCCGATGTGCCAGGCGATGATCGCGAGCCAGAGGGTGAGCGCCAGCATGAAGGCCCAGCCGAGGTAGCGCACGTCGGGGGAGCGGACGCCTAAGCGCCCGAGCAGGTCGAGCTGCGCCGGATAATCGAACCTCACGACGTGGTCGCTCCACCAGGCGTTCGCCGCGTCCCACTGCTGCAGCAGGCGCGTCAGCCACTCGGAGCTGCGCAGCAGCCGCTCGCGGGTGGTGAGCGCATCGGGCAGGAGGTCGAGAACCCCGCGCCGCAGCCGCTCGGGCGCGACCACCGCGGTCGGGTCAATGCGGGTCCAGCCGCGCCCCTCGAGCCACACCTCCGCCCACGCGTGAGCGTCCGACTGGCGCACCACGAAGTAGCCGCCGACCGGATTCCACTCCCCGCCGAGATACCCCGTGACCACGTGCGCCGGGATGCCCGCGGCGCGCATCAGCGTGACGAAGGCGGACGCGTAGTGACCGCAGAAGCCCGTGCGAGTGTTGAAGAGGAAGTCGTCGATGGCGTCCGCGCCGAGCGGCTCGGGCGTCAACGAGTATACGAAGCCGCCGCGGTGCAGGTATTCCAGGGTCGCGGTCACGAACTCGGCATCGGAGCCGGCGCGCTCCCTGAGCGTCTGCGCGAGAGCGAGCGCGGCGGGGTTGCCGCGCGAGCGGGCGGTGTCCTCGCGGCGGCTCGAGGCCGAGAGCGGCTCGAGCGAGCGCGTGCGCAGGTACGACACCGCATCGTAGCTGAGCGGCTCCCTGACCGGCTCGGCGGCCACGAGCTGATTGTCGTACGTCAGGCTCACGTTGCTCGCGGGGGACTGCGCGGGCGTGTCGAGGGCGAGCCACCAGCGCTGGTGCGTGGGCTCGAGCGCCACGCGGTAGCGGTAGGGCCTCCCGATATATTGCAGACGCTCGCGCGGGTGGAAGGCGCCGGAGCTCCGCCGCCACGTGTGGCCATCGAAGTCGTGCAGCACCGGGCCGCGCCAGTAGCGCTCCTCGGGCGCCGGGGCGGCGGAAGCGAACTGCACGCGGAAGGCGGGCTCGTAGTCCGCCACCAGCTTCACGATGCTGCCCGGACTCATGGTGTCGGAGAGCCCGGTCGTCGCCTCGGCGCCGCGCGGGATGGCCCAGAACGCGCCCGGCAGGCGCGGGAAGAACAGGAACAGCAGCACGGCGAGCGGCATGGCGATGAGCAGCGCCCCGCCCGCAAGCCGCAGCGCCGCCCGCACGCCCAGGCCCTCGGACGCGATGGCGGCGAGCGCGCTGCAGGCGAGCCACGCCGCGAGCGCATAGAGCGGAGCGCGCGCGAGGCTCTGGCGGTCGAGACACGCGGCGAGCAACAGCGACAGCCCTGCGCCCACCATGACGAACTGATCGCGCCGCGCACGCGTCTCGAGCAGCTTCAGTCCCGACATCACCATGAGGAGCGCGGTGCCGGCGGCGAGGCCGTTGACGGTGTGAAACTCGAGCAGCACGATTGCCACCAGCGCGAGGGCGAGCAGCGCGCGCGCCACCGTCCCGGGCAGCCTCATCCCGGCGCGCTCGCTCGTCAGGCGCCAGGCGATGAGGAAGAGCGCCACCGCGCTCGCCCAGGGCGGCACGCGGTCGACGTTCAGCAGCACCCCGCCCGCGAAGGCCGCGCACGCCCACGCGAGCGGCGGGAGCCTCCGGTCGACCTCAGACGGGGCGGCTGCCGGCATGGCCTTCGGTCCCAAACAGCGCGAGCGCGGCGAGGCAGCGATGGCGGTGCTCGGGACCGCGATCCGGCGGCAGCCACACCCCGGGAAGCGCGAGCCCGTACCGCTCGCCGTGAGCTTCGGCGTCGACCACCCAGCGCGCGAGCTGCGAGAGCCGCACCTCGACGTCGGGGTCGGTGAGTCGCCCGAAGTCGAACACCCGCAGCTCCGAGCCCGCAGGGCTGTACTCCTTGACGAGCAGCGGCGCTTCGCGCGCGTAGGCCTTCCAGTCCACTTGGCGCGGCGAGTCGCCATCGCGAAACGGCCGCAGCCCCTGCCACTCGTCCGCTTCCGAGCCGCCGCGCGAGCGCGCCCCGGGCCTCGCGCCGCTTTCGGCCGGCATGGGGAGTGATCCCGCGGGGCGCGGATAGACCAGCATCTCGACGGGCACGTGGAGCCACGTCCAGGCGCGGAACAGCCCGAAGGGGTGCGCGGTGGCAAGCCGCAGCCGCTCGATGCGCACGATGCCGCGCCTCAGCGCCGGCAGCGGCAGCTCGAGCCGCCGCGGCTCGGGGGAGGTGAGGTCCGCGGCGACCGCCGGTGACTCCGGGAGAGCCGCCTCCACGCGGTAGCGCGCGAGCCCCGCCGGGTTGGCGAGCGTCACGTGGACGGCGCCGCGCGCGCGGGCGAACACGGCGGGCGCGCTCACCGTCAGCACGGCGATGCCGAGGAGGTTGCGGTGGCACTGCTGCATGGCGACCAACGCAAACGCTCCGAGCAGGAACGTGAGGAACAGCGCGAGGCTGTTGCCGTAGTTGAGTCCGGCGATCAGCATGAGGAACAGCAGCGCCGCGAACGCCACACCCGTCCCGGTGGGAAGGATGTAGAGGCGGCGCCGCTCGAGAGCGACCGGCAGCAGATCCGCTCCCTGGCGACGGCGCATCCAGGCCGCCGCGCGCTCGCGCGCGAGCACCAGCAGCGGGGCGACGGGGTTCCAGCGCATCGCGCCCGTCTAAGTCGGCACGGGCACGGCGCGGATGACCTCGCGCGCGACCTCGTCGCCGTCGCCGCCGCCGGCCGGATCGCGCCGCTCGAGTCGGTGCGCAACCACCGCCGGCAGCACGGCCTGCAGGTCCTCGGGCAGCGCCGCCGGGCGCGCCGCGAGGTACGCCCACGCCTGCGCCGCGCGCAACAGGCCCTGACCGGCGCGCGGCGAGAGCCCGAGCTTCAGATCCGAGCGCTCGCGCGTGCGCGCGATCAGCGCCTGAGCGTAGTCGAGGAGCGGCTCGGCGACGTGAACGCCGCGCACGGCGCGCTGCACCCTGAGCACCGCCGCCGCGGACAGCGCCGGCGCAACGTGCGAGAGGAGCTCGCGCCGTTCTCCGCCGCGCAGCAGCTCCCGCTCGTGCGCGCTGTCGGGATAGCCGAGCGTCACCCGCATGAGAAAGCGGTCGAGCTGCGATTCGGGCAGGGCGAAGGTGCCGAGCTGCTCGTGGGGGTTCTGGGTGGCGACCACGAAGAAGGGCTCCGGCAAGGGGTAGGTGGTGCCGTCGGCGCTCACCTGGCGCTCCTCCATCGCCTCGAGCAGCGCGCTCTGGGTGCGGGGGCTGGCGCGGTTCACTTCGTCCGCCAGGAGCAACTGCGTGAAGACCGGCCCCTGGCGGAAGTTGAAGCGCTGGCTCGCGCGATCGAATATCGAGACGCCGATGATGTCCGCCGGCAGCAGGTCGCTCGTGAACTGCACGCGCTGCCAGAGGAGTCCCAACACGTGGGCGAGCGCGTGGGCGAGCGTCGTCTTGCCCACGCCCGGCACGTCCTCGATCAGGAGGTGCCCGCGCGCGAGCAGGCACGCGAGGCACAGGCGGATCTGGGCCGGCTTGCCGAGGATGACGGTCTCGAGCGTGTCGAGCGCGCGAGCGAGCGTCGCGGCATCCGCATCGGCTTCATTGGCGCCGACGGCGTTCATGGCCCAAGGAGCCGTCGCACCCGCTCGAGTTGCGCACCGAGCGCGGCGATGGTGCGCTCGAGCTCCGTGGTGCGCTCGCGCTCGCCGGCCACCACCGCTGCCGGGGCATTGCGCACGAAATCCTCCTTGGCGAGCCGCGCGCGGATCTTCGCCAGCTCGAGCTGCGCGCGCGCAAGGAGTTTGCCGAT
>Ga0209472_1000049_pt1 | contig 65755 bp, 61 predicted proteins | sample GraSoiAngelo_130_FD_185887 | JGI IMG/M metagenome (GOLD analysis project Ga0209472, IMG submission 185887) | Grasslands soil microbial communities from the Angelo Coastal Reserve, California, USA - 14_0929_02_20cm (SPAdes) (version 2) | ecosystem: Environmental > Terrestrial > Soil > Grasslands ... | reverse complement strand
CGCCCGTGGCGGCCGACTAGGGAGGGTCGCATCATGGGACGGAAACGCATCTCGAGACGCAAGTTCGTCGGCGACGTGGGCGCCGGCGTGGCGTTCACCATCGTCCCGCGCCACGTGCTCGGCCGGGGGCGCCGCGCGCCCAGCGATACCGTCAACGTCGCCTGCATCGGCGTGGGCGGCATGGGAGCGAACGACGTGAAGGGCGTCGCGAAAGCCGGGGCGAACATCTACGCGCTGTGCGACGTGGACGAGCACCAGGGGGCGCCGTCCTTCACGGCGTTCCCCAAGGCCAAGCGCTTCAAAGATTTTCGCGTGCTGCTCGAGAAAGAGGGGAAGAACATCGACGCGGTCACCGTCTCGACGCCCGATCACACGCACACTGTCGCCGGTATGATGGCGATGAAAATGGGCAAGCACACCCGCATCCAGAAGCCGCTCGCCCGGACCCTGTGGGAGGTGCGCCAGCTGGTCGAAACGGCCCGCAAGACCAAGGTCGCGACGCAGATGGGGAACCAGGGCCACGCCGGCGAGGGCACGCGGCAGATCCGCGAGTGGGTCGAAGCCGGCGCCATCGGAACGGTGCGCGAGATCCAGCTCTGGACCAACCGGCCGATCTGGCCGCAAGCGATCGAGCGGCCGCTCGAAGAGTACTACACGCCCCCCTGGATCGATTGGGACCTGTGGCTCGGCCCCGCCCCGGCCCGCCCCTATCACCCCGCGTACGCGCCGTTCAAGTGGCGCGGTTGGTGGGACTTCGGCACCGGTGCCCTGGGCGACATCGCCTGCCACTCGATGGATGCGTCGTTCTGGGCGCTCGACCTGGGCTACCCGACGCGGATCGAGCCCGAATCGACCAAGCTGTTCTCCGAGAGCGCGCCCGCGTGCTCGCGCATCACCTACACCTTCGCCGCGAAGGGCAATCGACCCGAGATCAAGGTCGTGTGGCGGGACGGCAGCCTGTATCCGTCGCGCCCCAAGGAAGTCGCCGACCCGCTGGCCTGGCCGTTCGATACCAGCGGCCAGCTGTGGATCGGAGACCAGGGCAAGCTCGTGGCGGGGATCTACGGCGAGGAGCCGCGACTGCTGGACGAAGCCCGTCAGGCGGAGATCATCGCCCACCCGCCGGCGCAGAAGTACCCGCGCCTCGAGAGCGTCTACGCCGAGTGGATCGCGGCGTGCAAGGGCGGCACGCCTGCCGGCTCGAACTTCCCCGGCCATGCGGGCCCGCTCACCGAGATGGTACTGCTGGGCAATCTCGCGGTCCGCACCGCCCAGGTCCTCGAGATCGACTCGCACACCGGCGAGGTCGCGAACACCAAGATCCCGGCGGAGTACGTGCGCTCGGAGTATCGCGCCGGCTGGACTGTGTAGGGCGCGAGTAAACTCGCGGCTCGGCGTCTGCCCGTAAACGGGCGTTGCATTGCCGCTTCAGCGGCAGGGCCGAGCCGCGGCTTTAGCCGCGCCCCTCCGCGCGACGCTACATTCCACTCATGGACGCGTGTGACCGGGCACGATGCTCGCGGGCCTGAGCGACACGCTGAGCCACCATCCGCTGGTGGCCCTGGCGACGCTGTTCGGCGCAGGTCTGGTGACGAGCCTGACCCCCTGCATCTATCCCATGATCCCCATCACCGCCGGCATCATCTCCGGGACGAGCGGCGCACAGGCGTCTCGCGGCCGGACGGCGGGACTGACCCTGACCTACGTCGCGGGCCTCGCGCTGTTCTACGCCGTCCTGGGTCTCGTCGCCGGGCTCACGGGGTCGCTGTTCGGCACGGTGAGCGCGAGTCCCTGGGCGCGGCTGGCGATCGGGAACTTGCTGCTCGTCTTTGCGCTTGCCATGCTGGACGTGATCCCCGTCGCGGTGCCGTCCCGCGTGGTGCAATGGGCCTCGGGGCTCGGGGGCGGGTCGTATCCTGCCGTGTTCCTGCTCGGGGCCACGTCGGGGGTCGTCGCGGCGCCGTGCGGGGCTCCGGCGTTTGCCGCGGTGCTGACGTGGGTGGCCACCACGCGGAGCGGGGTCCTGGGGTTCGTGTACTTGTTCGTGTTCTCGCTCGGCATGACCGCGCTGCTCGTCGGGGTGGGGCTGTTCAGCGGTGCGGTCACTGCGCTGCCGCGGGCCGGAGCGTGGCTCGCCTGGGTCAAGAAGGGCTCCGGCGTCGTGTTGCTGGGCATGGCCGAGTATTACTTCATTCAAGCGGGAATGGTGTGGTGATGAGATACGCGTGGTTGGCGGGTGTCGCGCTGACGCTCGGCGTCGCGCCCTCGGTGGGGGCACAGGAGGTCGGCCTCGCCGTCGGCACCAAGGCGCCGATCGTGGTCGTGGAAGATCTGGACGGGAAGGCAGTGGACCTCGGGCGCGACATCGGCCACCAGCCGGTGCTGCTCGAATTCTGGGCGACGTGGTGCCCGCTCTGCAAGGCGCTCGAGCCGTCTCTCAAGGCGGCGCATGCGCGCTACGGCGGCACGGTGCGCTTCGTGGCGATCGGCGTCGGCGTGAATCAGACGCCGGCCTCGATCCGACGCCACCTCGCGGATCACCCACTGCCGTTTCCGGTGCTGTTCGATGCCGGCGGCGCTGCGGTGCGCGCCTATCAGGCACCCACGACCTCGTACATCGTCGTGCTGGACAAGACCGGGAAGGTCTCCTACACCGGCGCGGGCGCGGAGCAGGACGTCGCGACGGCGCTCGCGCACGTCGTCGGGAACTAGCCCTCTACTCTCCCTCGGCTGGCTTGGGCGTGATGCGATCGATCGCCGCCGCCAGATCCTTGTACGACTGCGGGTCGATCTCCCGGAACGGCGCCATCTTGTAGGCGATCCTGCCGTCCGGTCCCACCACGAAGAGGTTGCGGTTGTCGAGCCCGAACTTGGGATTGTTGGCGCCGTACGTCTTGCCGATCACGCCCCCGCTGTCGCTCGCGAACAGGTAGGGAAACTCGTCGTCCCGGGCCCAAGCGGCGAGCGTCTCCGCGGGATCCACGCTGATCGCGATGAGCACCACGTTGCGGCCGTCGTGAAACAGCTGTGCGTACTGATCACGGTACGCATGCATTTGGATCGTTCAGCCTTTGGTTCGCGCCTTGTAGAAGAAGGCGAGGACGACCGTCTTCCCTTTGAAATCGCTCAAATGGACGGGCAGCTTGAGCACACCGTACCGCGTCGCGCCCAGGAGCGTGAAGTCGGGCGCTTCCGTCCCGACCGCCGGCTCGGGAGCAGGTGCCGCCGGCTGCTGCGCGGGCGCTCCCGGCGCGGCGAGCATCGTCAGCAGCGGGGCGACCAGGGCGAATGTGAACCGCTTCATGTGGCGTCTCCTCCAGTCGTGGCGTACCTCAAGTTATCCGCGGCCCCCGCGCGGCGTCAGGGTTCGCGTGGCCCCGCGCAGCGCGTCGCGCCCGGCCCGCCAGCGTGAGCATGGCCGTCCCGAAGGCGAGCAGCACCAGCCCCCACACCAGATTGATCGGCACCCCCGTCGGCGTCGTACCGGGTTGGCCCAACGTGGCGCCGCCGTAGACGCCCAACAACACGCCGATCAGTGCGAACAGCGCTCCCACCGGGATCCGCAAGTCGAGTCCCACTCCCGCTCCCTCCGATCTTCGGACTAGAAAAAAATCGCGTTGAGGACGACGACGCCGGCGAGCACCAGCAGCGCGAGCGAGACCGGCCGCTCGTACCACCGCCTCACGTCGTCGGTCGGCTTGGACGTAAGGCCGTACACCAGGCCGCGCAGCTCCTCAAGCGGACGTGGTCTGGTGGCGAGGCTCATCGCGATGGTCACCGCGAAGCACGTGACCCAGGCGGCGATGGCCGTCCAGAACGTTTGCGCGAGCTCGCTGGGGTACGTCGTGACGACCCCGAGATAGCCGCCCTTCACGCCCACCGCGGCGCCCGCCGGCAGCGAGAGCCCGTGGTGGATCGCAGCCGCCAGCGTGCCGGCGACGAGGCCGGTGAAGGCGCCGTGACCGGTGGCGCGTTTCCAGAACATCCCCAGCGCGAACGTCGCGAACAGCGGTGCGTTGACGAACGCGAACACGAGCTGCAGGAAATCCATGATGTTGTTGAACGAGGCGGCCACGTAGGCCGCCGCGACTGAGATCGCGACCCCGAACACCGTCGCCAACCGGCCCATGGCCAGGTAATGCGCGTCCGGCGCGCCCGGCCGGACGTAGCTCTGGTACAGATCGTACGTCCAGACCGTGTTGAAGGCGGTCACATTCCCCGCCATCCCCGACATGAACGAGGCGAGCAGCGCCGTAAGGCCGAGCCCGAGCAGCCCCGCCGGGAAGAAGTGCACGAGCATCATCGGCGTGGCGAGATCGTAGTCGAGCACGACGTGACCGTGCGCGTCGCGCAGCGGCTCTCCGGTCCGCGCATCGCGCTTCGGCGGCACGATTCCCGCCGCTGACGCGGCGGAGGTTGGGGAGGTTTGGGAGGTTAGGGAAGGTGGGGAGGCCGTGACAGCAGGCCCCGCCTGGCGCACACCGCTCGTGGGACTGACCACCAGCGCCAGCATCCCGGGGACGATGACGAGGAAGGGGAACAGCATCTTCGGGACCGCCGCGATGAGCGGCGTGCGCCGGGCCGCCGTCATCGAGTTCGCCGCCATGGCGCGCTGCACCACCAGGAAGTCCGTGCACCAGTAGCCGAACGACAGCACGAACCCCAGGCCCATCACGAGGCCGAACCATTCCACGCCGACGGGGTTCGCGGACGCACTCCCCATGAACCGCCAGCTTTGCGTGTAGGCACCCGGCGCGTATCCGTTGGCCGTCGCGACGCCGGCGAGCCGGCCGGCGAGTCCGGGCCAGCCGCCGACGTCGCGCAGCCCGAGAAACACCAGCGGCGCGAAGCCGAAGACGATGAGGAAGAACTGGAGCACCTCGTTGTAGATGGCGCTGGTGAGCCCGCCGAGGAAGATGTAGGCGAGTACGATCCCCGCGGCCACCAGGATGCTCACGTCGAAGCTCCATCCGAGCAGCAGGTTCAGCAGCTTGCCCATGGCGTACAGCGAGATGCCGGAGGAGAAGACGGTCATGACGGCGAACGAGATCGCGTTCAGACCCCGGGTCTTCTCGTCGAACCGGAGCTTCAAGTACTCCGGGACCGAGCGCGCGCGCGAGCCGTAATAGAACGGCATCATGAACAGGCCCACGAACACCATCGCGGGGATCGCGCCGATCCAGTAAAAGTGGCTCGTCGCGATCCCGTACTTCGCACCCGAGGCGCCCATCCCGATCACTTCCTGTGCGCCGAGGTTGGCCGAGATGAACGCCAGGCCCGTCACCCAGGCGGGGATCGAGCGTCCCGAGAGAAAGAAGTCCTCGCTCGTATGGACGTAGCGTCGGAGCATCGCGCCGATGCCCAGCACGAAGCCGAAGTACAGGAGCATCACGGCGTAGTCGATCCCGTGGAGCGTCGTCACGTCAGGGTCGCCTCACCGGCTCGCCATCGGCGTGATGCGCACCAACACGACGCCGTGGGCTGGCACGGTCGCCTGGTACTGGCTCCCGAACGCACCGCGATCGGCATGGTCCCAGAGATCGCGCACCCGGACGGAGTCGGCGCGCAGGCCGAGGCGGTTGAAGTGCGCGGTGATCTTGGCAGGGGCGCTCGAGCGGTTGAGCAGGGCGACCGCGCGTCCACCGTCCTTGAGCGGCTTCACCCAGATCTGGTGCTCAGGCGGGCCCTCCCCCATGAGGATCCCTTGAACGCCGAGCGAATCCTGATCCACGGCGATCACCTCACGGTTCGTGAGGATGTCTCGGGTGGTGGCGGACATGCTCCGGACGTCGTTCCCGGCGATCAGGGGGGCGGCCAGGATGGCCCAGAGGCTGAAGTGCGCCCGGTATTCGCCGTCCGTCATCCCCCCGTTGCCCACCTCGAGCATGTCGGGGTCGTTCCATCCTCCCGGGCCCGCTGCGCGTGCATGCTGGGCCGTTACGTCCAGGTTGACGAGCATCGAAGGCCATTTGTCGGAGATGTCCCCGGTCGTGCGCCACAGGTGCCCGATGCCGGGGGCCCACTCCCACGGCTGGTTGGAACCCCACTCGCAGAGGCTGAAAATGATCGGCCGTCCCGCACGCTCGAGGGCTTCTCGGAACCGCCGGTAGAGTGTCGGCGCGTCGAGACCCTTCGCGTGACACCAGTCTTCCTTCACGTAGTCCACACCCCAGGCGGCGAACGTGCGGGCATCCTGCTCCTCGTGCCCCAGCGTCCCGGGACGCCCTTGGCAGGTGTTCGATCCGGCGTCGGTGTAGATGCCGAGGCCGAGACCTTTCGCGTGGACGTAATCGGCGAGTGCCTTGATACCGTGCGGAAACCGCCCCGAGTCGGCGACGAGCGTCCCGCTCGAGTCGCGCGCCACCTCCCAGCAGTCGTCGATCACGACGTAGTGGTAACCGGCGTCCCGCATTCCGCTCGCCACGATCGCGTCGGCCGTCTCCCTGACGAGCTGCTCGCTCACGTCGCAGCCGAAGTGGTTCCAGCTGTTCCAGCCCATCGGGGGAGTGCGCGCCAGGCCGTGCAGCGCGCCCTGGACGGCGGAGCTCGCGCTCGGCATGGAGAGCGAGAAGAGGAGCGGCGCAATCAGTCGGGACGTGAACGGGGGTCGCACGGGCGGTTCTCGCAGTGGTGGGCCCTCAGTTCGCGAGTGGACGGTAGTTGACGTCCAACACGGCCAGTCGCTGGAGATGTGTGACGAGCCGCCTGGTGAAGTCGCCGTAATCCCGCTCTTCCGGCGGTGTCCACAGCACCTCGGCGAGGGCGCACACCCTGGGAAACACCATGTACTCCGCTCGCTTCGCGTCGGGGACGTATTCGGTCCACAGCTGTCCCTGAGCCCCGAGCACATGTCGCGCCTCGCTCGCGGTCAGGGCGGGCGGTACGGGCTCGAACGCATACACCGTGTCGAGCGGCAGGTAGCCCCCGATCGCGAGCGGCTCGGCGACGGTGTCGGCGGACTGATAGTGATCGAAGTAGGTATGGGATCCGGGCGCCATGACCACGTCGTGTCCCGCTTGGGCGGCCGCGATGCCGCCGTCCACGCCGCGCCAGGACATGACCACCGCGTTGGGCGCGAGCCCACCCTGAAGGATCTCGTCCCAGCCCACGAGCGTGCGGCCGTGGGCGGTGAGAAACTCGTCCATCCGGTGCGTGAACCAGCTCTGCAGCTCGTCTTCGTCCTTGAGCCCGAGCTCGCGAATCCGCGTCTGTGCGAGCGGGCTCGCCTTCCACTGGGTCTTCGGCGCCTCGTCGCCGCCGATATGGATCCAGCGTCCCGGGAACAACGCCATCACTTCCGTCAGCACGTTCTGATAGAAGCGGACGGTCGCGTCTCCGGGATTGAGGATGTTCTCGTCCACGCCCCAGCCCATCCAGACGGGGAGGGTGTCGCCGCGGTTGCCGAGCTCGGGATACGCGGCAATGGCGGCCTGGGAATGACCCGGCATCTCGATCTCCGGCACGATCGTCACGAAGCGCGCGCGGGCGTAGGCCACGATCTCGCGGACGTCGTCCTGCGTGTAGAAGCCACCATGCGGCTGGCCATCGAACCGCCACTTGGTCGAGTCCCGATCGGGCCGGCCGATGATCGTCTGAGGGCGCCAGGCGCCCACCTGGGTGAGACGCGGGTACTGCTTGATCTCGAGCCGCCACCCCTGATCATCGGTGAGGTGCCAGTGAAAGCGGTTGAGCTTATGGAGCGCCGCGAGATCGATGAGCTTCTTCACGAACTCCTTCGGCATGAAGTGGCGAGCCACGTCCAGGTGGACGCCGCGCCACGCGAACCGCGGGAGGTCCTCGATCGCGATTCCGGGGACGCTCCACGCCACGCCGGCCATTTCGGCCTGCCGGAAAATCGCGGGCGGGAGGAGCTGGCGCAGGGTCTCGATGCCGTAGAACGCGCCGGCCGCCCGGTAGGCGCGAATCGCGACGCGGGACCGGCTGACGTCGAGCCGATACCCCTCGTCTCCGAGACGGGCGAGGGTGGAGTCGAGGCGGATCGAGATCGCCGGCGTCCCGGCGGGCGCGGCGGTCGCCACGCCGAGCCGCAGACCGGTAGCGGGGAAGAGGTAGTCACGCAGGAGCTCGCCCACCTTTCGCAGGGCGCGATCGGTCACGATCACGGTGCCGGCCCGCAACGTGAACGCTCCCGGCTGCGGGGTGACGTGCGCCGGGCGCGGCACGATGGCGGGGATGGAGTCCGACGCGAGCAGGATGGCCAGCGCGGCGAGCATCGACACGATTCTACTCCTGGATTTCCCTGACCCAGATGTCCCGGTACCGGGTCGGGTTACCGTGGTCCTGCAGGGACAGCGGAAGCCGGTCCGGGTGCGGCTCGTAGTGCGCTCGCCTGCCATGTACCGTCCAACCGGTGATCACCGTGTTGTTCTGGACCAGCACGCCGTTGTGCAGCACCGTGACCCGCGCCGAATCGCGCACGCTCCCGTCGGGTGCGAAGCGGGGCCGGTGAAAGATGATGTCGTACGTCTGCCACTGGCCCGGCGGGCGGCTCGCGTTCGCCAGCGGCGGCGTCTGTCCGTACACGGCCCCGGCCTGGCCGTCGGCGTACGTCTCGTTGCGATAAGAATCCAGCACCTGGATCTCGTAGTGCGTCATCAGAAACACGCCGCTGTTGCCGCGCTCCTGACCCTCACCCACGGGCGGCGTGGGCGTCGCCCACTCGATGTGGAGCTGCATCGAGCCGAAACCGCGCCTGGTCGCGATCGCCCCGGTGCCGGGCGCGACTTCCACATAGCCGTCGCGCACGACCCATTTGGCGGATGAGCCGTCCTGTGACTGCCATTGCGAGAGATCTTTGCCGTCGAACAGCACGATGGCATCGGACGGCGGCGGCGCCGGTGGCCGCTCGGGGCCGGGATCGACGACGGGCGGCCGGGGGCGGTCCATTGAGTGAACAGGCCAGGTTTGAGCGGGCATGGTGGTGGGCAGCACGGCTCCGAGGAGAAAGAACGCGGAACGGGGAACGCGGAACGCGGAACAACAGGTCGGGCGTCGGAGCGCGAGTCGCCTGTTCCGCGTTCCCACTTCCGCGTTCCGCGTTTCCCTCACGGTTTCCACGTCCCCTTCGCCACCGCCGGCACGAACCGCTCGATGCCCGCCGGCGGAAAGTCGAGCGTCTTCCCCTGCTCGGCGCTCATGTAGGCCGTCATCAGGACCTTCACGACCTCCAGACCGTCGTCGAACGTGAGCTCCGGGGGCTCCCGACCGAGGAACACGCGTACGAAGTGGCGGTCTTCGGCGTCGTAGCCGTAGGCCGCCGACTCGCTCGTGACCACGGGCATCAGCCCCATCTCGGCGTTCTGCTTCTCGACCAGGTCCTCGCCCGTCTTCCCTTTCACCTCGCGGCTGAAGAACAGCTTGAGCCCGCTGTCGAGCGTGTTCCACGACATGGAGTATTCCGGGCCCAGCAGCTCGGCCGACAGGCGCAGCCCGGCGCCGACGAAGCTCCAGGAGGTGCTCGCTTCACCGATCAGCGTGGCACGCTCGTCGGTCTCGAACTCGATCGTGACGCTCGCAAAGTCCTCCGACGGGGCCTTGCGGTAATCCACGTCCTTCCCCATCTGCTGCTGCAGACGCTTGGCGTAGGCGGGCTGGCTCCACTTGAGGCTCGCGATATGCCCCGTGACGCGGGCCGGGCGCACCGATCCGAGCGGCTCGCCGGGCGGCGTCAACAGGTGGCGCACCACCAGGGCGGAGTGACACATCATGTCGTTGAGGACCCCGCCGCCCTGGAGCTTGCCCTGCCAGAACCAGGGCATGTGGGGTCCGCTGTGCTCCTCCGCCGCCCGGGCGAGGTAGGGGCGGCCGGTGAGCGCCGCGCCGCGGGCCCAGATGATGGCGCGCCCTTGCGCCACGGCGGGCGCGAACGCCTGGTTCTCGAGATAGCCGTGAGCGATCCCGGTCTTTTTCGTGAGCTCGAGGACTCGCTTCGCTTCGGAGACATTGCGGGCGAGCGGCTTCTCGCAGGCGATCCCGCGAAGCTCTCCCTTGCCGCGCGTGACCGCGTCCGCGATCTCCTCGAAGTTCTCGATGCGCGCGAAGTTCGGGCCGCACAGCCACAGCGCGTCGATCGCGGGGTCGGCCACCATCTCCGCCACCGAGCGGTACGGCTTCGCCTCCCCGACATCGAGCTTCCGGGCGACGGCTGCCGTCTCCTGGGCGTGCTTGTGGTTCGGGCTCCACACGCCCAGCACGTCCGCATCCCGCACGCTCTGAAACGCCAGGAGATGAAACCGCGCGTTAAAACCGCTCCCGATGAAGCCGACGCCCAGGCGCTTGTTCGCCGTCACGTTTCCCGTGTCCCCTTTCACGTTGCCCGTCAGTCGTCGTACCGTACGCCCAGCCTGGCGAGTGCCTCCGGAGGACAGCCTTTCCACTCGGAGACGAAGGTGTTCCCGACGTACCGCAGATCCTGTACGCCGATGCGGCTGGAGAAGAACCCCGACGCGGTGAGGTCGCGGAACCGGTTGAAGAACGCGACGCCCGCAGCCAGCTCCGGCTTCGCCTTGGCCGGCCAGGCGATGTCGTCGAGCACGGCGGCGCGCTCGGCCGCCGTGCAGGCGACGAAGGTCTGGCCGTAGCGGTCGGCGCACTCGTGGTCGAGCCAGGCGAGCCCGCCGCGTACGGGCGTCTGCAGGTCCGGGTCGTCACCGAGCATGAAGTCCATGAACTCCGGCACACCGGCCTCGGTGGCGCTTCCCGAGCGCTCGTCCTTGGGAAGGATCAGGTCCACGAGCACGCGCACCGTTTCCCACTCGTGGGGAGTGAATTGCTTCGGCTCGTAGGGCGTGCCGCGGGCGAGCGCCTCGCGCGCCCGCGCCGATGCCTCGCGTACCGACTCGGCGGTCCACGGGAACGCGGCCGCCAGCGGCGCGGCGGCGATCAGTCCGATGACCTCACGTCGATTCATGTCAGCCATACTAGACCTCGACTGCCGGGACCGGATCGTCTTGGGCGCGGTCTCGCGGCGAGTCCGGGGCCGAGGGGCGCCCCCGGAGGCGAAGACGCAAGGGGTGGACGGGTGCGGTTGTCAGGCGTCCCGAGCCGAAGGGGGCGCCCCTCGGCCCCGGACGTTCGAACGATTTCACAGCGCGCCCTTTCTCATCTGATCCGCGATGTACTCGCTGGTGCGCATCGACAGGGCAAGAATCGTCCACGTCGGGTTCTTGTCCGCCTGCGACACGAAGGGCGCGCCGTCGGCGACGAACAGGTTCTTGCAGTCGTGCGCCTGGCACCAGCGGTTCGTGACGGACGTCTTCGGCTCGTCCCCCATGCGGGCCCCGCCTAGCTCGTGGATGATGGTGCCGCCTGCGGCGATGCCGTACCCCCGCTCGGGCCCCGGCATCGGCGAGAACACCTGACCCCCCATGTCGGCGATCAGCGCCCGGAACGTCTCCTGCATGTGCTTCACCTGCTTGTACTCGTGATCCGACCACTTCCAGTGAAACCTGAGGACCGGAATCCCCCACCGATCCACCGTGCGCGGGTCGATCTCGCAGTAGCTGTCGTCGTTGGGGATCATCTCGCCGCGGCCCGAGAAGCCGATCGTGGCGCCGTAGTAACGCCGGTAGTCGTCCTTCAGCTGCTTGCCGTAGCCGCCGCCGGAGGGGTAGCGATGAATCCCGCCCAGGAAGTCGTAGGACGGCACGTGCGGGCCGCCCCAGACCTCGATGTGATAGCCGCGCGGGAAGTCGAGCTTCGCGTTGTCGAGCCACCACGGCATGTAGAGATGCATGCCCCCCACGCCGTCGTCGTTGTGGGGCACGTGGTCCATCATTTTCGGGATGAACCCGCCGACGTCCGTGCCGGTCGTGTCGGTGATGTACTTGCCCACGGTGCCGCTCGAGTTGGCCAGGCCGTTGGGGAACTGGGACGACAGGGAGTTGAGCAGCAGGCGCGCGGTCTCCAAGGCGCTCGCGGCGAGGACCACCACTTTGGCGCTTACGCGCCGGTCGGTCCCTGTCGCCTTGTCGACATACGCCACACCCGTGGCGCGACCGCTCGTATCCACCAGCACCTCGCGCGCCATGGCGTTCGTGAGCAGGGTGAGCTTCCCCGTGGCGAGCGCGGGAGCGAGCAGCACGTTCGTGGACGTGAAGTTCGCGTTGACCCGGCAGCCGCGGTTGCATTGGCCGCAGTAGTGGCACGCGGCCCGTCCGTTCAGCGGCCGGGTGAGGATCGAGAGGCGTGCCGGGATGCAGGTGACATGTAGCCGGTCCGCCGCCTGTTTGACCAGTAGCTCGTGGCAGCGGGGGCGCGGCGGCGGCAGGAACACCCCATTCGGCTCGTTCGGGAGGCTCTCCATGGAGCCGAACACCCCGATCAGGCGGTCGATCTTGTCGTAGTAGGGCGCGACGTCCTCGTAGGAGATGGGCCAGTCGTCGCCCAGGCCGTCCCTGCTCTTGCGCTTGAAGTCGTACGGCCCGAAGCGGAGGGAGATGCGGCCCCAATGATTGGTCCGGCCGCCGACCATTCGGGCCCGCCACCAGGCGAAGTCGGTGCCCGGCGCCCGCGTGTACGGCTCGCCGGGGAGCTCCCACCCGCCGATGCAGGCGTCGAACTCGCCGAAGGGTCGCTCCTTCGTGGATTTCCCGCGGCGCGGCGACTCGTACGGCCACGTCAGCATCGCCGAGTCCTTCGCGTTGTCCCACGGCTCACCCGCCTCGAGCACCACCACGTCGGCGCCGGCCTTGGTGAGCACGTAGGCCGCCATCCCCCCGCCGGCCCCGGAGCCGACGATGCACACGTCGTATACTCGGGACTGGGGGCTCGGGGCTCGGGGCTGGGTCATACGGTGCAGGTCTCCACGGCCTGTCGTAACGAGGTGAGGGGGTCGCGCGTCGGGGTGAACTCGTGCGCCACGAACCCCGCGAAGCCGGTATCGGCGATGGCCGCCGCGACCGCATGCCAGTTCAGCTCCTGCGTGCCGTCCAGCTCGTGGCGGCCGGGCACGCCCCCGGTATGGAAGTGGGCGAGCCACTCCCGGTTGTCGCGGATGGTGCGGATGATGTCGCCTTCCATGATCTGCATGTGATAGATGTCGTACAGCAGCCTGACGCGCGGCGAGCCCACGGCCTTCACCACCGCGACTCCGAAGGCCGTCCGGTCGCCCTGGTAGTCCGGGTGATCGATCTTGCTGTTCAGGAGCTCGAGGCAGATCGTGACCCGCTGTTCTTCCGCTTGCGCCTTGATCGCGTTGAGCCCCGCGACACAGTTGTCGATCGCCTCCCCGTCGCCCCTGCCGCGCCGGTTGCCGAACATCGCGATCACATTCGGGACGGCGTGGCGCGCGGCGAGCGGAATGGTCTCCTCCAGCTCGTGCAACAGCATCCGGTGGTTCGCGCGATCGTTAAAGCCGGTCGCAATGAAGTCCTTGCGCGCGGTGGGATACCCCATGGAGCATACGAGGCCCGCCTCACGCACCGGGTCCCAGTCGTCGGGACCCAGCAGGTCGATCGCGACGAGCCCCATTCCGGCGGCCGCGCGAGCGAACTCCGCGAGGGGGATTTGTCGATAAGGCCAACGGGAGACGGACTGCTTGAGCCGTCCCAGGCTGAAGCCCGGGCTCGGCGAAACACCGCCCTTAAGGGCAGAACCCATGGCGGCGGCTCCCAGCGCCGCCACTGCCGTTCGCCGGTCCATCAAAACTCGAGGCGCTTCAAGTACTCGCAGCTCGCCCGGATCGACGCGAATGCGTCCGCCGGCTGGTCGTGCTCCACGAAGAAATGCTTGATACCGGCCTGCTGCTCCTTGGCGAAGATTCGCTTCCAGTCGATCTTACCGGCGCCCACGTCGGCCATCTTGTTGTCGGGCGGGCCCATCGAATCCTTCACGTGGACCATTGGGAACCGCCCGGGCCAGCGTGCGAAGTACGCCAGGGGATCCTGCCCTCCCTTGGTGATCCAGTACAGGTCCATCTCCAGCTGGACGAGCTTGGGATCGGTCTCGGCGAGCAGGATGTCGTACGGGAGCTTGCCTTCCACCGGAGTGAACTCGAAGTCGTGGTTGTGATAGGCGAACTGCAGTCCCGCGGCCTTGGCCTCGGTCCCGGCGTGGTTGAGGCGCTCCGCCCAGCGCTTGTAGTCGTCGAGCGTGTGCCGCTCCTCCGCCGGAATCCACGCGAGCACGACGTAGCGGTGGCCGACGACGGCAGCGGCGTCGAGCGCGGCGCGCCACTGGTCCGGGGCGAGCGATATGTGCGAAGAGGGCGACGAGAGCCCGTTGTGGTCCAGCAGGGCGCGCAGGTCGCGCGGCGCCCGGCCGAAGTAGCCCGCGAACTCGACCTCGGTGTAGCCGGTCGCGGCGACGCGGGCGATCGTTGCCTCGACGTCCTTTTTCATCTCGTCGCGCACGGTGTACAGCTGCAGCCCGATGCGGTCGAGCCTGCGCCGAGGGGCTAGGGGATAGGGGCTCGGGGCTCGGGGCCGCAACTCGACCCCCAGCGCCGCGGCACCCACCGTCCATATGAAATCGCGTCGACCCGTCATCATGTAGTTCCTCCCGAGCCCCTAGCCCCGAGTCCCGAGCCCCTAGAGTTCGTTCCGCTTCATCGCGTCCACCGCGTACGCGGCCGCCCGGGCGGTGAGCGCCATGTAGGTGATGGACGGGTTCTGGTTCGCCGACGAGGCCATGCAGGCCCCGTCCGTCACGAACAGGTTCTTCACGTCGTGGCATTGGTTGTGAGCGTTGAGGACGGCCGTCTTCGGATCGCGCCCCATCCGGGCGGTCCCCATCTCGTGGATCGTCAGGCCGGGCGGATTGTCGTCCACGAACGGCGTGATGTCCTTTGCCCCCGCGGCGTCGAGCATCTCCGCCGCGGTGACCGACATGTCGTGCAGCAGTTTGCGCTCGTTGTCACTCCAGGCACAGTGAATCCGCAGCGCGGGAATCCCCCAAGCGTCGACCGTGACGGGGTCGAGCTCGACGTAGTTGGTGGACCGCGGGAGGCACTCGCCAAACCCGTAGAACGAAAAGCCCCATGGTCCCTCCGCGTGCAGGGCGCGCTTGAGCTCCACCCCAAACCCCGGCTGGCCGGCCGCCCGACCCCAGCCGGCGCGCCCGCCGCCCCCCTGAAACCCGTAGCCTCGCAGGAACTCGGCATGCGGCGCCTTCACATTGCGGAACCGGGGGACGTAGATCCCGTTGGGCCGGTGTCCGTGGACCGTGCGGTCTTCCATACCCGGGATCACGCCCCGCGCGCCCCCGCCCATGGTGTGATCCATCAGGTTCCTGCCCAGCTCACCGCTCGAGTCGGCGAGCCCGGTCGGGAAGCGCGTGGTCTTCGAGTTCAGGAGGATGCGCGTGGACTCGAGCGTCGAAGCGCACAGGAAGACGACGCGTGCGCGGAACTCGAGCGGCTGGCGCGTCTGCGCGTCGATGACGCGGACGTCGGCGGCGCGGTCGCGCTGGCCGTCGTAGATCACACTGTGCACGACGCTGTACGGCCGCAGCGTGAGGCGCCCCGTCGCGCGGGCCGCCGGAAGGGTGACGCCGATGCTGTTGAAGTACGAATGCGTGATGCAGCCACGCTCGCAGGGCCCGCAGTAATGGCACGCCGGGCGGCCGCGATGCGGCGCGGTGAGGATCGCGACCCGGCCGATCGTCACGATCCGCTCGGGGGCGAACCGCTTGGCGACGCCGTCCCGGACCACTTGCTCGGCGCAGTTCAGCGCCATCGGCGGCAGGAATTGCCCGTCCGGCAGCTGCGGCAGTCCCAACCGCTCGCCGCTCACCCCGATGAACCGTTCCACGTAGTCGTACCACGGCGCGATGTCGGCGTAGCGGATCGGCCAGTCCACGCCGAAGCCGTCCCGCGCGTTGGCCTCGAAATCGAGATCGCTCCAGCGGTATACCTGCCGGCCCCACATGATGGACTTGCCGCCGACCTGGCGGCCACGGATCCAGTGAAACGGCTTGTCGGGATCGAAGGTGTAGGGGTTCTCGCGGTCGTTCACGAAGAACTTGCCGCTGTACTCGTTGCAGGCGTAACAATGGAGCTGGATGAACTGATCGCGTTCGAGCGCCTTGCGGTCGCCGAAGCCGCGGAACTTCATCTGCCACGGCGGCACGTGCTCGACGTAATCGCGCGCCGGATCGATCGGCCGGCCGGCCTCGAGCACGAGCGTCTTGAGCCCGCGCTCGCACAACTCCTTGGCCGCCCACCCGCCGGTGATGCCGGATCCGACGACGATGGCGTCGAAGCTGGGCGCGGCCATCAGAAGTCCCCCGGGGCCGCGCGCCAGCGGCCGAGCTCGGTGCACGCGTCGTATGAGCCCGGGATCACCTCGTAGTGAAGCTCGGCGGTGGCCCCCACCTCCGAGGTGCAGTAGCCGTACACCGTGAGGAACTTCATCCGCTCAAAAAAGTGCGGCGGCGCGTCGCGCTGGGCCTTGCGGCGTTCCTGTGCCTCGGCGTCGAGCGCGGTCAGGATCGCCGCGCGCTGCGCCTCGGTCGCGGTGAGGAAATCCGGGGCGGACGCGGCGCGGGCCCGCGCGTCCACGTCGGCTAGCCCCTCGAGGAATTGCCTCCGGTCGTCGTCCGGGGCCCACTCCGCGAGCAGCAGATCGATGAACCGATGGACCTCGGCGGCGCGCGCGCCAGGCGTGTCCGTCGCGGGGATGATCATCTCGGCGATCGTCGCCACCGTCTCGCCCTGATGCGGGTCCAGCACCTGGAGGCCGCCGGCACGCGCGCGACGGTGCGCGCGGCGGCCGAGCGCGAACGACGGGTCGGCGGGCAGCCCCGAGATCGCCGGGATGGCGATCGCCGTGGCCAGGGAGCGGAGCAGGTCGCGCCGGTTCATTGAGGCCCTGAAGAATCGGCCAAACCTGAGGAGTCCGCTAGACGGTGACCGGGCGTTGACAGACCCCCGTGCTGATGTATGTTTATGCATCCTTCTGCATAAATCGACAGGGAGCGCGCCATGGGGCCGTTGGTCGTACTCGCGTACTCGGGTGGACTCGACACGTCGGCGATCGTTCCCTGGCTGCGCGAGAAATATGCCGCCAGGGTGGTGTGTTTCGCCGCCGACGTGGGGCAGGGGGCGGGCGAGCTCGCCGGCCTGGTCGAGAAGGCCAAGCGCTCCGGCGCCGTCGACTGCGTCGTGCGGGACCTGCGCGAAGAGTTCGTTCGCGACTTCGTGTTTCCCACGCTCCGCGCCGGCGCCGTGTACGCGCGCACCTATCTGCTCGGCACGGCCATGGCGCGGCCCGTCATGGCGGCCCACCATGTCGGGCTCGCACAACAGATCGGCGCGCAAGCGCTGGCCCACGGCTGCACCGGGAAGGGCAACGACCAGGTCCGCTTCGAGCTGACCTACGCCGCCCTCGCGCCCGAGCTCCAGGTGATCGCTCCGTGGCGCGAGTGGCAGTTCAAGGGCCGCGAGGACCTCATCGCCTACGTGAAAGCCAAGGGCGTGCCCGTCCAGGCCACCCTCGAGAAGCCGTACTCCACCGACCGCAACCTCTGGCACTGCTCGCACGAGGGGGGCATCCTCGAAGATCCCGCGCGCGAGCCGCCGGAGCACATCTTCGTCTTGACTAGGGATCCGCTCGAGGCCCCCGACCTCCCCGTGCTCGTGGAGATCGGGTTCGAGGACGGGACGCCCGTCACCGTGAACCACGTCCCCATGGGGCCGGTGGAGCTGCTGGAGTCGTTGAACGCCACCGCGGGCGAGCACGGCGTCGGCCGGGCCGACGTCGTGGAGGACCGGCTGGTCGGGATGAAATCGCGCGGTGTCTACGAGACGCCGGGCGGCACGCTGCTGTACGCCGCGCACCGCGAGCTCGAGCAGCTGGTGCTCGATCGCCGGACATTGCGCCTCAAGGACGAGCTGGCGCTCCGCTACGCCGACCTGGTGTACGACGGTCGCTGGTGGACGCCGGAGCGGGAGGCGCTCGACGCCGCGGTCGCGAGCACCCAGAAGCGGGTGACCGGCGCCGTGCGGCTGAAGCTCTTCAAGGGCGGCTTCACGGTCGCGGGGCGGGAAAGCCCGTACGCGCTGTACCAGCCCTCGTACGCCACCTTCGGCAAGGACAACGTCTACGATCAGAAGGATGCCGAGGGCTTCATTCATCTCTACGGCCTCTCGATCCGGATCGGGTCCGGCCTCGAGGCGGCGCGCCGCCAGCAAGAAGTCGGCGCGACGGCGGATTGATGGCGCGTCAGCCCACGGACACCCCGGCACCGTCGCAGGCCCCTCCCCCACCGGCGCACCAGATGTGGGGCGGCCGGTTCACGCTCGGCCCCAGTGAAGCGCTCGACGCGCTGAATCGCAGCCTGCCAGTCGACCACCGGCTCTGGCCCCAGGACGTCGCCGCGAGCAAAGCCTGGGTCCACGCGCTCGGCCGGGTCGGGGTGCTCACCCCCGACGAGGAGAACCAGCTGCTCGAGGGCCTCGACCGCGTGGGGGAGCGGCTGGCCGACGGTGCCGCGGTGGGTGCCCCGGACGAGGACGTGCACACGCTCGTGGAGCGGCTGTTGTTCGCGGAAGTCGGTGCGGTCGCCGGCAAGCTGCACACAGGCCGGTCGCGGAACGACCAGGTCGCAACCGACCTGCGCCTCTGGACCCTCGGAGCGATCGACCAGCTCGACCGTGACCTCGCGGCATTCGGGCGGGCGCTCGTCGCGCGCGCAGAAGAAGGGGTGGACGTTCTGTTGCCGGGCTACACGCACGGCCAGCGTGCCCAGCCGGTGCGTTGGGCGTACGTCCTGCTGGCTCACGCGTGGCCCCTGGTGCGCGACCGCCAGCGCCTGGCGGACGCCCGGCGCAGGGTGGCGGAGCTGCCGCTCGGATCCGGGGCGCTGGCGGGATCGGGGTTCGCGGTGGACCGCGTGCTCCTGAAAGAAGCACTCGGCTTCCGCTCAGTCTCCGCCAACGCCCTGGACGCGACGGGCGACCGCGACTTCGTCGCGGAAGTCTTGTTTGCGTTGACCCTCGTGGGCACGCACCTCTCGCGCCTCGCGGCCGAGCTCGTGCTCTATACCAGCGCGGAGTTCGGCTTCGTGCGCCTGTCGGACGACTTCAGCACCGGCTCGAGCCTGCTGCCGCAGAAGCGGAACCCCGACATCTTCGAGCTGGCGCGTGCCAAATCGGGCCGGCTGCTGGGCGACCTCGTGGCGTTGCTCACGACCCTGAAGGGCCTCCCGGCGGGGTACAGCAAGGACCTCCAGGAGGACAAGGCGCTGCTGTTCGATGGATTCGATACGCTGGCGCTCGTGCTGCCCGCGGCGACCGGTGCCATCGCCGCGCTCGGCGTGGACGCCGAGCGGATGCGGGCCGCGCTCGATGCTTCGCTGCGCGCGACGGACCTCGCCGACCTCCTGGTGGAGGCCGGCGTGCCGTTCCGCGAGAGCCACGGCCTCGTGGGTCGGCTGGTGCGTGAAGCGGAGCGCTCCGGGGTGCCGCTCGATCGGGTGCCGGGCCCGGTGGCGGCGGGAATCCATCCCGCGCTCGCGGCCGCGCTGTCCCAACTGGGAACGTGGGAAGATTCGGTGGAGAGCCGTGCGACCCCCGGCGGGGCCTCGCGACGCTCGGTGGCCGAGCAGCTCGAGGTGCTGCGCCCTGCATTCGCCCAGGATGGAGGGACTTAACCCAAGGTCTTGCCGCGCGTTAGCAGGTGGTGTAGCATACGAGGCCGTCTCGCTCGAGCGTCGAGCGGGACGGCCGCTTCTCACCGAGGGAGTCCTTTTGCGCTGCCTAGCGCTCAACGCCTCATTCGAGCCACTGACCATGGTGCCCGTGCGCAGGGCACTGCGACTCGTGATCGACCGTAAGGCGGAGATCGTCGAGGCGGACGGACCCGTCGTGAAGAGCGAGCGCCTGGCCATCCCGCGGCCGGCGGTGATCAGGCTCGTCAAATTCGTCCACGTGCCGCGCCGGTTCCGCCGCCAGGTGACCAACACGTTTCTCTTCGCCCGTGACAATTACCGCTGCCAGTTCTGCGGCCGGAGTCAGCAGGAGCTGCGGCACCGGGAGTGCCTCACCCGCGACCATCTCGTACCCCTGTCGCGCGGGGGGACCAATGCCTGGAGCAACGTCCTCACGGCGTGCTCGAGTTGCAACACCCGGAAGGGCAACCTGCTGCCTGAGGAAGCGGGAATGCACCCGCTGCGGCCGCCGTTCGAGCCGCATTTCGTGCACCTGGCATGGGCAGTGCGGCGGCTGACGTCCATCCAGTCCAAGTACATTCGCCTGTTCTACGGCGGCGAGGTGCTGGCGACCCTCGAAGCGTTGTGACCCAGAAGGCTCCCTGGATCATCGCGGGGCTGGCCGGGGTGGCGGTTGTGGGGTTGCTCGTGATGAAGCGCGGGGCCGGGCCGGTGGTGCACCCCGAGCCGCGGCCTGGCGTGACCGCCGAGCGGGTGCTGCCGCTCGGCATGGTCCTGCAAACGCCCGGAGCCGCCGAGGCGTACGCGGGAGCGCACCGGGCTCCCCAGGTGCTCGACGGCATCCATTGTCATTGCGAGTGCGCCAGGCATTTCGGGCATCGCTCGCTGCTCACCTGCTTCGAGTCCGACCACGGCTCGCAGTGCGACATCTGCATCGGCGAAGCGACGCTGGCGATCAGGCTCGCCTCCCAGGGCAATTCTCTGGACGATATCCGCCGCGCGATCGACCAGCGGTTTGGCTCTTAGTTCTCCCTGCGGTTGAACGTCTCGGACCGCGCCTCGAGGGTGAGCCGCGGGAGGCCCGCGATTCGCACCAGCAGCCGTTGCGCCCCGCGGGTGAGCGCGCCGCCCAGGTTGCCGCCCGAGACCGCCGGGCTCACATCCCCCTTCAGCCACCGCGTCAGCTCTTCCAGGTCCGTGTCGTTGAGCGTGGTCACGTCGAGCCGACAGAGGAAGTAGAAGTTCCCCGAGCCCTGGAGCTTCAGGTTTACGCGGTAGGGGAGCTCGAATGCGCGCTCGAGGTCCTCCGGCGTGCCGTATCGGGCCACGCTGCCGCCGGTGCGGATCAGCACGAAGTCGTCGGCGAGGGGATCGTGACGCGCGACGGCGTCCCACGGGGCCTCGGTGATGTACTGATCGAACCAGCCGGACCGGGAGCGCCACAGCTCGAGACGGTAATGCAGGCGGAGCGGAAAGCCGGAGCGCATGAGGCCGACGAACCTGCCGTCGGCGAGGAGCGCGGTGGTTTGGACGCGGGGGACGCCGCTCTGGACGATGACCGTCAACGCGGGCGCCTGCGCGGCGGCCCGAGAGACCGACACCCCGCCGAGCAGGGCCAGGAATGCGAGACCCGACCTCACCTCAGAAGCGGTGATCGAGTCGCAGCGTGAATCGCAGCGGCTCGCCGGCGGTCACCGCCTTCGCCACGTACAGACCGAGCCCTCCCCAATCGATGCCCAGACCGAGGTCGGCGAGCCAGCTGCCCAGCGTCGGGAGCCGATCGGCGGGGAGGCGACCCGGCCCGCTGCCCACGAGCCAGGCCTGTCCCGCGTCCGCGAGGACGACGAGGTCCGGGCCTTGGAGCGTGAACGGAAACTTCGCGCTTTCGTCCTGGGGGGCCGCGGAGCCATACGACCAGTGCAGCGAGAGGTGCCCGCGGTACTCGGCCTGGGCGAGGATGACGCGATCACACGCGGCCAGGTGGGTGTCACGGAACGCGGGGTCGATGATGTCGCCGTTACACGCGCTGGCCCGGAAGCCGTACCCCGCGAGGGGATCGGGTCCCCCCGTCGACAGCCGTTGTTGCAGCGGCAGCGGATCGCCGCCGACCCAGCCGCCGGCGAAGAGCCGCAGCTTGATGCGTCCCGACGGGCTCACGCGTGTGTAGCGGCGGAAATCGAAGAACAGGCGGCTGAAGGCGTAGGAGCCGTCGGTGGGGAGCGGGGCGCGCACGGACGCCGGTACCCCGGTTTGCGGGATCACATCCTCCGAGCGCGAGTTCTCGAACCGGGCGCGCAGGAACCAGCCCGCGGTCGGCTCGAGCCGATCGTTCCGCGTGTCGAACGTGAGGGTGCCGGCGAGCGTCGTGTAGTGGCCGTCGTCGATGGGCGCGTTGGGGCGCCAGGCCTCGCTGTTGCGGAAGACCGTCCAGGGATCGCGCGCGCCGACGCTCGTTTGCCAGTCGTGCTGAGCGTCGATGTCGAGGCGCAGCGAGCGGTCGGGCTGGACGAACGCGCGGCCCGCGACGCCCTTGCTGAGGTAGTAATCGCGATAGTCGCGCTGGAACAGGAACGCCGCCCAGCCGACTTCGCCGGCGCGCAGCCCCCAATCTTCGACCGGCGTGACGTCGTCGAAGGCGCGGAACTCGATCCCGTAGGCGGGCGTCTCTCCCGCGCGGAGCTCGGTGCGCAGCAGGTAGCCCAGGTCGCTCCGCTTGTCGGTGAAATTTCCCGCGGTGCGGAAGACCCCCAGCGCGTCGACCCGCAAGCGCACGTTCCGGTGGAGCTTCCAGTCGAACAACGGCCCGACCACGACCGGCAGTCCCTCGACCCGGTTGAACGTGCCGCCCGTGGCGAGCGTCAAGGACGAGCGCGAGTCGGCCGTGCCCCACGACTTCTCGATCCCCAGCCGCCGGAACCAGCGGCGGAGGTCCGGTGGGGCGAGCGCGAGGTCCTCGCCCTTGGTGCGGTACGCGAGGGGCGCCGTGTACACGCGCACATCGCCCCCGACCGTGGCACCCGGGCTGCGCGCCACGGTTCCGCCGACGACGAACACGTCGCCCGTGACCACCGCCCCGGAGTCGAGAATCGCGTCGCCGTTGATGACCAGCAGCGTGCCGTCCACGCGGCCCGCCACCACTATGGTGCCGTTCCGCACGGCGACGTCGCCGCGCCACTCGTTCCCGCGCGGCAGGCGCGAGCGACCCACCAGCCGGGTCGTCGTGGCCGCGTTGTAGCGGCGCACCGCTTCCTCCGCGACGGCGTGGGGCAGCTCGGGAGGCGGCACCATGATCCCCGCGCTCTCGGGCTGGATCACGATAGCGGTGTCCTGCGCGGCGGCGACGGCGCTGCCGAGCGCACAGAGAACCACGAGCACGAGCGCGCGCATAGCGGGCATCCAGGTTGGGGGTCGTGTCATCCCGCTACGTTGCGCGGCGGCTCGAGGCCGAGCCGGCGCATGCGGCGATACAGGTTCGCTCGGTCCGTGGCGAGCTTGCGGGCCGCCTCTGCCACGTTGCCGCGCGCCGCCGACAGGGCCCGCGCGATGAGCGTGCGCTCGAAGTCGTCGAGGGCCTCCGCGAGCGCCACGTCGCTCCAGCTCTCACTCGGCGCGGCGGAGCGAGGCGCACCGTCTCCGGGCACCACGCGCGCCACGTCGTCCGCGGTCACGACGTCGCCGCCGACGAGGATCGCCAGGCGCTCCATGATGTTCGCCAGCTCACGCACGTTGCCGGGCCAGCGGTAGGAGGCGAGGAGCTGCACCGCGCCGACGTCGAACCGCACCGGCCGGCCGAGCCGCGTCGTGTACCGGGCGGCGAAGTGCTGCACCAAGGGTGGAATGTCGTCGGGACGCTCCCGCAGCGGCGAAATGTGGATCGGGAGGACGTTGAGACGGAACAACAGATCCTCCCGGAACTGGCCCTGCATCGAGGCTTTTGCGAGATCCTTGTTGGTCGCCGCGATCACGCGTACGTCCACCGTGACCGGCTTCTCACCGCCGAGTCGCTCGATCACGCCCGACTCGAGCACGCGCAGCAGCTTCGCCTGAGCCTCCGGCCCCAGGTCGCCCACCTCGTCGAGGAACAGCGTGCCGCGATCCGCGAGCTCGAACCGCCCCACGCGCCGCTCCGTGGCGCCGGTGAACGCGCCGCGCTCGTGGCCGAACATCTCCGATTCGACCAGGTCCTTCGGGATGGCCGCGCTGTTCACGCATACGAAGGGCTTCGTCGCGCGGCCGCTCTGGCGATGGATGGCGGAGGCGACGAGCTCCTTCCCGGTCCCCGATTCGCCCGTGATCAGCACCCGCACCTCGGTGGGGGCGACCCGCGCGATCAGCCGACGCAGCTCCTCCATCGCCGTGCTCACGCCCACCAGCGGGTCGGCATGGCCCAGGGCTTCGTGCAGGCGCCGGTTCTCGGCGAGCGTGCGCGACAGCTCGAGCGCGGCCCGCAGCGTCGTGAGCAGGCCCTCCGGCGTGAGCGGCTTTTCGAGGAACTGAAAGGCGCCCAGCTTGGTGGCCCGCACCGCGTCGGCGAGGTTCGCTTTGCCGCTCATCATCACCACCGGCAGGTCGGGCGCCACCCGCTTGAGCTGCTCGAGCGTCGCGAGGCCATCGGGCCCGCCCGGCATCATCAGGTCCAGCAACACGGCGTCGGGCGCGTCGCGCTCCACCTCCGCCAGCCCCGCGGTGCCGTTCGCCGCCTCCGCCGTCTCGAACCCCTCCGACTCGAGCAGGGCCGCGACCATCTTGCGGATGTTCGTCTCGTCGTCGACGAGCAGGACGCGCGGGCTCACGCGGCGGACAGGACGATGGAGAACGTGGCGCCGCCGCCCGGCGTCTCCGCCACGGTGATGCTCCCGTTGTGGGCCTCGATCGTCTGGCGCACAAGAGCGAGCCCCAGACCCGTGCCGTCCCGTTTGGTCGTGAAATACGGCTCGAACACGCGCGGGCGCAGGTCGTCCGGGATCCCGACGCCATGGTCGGCGATCGTCACCGCCAACCCGTTCCCGTCCCGGCTCACGGCGATCTCGATCGATCCGCGCCCTCCCATCGCCTCCGAGGCGTTGCGCAGCAGGTTCGCGAACGCCCGCCGGAGCGGGTCGTAGTGCCCCAGCAGCTTGCAGGGCTCCCCGTTGGCTCGCACCGACACGTCCACCTCCGCGGGCACGGCGCTTTTGCCCAGGTCCATCAGAAGGTCTACCAGATCCACCTCGCTCTTCGGTCCTTCCGGCAGACGGCCGAATTCGGCGAACTCCTTGGCGAGCTGCTCCAGCCGCTGCGTCTCCGCCGCCAGCACTTCCACCGCCGTCACCGTCCGACCGTCCGCCGGTCCGGCTGGCCGTCCGACCTGGTCTACCGCGATCCGCATGGCCGTGAGGGGATTCTTGATCTCGTGCGCGACCCGACGCGCCACCTCGCGGAACGCGCGCAGCCGCTCCGCCTCGAGCTCGCGCTCGCGCGCGGCTTCGAGCGCCGTCGCGAGCTCGCGCAGCGCCTGGCGCAGCGCTTCGAATTCCGGAGCCCCGCGCGTCGGCGGACCCGCCGGCAACGGCATGCGTCGCCGGATCATTCGCGTCCAGCCGACGAGCTCGTCGATCGGACGGGAGAGCTGGCGCGAGAGGTGGCCCACCAGACGCACTGCCGCGATGACCGCGAACGCGCCGAGCACGAAGACGACCGCCGCGAAGCCGCCGGCGTAGTAGCGCAGGTACGTCTCCGCGCGGCGCGCCAGGGTCACGGAGTTGGAGAGCTGCTCGAGATGCTCCCGGAAGGCCGCCCGCTCCCGCGGCGCCAAGTGGGTCGTGTCCATCCGATCCACCATCAGGCGTGCGGACGCCGCCATTTCCTCGAGCGCCACGCGCGCCCCCGCAGACGGCGCCACCGTGCGCACCGCGAGCGCCCAGCCTACGACGGCCAGGGTGGTCGGCACAGCGGTCAGCGCCACCAGGATCAGGAAGATCCGCTGGCGGAAGGGGAGGGCCATATTTGACGGGGCAATCTAGAGCGTTGGTGTCCGTGTGACAATTCGACACGGTGGAAACGCGGAACGGGGAACGCGGAAGGCGGAACGCGCGATTCGGCGCCGGCCCGTCAGTTCCGCGTTCCGCGTTCCACCTTCCGCTTTCGGGGGGTCAGATGAAGTCTCACACTCACTACATGTGGTTCACCACCAAATCCCGCCAGGAAATCATCGACATCACCGACCAGGTGGCCGAGCAGGTCCGGGAGAGCGGCGTCGCGGAAGGGCTCGCGCTGGTGAGCGCGATGCACATCACCGCCTCGGTCTTCGTGAACGATCACGAGTCGGGACTGTGGGCGGACATCCTCAAGTGGCTCGAGACCGCCATCGCGCCGTGGGATCCCAAACGGTACCGACACAATGAAACGGGGGAGGACAACGCGGCCGCCCACCTGCGGAGCCTCACGATCGGGCACGAGGTGATCGTCCCGATCACCGCCGGCAAGCTTGACCTAGGCCCGTGGCAGCGGGTGTTCTACGGGGAGTGGGACGGCCAGCGCAAAAAGCGGGTGATCATCAAGGTGTTGGGGGAGTAGGGAGTGTATCGACCGCCACGAGCCGCGTCTCGCTGATCCACTCAGTCCGCCACTTTCGGGATCCGTCGGAGGAAGTGTGCCGTGTCATTACCAACCAGCCTTGATCCTTACTGACCCAGAGCACCGACTTATCGTCGCCTTCTCTCTCCTCCAGTCTCCAGCAATCGAACGTCCCCGACGGCACTGTAACGCGCTCGGTTCCCGTGACTCGGAGGTCTAACGCCGTGAACGTGGGGAACCTCGTAGCCATCGTGACCCAGTTCGCACTGTAGACACTGCCGCGCCAGCCCCGGGTCAACGGCAGGGCCTGTACAAGCATCTCCAGAGAGTGCGGTGACCAGGACACGAGCATCGGGCCCAGGCCCAAATCTGGCAGGACAGCCGCGCCGCGGAGTGTTCGCTCCCGTTCTTTGGGCGGTGGTCCGAGATAAAGCAGCTCATCGATGCTGTCATGCGAGAATTGCTGAACCAAGCGGGCGTGCCGCATCGGGCGGACGTTGCGCAGCGGACGCAGTGTGGCCCGATCGACGAGCACCGTGTCCAACATCTCCATCGAGCTGGACGCAACCCAGACAGGTTTTCCTTCGAAGTCGCCGGCAGCGATTACGATCGTGCGCGGCTGCCCGTGTGATGTCGTGAACACACCGTCTCCGATTGTGCTTCCCTCGTAGGTCCAGCGGCCGGCGCGGACCCGAGTCGGCTGGATGCGTGCGATCAGCGGATAGCGCGGCGACCTGGTCGGAGGGATTCGGTCTTGACCGAACGCCGTCGACGGACTGAACGGCATGCCACCGATCATCCAGACCGGCGGTAGCTCGCTCTCAACGCCTGGGCGCGCCGTGAGAACGTCCCAGCCCAGCCAAGCAACACCGGCGAGTATGGCTGCGATTGCCGCGTAGCGTAGCGCGCGGCGTGACCCAACGTTGCGCGCGGCAACGGGCAGCACCACGCGGACTCCTGCCGCCCTACTCGCGAGGATGCGCGCCAGTAGCTCGCCGGGCGGGTCCGGCGCGGACAGCTTGCGAAGCTCGTCTTCCCAGTTCATCGCCCGTCCTCCAATGTCTTGCGCAGCCGTCTCATGGCCCGGTTCAGCCGCACGCGCGACGCACCCGCGCTGATGCCCAAGAGTTCGCCGACTTCAGCGTGCGAATAGCCTTCGATCTCCTTGAGCACGAGCACCGCGCGGAGCGGATCCGGGAGAGCGTCCACTGCTGCCCGCAGAGCCACGCTTGCGGAGTCGAGCGGCGGAGCGGCCGTCGGCAATGTGGCCTCGATCCCCACCTCCCGCCGACGGGTGCGGGCGCGTAGTCGCATGAGCGCCACTCGAGCCGTCACCCGCTTCAGCCAGCTGGCGAAGCTGCCCCGCTCCTCGTAGCGCCCCAGCGCCTCCGGCAGACCCACGAACACGTCGTGCACCACGTCCTCGGCATCTTGGGGCGTTCCGGTCAGCCGATAGGCGAGGCGGTACAGGACCGCTCCGTGGGTGCGATACAGCGAAGCCAAGGCCTCCGGATCACCCGTTCGGGCCGCGTCGATCTGTGCCTCGGACCCCCCACTGGTGGCCGCCGCGCTCATCGCTCTGATCTCGAATGCCCTTGAACGGCAAAACGTTACGTCCCCGGCCCGGGCTCGGACAGCCGCACGGCCGGCCTATCTCTTTCAGCGCAAGTTGTTTATTTTCAAAGACTCCGAACGTTGTGAGGGACGTGGTAGACGTGGCGACAGATCATCTGGCCGTGCTCTTCGCGCAAGCGGCGCGAGAGCATCCTGAGCGGGAGTTTTTAGTGTTCGGGTCGCGCCGGATGACCTACGCACAGGTCGAACGGGAAGCGGTCGCACTGGCCGAGGCGCTGGCTGGCCTCGGCGTCCAGCCGGGGGATCGGCTGGCGGTGGACCTGCCGAACTGGCCGGAATGGGTCGTCACCCTGCTCGCTGCGGCGTATCGCGGCGTCGTGCTGGTGCCCCTCGACCCCTCACTCACCGCGCACGAGCTCAAGTACCAGCTGCGGCATGCCGAAGTGCGGGCGGCCGTCGTGGCCGAAACGTACGACGCGTCGGATTTCGTCGAGCTGTACGACGACATCCTGCCCGACTTGCCAGACTTGCGCGCGCTGATTCTCGTGGGTGGGACCGATCGCTGGCTCGACGACCGCGTGTATCGCTACGCGGATCTGGTGTCGAAGCGTCCGGCCGCGCCGGGGGCGATCGCGCCGGGTGATCCGGCCACCCAGCCGCTCGCCATTCTGTACACGTCGGGGACCATGGGGAAGCCCAAGGGCGTGATGCTGTCGCACGCCAACATCACCGTGACGGCGCGTGCCTCGGGCCAGGCCCTAGGAACTACCGGCGAAGACCGGGTGCTCGGCGCGGTCCCCGTGTTCACCATTTTCGGGATGCATGTCGTGGCCGTGACGATCACCGCCGGGGCGACGCTGGTGCTGCAAGAGCAGTTCGACGCCGCCGGGGCGCTGGAGCTGATCCGGCGCGAGCGTGTGACGGTCGTGCACGGCGTCCCCACGATGTTCGAGCTCCTCATGCGCGATCCCTCGTTTGAGGAGTCCCTGCCGACCACCTGCCGCTCGGGGCTCGTGGCGGGGAGTCCGGTCTCCCCCGATCTGGCCCGCCGGATCCGGCAGTGGTGCGACGTCCAGATCGCCTACGGGCTCACGGAAACGGGGCCCACGGTGACCGTCACCCGCTTCGAGGATTCGCCCGAGCGGCGCACGCAGACGGTCGGCCGGCCCATCGCCGGCGTAACGGTAAAGGTCGTCGATTTGAAGAGCGGCGGCCTGCATGGGCCCGAAGCGGTAGGCGAGCTGGTGGTGAAAGGACCGAACGTGATGTTGGGCTATTACCGGATGCCCGGCGAGACGTCGCGGTCGCTCACCGCCGAGGGATTCTTGATGACGGGCGACCTCGCGATCCTGGACGAAGACGGCTACGTCAGGATCGTGGGTCGCCGCGCCGAGGTGATCATCCGCGGCGGCTACAAGATCTATCCACGCGAGCTGGAGGACCTCCTCCGCACGCACCCTGCCGTGGGCGACGCGTGCGTCGTCGGCATCCCCAACGAAACACTCGGGGAGCTGATCTGCGCGTGCGTCGTGCCCACGGAGGGGTCCATCGTGACGGGCGACGAGCTCAAGGACTTCTGCCGTGAGGCCGTCGCCGACCACAAAGTGCCCGACCTGGTGCGCTTCTTCGACACGTTCCCGCTGACCGGAAGCGGAAAGGTGAAGCGACGGGAGCTCGCGCAGGTCGTCGGCCTGGAACTGAGCGCAACCACATGACGCAACCGCCACAAGCCCATTTACCACGACCGGTTCACCACGAGCCCCCCGCCCACGCGCCCAACGCGGCGCTGATGATCGACTTCGACAATGTGACGATGGGGATCCGCTCGGATCTCCAGTCCGAGCTGCGGCGCCTGCTGCAGTCGGACATCATCAAGGGGAAGGTGGCCGTACAGCGCGCCTACGCCGATTGGCGCCGCTACCCTCAATACATCGTCCCACTCGCCGAGTCCTCGATCGACATGATCTGGGCGCCGGCGTACGGGTCGAACAAGAAGAATGCGACGGACATCCGTCTCGCGGTCGACGCCCTCGAGCTCGTCTTCACGCGGCCCGAGATCGGCACGTTCATCCTGCTGTCGGGAGATTCGGATTTTTCCTCCCTCGTGCTGAAGCTCAAGGAGTACGGCAAGTACGTCATCGGCGTGGGGATCCGCGAGTCGTCGAGCGACCTGCTGATCCAAAACTGCGACGAGTACTACTCCTACAACGAGCTGGCCGGTCTCACGAAGGAGAGTGACATCACCCACGAGCGGCACGATCCCTGGGAGCTGGTGATCGAGGCCGTGAAGCAGATGACCGCGCACAGCGACGTGATGCGGTCCGACCGCCTGAAGCAGGTCATGCAGGAGATCGACCCCGCGTTCAACGAGAAGGACCTGGGGTTCTCACGCTTCTCGAAGTTCGTGGTCGAAGCGGCGCACAAGGGCCTCATCGCCCTCACCAAGCTCGACAACGGCCAGTACGAGATCGCGCTGGGCCCGGGCGTGCCTGGGGCCGCGGCGCAGCCGCAGGGGGGAGGGGCCGCCGCGTTCGAGCGGCCCCGGGAGCGCGAGCGCGGCGAAGGTCGCGGCCGCGGCCGCCGGGGTCGGGGCGGGGCCCAGGAAGGGCGCGAAGCCCGCGAGGAGCGGGTTCCGGAGGAGCTGTCGCCCCCGCCCGGGGTGACTGCACCGGGACGCCGCAGCGCCTTCTCGCTCGATGGTGCGTTTGGCCTCATCAAGCAGGCGATCGGCCGGTTGGGGGGAGAGTCCCGCCCGGTGAGCGCGCAGGAGCTCGGCGCGGCCATGGCCGAGATCAAGGGCGACGAGGAGCCGGTCGAGCCGGCCCAGGTGCAAAAGCTGCTGCGCCAGGCACACGACCGGGAGCTGATCGACCTCGCCAAGGAGGACGACGGCGCCTATACCGTGAAGCTGCGCGATGCCACGCCCGCTTCCGAGCCGTCGCAGGTCGAGCCCGCCGCCGTCACCGATGCCGACGAGGCGCTCGATCCGCCGATGCCCGAGTCCTCGGCGCCGCCATCGATGCGGCCGGCGAACCCGCCCGCCGCCGGTATTCCCTCCCGCAGCGCGCGGTTTCGCCGCGGTTCCCGTGGGCCACGCGTGGCGCCCCCGGAGATCCCGAAGATCGGCGTCGTCGAAATGGACCCGAACTTCAAGCCTCGGATCGAGCTGCTGCCGCCCAAGGCTGCTCCGGCCCCGCCGGAGCCGCTCAGCGCTTCCCCCCGTGCGCCGACAGGCGGCGACGAGCGACGGGAGCGCGGTGCACGCGGCCGCGGTGGCCGCGGTGGGAGCCGGGCGACTGGTCGCGACGAGCGCGCCGACCCGGCCGAGCGGCCAGAGCGGGGAGAGCGGGGAGAGCGCGGTGGTCGGGGCCGGCGCGGTGGTCGCGGACGCGGCGGCCGGGGGCGCGGCGCGGGCGGGGAGGGCCGGGGGGGGGGCGAGCGCGGGGATCGCGTGGCGAGGGATCGCATCGAGTCACGAGAAGCTCCGGAGTCGCGCACGGCCAGGACCGAGCCCGAGCCGCCGCAGCCTCCCGCGCCCAGGCCGCCGGCGCGCGAGCCCGATGTCGATACGGGCGACGCTGGAGAGTCCTTCTGGTCGAAGGTGAAGCGCGGGCTCACCGGCGGGACGTGAGACGCGCGGCGCTGTCGGCGTCGTTCTACGCGCGACCTACTCCTCAGGTCGCGCGTGGGCTTTTGGGCCATGTTCTCCTGAGCGAGCTCGGCGGCCGCCGGACCGCCGGCCGTATCGTCGAGACCGAGGCCTACCTCGGCACCCATGACCCCGCCTCGCACGGCTATGGCGCACGCCGCACGCGCCGCAACGCCAGCCTGTTCGAGCGTCCGGGCACGGCCTACGTCTACTTCACCTATGGGATGCACTGGTGTTTGAACGCCGTGACCGAGCGCGCGGGGCTCCCCGCTGCCGTGCTCATCCGCGCCCTCGAGCCCCTCGAAGGACTGGCGACGATGCGGCGGCGCCGGGGAGGCAGGGGGATCCCTGACCGCGAGCTGTGCTCGGGTCCCGCCAAGCTGTGCCAGGCGCTGGGCGTGACCGGTCGGCACGACGGGCTTCCGCTCACCCGGGGCAAGCTGCGCATCGTCCGAAACGAGTCACGACAGCATCACGCCATCAGTGTGACACCGCGTATCGGCATCACCCGCGCCGCCGACTGGCCGCTGCGGTTCCTGATCGAGGACTCACCATGGGTCTCCCGCTAGGGCTGTTGCTCATGCTCCAACAGCCCATCATCGTGGACGGCCACATCGACACGCCGCAGCGCATGCTCGACATGAAGGCCGACATCACCGGCCGGCTCCCCGACGGGCACATCGATGTGCCGCGCATGCGCGAGGGGGGGCTCACGGCCGCGTTCTTCTCGATCTGGGTGGACGCCCGCTACGGCCGGGGCACCGCCTTTCGGCGCGCCCTGGACCTGATCGGGGCCGTGCGCCAGCTCGCGGACAGCAACGGCGACGTGGAGCTGGCCACCACGGCGGATGAGGTCCGCACTGCCGCGGCGCGGGGCCACATCGCGGCGCTCATGGGGGTCGAGGGTGGGCATGCGATCGAGCACTCGCTCGAGAACCTCGATTCGCTGTATCGGCTCGGGGTGCGCTACATGACGCTGACCTGGAACAACGGGAACGACTGGGCTGGCTCATCGACCGATCCCAAGCGGCATGGCGGGCTCAGCTCGTTCGGACGCCAGGTGGTGGCGCGGATGAACCGGCTGGGTATGCTGGTCGACGTCTCACATGTGTCGGACGCGACGTTCTGGGATGTGGTGGCCACCAGCACGCGCCCGGTGATCGCGTCGCACTCGTCCTGCCGGGCCCTGGCGCACCATCCGCGTAACTTGAGCGACGACGAGCTCCGGGCCATCGCTCGGAACGGCGGCGTGGTGGGAATCAACTTTTATCCCGTGTTCCTGGACGAGCACTTCCGGGACCAGTACGAAGAGCTGCGTCGCCGGCTGAAGCCGCAGACCGACTCGATCCGGGCGCGACACCGCGGCCGACCTGGTGAATCGGCCTTCGAAGTCGACAAATTCGTCGGCCAGCACGCCGAGAGCCTCGACGTCCCCACGATCGACCGCCTTCTGGACCACATCGATCACGCCGTGCAGGTGATGGGGATCGACCACGTCGGGCTCGGCAGCGATTTCGACGGGATCAGCGTGCTGCCCCGGCCTATGAAAGACGCGACATCGCTGCCCGAGCTCGTCCGGGCCCTCGGGGCCCGCGGCTACTCGGATTCGGACGTCCGCAAGATCCTGGGCGAGAACTTCCTGCGGGTGCTTACTGTCGGTCCGTGACGCCCTCCTTAGAGGTGCCGAAGGAATAGCGGACGCCGCCCTGGAACGTGTGCGTGGTGCCTTGGATCAGGAAGTTGGCCGCCGCCGATGTCAGGATGTAGTGGCCGTACAGCGCCAGACGACCTTGCTTGATATCGATGCCGCCCATCCACCAGAAGAACGCCTTGGTCGCCGCCGCGTCGGCTTCGTCCTGGAGCTGGGCGAACCCCGCCGACGTGCAGCTCGAGCAGCTCACTTGGACGTTCAGGGCTTCCATGATGGCGAACCCACCGCCCGCAAACGGCTCCACCCGGAGCTGTGCCGGGAAGGCGAGCGCGCCCACCATGAGCCGGCGCAGGTTGTTGAACTGGACGTTCCCCGGGTTGACCGTTCCATCGGGCTCGATGATCGTCACGTGGCGGGGGGATATGAAGAACGACTGCTCGAACGACGCGTATAACGCCGTCCGCTTCCCCGTGATCAGCCAATGGCCGCCGAACGTTGGCTCGAAGGAGTAGCTGTCGAAGTTGGTGCGGAACACCAGGATGCCGGCTTCGCCGCCCCAGTACCACTTGTGCTGCCAATCGCTCGACCGTTGCTCGTACGTGGGACCGCCCCGGGGCTGCCCTTCGGCGACCTTCCCGCCCGCCTTGACGATCGAGTCGCGCTTCTCCTTGGGAATCTCGGGATACGGGGATTCGCGATGGCTTGGCCCGAGGAAGAACGACAGGCCCGCTGACCCGACAAGCTGAGCGGCCAACTTGTTGCCGGTGGGAGACTGACTGTTGGGCGCGAAGTAGGCGCCCGCCTCGAGGCGCAACGCGGCGCGGTCGGAAATGTAGATGCGATCGCCGATCGCCCCGTGCGCCCCGATGTCGCGGAAGCCCCCGACGCCGTTGCTGTTGAAATCCATGACCGAGTAGCCGCCCAGGAGGTAGAAGCTTTTCTCGGAGCCGAAATTCAACACGAGGTTCCCCGACCCGAACCATACGGGGAAGTCCGTCCCAGCTCCGCCGCCCTTGGGGTGCGGCCGCTGGTACAGTCCCTCCGCCTCGATCCCCAGCCAATTCGTGATCCAGAAGCCGATCCGGCCCCCGCCCCCGATCTGGTTGTCGAGCTGGAAGGCGCGGTCGAACCGCGTGAAGCTGCCGAACCCGCCGAACTCGAACTGGAACTGGTGCTGGGCCTCGAGGGCGGCGGACCCGCCCACCAGGAGCACCAAAACGACCGTGACTACCCGCATTGGACGACTCCTCGGGGTCAAAAAGCGACCCCCAAAATAGGGAATTCGTCCGGAAAACGCGATACCCCTTCGCTTTAAGCCTCTGGACCTTGAAAGTACTTGAAGGTGGCTGGGGCTGGCGGGAAGATCATACCGAATGTATCCCGAAGATCAGGTCACACCATGGCTACCTCGAGCCATCGGGTTGATCGCGACTACAGGCTTTTCTTTTCCCTGCCGCCCAGGAGGAACGACAGCCCCATTGTACCGGTGAAATGCCCGATCCACTGATGGCTGGCCAGGCCGCCCCCCGGGCCGCGGTAATAGGCTCGCGCCTCCACACGGAGTGCCATGCGGTCGCCGCCGAAGACGATCCGCTCGCCGAGGCCGCCGTGTACCGCGTTCAGGTCGGAAGAGTAGGGTGGATTGGGTCCCATATGGAGGCGGGAATAGCCGCCCAGCACGTACGCGCTGCCCGAGCTAATCACCAGGCTCGCGCTCCCGATCACGACGTTGGTCTTCCCTACGCCGCTGAGCTGCGAGAGCGGTTGCGCTACGTTTCCGTCGACCTCGAGACTGAAGTGGTCGCCGAGGAAGTACCCGAGGCGACCACCGGCACCGAACTGGTTGTCGAGCTGGAGACGGCTGTCATACCGCGTGTAGCTGCCGTACCCGCCGATCTCGACTTGGCCGCCACGCTGCGCGTTGAGGGACCCGATCGCGCCAGCCAGCAGCCCGAGGACAGTGAGCACCCGCATAGGAGGACTCCTTAGGGTGAGGACTCCGTGCAACATCTTGGGTGAGGACTCCGTGCAACATCGATACGGGCGCCCCCCAAAATAGGAAGTTTCCTCGGAATGCGCGATAGGCCCCGGAACCAAAAAGCCACGAACCGCCGCGTCGACCCCAAAACGGCTCAGATAAGTCCCAACTTTGTCCCCACCATTTTGAATGCCGACAGGGCGAAGTCCAGATCATCTCGGGTGTGCGATGCGGAGAGCTGGCAACGGATCCGGGCATGCCCTTGCGGGACGACGGGATAGCCGAACCCGGTCACGAACACCCCCTCGTCGAGCAGCAGCTCGCTCATGCGAATCGCCTGTGCGGTCTCGCCCAGAATGACGGGAACGATTGGGGTCTCCCCGGGGAGGGGGTTGAATCCGAGGGCGATGAGCCGCTCGCGGAAATACCGGGCGTGCTCGTGCAGCCGGGTCACGAGCGCGGGGTGACGCTCGAGGTAGCCCACCGCGGCCAGCGCGCTGGCCGCCACGGTGGGGGGAAGGGCGTTCGAGAACAGCTGCGGGCGCGAACGCTGGGTGAGATAATCGACGAGGACGGCGGGGCCGGCGGTGAAGCCGCCTGCGGCGCCGCCCAGCGCCTTACCGAGCGTCGACGTGATGATGTCCACCTGTCCCAGCATGCCGTAGTGCTCGGCGGACCCCCGGCCCGAGCGACCCAGGACGCCCGTCGCGTGTGAGTCGTCCACGGCCACGATGGCGTCGTGCTCGTGCGCCAACGCGACGATGTCGGGCAGCCTCGCGATATCCCCTTCCATCGAGAAGACGCCGTCGGTGAAGATCAGCTTCAGTCGCGCGTCCTTCGCGGCACGCAGCTTGTCCCGGAGGTCCGCCATGTCCGAATGCCGATACACGGCGGTTTGACACTTCGTGATCGTCTTCGCGAGCCGGATCGAGTCGATGATGGACGCGTGGTTGAGCTGGTCGGAGATCACGATGTCCTGCTCGCCCAACAGAGTGGGGCAGAGCCCCTCGTTCGCGTTCCAGCAGCTGACGTATGTGAGTGACGACTCGCACCCAACGAACCGGGCGAGGGCCTGCTCGAGCTCACGGTGAATCGTGAAGGTGCCGCAGATGAACCGCACCGAGCCGGTGCCGGCACCGAACTGGTCGAGCGCGTGCTTCCCGGCGGCGACCACCGCGGGCTCGTTGCAAAGACCCAGGTAATTGTTGGACGAGAGAATCACGACTTCGCCGCGCCCCTGCATCTTGGTTCGGGCGGCCTGCGGCGCTTCGAGGTAATTGAGCCGCTTGTAGACCCCGTCTTTCCTGAACTGCTCGAGCTCGGCCTCGAGCCGGCCGGCAAAGCTCATGCGATCTCCAGGATGATCTTGCCCGCGTCGCCCGCGCGGATGGCGGCGAGGGCCTCGTCGATCTTGGCGAGCGGGAACTGGTGTGTGATGACCGGCCGCGGATCGAGCAAGCCGGCGGTGAGGTAGCGGCGCATCTGGTGCCACGTCTCGTACATCCTGCGCCCGATCACGCCGTGCACGGTGACCCCCTTGAAGATGATCTCGCTGGCGAAGTCGACCGGCACCTCGCCGTTCGGGATGCCGAGCAGTTGCACCCGTCCCCCCAGGCGCACGGCGGCGAACGCCTGGTGCAAGGCCGACGGCACGCCCGACATCTCGCACACCACATCGGCGCCCTCGCCGCCGGTCGCGTCCAGCACGGTGCGCACCACGTCGTCCGTGGCGGCGTTGATCGTCACGTGCGCCCCCATGCGGCGCGCCAGCGCCAGCCGCTTTTCGTTCACATCGGAGGCGATCACCGTGGTGGCTCCGGCGGCGCGCGCGATGCCCACGGCGAAGCAGCCGATCGGCCCGCATCCCACCACGAAGACCGAGCTGCCCTGAACGTCGGCGGTCAGTACCGCGTGGAAGGCGTTGCCCATGGGGTCCATGATGGCGCCGACGGTGGTCGGCACGCCGTCGAGGGGCAGGACGTTGGTGGCGGGCATGGCGATGTACTCGGCGAACGCTCCGTCGCGATCCACGCCGATGATGCGCGTGTTCTTGCAAATGTGGCTGTTGCCCGTGCGACACTGGAGACAGTGCCCGCACACGATATGGCCCTCCGCGGTCACCAGCTGGCCGGGCCGGAGCTCGGACACGTCATCGCCCGCCGCGACGATCTCTCCGGCGAACTCGTGGCCCACGACCAGCGGCGGTTTGATGCGGCCCTCCGCCCACGCGTCCCAGTCGGCGATGTGGACGTCGGTGCCGCACACCCCGGCGTGCCGCACGGCGATGAGCACCTCCCGTGGGCCGGGCGTCGGCTTCGGCACCGTCGCGACCTTCAAGCCGGGGGCGCGTCGCTCTTTGACGATTGCTTGCATTGAGGCCGGGACAGGGGAAACGGGAAAGGGGAAACGTTCAAAAGATGGATCGCGTGAAGCCCCCGTCTACCTGGAGCACCGCGCCGGTAATATAGCTCGCCCGCTCGGACGCGAGGAACGCGACTGCCGCGGCGAGTTCGTCGGTCCGGCCCATGCGGCCGAGGGGGATACCGGCGACCATCTCGCGCATGACCTCCTGCGACGCGCGCTTCTCGCGCTTCGCGCGGGTCTCGGTGAGTTCCGTGATCCGCTCCGTCGCGATGAAGCCGGGACATACGACGTTCACGGTGATCCCTTCGGCGGCGACCTCGTCGGCGAGGGCTTTGGCGAACCCCAGGACACCCGCGCGCGCGGTGGTGGAGAGGATGAGCCCCGGGAGGGGTTGCTTGGCGGCGACGGATGCGAGGCAAATGATGCGGCCCCACTGGAGCTTGCGCATGATGGGCACCGCGGCGCGAGCGAGATGGACCGTGGACAGGAGGTTCAGCTCCAGGGCGCGGTGGAAGGCGTCGGCCGGCTGATGCGTGAACGGCGCCGCCGGCGGACCGCTCGCGTTGCAGAACAGCACGTCGAGGCGGCCCATCTCGTGGTGCACCCGCTCCACCAGGCCCTCGGCCTGCGCCGAGTCGCCCACGTCGGCCACGAACGGCAGCACCGCCTGGGCCGCCTCGGAGGAGAGCTGCTGCGCCACGTGCTCCACGGAGTCTTCGTGGCGGCCGTTGATGGCCACGCGCGCGCCCTCCTGCGCCAGCGCCTTCGCTACGGCACGCCCCAGGCCCTTGGTGCTGCCGCACACCAGGGCGACGCGGCCGGCGAGACCGAGATCCATGGGGCGGAATTTACGGGCGAGGGGCGACCCTGGTTAGAAGTAGGGGCGCAGCTCGTTAGAAGTAGGGGCGCAGCATGCTGCGCCCCTACACCACACGTTCGCGCGTTTCTCCGGATCGTTAGTCCGCCAGCACGCTGGCCTGAACCGCCTCCAGCCGCACCGCGCAGCACTTGAGCTCCGCCATCTTCGCGTACGGATCGAGCACCGGATTCGTCAGCAGGTTGGCCGCCGCCTCGCGGAAATGGAACGGCACGAACACCTGGCCCCGCGCCACGCGTGCGGAGATGCGGCACGAGCTCACCATCGTGTTGCGGCGCGAGGTCAGCCGCGTGAGGTCGCCGTCCTCCAACCCGAGCTCGCGGGCGTCGTCGGGGTGGATCTCGACGATCGGCGTGGGCTCACGTTGGTCCAAGCCGGAGGCGCGCCGTGTCATGGTGCCCGTATGCCAGTGATACAGCTGCCGTCCCGTGTTCATCACGAACGGATACTCCTCGTCGGGGAGCTCGACGGGCGGCGCGTAGGCGACGGGAACGAAGACGCCCTTCCCGTCGGCCGTCGGGAACCGGTCGTCGAAGAGAAACGCGGTCCCGGGGGAGTCCCCCGTGGGGACCGGATACTGCAGCCCCGCCCCTTCGAGCCGCTGGTAAGTCACGCCGCGCCACGACGGGGTTACGTGCGCGATTTCCCGCATTACCTCTTCGGCCGTCTCGAACCGCGTCTTCAGCCCCAGGCGGTTCGACAGGTCGATGAGGATCTCCAGGTCGCCGCGCGCCTGCCCCGGCGTGGGCACGGCCTGGTGGGCGAGCTGGATCCGACGCTCGGTGTTCACGAACGTGCCCGTCTTCTCCGCGAAGCTCGAGCCGGGGAGGACGACGTCGGCGTAGCGGGCGGTCTCCGTGAGAAACAGGTCGTGCACTGCGAGGAACTCGAGCTCCTGGAACCAGTGCTCGGCGTGCGCGACGTCCGGGTCGGAGATGATCGGGTTCTCGCCCATGATGTACATCCCCCGAACGCCGCTCTCCTCCTTCACGATCTCGGTCACCATGAGTCCCTCCTGCAGCGAGAGGGACCCGGCCGGAACGCCCCACACCTCGGCGTACTCGGCCCGGTTCTTCGAGTCCTTGACCGGTCGGTAGTCGGTATACACGAACGGGATCGCGCCGACGTCGGACGCGCCCTGAACGTTGTTCTGCCCCCGCACCGGCATCATCGCGGCACCCCAGCGCCCGATCATGCCGCAGGCGAGCATCAGGTTCAGGAGCGACGTGACGAGATCCGTCCCGTTGGCGTGCTGGGTGAGCCCCATCGCCCACAACGTGCTGGTGCGCGGCCCCTTGGCGTACAGCTCCGCGGCCCAGCGGATCCGGTCGGCCGGCACGCCGGTGATCTTCGCGGCCACGTCCGGCGTCATGGCCTTGACGGACTCCCGCACCTTGTCGAAGGCGTGCATCCGCTCGGCGACGAAGCTCTTGTCCTCGAGGCCCTGCGTCACGATGTGGTTGAGCATCGCGTTGAAGAGCGCCACGTCGGTGCCCGGCTGCATCTGGAGGTGGATGTCTGCCCGGCTCGCGAGCTCGGTCCTGCGGGGGTCGGCCACGATGAGTGTCGCGCCTCGCTCGTGGGCCCGCTTGATGGCGGCGCCGAACACCGGGTGCGACTCGGTGGTATTCGCGCCGGCGATGAAGATGACGTCGGCGGCGTGCTCGACCTCGCGCATCGAGCCCGACGCCGCCGACGTATTGAGGGCGCGCTGCATCGCGGCGACCGAGGTCGAATGGCACAGGCGCGTGCAGTGGTCGATGTTGTTGGTGCCGAGCGCGGCGCGGAACATCCGCATGATGAGGTAGTTCTCTTCGTTCGAGCACTTGGCCGAGGAGAAGCATGCGAGGGAAGCGGGGCCCCGCTCGCGCTTGAGACGCAGCAGCTCCTGCGCCGTGAGCTCCAGCACCTCGTCCCATGTGGCCTCCCGGAACGGCTCGTACCACGAGGGCGGCGTCGCCACGCGGTCGCGGATGTCCAGGTCCACGCGCTCGAGCAGCGGCAGGTCCCGCACCGTCTTTCCCACCGAGCGCGGCGGGCCCGCCGGCTTCGAGGTCTGGCCCTCACCCTCGATGGTCTGCCACGGCCCGCCCCGGCGGTTCGTCCCCGTGCGACCGCGCCAGACCCAGCGGCCCTGCTCCTTCTCCCAGCCCTTGCGGATCAGGGGCTTGGTGAGGCGATCGTGGTGCTGAGGAAAGTCGTAGCCGAAGCGGCCCTTCACACAGGTCGAGCCCTGGTTGGGCGTGTCGAGCTCGATGTCCGGCGAGGTGACGCGCATGACCTGGTCGCCGGCAACGTGCAGGTCCACCTGGCAGCCGACGCCGCAGTACGGACAGACCGAGTGCACCGTCTTGTCCGGATGGAGGATCTTCTCGGGCGCGAACCGCTCGCGGGGCATTACCTCGAAGATCGCGCCCGTCGGGCATACGCGCACACACTCGCCGCACCAGGTGCACCCCGCCTTGTCCGGGTCGCCGTCCGCGCCGACGATGATCTCGGTGTGCTCGCCCCGCTGGCCCACGTCGAGCACGCCGACCACCTGAATGTCCTCGCATGCCCGCACGCAGCGCGTGCACAGGATACAGGTAGACATGTCGTGCCGGATCATCGGGTCGCCGGGCCGCTCGTCGCCATGGCGCAGGACGAGGTCGCGCTCCCCGATGGGGGTGGGAACGACCCCATACCGCAGGACGTACTCCTCGAACTCGTTGCGCGATCGGGTCCCCTCCCGGCTACCGTTCCTCAGGTGCTCGCCCGGGTAGCGCTCGAGCAGCAGGCGCAACACGCCCGTGCGGTTCTCGACCGCCGCATGGGACTCGGTCTGCACCACCATCCCGTCCGCCACCTTGGTGGCGCAGGCCGGGAGCAGCTTCGCTTGCCCCTCCACCGACACCAGGCAGATGCGGCAGTTCCCGACGACGGGCAGTTTGGGATACCAGCACAGGGTGGGGATGTCGAGGATCCCGCCGCCGCGGGCTGCTTCGAGGATCGTTTGTTCGGGATCGGCACTGACCGAGCGGCCGTTGATCGTCAGGGTCGCCATGACCCCTGAAGATTAGACCCGGTGGGGGGGCCCCGGCAACCGGCGCCGGGCCAACCACCTGATTTGCAACGAGGATACGCGCTGAAACAGGAAGGGCCGGCTCTGGGCCGGCCCCGCTCCTGCGTCAGTCGATGTGCTCGGGCAGATGGCGATGCGTGTGATCGCCCGCCCCGCCGTCCGCTTCGTCCGCGAACCAGCAGTAGGCCCAGATCTTTGCCGGGCGCAGCATCTTCCGGCCGGCCCGCAGAATGATACCGATCGGCTCGTCGTCGTCGAGAACTAGGGGAAGACTGGTCATTTCAGGTCCGTCGCACGTTGTAGGACGCCACGACGCGTAGGCAAACACGATGCCGGTCATGGTTTTCTCTAACTATGCGTCGTGCAGCGTGTTACGTGGGGCGAGGCGGGGGGAGTGGCTACTCCGACACGTTCAGCGCCGTGTCCAGCTGACGCTCCGGCTTCGTCGCTGTGAAACCGGCGCTGGCCTTGCCGCGGCGGCGGCGGACGATCTCCCAGCCCCCGTACTGGGCCTGCAGGGCCTCGGGGGCGAGCGGGATCACCTCGCTCGCTGCAGGGCTGGGGAGGATCACGTGGACACCGCCGGGGCGGGTGCGCACCTGCAGCTCTGCGAGCAGCGCCTGGCGGTCGCGCGCGCGCGCCGGCGCGAGGGCGGCGGGATCGATGATCGCCAGGCTCGGAGCCACATCGGGGAACCAGCTGCCGAAGGTGACGACGAGCGCCTGGAACCGGCCGGCCAGCTGCTCGGTGACGGCCCGGCTCTCGGCCGCCTCGATGGCGCCCAGGTCGTGGTCGACCAGGAATACCTCGGCGTCGTGCGCCGCGATGAACAGCGCGGCGGGGAGCGCGGCCGCGCCGACCACAACGGCGAGGTCGCCGGGCTCGAGGCGGCGCACCGCGCTGACGAGCGGGCCATCCGCTTCGAGGCCCCAATGCGTCGGGGCGCGTTGCGCGGCGCGCAGCGCGCGGTGCTTCTGGCGCCAGCGGGGGAACGACGGCAGCCGCAGCCGCCGGGCGATGATGCGGTCGACGTGCTCGAGCAGCAGCACCTCGGTGAGGAGGTACTGCCCCGCGGCGTTCTCCTCGAGCTCGCGCACCGCCTCGTCGCCGATCTCCAGCAGCTCCTCGCGGGTGAGCGCGTTCTTGTGCTCCTCGATCCGCTGCAGCAGGAACTCCTGGTACTCCTGCTTGAGCGAGCGCGGTGGCCGGCGCGTGGTCCGGGAGCGCGGCTCCCCCGAGAGGCTCAGCATGGCTCCACGTGCACGGTGACTTCGTGCAGCCGGAGGTCGCGCTTGAGCCGCTCCTCCACCTGGTCGGCGATGGCGTGCGCGGACTCCACGTCGGCGTGGCGGTCGACGCATACCGTCACCTCGGCGTAACGCAGGTCGGAGGGCCCGCGCGACCGGATGGCGTAGGCGCTTTTCACCCCCGGCACGGCCTGGGCGGCGTCCTGGATGTCGCGCGTCGGGATGGCGCGTTGGTCCACGAGCACCGGCACCGTGCGCGCCAGGATGCGATAGGCCACGAGGACGATCGCCAGGGCCACGATGATCGCGACGGTCGAATCAGCCCACCACCACCCCTGGCGCGTGAGCAGGATGCCGACGAGGATGCCGACCGTGATGAAGACGTCCGCGCGGGTGTGCGCCGCGTCCGCGACCAGCAGCTCGCTGCCGAGCTCGACCCCGCGGCGATGCTCGTACCACGTGATGAGCATGTTCACGCCGAGCGTGAGAACCAGCAGCGCCAGCTGAAAGTCGCTCACGTCGACCCGATGGCTGCCGCTCACGAAATGGTTGACCGCCCCTCGCACCAGCTCGAAGCAGGTGATCGAGAGGAATCCCACGATCGCCAGCGCACCCAGCGTCTCGAACTTTCCATGGCCGTACGGGTGGTCTTCATCGGGCTCCTTCGCGGCCACCCGGACGATGATCAGGGCGAGCACGTTGTTGAGCGCATCCACGCACGAATCCACCGCCCCGCCGAGCACGGCGAGGGAGCCGGACGTGATCCCCACCGCGAGCTTGACCCCGACGACCGCCAGGTTGGCGACGAGGAGGCCGATAAAGACTCGGCGGACCAGGGCGGACGCCGGCATGGCCAGGAATGCAAGGTTGTAAGGGACAGCAGTTTAGTCAACGGCCCGGAGCAGGACGCCCTTCAGGTACCCGGTCTCGGGGACGTTCACCAGCTCAGGGTGGTCCTGGCCGGCCCCCGTGACGGCGAGGAGTTGGAGACGGCGGCCTGCGTCCTGCGCGGCGTCGCCCAGCATGTCGAGGAAGACCGCCCGGGTCACATGGTAGGAGCAGGAGCAGGTGAACAGCACGCCGCCGGGGGCGACGAGGCGCATGGCCCGCAGATTGATCTCCTTGTAGCCGGCGAGCGCGCGGGCAACGCTCTGTTTCGATTTGGCGAACGCCGGGGGGTCGAGCACGATCGTGTCGAACAGCTCTTCGCGCCGCTCCAGCTCGCGCAACAGATCGAACGCGTTGGCCTCGCGCCAGGTGATGTTCGTAAGCTCGTTGAGCGCGGCATTCTCGCGCCCCCGCGCTAACGCGTCGGCACTCGAGTCCACCGCCACCACCTCCCCGGCGCGGCGTGCGAGGTGGAGCGCGAACGAGCCGTGGTAGGTAAACAGGTCGAGCGCCCGGCCGGCGCCGGTGTGCTCCGCCACGAGGACGCGGTTCTCACGCTGGTCGAGGAACGCCCCCGTCTTCTGGCCCGTGCGGGGCGCGGCGAGGTAGCGAACGCCTGCCTCCTCCACGGCCACCGTGTCCGGGACCGTCCCCCGTGCCAGGGCTACCTCGAGCGGCAGCCCCTCGTGGCGCCGCACCGTGGTGTCGTTGCGAAGCAGGATCCCCTCGGGCGCGAGGGCGGCGTCGATCCCGTCCAGGACGTCCGCGCGCACCCGCTCGAGGCCGGCCGAGAGCAGCTGCGCCACGACGTACGGGCCGTACCGATCCACCACGAGGGATGGCAGGCCGTCCCCTTCGCCGTGGACCGCGCGGTAGGCGGTGGCCGGGATGCGGGCGCGTCGCCGGGCCGCCGCGGCGATCCGGTCGGCCCACCAGGTCGCGTCGATGGGCTCGCGTCCGGTGGTGAGCAGACGCAGCCGAATTTCCGATGCGGGGGAGTGCAGAGCTTGGCCGAGGTGCCGCCCGCGACGGTCGGTGACGGTCACGACCCCGGGCGCATCGCGGGGCTCGTCGTAGACGTCCGTCCGATAGATCCAGGGATGCCCCGTGTGCCAGCGCGCGGCGCCTTTCGCGGATACGATGACGGCCCGCGTGGCAACTCCCCCGTCCGCCCGTCCGACGGTCCGACTGTCCGTCATTGCTTCCGGTCCGGCCGCAGCTTGGCCGCCTCGCGCAGGTACATATGTTTCAGCTCGCGCTGCGGCTTGGCGGTGTAGAAGTGCAGCAGGACGCGGATGCAGCGCGGTACGCCGTCGGGAACCGCGACCTCCGCCGCGCCCAGCAGCGGTACGTCGCTCCAGCCGAGCAGGCGGGCGGCGCGCGCGGGGTACTCGGCGGTGAGATCCGGGGACGACGTGAAGATCGCGCTCTCGACGTCCTCGGGCTGGAAGCCGTTCGCTTGCTGGAGCCCGCGCAACAGCTCGGCCGTCGCGTCCAGGATCGCCGGGCCGGTGTTTGCGGCGGCCGTGGTCGCGCCGCGCAGTCCACGCAGGGTTTTGCTCATGGCACTCGTTGATCAGCTGCGCTTGATGGTGATCACGGACGCGGGCGTTCTCAAGGGGCGCGATCCGGTCGAGACCTGCCGCCAGGCCGTGGCGGGCGGGCGGGGGGCCACGATCATCCAGGTGCGGCTGAAAGATGCAGCGCCCGAGGAGGTCCTGGCGCTGGCCCGGGCGCTCGTCGGCGCGCTCGCGGTGCCGGTGATCGTGAACGACCGAGTGGACGTGGCGCTCGCGGCCGGCGCGGCCGGCGCGCACCTGGGGCAGGAGGACCCGCCCCTCGACCGGCTTCGCCCCCACGTACCGGCCGGCTTCCTGCTCGGCCTCTCGGTCGGCTCACCGGCCGAGGCGGAGCGGGGGCGCGCTTGGCCCGCGGACTACTGGAGTGTCGGCCCCTGTTTCCCGACGGCGAACAAGCCTGACGCCGGGGTGCCGCTCGGGGCCGAGGGATTCGGGCGCCTCGCGCAGCTCGCCCCGGCCGGTACACCGGTGATCGGGATCGGCGGTGTCACCGTGGCGAACGCGCCCACCCTCGTGCGTGCCGGGGCGGTCGGCGTCGCCGTCATCGGCGCAGTGTGGAGGGCTCGCGACCCGGCCGCCGCGACGCGCGCGCTGCGCGCTGCAATTGCTTGACGCGCTGGATCGCGGCCAAGTGCTCGCCATAGGTGGCCGAAAAGATGTGCTTGCCGTCGGGCTGCGCCACGAAGTACAGGAACGGCACGTCCGCGGGGTAGAGTGCCGCGACGAGACCGGCGCGGCCGGGCTGGCCGATCGGGCCGGGTGGGAGTCCGGCGTGCAGATAGGTGTTGTAGGGTGAGCGCACCGCCAGGTTCTTCTCCCACACCCTCCGAAGTCGCCGCCCATAGGCGTAGCTCACCGTCGGGTCGGCCTCGAGCCGCATGCGTCGTTTCAGGCGGTTGTGGTAGACCGCGGCGACGAACGGCCGGTCGGGGTCGTAGCGCACCTCTGCCTCGACAATCGACGCCAGCGTGACGAGCTCGTACCGCGAGAAGTGCAGCGAGTCGAGCCGCGCCTGCCACTCCGGGCTCCACTGCTGAGTGAACTGGTGGATCATGACGCGGACCAGCTCCCGCGCCCCGATCCTGAGCGGCAGCAGATACGTCGTCGGGAACAGGTATCCCTCGGCGCTCGGCGCCTCGGCCGGCAGGCCGGCGCTCGCCAAGAGACCCGAGTCCTCGGCCGCCGCCAGGAAGGAATCCCGGGGAATCTTGAGCTGTGCCCGCGCGAGCTCGGCCACCTCGGCGAGCCGCAAGCCCTCGCGCACGGTGAACCGCTGCTCGACTCCCCGGCCGCGCTCCAGCGCCGCCACGACGTCGGACCACGATTCGTCCTGACGCAGCAGGTAGACGCCGCTCTTGAGTGAGCCGGCCAACCCCCGCAGCCTCGCGTACAGCCGGAACGAGCCGGGATGGCTGATCACGTGGTTGCCGGCGAGGGAGTCGATGGCGGCGTCGAGGGTGGAGCCTTGGGGAATGGTGACGGTGACGCGGGGGCCGTCGGCGGAGCCGCAGGCCGCGAGGGCGAGGACGACATACACGCGGAAGTCGGAACGCGGAAGGCGGAACAGAGCATGGAAAATCGCGCGCCTGTTCCGCGTTCCGCTTTCCGCGTTCTGCGTTCTCACGTGGCCGATCCTCGCCTTGCATCGAGATAGTGCTGCAGCAACAGCGCCGCCGCGAGCGCGTCCACGTCGTCCTTGCGGCCCCTGGTCGACCCACCCATCGCGCGCACGGCCCGCAGCGCGCGCGCCGTGGTGAGCCGCTCGTCCCACAGCTCGACCGGCTGTCCCGAGCGGCGCGCAATGTCGGCGGCGAGCGCCCGCGCGGCGCTGGCCGCTTCCGCCTCCGTCCCCTCCTGGTCGAGCGGCAGGCCGACGACGACGCCGGTCACCGCGTGGTGCTCGAGCAGGGTGAGAAACTCGCGCATCGGGAAGCGCTTGCCGGAGCGGCGGGTGAGGGTGGTAAGGGGCTGAGCGAGCGTGCGCGTCTCATCGGAGAGGGCGAGGCCGATGCGGCGCTCGCCCCAGTCGACGCCGAGCAGCCGACCCGCGCCTCGGCCGCCCGTCACCCCTGCGCCATCGTGGCGAAGAACTCGTTGTTCGTCTTGGTGCGCTTCAGACGCTCGAGCAGGAATTCGATCGCTTCCACCGGCGGCATGTCGGCGAGGAAGTTGCGGAGCAGGTACACCTTGTTGAGCTCTTCTTTGGAGAGCAGGATCTCTTCTTTGCGGGTGCCGGAGCGCTGCACGTCGATCGCCGGGAAGGTGCGTCGCTCGGCGATGCGCCGGTCGAGGATCACTTCCATGTTCCCGGTGCCCTTGAACTCCTCGAAGATCACCTCGTCCATCCGGGACCCTGTATCGATGAGCGCCGTGGCGAGGATGGTGAGGGAGCCGCCGCCCTCGATATTGCGCGCGGCGCCGAAGAAGCGCTTGGGTTTCTGCAGCGCGTTCGCATCCACGCCGCCTGACAGGATCTTGCCCGAGTGCGGGACCACGACGTTGTGGGCGCGGCCCAGGCGCGTGATCGAGTCGAGCAGGATCACCACGTCCTTGCCGTGCTCGACCAGGCGCTTGGCCTTCTCGATCACCATGTCGGCCACCTGGACGTGGCGGTCCGCCGGCTCGTCGAACGTGGAGGAGATCACCTCGACGCTCGGGCCTTTGACGTTCTCCTCCATGTCCGTCACCTCTTCGGGCCGCTCGTCGATGAGCAGCACGATGAGGTAGACCTCGGGGTGGTTCTCGATGACGGAATTGGCGAGCTTCTGGAGCAGGATGGTCTTGCCGGCTTTGGGCGGCGACACGATCAGGCCGCGCTGCCCCATGCCGATGGGGCTCAGGATGTCCATCACCCGCATCGACAGGTCCCCGTCCTTGCGCTCGAGCTTGATGCGCCGCTCCGGATAGCGGGGCCGCAGGTTGTCGAACGCCACCCGGTGCTTCGCCTTCTCCGGCTCGTCGCCGTTCACCACCTCGACCTTCAGCAGGGCGAGGTAGCGCTCACCCTCCTTGGGCGGTCGCACCTGGCCCATGATCGTGTCCCCGGTGCGCAGGTCGAACCGCTTGATCTGGCTCGGCGAGACGTAGATGTCGTCGGGCCCGTACAGGTAGTTCCAGTCGGGACTCCGCAGAAAGCCGTACCCTTCGGGGAGGATCTCGAGGACGCCCTCGCCGCGCAGTACGGTGTCGGAGTCGAGCAGCGACTGCTCGATGCGGAAGATCAGATCCTGCTTGCGGAGCCCTGAGTAGTTGGTGATGTTCAGGGTCTCGGCCATCGCGTGCAGTTCCGCGACGGATTTTCTCTTCAGTTCAGCGATATCCACGTGTGCCTTTGCTCCGTAGCTCTACGGCGGGCGAAACCCCGGGGTGGGGAAGTGAACGCGTTGAAAATGGAATCAGGGAGTTCGAAGGGGTGCGAAAGAGCTATAGTAGGGTTCTCCCGACGTCGAGTCAAGGGTGGGCCGTGGACCTGACCGAGTTTCTGGTGGCGTGGCGGACGACCTCCCTCCCGGACCGGGAAGTCGTTGATGCGCTTGTACATCCGGCCCATGCCGGGCCCTCTCCGGCACTCGCCGCGGCGCTCGCCCACGCGCCCGGCAGCCACTACTGGTCGGACGAGCCGGATGGCCGCCATCTCATCCTCACGCGGCCGCTCGCCCGGCGGCGGGAGCGCTGGGTGCCCCACCTCGTCCTGTTTGTCGCCACGCTGTATACGATCACGTTCGCCGGTGCGGTCCTCGCCGGCGGGATCCCCTACACCGGTCCCCTGGTGTTTTTCACGAGTGGTCACCCCGGCTATCCCGGGTTTCTGCACGCCTGGTCCACGGGGCTCCCGTTCTCGCTCTCGCTCATGGCCATCCTCTTGTCGCATGAGCTCGGGCACTACGTCGTGGCGCGCCGCTACGAGCTGGACGTCTCCCCCCCGTATTTCGTTCCGGTGCCCATGTTCCCCACGTTCATCGGCACCATGGGCGCCTTCATTCGCCTCCGCACGATCGTGTCGGACCGTCGCCAACTGCTGGACATCGGCGTGGCCGGACCCATCGTGGGATTCCTGGTCGCGCTCCCCGTCCTCGTCTACGGGCTGACGTTGAGTCACCCGACCGCCTCCGAGGAAGGGTTTCGCGGGCTGGTCGTGTATTTCGGGGGCGCTCCGCAAATTCCCCTTGGCGACTCGTTGGTGACCCTCGCGGCGCGTCGGCTGCTGCTCGGTGGCGCGGCGCTGATCAACGTGCACCCGGTGGGGTTCGCGGGCTGGGTGGGGATGTTCGTGACGATGCTCAACCTCCTACCCATGGGCCAGTTGGACGGCGGACACATTCTGTATGCACGACTGCCGCGGTGGCACCAACGGGTCGCGCTCGCGTTCTGGCTGCTGGTGGTCGCGCTCGGCACGTTGTGGGTCGGATGGTTCATCTGGGGCGGGCTCGTGCTGGTGTTGTCGCGGGGCCGCCTCGGTCACCCTCCAGTACTCGATGCGCAGCGGCCGCTGCCCACGGCGCACCGGGTGCTCGCGTGGGCGGCGTTGTTGCTCTTCGTCGTCACGTTCGCGCCGATCCCGTTCCGCCTCTGACGAGGGAGGTCGGTGGAGGTTGGGGGAGGTTGGGGGAGGTTGTCCCGCGCCGTACGACCTCCCCTAACCTCCACCAACCTCCCCCGACCTCCCGAACCTCCGGCGCAGCCGCCGCCGTATTGCGTAACCGGCTCCGGCGCTTATCTTTACCCAAACCAGCCCTAGGGTCAGCATGCCCGGACAACCGGCACGCTACAACGCACCCGATTCGAACGAAGCGGTCGTCCACGACCTTCCCCCCATCCGATTCGACGGACAACTCATCTCCATTCGCCTCCAGGTACGCCGGTCGGAAGACGGGATCTGGCGCGGGCGCGTGCTGTTCGGCGCTCCCGACACCGAGGCCGAGCGCTCCACGGCGGAGATCTTCTGCGCCGCGTCGGAGCCGGACCTGTGGCAGGCGGTGCGCGACCTGCGGGATCATCATTTGCGCGATCTCTACCGCTCGCTGCTGTAGATGGCCGACGCGCTGGACCCCATCAGGAAGCTCCGGCACGACCTGTCGAACCCCCTGGCCGCGATCCTGGCCGAGACCCAGCTGCTCCTGCTCGGCGCGGACAAGTACGACGCGGAAACGGTCACCGGCCTGAAGCAGATCGAAGCCCTTTCGCGCAAGATGCGCGGCATCCTCGAATCCCTGGACCGATGAACCGGTGAGTCGGCGGCACCGGCCACGGTACTGCCCTCCCGCCCTGTGGTGGCGCCCGATGAGGGCGTTATCCGTCATCCGTCATCCGTTGTCCGGGAATCGCCTCTACGGACGACGGATCACGGAAAACGGATCACGTTTGAGGTACGCCCACCCGCTCGCGAAATAGCAGGCCAGCAGCAACGCCGATGCGCCGCTGACGGCGAACTTGTAGGCCGGAGCGGCGTCGCTCGCGGAGAGCAGGCCCTCGATGGTGCCGGCGAGGCACAGGAGCAGCACGGCCGCAGCGACGAGACGGGCCGCCCGCCGACCGGCGAGCACGAGGGCGTCCCGCCGCGTCAGGTCACCGGGGGCGATCAACCCCCGGGCCACCAGCAGCCCGGCACCGCCGGCGATGAAGATCGCCGTCAGCTCGAGCACGCCGTGGCCCGCGACGAACGTGAGCAGCCAGCCCGCCAGGCCGTAGTTCGCAAACAAGCCCAGCACCGCCCCGAAGAAGAGCCCATTCAGGGTGAGCAAAAGGAGGGTCCCGATCCCCGCCGTGATGCCGAACGCGAACGCAAAGAACGCCACCTGCACGTTGTTGGTGATGATGGTCGAAGCGACCACCGGGAGGTACATCGAGGGCGCTTCGGCGTAGCCGATCCCTTCCGCCCGGCGCCCGGCGCCGGCGCGCGCCCGCGCGATCATCTCGTCGGGCAGCACCTCTTCTGCGATGGCGGGGCGCTCGCGGATGGCCAGGTATCCGGTCGCGGCCGGGAGGGCGAACAGCAGCAACGCGGCCAGCACGAAGGCCCGCGCGTCCACGACGGCGGCCGGCAGCTCGCGGAGGACGAGCCGCACGAGGTGCACGTGCTGCCCGGCGTGCCGGCCATACAGCGCGTTGTGCCCGGCGCTCACCACGCGCTCCAGGTACTCGAGCACCCGCGGATCGACGCCGTAGGTACGGGCCCGGGCGAGATCCGCCGCTACCTCGCGATACTGCGCCGCAAAGCCGGGAATCTCGGCCGCGCCGAGCCGTTTCAGCCCCAGCCGTTCGGCGCGTGCGGCGAGCAGGCGGAACGTCTCCCACCCCTCCCGCTTCTGCACGACGAACCGCTCCGCGGCGACGGAGGTCCGTCCGACGCCCTGCGCGGTGCGGGTCGCCAGGCGCCCCCGGCGCTTGGCGAGCTCAACGCTGTGCAGCCGCACGAGGAAGGTCTCGGGATCGGCGTCCCGCCGCGGAAATCGCGGCGCGAACCGAGCGACGAGCTCGGTCGTCAAGCGGTGCCGCGCCGCGCCCTCCAGCCCTTCGAACCGCTCGATCAGCTGGTCCAGCAGGCGGAACTCCTCGTCGGCGAGCTCCGGCGAGCCTGTCTCGAGCGGCTCCGCTTCCCGCACGGCGTCGGCGCCTGCGCTCGCGAGATGCAAATTTTCGGGCCGATCGCGCACGACCACGGTGCCGGCGACGATGTCGCCAAGCCGCTTGTTCTGCGGATGGAACAGCACGAAGCCAAGGCCGACCAGGTAGGTGAGCACGGGCTGCATGTCCACGATCCGCACGAGATTGCGGACGGCGGCCGCCGTGAAGGTGAGCGGATGTCCGGTATCCATCACGACGCGGATGCCCATGAGACGCTTACCGGGCGTCCGGCCGCCATTCAGCGCCTCGAACAGCAGGAAGTAGCCCCAGAACAGCAGGAACACCGTGAGGACCAACACGACAGCGGCGAGCGTGCTCCACGGGCTCTCCTCGGCACCGCGTGTCGGGGTCGGGAGGAGCTGGATCCCCAGGCCCAGGAGCAGGTACGCGAGGCCGAGGACCCCGGCGTCGCATACGGTTGCGGCCATGCGTGAGCCGAGTCCCGCGAGCTCGAGCTCGAGCACGAGGTGCTCGGGCGTCTCGACTCCAAGACGCCGCGTGAACTGCGGCACGGTCGGGGCTCGCGTCTCCGGCATCTCGGAGGCATTTTAACCGCCGAGGAGGAACGATGGCTACCACCCAGTTGCGGCCGATGGCGATGGGAGAGATTCTCGATGCCTCCTTCGTGCTGCTGCGGCGTCACGCCGGCGTGTTCTTCGGTGTCGCGATCGTGTGCCAGGGTGTGCCGACCGCGCTGAGCCTGTTCGTGGAGTTCAACGGCGGCGCCCGGCAGCATTTCGGATTGTACGCGTTCTCGCAGCTCCTCAGCTTCGTCGGGTATCTCCTCATCACCGGCGCGTCGATCCGCGTGGTTTCGCAGGCCTATCTCGGCAACGAGCCAAGCCTGTCGGACGCGCTCGACTTTGCGTTCGGCAAGCTGGGGCGAACGCTGGCCGCCGGTTTCGCGACGGGTATCTTGGTCGTCTTCGCGCTCATCTTCTTCATCATTCCCGCATTCGTGGTAGCGCCCGGCCTCTCCGTGGCGGTGCAGGCGGCCGTGCTCGAGCCGCTCCCGGGGGGCACCGACGGCCTGGGACGCTCCTGGAGCCTCACCCAGGGGTTCAAGTGGCGGGCGTTCGGGCTGTACGTCGTGGTCATCGTCCTCGTGCTGCTGTGCCTGCTGGGCTTCGCCGTCCTCGCCGGTTTGGCGGCGACCTTGGTTCCCCTCCTGCTCGTTCCGGCGATGATCGGATTCGCCCTCGTGTTCCTGTTCCTCTATCCGTTCACGAGCTGCGTGTTCACCTTGTTCTATTACGACCTGCGCGTGCGGAAGGAGGCGTTCGATCTCGAGCTCCTGAGCCGGCACCTCGGCATCGCCGCCGCGCGGGCGTGAGCGTCGTTCCGCAGCAGGTCGAGCCGGACTCGCTGCGCGCTGCGCTGCGGGCCGTGTTCCAGGCTCGAGAGTACCGGTGGAGCGAGCCCAGCAGCGCCTGGCTCTGGCTGACCGAGCAGTGGCACCGGCTCCTCGAGTGGCTCGAGACCCTGCGGGTCGCGTCGCCCGCGCGCTACTATCTGCTCCTCGCCGCCCTGACGCTCCTGCTGCTCGCCATTCTCGCTCACGTGACCTGGGTTGTGTGGCGCTCGCTCCGACCGCGTGAGGCCATCGTCGCGCCGACCGCCGAAGCGGCTCCCCCGCGGGGCGCCGCGTGGCATTTGGGGGAGGCGCAGCGCCTCGGCGCCGGCGGACGATTCGCTGAAGCCCTGGCCCATCGTTTCCTCGCCACCGTGCTCGACCTCGACGGTCGGCACCTGCTGCGATTCCACCCTTCGAAGACCCCGGCGGAATACGCCGTGGAGGCTCGGCTCGACGCCACAGGCCGGTCCGAGCTCGCAGCCCTGGTCGCGAGCCTGTATCACCACGTGTTCGGCGGCGTGGCGTGCGATGCCGAGGGATGGCAGCGCTTCGACGCGCAAGCGGCGCGGCTCGGGCTCCATGCGACGCGGTGAGCGCGCCGTCGTCATCGGTGGCGTCACGGTCCTCGTGCTGGTGGCGCTGTGGGGTGCGTTGTCCGCTCCCGGCCGCGACCGCGACGATGACCGCCTCTCGACCTACCTGACGGGGCCCTCGGGAGCGAAAGGCCTGGCCCAGACGCTTCGGCGCCTGGGCATGACCGTGGAGCAGCGCCGTCGGCCGTACTTCGACCTCGCGGCGGACAGCGGCCGTCGGCGGCCCGAGCGGCTGTACGCGTTCCTCGATATCGAGCGACCCACCACGCAGGAGCTGACGGCAATCCGCGACTACGTGGCCGGAGGCGGCAGAATCCTGACGGCCGGCGTCACCGGAATCGAAGCCTGCTTCGGCTACCGCTCGCGGCGGCTGAGCCGGGACGCGGACAACGACACGCGCGCCGCGGTGGTGCCCGGATCCGCGCGGCGCCTGCCCCCCACGTGGCGCGTGCTCCGGCGTCTGCCCGCGGAGTCGCTCGCGGTCGCGGCCACAGCGCTGGACGCGGATCGTTGCGCCCCGCACCTCCCGACGCAGGCCGACACGCTGGCGCGCACGATGCGCGGCGCAGCCGTGGCGCTCCGGCTCCGCTTCCCGTCGCGGGGCGAGGCGATCCTGCTGGCGGATGCACGGTATCTCAGCAACCGGATCCTCAAGGACACGGACGCCGGGGTCGCCGTGCTTCCGTGGTTCCTGGACGGACGCACCCGGCAGGTCGTGGTGGACGAGTATCACCTCGGGTTCGGCGCAGGGGGAACGCTCCCCGGGGCTTCATGGGCGTGGCTCAGACACCATCCTGCGGGCTGGGCGATCCTCCAGCTGTTCGGGGTCGCCCTCGTCGCGCTCGCGATGACCGCCGTTCGGTTCGGCCCGGCTCGGTCCGTGATCGAGCGACGGCGCCGCTCGCCGCTCGAGCACCTGGAAGCCCTTGCGGCGGGCCTCGAGGGTGCGGGCGGCGTGGACACGGCGGTGGGGCTCACCGTATCGGGGTTGCGCCGGCGGCTGGGTCGCGTCGGGCTGCTGCCGGCGGGCGGCGAGCGCGCATGGCTCGCCGCGCTCGAGCTCGCGCTGCCGACCCCCACCGGCCGCAACGCGGTGCGCCGCCTGCAGCGCACGATCAATCAACCCGGCGGTCCCGAGCGGGCGCTCGCGGCCGCCCAAGCCGTGGAGGACGTGTGGGAGGAGCTGCGCCCGCGGACGACGCGCGCCGGATTCTAGAGGCCCTCGACCGGGTGATCCTGGGACAACAGGCGGCGACGCGCGAAGCGCTCGTGTGCCTGCTCGCCCGCGGTCACGTCCTGCTCGAGGGGGTGCCCGGGACGGCGAAAACGCTGCTGGTGCGCACCCTGTCGCTCATCCTCGACGTCAAGTTCCAGCGCATCCAGTTCACTCCCGACTTGATGCCCGCCGACATCACGGGAGTCACGCTCCTCACCGGGGCGCGCGAGTTCACCTTCCGGCCGGGGCCGATCTTCGCCGATCTCGTGCTCGCGGACGAGATCAACCGCGCACCGGCGAAGACGCAAGCGGCGCTGCTCGAAGCGATGCAGGAGCGCACGGTCACGGTGGATGGCACGGGGCACCCGCTGTCCGCGACGTTCACCGTGTTCGCCACCCAGAACCCCGTCGAGTTCGAGGGCACCTACCCGCTGCCGGAGGCCGAGCTGGACCGTTTCATGGCGAAGCTGGTCGTAGGCTACCCCGACGCGGGCGCGGAGCAGGGGATCCTGGCGCGCACCGTGGCGGGGTTCGAGGCGGATCGGCCGGCGACCTACGGCGTAACGCGCGTGACGGACGCGGCCGGCCTGGAGCGACTGCGCGCGGCCGTCGAGGCCGTGCGGGTCGAGCCCCAGATCACCGCCTATATCACGGCGGTGGTGCGCGGGACACGGGAGGCCGCATCGCTCACCCTCGGCGCCAGCCCGCGGGCGGGCGTGTCGCTCCTGAAGGCCGCTCGCGCGGCGGCACTGCTCGACGGGCGCGACTTCGTGATCCCCGACGACGTCAAGGGTCTGGCACCCGCCGTGCTCCGCCACCGGGTGAGCGTCGCGCCCGAGCTCGAGCTGGAAGGTGTCACGCCCGACGCGGCCCTCAAGGCGATCCTCGACAGGACGGAAGTGCCCACGACGTGATTCTCGGCACCCCGCGGGCACTCTGGCTGGGCGCGGGGCTCGCGCTGCTGGGTCTCGCCGGGCTCTGGCTGCCGTGGGGCCTCGAGGCGATGCTGGTCGGGGACCTGGCCCTGGTGGCGGCGGTGTGGGTCGACGGACTGCTCGCGCCGCGCTCGGGCCCGAGTCCCCGCCACCTGGTCGCCGTCCGGGACGCGCCGCCGGCGTTCTCCGTGGGCCGCCAGGGCGAAGTGACCTATCGTTGGCGGAACGGCGCGCCCCGAGCCGCGCGGCTGAGGCTCCGCGAGGTGCGCCCAGACCTGCTCGGCGGCGCGCAGCCGCCCCGATGGATCCGCGTGGCCGCGCGCGGCGAGACGCGCGAGGTCGTGGCGGTGACTCCGGTGCGGCGCGGTCGCGAGACCCAAGGCGGATTCGTTGTCGACTCGGTCGGGCCGTTGGGGCTGGGGCTGCGGCGCGAGCGGTTCGCTCTCCCCTGGGCGGCGGCGGTGTACCCGCCGCTGGTCACCGTGCGGCTACAGGCATCGGTGGCGAGGGCCCAGCGACGCCGGGAGCAGGGGCTCACCCCGCTGCGTCGCCTGGGCGAGGGTCGCCTGTTCGAGTCCTTGCGGGATTGGGTGCCGGGCGACGACCTCCGGCACATCGACTGGAAGGCCACGGGCCGACGCGGCAAGGTCATCACCCGGCAGTTCGAGGCGGAGCGCCGCCAGCACGTGCTGCTGGTGCTCGACCTGGGCCGGCTTCTCACGGCCGAGATCGCCGGCGTCGCGCGACTCGAGTACGTCGTGCGGGCGGCACTCGAGCTGGCGTATACCGCCGTCCAGCACGACGACAACGTCGGCGTCATGGCGTTCGCCGACGGGGTGCAGCACTTCGTGGCGCCGCAGCGCGGGCGGCTGGCGCTGAAGCGCGTGCTCGACGTCCTCGCGCGCGTCGAGCCGCGGCTGGTCGAGCCCGACTATCCGGGCGCGTTCCGCTACCTCGCGGCGCGCAACCGCAAGCGCGCGCTCACGGTGCTCTTCACGGACGTGATCGATCGGTTCGCGTCGGACGCGCTGGTGGCGAACGTCGCCTCGCTGCGGCCGCGGCATCTGCCGCTCGCCGTCACCCTGCAGAACCCCGAGTTGAACCACATCGCTGCGCTGCGGCCCGCCGCCGCGCACGACGCGTTTCGGAAGGCGGCGGCCGAGGAGCTGCTGCGTGCCCGTGAGGAGGCGCTGGGGCGCATGCGGCGCGCCGGTGTGCTGGTGCTGGACGTGCCGCCCGAGCGCGCGGCCGAAGCGGTCGTCGCCAAGTACCTCGATCTGAAACGTCGGGGCCGCCTCTAGGCGCGGTGGATCATTTGGGTGTCCACCCCGGCCGTTATTACATTGACTCCCACCTCCGCCGGACTCGAGTGCATGCGACGCAGTCGCGCGGTTGCTGGCCTGACGCTGCTCGTCAGTTTCGTGATCGTCGGGACGTGCGCGTACCCTACGGAGCACGACTCATCGGTGCATGTCAGCATCACACCCGTGAGCATTCTGTTCAGCGGCCACGACACGGTCGTCGCGGCCCGGGCCTGGGAGGTCACCGGGGTCGCCGATTCGCAAGCGATCCCCAACGTGGTGTTCGTCTGGTCGAGCAGCGATTCGACCGTCGCGACCGTGGACGCGGGTCGCGTCGTCGGCATCAAGTCCGGTACCGCGATCATCAGGGCGGCGGCGCTCAACTTTGACAAGGGGCAGCTCGCGGCCGCGGACACGGTCCGGGTGTCTGCCCCGCTCGAAATCGACAGCGTGGCTCCTGATACGGCGCGATACGGTCAGGTAGTGACCGTCTTCGGCCCCGGCGCCGACAAAGTCGTGTTGGCCTCGATGAAGGGTGCGTTGTTCCTGTACCCATATCCGTTCTCGGCACAACACGACACGACCGGCTACGGTCAACAAAAGTTCTGGATCCCGCCCCCAGCCGAGTCCGACCGGATCACTTTCATCGGCAACGGCATCGTCACCCAGAGCGCCGACTCGACCCACGTGACGAAACGGGACGTGTACGAGCCAAACGATACGGCGCCACACAAGTTCGACCTCGACGCCCCTCGCCCGTTCCCGTACCCCGGGACCATCTATAACCTGCTGCTGGTCTTCAACCCGGCGCTGTTCTTCGAGCCTCTGAAGCGCGGCGCGACGTTCGGAGCCGACTGGTACCGGTTTCGTCATTCCACGGCGCGCGACCTGACGATCATTCTCACGGCACCCTCGGCGCCCGGCACCTTCCAGACGTTTGTGACCGACTCGCTCGCGTGGACGGGGACGACCTATGCGATCGGGCCCGGGTCGTGGACGTTCGGCCCCGGCTCCCACGCGTGCCACGGCGCGCGGTTCTCGCCCTCGGAAGCGGCTGCCGAATCCACGATCGTCGCGTTCAAGAACGCGCCCGCAGGTGTGCTGCACGCGATCGCGATTTACGGGCAACCGGCGTCGTATGGGCTCGCGGTGGTCGACACCTACGCGAGCGAGCTGCCGCCTGACGCCCACGAGGACGACAACTCGTGCAACGCCGCCGACCTGCGCGATACGATGCAGGCGCCGTTTCGCGATACGCTGACGATCGAGAACCCGCACGACGTCGACTGGATCCGGTTCCATTACATCAACGGCGGACTCGGGACGAGTGCACAATTCCGACTGCACGCGTTTCCGGGAACGCACCCGGATTCCTTGAAGGACCTCGACCTGTACGTCATGAGCGTACCGGCGCTCGGGGATACCGTGGTGAAGCTCGTGCTCGCCGACACGGCGGCCGGCTCGGACGTCAATCGGACGACCTCGCTCGCGACGGGGGACTACTACCTGGCCGTCGTGGATTTCGCGGGGACGGCGACTACATACGAGGTCTGCGTCGGCACCGTTCCCGTGCTTGGTGGAGGTTTCTGCAACACGAATTTTCCGGTACCGCCGCCCCTCATCCGGTCGAGGCGCCGATGACCAACGGCGTGCTCGAATGCTTCCGCTGCCACACCCCGATTCCCGAGAACAGCAAGTTCTGCTCGTCGTGCGGCGCCGACGTCTCGGGGGGGGACGGAGCCACCAGCACCAGCAGCGTCGCCATCGTGCAGGAGCGGCTGCGGCGCGTGATCGAGGGCAAGTACCGGATCGAGCGGTTGCTGGGCAAGGGCGGGATGGGCGCCGTGTTCCTGGCGCACGATCTCACGCTCGAGCGGGAGGTCGCGATCAAGGTGCTCCCGCCCGATGTCGCCCAGGACGATCAGGTGGTGCGCCGCTTCCAGCAGGAGGCCAAGACCGCCGCCAAGCTCGACCACCCCAACATCATCCCCATCTATCGCGTCGAGAGTGAGGGTGGGCTCAACTACTTCGTGATGAAATACGTCTCGGGTACCTCGCTCGAGGATCTGCTCGAGAAAAAGGAGCCGCTGCCCGTCCCCGAGATCCAGCGCATTCTCTGGGAAGCGGCCTGCGCCCTGGGACACGCGCACCAGCGCGGGGTGGTGCATCGCGACGTGAAGCCCGCCAACATCATGTTCGACCACGACGGTCGCGTGATGCTCACGGACTTCGGGATCTCGAAGGCGCTCCAGGCCGCCACGGGCTTCACCGCGACCGGGATGATCATCGGCACGCCGCATTACATGGCGCCCGAGCAAGGGAAGGGCGCCCCGGTGGATGGCCGCGCCGACCAGTACTCCCTGGGTGTGGTCGGCTACCGCATGATCACCGCCGAGCTGCCGTTCAGCGGCGACTCGGTGCACACCATCATCTACAAGCACATCTACGAAGAGCCGCCGCTCGCGAGCACCAAGCGGGCCGGCATCCCCGGCGCGCTCACGGTGGCTATCTCGCGGGCCCTGGCCAAGGAGCCCGACCAGCGCTTCCCCACGATGGAAGACTTCGCCACCGCCGTGTGGCCGGAGCAGCCGGTCGCTTCGCCGGCCAGGTCCCGGGGCGCCGCGCGGCCGCGCGCCCGGGCAACGGCCGATGCGCCCACCGAGATCACGGGCGCGCCTACGACGCCGCTGCCCGCCGCGAAATCGCGCAAGCCGCGGTCGCGGGCTCCCGCCCTGATCGGGCTCGTGGTGGTGGCGGCGGGCGTTGGGGGATATCTGGCACTGAGAGGGAGCAGGGAGCAGCTCCCTGCTCCCTCCGCCGACACGGTGCGCGTGCCCGCGCAGGCCAGCCGGGAGCCGCAGCGCCGCCCAGAGCGCGTGAAGCCGCGGCAGGCGGCGCGCGCGGCCGAGGCCCAGGGTTTCCTGACCATCGCCGCCGATCCGTTCGGCGAGGTATTCATCGACGGGGTGGATGCCGGCCAGACGCCCCTGGTCGAATACGCGGTGAAGCCCGGCCGGCACACGATTCGCATCGAGCACGCCGGATTCAAGACGATCACCGAGACCGTGCTCGTGGACGCGAGCAACACCGTCCGCAAGCGCTACACCCTGCTCCCGGAGTGACCCGCATGGCCCGCCATCGCTGCGCCCTCGCCCTGCTGGCGAGCTTGGCCGTGCCGGCGACCGGCGGTGCACAGGCGGTTCAGAGCGCTACGCTGCGCCGGGCGCAGCAGGCGTACGACAACCTCGAGTATCGCCAGGTCGTCTCACTCGCCCATGCCGCGCTGCGCGAGCGGCTGACCGGGCCCGAGCGCGCGCGGGCATACGAGCTGCTCGGCTTCACGTACGGCGCCTTGGACTCGATCCTCAAGGCCGTGGATGCGTTCAAGCAGGTCGTCCTGATCGATCCCGAGCGACAGCTCGACCCGAACCGCGTTTCACCCAAGGCGTACAGCGCGTTCGACGTGGCGCTGCGTCAGGTGCTGCTCGTGCGCCAGCTGCGCATCGACAGCACGAGCTTTGTCGGGGGGCGGGGAGCAGTACCGATCCGGTTCACGGTCACCCAGCCCGCGCGAGTCGTGACGCGGGCGATCGGAGGGGCCGGGGCAGGGAGTTACGTGATCGACTCGGGCGCCTGGAACGGGCAGGTGAACTTGAGTTGGCCCGCCCGGCTCGCAAACGGCGATCCGGTGCCGGCGGGGAATTACACGGTGGTCGTCGAGGCGCGGCTGGGACAGAATACGTTCTCCGCCTCCCAACCGATCCGGGTGAGCCACGGCAGCGTGGATACCCTGCCGTCCCTCACCAGCCTGCCGGGCTACCAGTACCTCCCCGAGACGGAGGTCCCGCCGCAGAGCTGGCGCCCGCTGGGGCTCGCTTTCCTCTATACAGGGGGCGCGCTGGTCGGCACGCTGGGGCTCGAGAGCTCGAGCCTCGGGTCGGGCTCCAAGCGGGAGCTCGCGGTGGTGGGGGGCGCAGCGCTGGTCACGGGTTTCGTGATGACCCTGCGCAGGCCCGCCCCGCGGCCCGCGGCGGCCAACATCCTCTACAATCGACTGCTGCGCGACCAGATCGCGCGGCGCAACCAGGACATCGCGAAGGAGAACATGGCCCGGCGCCAGCAGGTGCAGCTCACTCTGGTGCCGCTGCCCAGGCCGAGCGGAGCCGCGCCCCGGTGAGCCGCGCGGCCGCGGGCGTCGCGCTGCTCGTCCTGGCTTCCCCGGCGGCCCCGGCCCAGGGGGTCACGGTGACGGTCGGACCACAGTTCGCGCTGGCGAGCTATCGCGAGGTGGCCGCGGGGCTCCGGTATCAGGGCACGGGGTTCGGCGGGGCGGTGTCCGCTCGCTACCAGAAGCTCTCGGCCGAGGCGGGCGTCGTGCGCGTGACGCTCGACCCCGCCATCGGGAGCGCCGCGACCAGCGGCTTCACGGCGACCGAGGTGAACGCGTGGGTCGCCTATGACGTCGCGCCGTACGCCAGCGTGGAGGCGGGATTCATCCGGCGCACCACGGACCCGGAGTTCGCCGCGCAGTCGGTGGGGGCGGTGCGCCTCGGCGCGCGGTCGTTCTACGAGATCGGGCCGGGGGCGACGGTGCTGTTCCGGGCGAACTATCTCGCGGCGCCGAAGTTTTCGGGCGGCGGCCGCGCGCCGTTCTCGATCGACCTGGGGCTCGGCCTCGACGTCCGCCTGGCGGGCCGCTTGCACGGCACCGCGGCATACGCGTTCCAGCGGATCAATCGCAAGACGAATCCCGGTGGAACCGGTGAGATCGACGCGCCGATTCAAGCGACGGCGGCGCGCGTGGGAGTGGCGCTGGCGTTCTAGCCACTCCAGTCCCTCCATGACTCCACGAGGCCGCTTCCTCGCCGTCCGTCTGGCCTACGTCGCGATCATCCTGCTCGCCACGATGACGCAGCTCCACTTTTCCCCGGATCTCACCGCCGCCGGCCAGCGGCTGGCGCGGGCGTTCACACCGTCCCTGGGTTGGCGCGACGCCATCGACGGGTTGCGCAACACCGTGTTGTTCGCCGGGCTCGGTGTCGCGTGGGTCATGACGTCCCTCTCCGGCAGAGTGCGGGTGGAGATCGAGCGGGCGACGGTCGTCGGGTTCGGGCTGAGCGTGACGGTGGAGGGGCTGCAGGTCTTTTCGCCGATCCGCACCGCGAGCATCGTGGACGTGACGACCAACACGCTGGGGGCGTTCGCGGGCGCGCTGGCCGTAGCGCTGTTTCTGGCCGCGCTGCACCGGGCGAGGCACTCCCGCTCCTACCTCGGCGTGCCGACGTTTCTCTTTACGGGCGCGTACACGGCCGCGGTGCTGTGCGAAGCGCTGACACCGCTGTTCCGATCGGCTCCCCTTCCCGGGCTGAACGGAGGGCCGCTCGCCCGATGCCGCGCCGCCTTGGGGCTCGCCCTGCCGCTGCGACTGGCGGAGGTGCCGTGGTCCGACCTGTTTCTGTTCGCGCCCGCCGGGTTTCTCGTTGTCATGCTGCTGACCGAGCGGGGGCGCCCGGCGCGGCAGACGTGGCAGGCGGTGGCGGCGGCCGGCGCGGCGTGCGCGGTCGCGGCGGAGCTCGTGCACGGGATGTTCGGACTGTCGATCCGCTGGGAGGCGGCCGCGACCCATGCCGTCGCCGTGGGCGGCGGGGCTTGGTGGGCGCGGCGCCGGCTGGCCTGGCTCTCGCAAACGCTGCGCGGCCCGACTCGGGCCCTCGCGGCCCTTGCGGTCTACGCGCTGCTGCTCGTCCTGTGGGGGGTGCGTCCGTTTTTGCCGCAAACCGAGATCGGTGCGATCGCCGAACAGCTCACGGCGGCCCATCTCGTGCCTCTCGCGTCGCTGGCGCAGCGCGTGGACGTCTTCAGCGCGCTGCACGTCGCGCAGCAGTTCCTGCTCTTCCTGCCCGTCGGCTGCCTGCTCGCCGTCTGGCCGTTGCGGCTCCGGGGCCGATGGTCGCATCTCTGGCCCGCGGTCTGGCTGGCTGCGGGAATCGAGGTGGGGCATCTCGTGATCGCCGATCGCTACTTCGACCTGACGAACGCGCTGATCGCGTGCGCTGGACTGGGGATCGGGTGGTTGGCGCTGCGGCGCTCCGGCTTCGCTCCGTATGGGGAGGCGCTGGCGCCGCTTCGACCCTGAACTCCCACGAAACACCCGTGTTGACACGTTCCGGCCTGAACCCTGACACAATCTTGACAGAGAGTGCCCCCCCGGTACAATCACGCCAGATGAGAGCCCTGAGGCGCAGCTTCTATATGTAACCCTTCCTTTGAATAGTGCCGCACCAAACCGGGAGGCACGATGGTCAGGGGGTTTCTGAGGGGCGCCGGGAGTGTGCAGGGGTCGTGGCTCGTGAGTGGAGTAGTGACGTGTACCTGTCTCGTGGTCGCCATGGCGGTCAGTGGCGGCCGATCGAGAGCATACACCGCCTACTCGCTGGCCGTGCACAAGACCGAAGCCATCCCCGCGTTTGCCCGCAAGTACGGATTACGCTGTTCCGCCTGCCACACCGTCTGGCCCGAGCTGAACGCCTTCGGGCAGCGATTCAAAGACAACGGCTACCAGCTGGGCAACGACCGCGACTCGCCGATGTGGCAGTCTCCGGCGTACTGGCCGATCGCCATGCGCACCACGCCGCAGTGGCACCTGGAGAGCACCACCCACCAGATCACCGACGCCGCGCCGGCGGGGAAGACCCTCAGGCAGACCGGCTTCGATCTCTCCGGCGTCGATTTTCTGCTGCTCGGGACCCTGCACAAGAACATCACGTTCGGCCTCGTGCCGACGCTGGACGCCGACGGCACCACGGGACTCGAGGCGGCGTTCGTGCGGTTCGACAATCTGGGCCAGTCGCCCTGGGCGAATCTGAAAGTCGGCAAGTTCGAGCTGGACAATCTGCTCTCCGAGAAGCGGTTCACCTGGCTGTCGAACAACGGCGGATTTCTCTACGCCTACCACTTCCTGCCGTCCGGCAGCGCCAACAACTTTGGCTTCGGCGACAACCAGATCGGCGCCGAGTTCTCGGGCCATTCGTTCAACAGCTACACGCGCTACAGCGTGGCGCTGCTCACCACCGACGACGGTGAGCCGGGGTTGCCGGGCGGCAAGAGCATGGACGCCATGTTCACGTTGAGCCAGGCCTTCGCCTTGGGCGGCGGTCTGGGACCGCAGCGGGTCGGCGTGTTCGGCTATCTGGGACATCGTCCGACCACGTTCGAGACGGTCAGCGGCACGGCGATTCCCGGCACGGGCACGGACAACAAATCGTTCTACCGGATTGGGGCGACGGCGCAGCTCTGGCTTGGCAACCTGGAGCTGCTCCCGCTCGTGTCCCATGCGCAGGATGACGCGGCGCTGGGTCCCGGCCCGGACAAGCCGACCTGGAACAACGCGCTGCTCGAGGCGCACTACGTGGCGACGCCCCGTTTCATGGTGCAGGGGCGCTACGAGTTGACGCGCATGTCGACGCAGGGTGATCCCGCCACCCCCAAGTCGCTCGGCGACGCCGACGCCTTCGCCGTCGGCTTCCGCTACTATCCCTTCATGATCAGCCGCGACGGGATGGCTCTGCACGGTGAATTCGCGATGACGAGGACGACCGGACTGGCGCCCCTCAGCGGGGACGGCTCCGGCGTCGATCCCGCGGACCCTGCAACGAAGGTGTGGAGCCGCAGCCTGCTGCTCGCCTTCGACTTCGCCTTCTCAGAGGAGGCCGCCGATGAGACCGCATACGCGCTGGGTGGCAGTCGCCTCGGGGTGGGGCGTGCTGCTGTTCGCGGCAGGCGTGACGCGCGCAGTCGCCCAGGAGTCCCATATAGGCAGCGTGACCGGGCATGCGCCCGCGGGCCGGCCCCTGTATGAGCGCTATTGCGCCGGCTGCCACGGCGATGACGGCGACGCCAGGGGGGAAAACGCGCAGTGGATCGACCCGAGGCCGCGCGACTTCACCATGGCCGTGTTCAAGTGTCGCTCGACGCCGACCGGGACCCTGCCGACGGACGAGGACCTGTTCAACGCCATGACGCGCGGGTTCGTGACCACCAACATGCCCCCCTGGGTGGCGCTCACGCCCCAGGGCCGGGCGGACATGGTCGCCTACATTAAGACATTCTCGCCGAAGTGAAAGACGGGGAAGCCGGGGACGCCGATCACGATTCCCCCGGAGCCCGCCCCTTCCATAGAGAGTATCCGACACGGGCGGGAGCTGTTCCAGAAGATGGAGTGCTGGAAGTGCCACGGTCCTACAGGCCATGGCGATGGGCCGTCCGCTGCGACGCTGACCGACAACAAGGACCTGCCGATCCACCCGTACGACTTCTCGAGCGGGTCGCGCTTCATGTGCGGGGTCACCAACCGCGACCTCTACAAGATCTTCATGACGGGGCTCGACGGCACCCCCATGCCGTCGTTTGCCGACGACATCAAGCCGGCAGAGGCGTGGGACCTGGTGCACTTCCTGCGAACGCTGCAACCGCTCGACACGCCCGAGGCGGCGATCTGGAAAGCCTGGCTGGCATCCCATGCCCGCGAGCTCAAGCCGATCGGCCCCGAGGGGGGTGGGGGGGGCGTTAACGTGGACGAACTATTCTCTTGAAAGACGGGCTTCCGATGCAAACGCATTACGGCTGGATTATCGGGACGGTGGTCTTGGTGGCGTCGGCCGTAGCGGCGCACGGGGGGC